>Ga0209343_10008607_pt1 | contig 11834 bp, 8 predicted proteins | sample RifCSPlowO2_02_FD_184026 | JGI IMG/M metagenome (GOLD analysis project Ga0209343, IMG submission 184026) | Groundwater microbial communities from Rifle, Colorado - Rifle CSP2_plank lowO2_0.2 (SPAdes) (version 2) | ecosystem: Environmental > Aquatic > Deep subsurface > Groundwater | place: Rifle... | reverse complement strand
CGTGGCGAAGGCGTACTACTGGCATCGCTTCTTTTCTCACCAGCCGGATCTGAACTTCGACAACCCGGTGGTCGTCGAGCGCGTGTTGGAGGCGTTGCGATTCTGGATGGACCTGGGCGTGGACGGTGTACGGCTCGACGCCATCCCGTATCTGATCGAGCGCGACGGCACGAGTTGCGAGAACCTCCGGGAGACGCACGCCGTTGTCAAGAGAATCCGTACGGAGCTCGACGATCGCTACGGGAACCGGATGATCCTGGCGGAGGCCAATCAGTGGCCCGCCGACGTGCGGGAGTACTTCGGCGACGGCGATGAGTGCCACATGGCCTTCCATTTTCCGCTGATGCCGCGGATCTTCATGGCTCTGCGTCTCGAAGATCGCCACCCGATCACCGAGATCATGGCGCAGACGCCTCAAATTCCCGACGGGTGTCAGTGGGCGCTGTTCCTGCGCAACCACGACGAGCTGACGCTGGAGATGGTGACCGACGGAGAGCGCGACTACATGTACCTTGCCTACAGCCGGGACCCGCTCATGCGCATCAACGTCGGGATCCGCAGGCGTCTGGCGCCGCTCATGGACAACAACCGGCGCCGGATCGAGCTGCTGAACAGCCTGCTGCTCTCCTTTCCCGGCACGCCCATCGTCTACTACGGGGACGAGATCGGCATGGGCGACAACATTCATCTGGGCGATCGCAACGGGGTTCGCACGCCGATGCAGTGGAGCGCCGACCGCAATGCCGGCTTTTCCCGCGCAACGCCGGCCAGGTTGTACAGCCCGCTCATCCTGGATCCCGTGTATGGCTACGATGCCCTCAATGTCGAGGCACAGCAGTCGGATCCCTCGTCACTGCTCAACTGGATGCGGAATCTCATCGGTGTGAGGAAGCTGTTCCGGGTCTTCGGCCGTGGATCGGTGGAGTTTCTTCATCCGAGCAACCGCAAGATTCTGGCCTACATGCGCCGCGACGGCGAGGAGCACGTACTCTGCGTGGCCAACCTGTCTCGTTTCGCGCAGCCGGTCGAGCTCGACCTGTCAGCGGTGGCGGGCATGACCCCAGTGGAGATGCTGGGCTACGTCGACTTTCCGAAAATCGGCCGGGCGCCCTACCAGCTCACGTTGGGACCCTACGGCTTCTACTGGTTCGAGTTGCACGGGGCACCGGTGCCGATTGAGATTCGATCGGCCGCTGCGACCGAGGAGGTGGTCGTTCTGCCCTCCGACGGAAAGTGGAACGGGATGTTCGATGGCCGGAATGCATCGTTTCTGGTATCGGTGGTCCTGCCAACCTTCCTCCCGAAGCAGCGCTGGTTCGGCAGCAAGGCCAGAACGATCGGCCGAGTCGAGATCAGGGATTGGGCGCAGCTTCGTGACGCAGGCGCCGCTGTGGCGATTGTCGATGTGAGCTATGAAAGCGGCAGCCCAGAGACGTATCTGCTCCCGCTCGCCATCGCCGTGGGCGAGAAGTTGGACCGCATTCGGGAAACGGGTGCGTCGGGGGTGCTCTGTAACGCCGCGACCCCGGATGGAACCGGCGCGCTCGTCGACGCCACGTTGGACGACGCGGCCTGCACGGCGCTGCTCATGCTCATCACCAGCGGTGGCGAAGTGCCGACGAGAGGCGGTGTCATCCGCGGCGTTCGAGGCAGCGCAATTGACGATCTGCGCGGGCCGCGGGACGAGCCGCTCCCCGTCGGGCGGAGATCGGCCGAGCAGAGCAACACGTCAGTGCGATACGGCGATCGACTCATTTTGAAGTTCTTCCGCCGTCTGGAGCCAGGGCCCAACCCGGATTTCGAGCTCAGTCAGTTCTTGAGTGAGCGGACGGCCTTCACCAAGACGCCGCGGTTCGCCGGCGGCCTGGAGTACGGGGGCGCCAGGGGCACGACGACGCTGGGACTGCTGCAGGCACTTGCGACGAATCAGGGCGACGGCTGGCAGTGGACGCTGGAGGAGCTGGACCGGTATTTCGAGCTTAGCGTGGCGCAGACGCTGCCCGCAGGCGAGCGCGTGGGTCAGCGGTCGATCCTGGCGCTCGCCGATTTGGAGCCGACGCCGTTCGCGCAGGACGCCATCGGCTCCTATCTGGTCGCCGCCGCTGTGCTCGGCAAGACGACCGCGGAGATGCATCAGGCACTGGCATCGGTAGCCGGCGACCCGGCCTTTGCACCGGAACCGCTGACGACTCAGGATGTGGCCGCGCTGGTTGCCGCCATCAGCGACGATGCGCGAGCGGTCTTCGACGAACTGAAACGAGATCTGGCACGCCTGCCGGACGATATCGTCGACCAGGCAGCCCTGACCATTGGCCGGCGCCGGCGGTTGACGGACCGCCTGGAACGGCTGAGAACCGCGGAAAGCCATGCCCTGAAGACCCGAATACATGGCGACTACCACCTCGGGCAGATCCTCCGCGTCGAGAACGACTTCGCCATCTTGGACTTTGAAGGCGAGCCGGCCAGGCCCCTCGTGCAACGACGGACCAAACACTCGCCGCTGAAGGACGTTGCTGGCATGATCCGGTCCTTCAGCTACGCAGCTTCTGTGGGGCTGCTGAACTTCACGGCGCGACGCCCCGACGATCTGGCGCGTCTCGAGCCTTGGGCCGTCCTTTGGGAGCAGTGGACCGCCGCGGTATTCCTGAGGTCCTATCGCCAAGCCGCGGCCGGGAGCGCGTCGGTGCCTACCGCCCCGCAGGCCTTCGAGGCGCTCCTCGAGGCTCACATCCTGGAGAAGGCGATTCACGAGCTCAGCTACGAGCTCAACAATCGTCCGTCCTGGGTGCGCATCCCCCTTCGCGGGATCCTCGCCTTGCTGGGTGAGCCCCGATAGACCCGCGAAGGGATGTGACTGGTGCCAGCGCCAATGGTCAACGCTCTGCCTGCGGATGTCGAAGAGGCGGTCGCCCGGACTGGGGAGGCGGAAATCGTCGTCGGCATTCCGAGCTTCAACAACGCGGACGCGGTTGGGCCTCTCGTGGAAGAGGTCGATGGCAGCCTGCGCCGGTATTTCCCCTCACGACGCGGCGTGATCGTCCACTCCGACGGTGGCTCGACGGACGGCACGCCGGGCCGTGCGCTCGACGCCGCGTCGCGGCCGGACGTCCTGCTACAGGTACCGTTTCGGCTTTACACGGCGCAGAAACTCGCCGAGCCGTACCACGGCATCCCGGGCAAGGGCACTGCCGTCCAGACCATCTTTCTGGTTGCACAACGGCTTGGCGCGAAGGCGTGCGTGGTTGTGGATGTCGATACGCGTAACACGCAGGCGGACTGGATCAGCAATCTCGTGCGGCCCGTCGTCGAAGAACAGTTCGACTACGTGGCACCCCGGTATGCTGTCCGTCACGATCCCGGTGGTGGGCTCGCCAGAGGGATCATCTACCCGATGACCCGTGCGCTGTACGGCAAGCGAATCCGGCTGCCGGTCGGCGGCGACGTGTGCGTGTCAGGCTCCTTCGTCAGCGGCTTGCTCGCGCGCGGGGCCTGGGACGCCGACGTCCTGCAGCTTGGGATCGACAACTGGGCCGGCGTGCAGGCGGTGTCCGGGGGCTACAAGACTTGCGAGGCCTTTCTCGGAGCGACGATTGCCACGCCGCGGAACGTGGCGTTCGATCTCAGCGCGATGATTGCGCAAGTACTGGGTCCGCTTTTCCGTGAGATGGGCCGCACTGCTGCGGCGTGGCAGAAGGTTCGCGGTTCAGAGCCAGTGCCGGTCTTCGGACAACCGTCTGACGTGGAGGATGCGATCCCGGCCGTTGACCCGCGGCGGATGATCGAATCGTTCCGGATTGGGTACAAGAACCTTCAGGAGGTGTGGGGGATCGTTCTCCCGCCCTCCACCTTGATTGAGCTCAAGCAGCTTCACGTCGCGGCCGACGACGGTTTCCGCTTCGGCGACGAGGCCTGGGCGCGCACGGTCTACGATTTCGCGCTGGGCTACCACTACCGCAAGATGAACCAGGACCACTTGCTGGCCGCGTTGACGCCGCTCTATCTAGGCTGGGTGGCGTCCTTTGTCCTGGAGATGAAAGACGCCGGCTCGAAGCTGAGGGAGGAGCGTATCGAACGGCTCTGCGCCGCATACGAGACGCAGAAACCGTACCTGATCAGCCGCTGGCGCTGGCCGGACCGGTTCTCGCCGTAGCTTTGGCGGCTCTTAACAGGAGGAACTCATGTGGAATCAAATCAGCGAGGCCCTGAGTGAGTCTACCAGGGGCGTCATCGTGAAGGTGGCCGAGTTTCTCCCCGGCCTGCTGGCGATGATGGCGGCCGTACTGCTTGCGTTGCTGGTTGCGTTGGTCGTCCGCGTGGCCCTCCGCCGGTCGCTCCGTGGTACGGACTTCGACCGGCGCGTAGCGCAATGGGGTTTCTCGGACGTCGAGGCCTGGTCGCCTGGAGGAAGTCCGAGCACACTGATCACCGGCGCGGTCACCTGGACGATCGTGCTGATCGGCTTCCTCGTCGGGCTCGCCGCGTTGAATGCGGAGCTTCCAACGCGCGTGTCCATCAGCGTACTGGCCTATATGCCGAACGTCCTGGTCGCGTTCCTGCTGCTGGCAGTAGGCAGCCTCTTGGCGCGGTTTCTCTCGCGCGGTGTGTTGATAGGGGCCGTCAACCTGCGGCTCGAGTCGGCGAGATTGCTGAGCCTGGGCGTCAAGTGGCTGATCCTCGTGCTGGCTGGCGCCATGGCTCTGGAACACCTGGGCCTCGGCGGCAACATCGTCGAGCTGGCGTTCGCCATCCTGTTCGGCGGCATCGTGCTCGCGCTGGCTCTGGCCGTCGGCCTCGGTTCCAAGGATATGGTCAGCCGTTCCTGGGAAAGCCAGTTGAGTCGAACCAAGGAGGAGGTTCACGATGAGTTGCCTCGGGTTTGATACGGCTCTCGCATCACGAGTTCCCCAGTTTCGACGCGGCGCCGACCGGAACGATAACGGGCCGGATCGTTCACGTCAGTCCTCCCTTTCGATCACTCATGCCATCCCGTCCGGCCCACGTAATGCGTGGGATTGCGCAGGAACTGCTCTCGGCACGTGCCGGAGCAGAAGCGGTACATCGTGCCTGCGTACGGCACTTCTGGCGCAGGCTCCTCGGCACTGACGGCCATCCCGCAGACTGGATCGCGCCGCTCCGCCGGAACGATTGGTCGTCCGGCGGCCAGCTCCTGCATCAGCTCCAATTCGTTCAGCAGGAGTCGCGGGAGCAGGAAATGCTCGCGTACTCGTTCGCGACCCGTGCGCCCCAAGTCTCGAGCTCGCTCTCGATCGTTCAGGAGTGTGACGACCGCCTTCGCGCACTCTTCGACGGTTCGCACGAGCACGCCGCCGACACCGTCCGCCATCTGGAGGGGAATCCCACCCGCGTTTCCGGCGACCACAGGCGTTTCCTTCCACAGCGCCTCAGACACCACGAGTCCGAACCCCTCCCGGATGGATTTCTGGATCGCGACCTGTGAGAGACGCTGAAAGGCGTTGACTTCGATGTTGCCCACGCCCGTCAGGTTGGTGAACACATGGATGCCCGAATCTGATTGGGACGCCTCGCGCACCTGCCGGTAGACATCCCATCCTTCGGGGTCATCCAGGGCCATCGAGCCCACCAGGGCTAATTGGAGTCTGGGAACCTGCTGGCGGGCGAGGCGATACGCCGCGATAACGCCGAGCGGGTCCTTCCAGGGGTCAAAGCGCGACACCTGGCTCACGAGCGGTCGATCGAGCTCAACGCCAATCCACTCGAGCACCCCCCGCGCCGTGGCGTCAGCCAGCGGCATATTCTTCGGGCTGAGTGGATCGATCGCCGGCGGCATGATCTCGACGCGCGCGATGGGGAAGTCCGGCGGCACGAACTCCTGCATCGTAAAGATGGCCGCGTCAAACGGTGTCAGAAAGTCGCGGAGGAACGCCCACACGGCCGGATTCGCTTGTGCGGTATCGATGTGACACCGCCACACCCAGCGGGCGCCGCCCTTTCCGCGCAGGGACAAGATTCCTGCCGGCTGTGGGTCGTGGAGGAACACGAAGTCGTACTCCTCCGCCAGCAATTCCGCGTTTCGCCGCGAGGTCCCGAGGTACGCCTCGCGCTCCGGCTCCGTGAGGTCGTCGGCGGCCCCTTGGAGACCGTTGTGGATCTTCTTGGTCACCTGGAAAAAGCGGTCGTCGCCCCGGATGATCTTCCAGTGCGCGATGAGGCCCAGGTCGTTCAGGATGGGCACACCCGACCGCAGCAGCTCAGAGACGCCGCCGCCGTACGGCGTGGCATTGACGTGCAGCACCCGCGCACCACGGAGGTTCGACGCGTATCGCACGAGATCATCAAGGATGGCGTCAGGCGCCACTCCACGGTAGGCGTTCAGCGACCGCGGACCGACATCAACTTGCTCGAGCATGACGGCATCTTACATCTGCCCGTCCAGTGCGGGTTCGGTAGCCGGTACCAAAAAATCACGCCGCATCCCGAGCGCTTGGTCGGTCAGTGCGATGGAGGCCTCGCCGTCGGTGACCATCTCCTCCCTTGACACATCGTCACGACGATGACATCGTCGTCTGATGGGACTCACCGTCCTCGAGATTGAAGTTGGAAACCCGGCGACTCCAGATACCAGAGAACGGGTCGAGTTCCTCGTCGATTCAGGTGCCATCTACTCTGTCGTGCCTTCGGAGATCTTGACCAGGCTCGGCCTTCGCCCACTCGTCGAGCAGGAATTTCGCCTGGCCGACGGCACGAAGATCACCCGCAAGAAGGGGGTTGCGATCTTCAAGTATGGCGACCGCATCGGCGGCGCGGACGTCATCTTCGGCGAAGAAGGCGACAGCGTCCTGCTGGGCGCGTTCACGCTCGAAGCGCTCGGCCTCTCGCTCGATCCGCTGCGGCGCGAACTGCGACCGCTCCCCATGGTTCTCGCCTTGGAGCGAAACGCGTAGCACGACTCAACGGCACGCGCAGGCCTCGAGGCTCGACATTTGCCGACGCGCGTCGCTACGGCTTTGTTGGCAGTCAGGAGCGTTGTCCTGTTGGTTCTTCGCAGGTTTACGTCGGGCGGCTGGGTCGGCGAGGAACCACCTTCCAGCGATTACGGCTTCTTCTGCTTCAAGGTGCCGTACAGGATCAGGGAGACCGCCTCGAGCAACCCCGCAGCGTTGAATGGCTTGTCCAAAAAGCCTCCCCCTCCCACAAATTCGGACGTTCATCCATCAAGGGGGACGCCCGCTCCAAACGCCATGGCATTCACTCCTATCTTGTGGGGCTGACCTGTTCTTTCTTGCGCCCAGATGGGGATACCGCACCATCGCGTCCTTCTATGTGATGACAGTCGCTTTGGCCTATCTGTGAGGGGCTGACATCAGGTTCTGTGAGAGCATGAGCGAGCGGGCGACAGGGCAGCCGGGGGGGTCGAGTCCGCCAAGATCGCTGACGAATGGGTATCGCGGCTGACTTCGTCCTCATCGTGGTCGCCGGTCTGGCGGGCGCCATCGTCGCCCGTGCCCTGGGCCTGCCGCTGCTTGTTGGCTACGTCGCCGCCGGCGTGGTCGTCGGGCCCCATACCGCCGGCCCGACGGTCGCGCACGTCGACGACATCGAACTACTAGCCGAGATCGGAGTGGCCCTCCTCCTGTTCGCGCTCGGGCTCGAAGTCTCGTTTCGCGACCTGCGAGCCGTCCGGCGCGTGGCCCTGATCGGTGGGCCCATCCAGATCGGACTCACCGCATGGTTCGGCGGCTGGGTCGCCCGAACGGCGCTCGACATGCCGACGACCGATGCCATCTGGTTCGGGGCGATGGTCTCGCTCTCCAGCACGATGGTGGTCCTCAAGACGCTCGCCGCAGCCGGCACGACCTCGACCCTGGCCAGCCGCGTGATGATTGGGCTGCTGGTCGTCCAAGACCTGGCGGTCGTGCCGATGCTGATCATCCTGCCGCACGCGGGCGATGCGAGTGGCGCAGTGCCCCAACTGGCGCAAGCGAGTCTCGTCGCCGCGGCCTTTCTGCTGGCCATGGTGCTCATCGGCACTCGGCTGCTGCCCGCACTGCTGAGACGTGTCGTGAGGTGGGGATCGCGAGAGTTGTTTCTCGTGGCCGTCGTCGCCGCCGGCGTGGGGATTGGGTCTCTCACGTTTCAACTCGGGCTCTCGTTCGCCATCGGGGCGTTCGTCGCGGGCATCGTTCTCAGCGAATCGGAGTTGAGCCATCAGGCGCTCAGCGATGTCGCCCCGCTGCGTGACGTGTTCGGATTGGTGTTCTTCGTGTCCGTCGGCATGCTGTTCGACCCGCGGTACGTCATGGCACATGCCGGCCAGGTGGCCTTGATCGTCGCGGTCATTGTGGCGGGCAAGTCGCTCATCTGCGGGTTGTTGGCGCGTGCCTTCGGCTACGGGAACATGGCACCCTGGATCGTCGGCCTGGGCCTCTCGCAGATTGGCGAATTCAGCTTCGTCCTCGCCCGAGCCGGACGCACCGGCAACTTCATCACCAAGGACACATACGACCTCGCGCTGACCTGCACCGTGCTGTCGATGGCACTGTCGCCGCTGGTGTTCTCAGGCGCGCTCCCCGTCGCCAGAGTGTGGGCCCGATGGCGAAGACCCGTGCGGCCATCAACGGGGATGCAGGTCCCCAGCATGGCACTGGAGAACCACGTCGTCGTCGCCGGCTATGGCCGAACGGGGCGTGCCGTCGTGGATGCCTTGCAGGGCGCAGCCATGCCTTATGTGGTGGTCGAGCTCAACCACGAGGCGCTGGCGCGCCCACTCGAGCAGGGCGTCCCGGTCGTGTGGGGGGATATCTCGAGTGAGGAGATCCTGCGCGCCGCCGGAATCCCGCACGCCCGCATGCTCGTGATGGCCGTGCACGAGTGGCACGCGATTCGACTGGGGATCGATCGCGCCAAGCATCTCAATCCGCGACTCTTCGTCGTGGCGCGCGCCACTGCCGCCGGGCACGTGAACGATCTGCGGGCGCTTCGGGCCGATGTCGTCGTCCAGCCGGAGTTCGAAGGGGGTATCGAGATGGTGCGTCGGGCGCTGGCCCACTGCGAGCGCACCGAGGCCGAGATCGACCGGCTGACGACCGACCTCCGCAAGGCACTGTACGAGCCGCTCGACACGTGACTCAGACCGACGTCTCTTCCCACCCTCGGACCGCATAGAGCAACGGCTTGGTCCACAGACTCTCGAGACCCTCCAGGATGTCGGACGCCCAATTGAAGACGTTCCGTCCAGCCACCACCTTCCGCATGGCCCGCATGCGCGTCACCCGGGTCCACGGCCTGGCCGTGCGCGGCGTCAACCGGACCGGCGTGAGACGCAAGCTCCGAAAGGCCGAGCAGATCGCCGGCTGCCGGAGAGGTCATGGCTCCAGCGGCATCACATGGTGCGCGTCGCCGCGCGTGACGGCGATCATCACGTACTGACCCTCACGAAAGGAGGCGAATGACCGGGTGATCTGCGCAGGCGTCGGTGCCGGGACGTCCGCGATGAGCGTAATCACGTCTCCGGCCGCCAGTCCGGCCCGATCCGCCGCGGAACCCCGCTCGACACGGACCACTTCAGCACCGATTCCCGTCCGCCCGCGCAGTGTGAGGCCAAGCGCCCGACTGACGGGCTGCAGCGCAGCGGCGGCCGCGGTCAACGCCACCTCCTGGACCTCGCCACGCCTGCGCACACGGAGCGTCAGCGTCTCGCCGGCGAGCAGACGGGCCAGACGAACGTCCCAATGCTGAGGAGTCGCGAGCGTGCGACCGTCAATCGCTTCGATGACATCGCCCACGATCAGTTGCCCCGCGGCGGCGCCATCTTCTTCAACCCACGTGACGACCATCCCGGCGGGAGCACCCGTCACGGACGCCAGCGATGCGGTCAAGGCCTGCACCTCGAGGCCGATCGTCCCCGCGGGTCCCCTCGGCGTGTTGAGTAAACGATCCGCTTCCGCGAGCACGGTCGCGCCAGGCATCACGACAGGCTCGCCACCGTGCGCGAACACCAGACCCACCAGTTCCGCGTTGTTCGTGAACACGAACGACCCCGGCGCGAGATCGCTGCGCCCAGGCACAGCCCAGAGCGGCTCGGACCACAACGCACTATCCATCGGATCGAGCGATCCCACGAACACGGGGCGGAGTGACACGCCCCGTGAGGACACGTCACTGGCGATGAGATAGCGCGGCTGCTGCGGTGGTCGGCGGGGCGTCCAGGGTATCGGAGGGGATCGGGGCACCTGGCCCGCTACGCGCACCACGAGCAGACCGGACGCCCGGTCGCGGGCGAGGACGCGCGAGTCGCTCCAGAGCTCTGGGTTCGAGCCGGCCGGGAGCAGGGTCACGGCGAGGTCATCATGGAGTCTGAGCGCTACGATCCGGCGTGACACCTGCAGAGAGCCGAGGACAGCTGAAGGCACGTCGAGCGCGAGGAGCGAGGGCTCCAAACGAGTCTGGAGCCGCGCGATCTCCGCCGCGAGATCGTCGTACTTCGGTCCGCTGGCGAGCTGACTGAGGACCGACGGTACCGGATTGGGCGTGACGGGGCGTTCCTGGAATCTGATACGAGCGAGGAGCCACAGCGCCGCGATGGCCAGCACACCGGCTGTGAGCAGCAGCCGCGTTTCGCGTGACACGCGAGGCCGATAAGGGCTACTTGGCTCCATGGCGGTACCTGCGCACCGGCCCATTGTAGGCGGAATCGAATCGAGTGACGGCCAGGCGGTGCTCCACTTGCCGCGGACGCTGTCATTCGATAACGTGGGTGAATGATGAATGTCGGCGGCGCGATCGCCGAGCTACCACGGCCGTTGGCAGACTACCCGGTCGCGGCTGGCGGCAGTCTCGTTCGTAGCTTGATCGGACGCGTCGAGATCGAGCCGTTCAACGGCGTCGCCACCGGCATCTTCGTGCTCGCCATCCTTCACACATTCGCGGTCGCCCGCTTCACCGCACTCGCGCACCGCGTGCAACACCGACACGACGACGAAGCACGCGCGAAGGGACGCCCAGCAACCCCCAGTGTTGTCGCCGAGCTGCTGCACTTCCTCGGGGAAGTCGAAGTCGTCTTCGGACTCTGGGCGGTCGTGCTGACGATCGCGATGACGGCGTACGCGGGGTGGGACACGGCCACCCACTACCTGAACAGCACGGTCAACTACACCGAAGCGCTGTTCGTGGTGGTGATCATGGCGCTGGCGTCAACCCGACCCATTGTGGTCTTTGCGGAGTCAGGACTGCGACGCGTGGCGAATGCCGGCGGTGGGACACCAGCGGCATGGTGGATGACGATTCTGACGATTGGGCCCGTGCTCGGATCGTTCATCACCGAACCTGCGGCCATGACCATCTGCGCGCTGCTGTTGGCTCGCCAGTTCTACGACTTGCGGCCGACCGCGACGTTGAAATATGCGACGCTCGGCCTCCTCTTCGTGAACGTGTCGATCGGGGGCACGCTCACGCATTTCGCCGCACCTCCCGTGCTGATGGTGGCGCGGCCATGGGGCTGGGACACGTCGTTCATGGCGAGCCACTTTGGCTGGCGAGCCGCTGTCGCCATTGCCATCTCCACGGCGGTCTACTACCTGTTGTTCCGGACAGAGTTCACGGCGCTGGCCGCGCGCGCGCCCGTGGCCGATGTCGAACAGCCCGACGAAGACGCGTCTGGCGCCGTGCTGTTGCCGGCTCCCTCGTGGGTCACATCGGCGCACGTATCCTTCATCGCCTGGACCGTGTTCAACTCTCACTATCCCGCACTGTTTCTCGGTGGGTTCTTGTTCTTCCTGGGATTTGCGCGGGCAACCGCGGTCTATCAGAGCCGCATCGAGTTGAAGACGCCCCTCCTGGTCGGTTTCTTCCTGGCC
>Ga0209343_10008604_pt1 | contig 11842 bp, 14 predicted proteins | sample RifCSPlowO2_02_FD_184026 | JGI IMG/M metagenome (GOLD analysis project Ga0209343, IMG submission 184026) | Groundwater microbial communities from Rifle, Colorado - Rifle CSP2_plank lowO2_0.2 (SPAdes) (version 2) | ecosystem: Environmental > Aquatic > Deep subsurface > Groundwater | place... | reverse complement strand
TGCATATAGGTTGTGATGGCGATGAGGTGCTGCTCGAGGCGCTTCGCCTGGGCGATATCCACGCCTTGCTGGTGCAGCAGGCGCGTCTGATCGGTTACCGGGCCGTCATACTGGCCCGGCAGATGCGCCGCACTGGTATGCCCCAGGCTCCGGTTTACACTCACCTCGAGGCGCGCCTGATTACCCGCGCCAATTTAAGCGAGTTATATGAGCAACTGCAGGATCTACCCGCGCCGCCCTGACGGCGCGGGAGCCACCTGCGATAGCAGCGGCCGGCCTGGTAATGGGGCTGCTGGCGATCCACTGGCGAGCTGCACTGCCGCTTTATACAGGTGTCGAGTGATGGCTATGGGGTTGAAGATTGCAACCTTGTTACTGGCGAGCTGCTGGGCAGCCTGTGCCGGTGCGCAGTTGCGTCTGTACACCGAGGACTATCGGCCGCTGAGCTATATGGACAATGGCAAGCTGACCGGCATGGTGGTCGAGGTGGTCGAAGCGCTTATTCAGCGCACCGGGCAGCCGGCGACCATCGAACTGGTGCCCTGGACGCGGGGTTATCAGCAGGCCCAGCGTGAAGCCGACACGGCGGTGTTCCCCACCGTGCGTACCGCCCAGCGTGAGGACAAGTTCCACTGGGTCGGGCCTGTCGCCGCCGGCAATACCAGCTTCTACAGTCACCGCGGTGCAGGGGTGCGGGTGCGCAGCCTGGCGGATGTCGAGCAGCTTGGCACCCTGGCTGTGCCCAAACTCTGGTATTCCTATGAGGTGTTGAAGGAGCAGGGCCTGAAGACGCTCTACGGCGTACCCACCCCGCAGCATATGTTGAAGATGTTCAAGCACGGGCGAACCCGGCTGATGCTGGCCAACAGCCTGGTTCTGGACGAAATGCTCGCCAGCCAGGGTATGAGCCGTGAGCAGGTCGAATGGCAATACGCCCTGATGAGCAATACCACCTATATCGCCTTTTCCCGCAAGACCGACGGCAAGCTAATTGCAACCTGGCAGCAGGCCCTGGAGGCCATGCGCCGCGACGGCAGCCTGGAGCGTATCCATCGCCGCTGGTTCGTCCATGCCAGTGAGGCCGAGCTGGCGGAGATCCTCGGCGAGCCCTAGGGGGCTGTGAGCGCATCCGTCTTGGCGGAAATACGCCAGACGAGCCGCCATGCGGCGATTTTCCGCCGCGGGCTGACGGGGCTGTCGCCCCATGGCCGAGCAGGTGCGGTGTGCCCAGCCGTCGCCGACCGGGGTCATAGGTTGGCGGGCAAATTGCATTTTACGGTTGTCTGACGATCTGCCGCTGCCCGGTCTCGAACCCCGATTGACTGCTGCCCTGGAACCCCTATGCCGATTCTGCAACGAGCTTCCCATCACGACCTGCGTCTTGCCTTTCGCGCCCTGCTGGCCACCGATGCCTGCTACCACACCGCCTCGGTATTCGATCCGATGTCGGCGCGCATCGCCGCCGACCTGGGCTTCGAGGTCGGCATCCTCGGCGGCTCGGTGGCCTCGCTGCAGGTGCTGGCCGCCCCGGATTTCGCCCTGATCACCCTGAGCGAGTTTGTCGAACAGGCCACCCGTATTGGCCGGGTCAGCCGGCTGCCGGTGATCGCCGATGCCGACCACGGCTATGGCAATGCGCTCAATGTGATGCGCACGGTGGTCGAGCTGGAACGCGCCGGGATTGCTGCCCTGACCCTTGAAGACACCCTGCTGCCGGCCCAGTTTGGACGCAAATCCACCGACCTGATCGGCATCGACGAGGGCGTCGGCAAGATTCGCGCGGCCCTGCAGGCACGGGTCGACCCGGAGCTGGCGATCATCGCCCGCACCCATGCCGGCCTGCTGGATGTCAGCGAGGTGATTCGCCGGACCCTGGCCTACCAGGCCGCCGGGGCCGACGCCATCTGCATTGTCGGTATCGAGGACTTCGCCCACCTGGAACAGATTGCCGAGCCACTGAGCGTGCCGCTGATGCTGGTTACCTACGGCAACCCCAAGCTGCGCGACAACGCCCGTCTGGCCAGCCTCGGTGTGCGTATCGTGGTCAACGGCCACGGGGCCTACTTCGCCGCAATCAAGGCCACTTACGACTGCCTGCGCGAGCAGCGCGGTGTCGATGCCAGCGACCTCAGCGCTTCCGAGCTGGCGCTGAAATACACCCTGCCCGAGGAGTATTTCGTCTGGGCTGAAACCTTTATGGATGTGAAGGAATAGCCGCCGCTGGTCGGCCGCACTTGTAAACCCGGCGCGAGCGGCTCATACCTGCGCCAAGCATAAATAACCTGCGGAGGTTGCCATGGCCGGTGGCTGGGCAAATGACGGTGCGGTACAGGAGCAGATCGACAGCAGCATCGAGGACGCCATCCAGCGTGCCCGCAGCCAGCTGCCCAGTGGCGAGAGCCTGAGCCACTGCGAAGAATGCGCCGCAGCCATTCCCGAGGCGCGGCGCAAGGCCATCCCCGGCGTGCACCTGTGTGTGGCCTGCCAGGCCGAGCACGACAAGGAACAGGCCAGATTCAGCGGCTATAACCGCCGGGGCAGTAAAGACAGCCAGTTGCGCTGAGTGCTTTGACCACTCAGTGGTGTTGCCACTCGTTATTCTGTTTCGAGACCGTAGCTGTAATGGCGTGGTTAATCCGCGCCATAGTGGCTGCGGTGACATCGTTGCTGCAGACAATGAACCGCTTCAAGCCTGCAGGCATATCGCTGACGTGATATTCCGCGATCTGGCTTAGGCCGTCATCCTGTTCGCGCAGGTGCTGCCAGTCAGCCTGATCGACCAGCATGTAGTGGAATCGATTGGCCGCGAGCATATGCACCATGCTCGCGGGCGATATGGTCATGCGTTTTATTTGATTGGCGCTGTGGGCGATTTGCCCGTCCAGATCAGCTCCATAAGACACTCCGTCGATTAAGCCGAGAGTAACGCTTGGATCTGCCAGCAGGCTGGTAAGAGTTTTATGGGTCTGAATAAGCGCTAATGCAGAGGCGTTGACCAGAAGCATGTGCGGAGGGTCAACATGAAAGGGCTGGCTGAATTGGGCAATTTGTTCACGCTCCGGCAGCCGATACCAGCCGATTGAGCAGTAATTCGCTTTGCCATTCTGGAAGTCGAGCCAGATACGTTTAGACGGGCGCTCGACAAATGTCGCTGGAACCTTGGCCAAGGCAAATATGTGCTTGGCACGTAGCAGCAAAAAGCCAAGCTCGTGGCCATTTTCTCGGTAGTGATAAGGCGCTTTGTCGCGCCACGCTACGGTAATCGTCTCGGCTATTGCCTGTCCTGCCGTCAGGTAACCCATCAGGCCGAGAATCAATAAGGCCCTCATGCGAAGGTTCCTTGCAGTGAGTGATATCAACCTGTCTCTCAGCGCATCTTGGGGGCTGGAGTACGCAGTATTGCTTTGGCAGGTAGACGAGCGCAAACACCAGCACATCGGCGGCGTCGTCCTTGAGCATTGCTCATCTATAATCCTTAGCACTTGATGACCGACCCAAGCCAAGAGGGCTTTGAATGACGGCAGTACTTTGCAGTGGAGTGGGGGGCGATTCGCTGCGCGTTATATGGGGTATGCGCGCCGTGCTGACTCGTCGGTATGCCTTGGTTTTTGCATTGTGGCTGGCCGCGATGCCCTTGGTTTTTGCCGCGGAGCTTCAGCTCTATACAGAAGAAAGCCCGCCGCTTAACTTCACGCGTGATGGGCAGCTCACAGGGTTTTCTACCGATATTGTTCATCAATTGGCTGCCCGTACTGGGGATGTCACACATATCAAGTTGGCACCTTGGACACGTGGCTATGCCATGGCACAGGTCACGCCGGATGTTGGTATTTTCACCATGGCGCGGATTCCCGAACGCGAACAGTCGTTCCAGTGGGTGGGCCCCATATCCCTTTCGCTGAACCGTTTTTATACCCGTAAAGGCTCAGGTATTCGGATTGAGAGTATTGCTGCGGCGCAAACGCGGCAGTTGGTTTTGCCGCGGGCGTGGTACAGCTATCAATACTTAGTGGATAAAGGCTTCAGCAATATTTATACGGTGACCTCTGCTGAGCGGATGATGCAGATGTTCCGCAGTGGCCGTGGCGATATGCTGGCCGTTAGCGATATTGCGTTGCCTGCTCTTTTGGAGCTCGCCGATATGACGGCTGATCAGCTCGAGCCGCAGCTGGTTTTTCTCCAGCACGAGTCCTATTTGGCATTCTCTCCGGCCACTGATCCTGCTGTGATTAGCCGTTGGCAAGTGGCGCTGGATGAGATGAAGCGCGATGGCAGCTTCGTCCGGATATTTCAGCACTGGTTCCCCAGCCGGGACTTGCCGTCCCGGCTTATGGAGGTCGGGCCCTAGTTCAGAACAGAAAGTAGCGCTGCGCCATCGGCAGCACATCGGCTGGTTCGCACCACAGCAGCTGGCCATCGGCCTTGACCTGATAGTTCTGCGCATCCACCTCGATGTTCGGCAGGTAGTCGTTGTGGATCAGGTCCGTCTTCTGCACCTCGCGGCAACCTTTGACCACGCCAATCTTTTTCTTCAACCCGAGTTGCTCAGGCACACCGGCATCGAACGCTGCCTGACTGATAAAGGTGAAGCTGGTGGCGTGGCGGCTGCCGCCGTAGCTGGCGAACATCGGTCGGTAGTGCACCGGCTGCGGTGTCGGGATCGAGGCGTTGGCGTCGCCCATCAGGCTCGCGGCAATCGCGCCGCCCTTCAAAATCAGCGTCGGTTTGACGCCGAAGAAGGCCGGACGCCAGAGCACCAGATCCGCCCATTTGCCCACTTCAATCGATCCCACTTCATGGCTGATGCCGTGGGTGATGGCCGGGTTGATGGTGTATTTGGCGATATAGCGTTTGACCCGGAAGTTGCTGTTGCCGGGGCCGTCACCGTCAAGCGGGCCGCGCTGTTTATGCATCTTGTCGGCGGTCTGCCAGGTGCGGGTGATCACCTCGCCGACGCGGCCCATGGCCTGGCTGTCGGAGCTGATCATCGAGAACGCGCCGAGGTCATGCAGGATGTCTTCGGCGGCGATGGTTTCGCGGCGGATGCGGCTTTCCGCAAACGCCACGTCCTCGGCGATGCTCGGGTCGAGGTGATGGCAAACCATCAGCATGTCCAGGTGTTCGTCGATGGTGTTGCGGGTAAACGGCCGGGTCGGGTTGGTCGAGCTGGGTAGCACATTGGGGAAACCGCAGGCTTTGATGATGTCCGGTGCGTGGCCGCCACCCGCACCTTCAGTGTGATAGGTGTGGATGGTGCGGCCCTTGAACGCGGCCAGAGTGGTTTCGACAAAACCGGATTCATTCAGCGTGTCGGTGTGGATCGCCACCTGCACATCGAACTGGTCCGCCACGCTCAGGCAGTTGTCGATGGCCGCCGGGGTGGTGCCCCAGTCTTCATGCAGTTTCAGGCCGATTGCGCCGGCCTTGACCTGCTCGATCAATGGCTCGGGCAGCGATGCGTTGCCTTTACCGGTAAAGCCCAGGTTCATCGGGAAGGCGTCGGCGGCCTGGAGCATGCGCGCCATATGCCAAGGGCCTGAGGTACAGGTGGTGGCGTTGGTGCCGGTGGCCGGCCCGGTGCCGCCGCCGATCATGGTGGTCACGCCGCTCATCAGCGCCTCTTCGATCTGCTGCGGGCAGATAAAGTGAATATGGCTGTCGATACCGCCTGCAGTGAGGATCATGCCTTCACCGGCGATCACCTCGGTGCCCGCGCCGATGGCGATGGTCACGTCTGGCTGGATGTCCGGGTTGCCGGCCTTGCCGATGGCGGCGATGCGCCCGTCCTTGAGGCCCACGTCGGCTTTGACGATGCCCCAGTGATCAATGATCAGCGCGTTAGTAATCAGCGTGTCGACCACATCGGCGGCGCAGAGTTGGCCTTGCCCCATACCATCGCGAATGACTTTGCCGCCGCCGAATTTCACTTCTTCGCCGTAGGTGGTGAAGTCCTTCTCAACCTCAATCCACAGCTCGGTGTCGGCCAGGCGCACCTTGTCGCCGACTGTGGGGCCGAACATATCGGCATAGGCTTGTCTGCTGATCTTCATTGGTCATCTTCCCGTAGGGTGCGCCGTGCGCACCGCGGCTATCTGCATGGTTTCTGGTGCGCGCAGCCTAGGCGGCCCCGCGACACCCTACGCAATCGGTGTATCAGAGATCGCCCATCACCCGTCCGGCAAAGCCGAACACCCGGCGATGGCCTGCCAGGTCGACCAGTTCGACTTCGCGACTCTGCCCCGGCTCGAAGCGCACTGCGGTGCCGGCCGGGATGTTCAGACGCATACCGCGTGTGCTCGCACGGTCGAAGGTCAGCGCATCATTGGTTTCGAAGAAGTGGTAGTGCGAACCGACCTGGATCGGCCGGTCGCCGCTATTGGCCACAGTAAGGGTCAGGGTGCGGCGGCCGGCGTTGAGTTCGATTTCGCCGTCCTGGATCTGGTATTCGCCGGGGATCATCGCTGCTTCACTCCAGGGTCAATTGCATAAAGGTGAGGTCCAGCCAGCGGCCGAACTTGCGGCCCACTTGCGGCATCTGTCCGCTGGTAACGAAACCGAGGCGTTCGTGCAGGCGGATCGAGGCGGCGTTCTCGCTCTCGATGGCGGCGACCATTACATGCAGCTCTGCCGACTTTGCCTGCTCGATCAATGCCTTCAGCAAGACCAGGCCGAGGCCACGGCCGCGCTGATCGGCACGCACGTATAGCGAGTGCTCGACGGTATGGCGAAAGCCTTCGTTGCTGCGCCAACTGCCGTAACTGGCATAGCCCAGCACCTCGCCTGCTTCATCCAGGGCCACCAGTACCGGGAAGCCGGCGGCATTGCGTTCGCTTAGCCAGGCCTGGCGGTTGGCCAGATCGGCCAGGGTTTCGATCCACAGCGCCGTGCTGTGTAGCACCGCATCGTTATAGATGGCCAGGATGCCGGGCAGATCGTCGTCGCGGGCATCGCGAATCGAAATACTCATGGCGTCACACTATCGGTTGATGGACGGTTACTAACTTGGTGCCGTCCGGGAAGGTGGCTTCGACCTGGATTTCCGGGATCATTTCCGGGATGCCTTCCATCACCTGATCGCGGCTCAGCAGGGTGGTGCCGAAGTGCATCAGTTCGGCCACGGTCTTGCCGTCGCGCGCGCCTTCGAGCAGGGCTGCCGAGATATAGGCCATGGCTTCCGGGTAGTTGAGTTTCACACCACGGGCCAGGCGGCGTTCGGCCACCAGGCCGGCGGTGAAGATCAGCAGTTTGTCTTTTTCGCGGGGCGTCAGGTCCATCGGTCAGGTGCTCCAGATTCTTGGGGGGACGGCAGTGCGGCCGAGCAGGGCCGGGCGCAGAAGCTGCCAGAGTGCTATCAGCCAGGCGCGGGCATGCAGCGCCTCGTCGGCCAGGCAGCGGGCCACCAGCAGGCCGGGTAATTGGGTCAGGTCGCCGCGTACCGGGGTGCTCAGGTTGCGGCAGTGTTCCAGTAGTTCGCTGTCGATTTCACCAGTGATCAGCAGGGTGGCGAACACCGGTTTGCCAGCCAGGCCGATGGGCGAGTCGAGCAGACCATCGCCGCCGACTACGTGCTGGCGTTCGTGCCAGAGCAGTTGACCGTCGCAGCGGATATTCAGCTGGGCCTGGAAGTGCCCGGCATCGAAGCGCTCGCCACTGGCCGGACGGCCAAGGGCGACGATGTCCCAATAGAGCAGCTTGGCATCGCCGAACAGCTCGATATCGGTGGTCAGTTCAGCCTGGGCGGCGGCGTAGACGATGGTTTCCTGTGGCAGCCATTCCAGGGTCGCACCGGCTTCGACGCGCAGCGTGAGGCTTTGGTAAGCCGGGCCAGTGGCGCGGTACCACTTGGCCGCGCCCGGGCTGGTCAGCTGCGCCCAGGCACCCGCGCCAACAGTGGCCGAAATATCCAGGCGATCACCGCCGGCGATGCCGCCAGGTGGATGCACGATGATGTGCTGACACACCTCGGGCCCTTCGGCATACAGGTGCTTCTGCACCCGCAGCGGGCCTTTATGCCGGCGCATAGTTGGCCGCGTGCAGTCGCCATCGCGGCCATAGCCCAGCTCCAGTTCGGCATGCCAGCTGGGGGTAAATACGGCGGCTGGGGCATTCATGCCGCCACCTTGTTGCGGCGCTGCCGCCAGGCCTGAACTGCCGAGTAAGCAGTCAGCAGCACCAGGCCCAGGCTGACTACCAGCCACCATTGCAGATGCATGCCGTAGTAGGGTGGGGCATGCAGCGCACCTTGCAGCCAGAGCAGTGCCAAACCCAGTGCCAGCAGGCAGGCGCACAGCGCGCGGCCCCAGGAGCGGCAATAGGAGCGCGGGCGTAGCAGGGCCAGCAGCAGGCCGCATTCGGCCAGGACGATGGCGCAGAAAATCAGCACGGGTTTCAGCGGGTAGGGCACTTCGCTGCCGGCTGGCAGGGCGCGCAGCATCCAGTAGTCCGGCTGGCTGCCGGCCCATATCACCAGGGCGATGCCCGTCAGTGCCGTGAGCGGGAGCAGGGAGTGGCGCAGGGAAAACATCGGGGCCTCGAGTCTGTGGGCGAAAGCCTGATTATGCGCAAAGTGCAGCGCCGGCGTCGCCATTCAGATGGCCACCAGTCCGCGCACGCCATCCGCTTCCATACTTTCGCCGCGGCCCTGCTGGACGATTTCGCCACGGCTCATCACCAGGTACTGATCGGCCAGCTCGGCGGCAAAGTCATAGAACTGTTCGACCAGCAGGATGGCCATATCGCCGCGCTCGGCAAGCTTCTTGATCACCACGCCGATCTCCTTGATCACCGAGGGCTGGATGCCTTCGGTGGGTTCATCGAGAATCAGCAGGCGCGGCTTGCTGGCCAGCGCGCGGCCGATGGCCAGCTGTTGCTGCTGGCCGCCGGAGAGGTCGCCACCGCGGCGTTGCTTCATCTCGCGCAGCACCGGGAACAGCTCGTAGATAAACTCCGGCACCACCTTGGCTTCGCTGCCGGGGAAGCGCGAAAGCCCCATCAGCAGGTTCTCTTCCACAGTCAGGCGGCCGAAGATTTCCCGACCCTGGGGTACATAGGCAATGCCGGCGTGCACGCGCTGGTGCGGCTTGAAGGCGGTAATCGGCTGACCTTCCCAGTTCACCGCGCCTTGCTTGGCCGGAATCAGGCCCATCAGGCATTTTAGCAATGTGGTCTTGCCTACGCCGTTACGCCCGAGCAGGCAGGTTACTTCGCCAACCTTGGCCTCGAACGACAGGCCGCGGAGGATATGGCTGCCGCCGTAGTACTGGTGGAGTTGTTGGACTTGCAGCATGGATGCCTCACATTCCGTAGGGTGCGCCGTGCGCACCAATGGCCAGGGAGGGTGCGCACAGCCTGGGCTGCCCCGCGCACCCTACGTCCTAGCGGCCCAGATAGACCTCGATCACCCGCTCATCATTCTGCACCTGCTCTAGCGAGCCTTCGGCCAGCACGCTGCCCTGGTGCAGCACGGTGACGTGGTCGGCGATGGAGCCGACAAAGCCCATATCGTGCTCCACCACCATCAGCGAGTGCTTGCGTGCCAGGGACTTGAACAGCTCGGCGGTGAACTCGGTTTCGGCGTCGGTCATGCCCGCCACCGGTTCATCGAGCAGCAACAGTTGCGGGTCCTGCACCAGCAGCATGCCGATCTCGAGAAACTGCTTCTGGCCGTGGGACAACAGCCCGGCCGGGCGATTGCGCGAGGCGTCGAGCTTGATGGTCTGCAGCACTTCGTCGATGCGGTCTTTCTGCTCGCCGCTAAGTGTGGCGCGCAGGCTGGCCCACACCGACTTGTTGGTTTTCTGCGCCAGTTCGAGGTTTTCGAACACGCTCAGCGCCTCGAACACAGTCGGCTTCTGGAACTTGCGACCGATGCCGGACTGGGCGATTTCCACCTCGCTCATCTGGGTCAGGTCGAGGGTTTCGCCGAAGTAGGCGACGCCATTGTCCGGGCGGGTCTTGCCGGTGATCACGTCCATCATGGTGGTCTTGCCGGCACCGTTGGGGCCGATGATGCAGCGCAGTTCACCGACGCCGATATACAGGGTCAGGTCGGTCAGGGCCTTGAAGCCATCGAAGCTGACGTTGATATCTTCCAGGGTCAGGATGGTGCCGTGACGAACGTTCAGGCCCTTGCTGGCCAAGGTGCTTGCACCTATCGCATCGCGGCCGCTGCCGGCCGGGTCAAAGGCAGGTTCGAGCATAAATTCGGGGACCGGAGTGGCGCGCATCATTGCTCTCCTTTTTTACGAAGAAGGCCAATCACGCCTTTCGGTAAGAACAGGGTTACGACAATGAATAAGAAGCCCAGGGCGAACAGCCAGTACTCGGGGAAGGCCACGGTAAACCAGCTCTTCATGCCGTTGACCAGGCCGGCACCGAGCAGCGGGCCGATCAGTGTGCCGCGCCCGCCAAGGGCCACCCACACGGCGGCTTCGATGGAGTTGGTCGGCGACATTTCGCTGGGGTTGATAATGCCCACCTGCGGCACATAGAGCGCGCCGGCCAGACCGCAGAGCACCGCACTGAGCACCCAGATAAACAGCTTGTAGCCGCGCGGGTCGTAACCGCAGAACATCAGGCGGTTTTCCGCATCACGCAGCGCGGTCAGCACCCGGCCGAACTTGCTACGGGCAAGCCGCCAGCCCAGGTACAGGCTGGCAACCAGCAGCACCACAGTGGTGAGAAACAACACCGCGCGGGTGTGCGCCGAGGTGATATCGAAGCCCAGAATCGTCCTGAAATTGGTAAAGCCGTTATTGCCGCCAAAGCCGGTTTCGTTGCGGAAGAACAGCAGCATGCCGGCGAAGGTCAGCGCCTGGGTCATGATCGAGAAGTACACGCCCTTGATCCGCGAGCGGAAGGCAAAGAAGCCGAACACCAAGGCCAGCAAGCCGGGGGCCAGTACCACCAGGCACAGCGCCCAGAGGAAGTTGCTGGTGCCGTACCAGTACCAGGGTAGCTCGGTCCAGGCGAGAAAACTCATAAAGGCCGGCAGGCCGTCACCGGCGGCTTCGCGCGACAGATACATGCCCATGGCGTAACCGCCGAGGGCGAAGAACAGGCCATGCCCCAGGGACAGCAGACCGGCGTAGCCCCAGACCAGATCGAGCGCCAAGGCGACGATGCAGTAGCAGAGGATCTTGCCGACCAAGGTGAGGGTATAAGCCGACACATGCAGGGCGTTGTCCGCCGGCAGCAGGTGCAGCAGCGGCATGGTGATCAGCAGGGCGAGAACCAGCAGGCCAATGGCGACTGATACCTGCGGGCCGAGCTTGGCGCTGGCGCGCGCCAATAGCGTTTGGTTGAGTGGCATAGTCATCAGTCGATCACCCGTCCTTTCAAAGCAAACAGACCTTGCGGGCGTTTCTGAATAAACAGAATGATCAGCGCGAGGATAAGGATCTTGCCGAGCACGGCACCGATCTGCGGTTCGAGAATCTTGTTGGCGATGCCCAGGCCAAAGGCGGCCATCACGCTACCGGCGAGTTGGCCGACGCCACCGAGCACCACCACCAGGAACGAGTCGATGATGTAGCTCTGCCCCAGATCCGGGCCGACGTTGCCGATCTGGCTCAGGGCCACGCCGCCAAGGCCGGCGATGCCGGAGCCGAGGCCGAAGGCGAGCATGTCCACCCGACCGGTCGGCACGCCGCAGCAGGCGGCCATATTGCGGTTCTGGGTGACGGCGCGGACGTTGAGGCCGAGGCGGGTCTTGTTTAGCAGCAGCCAGGTCAGCACCACCACAAACAGGGCGAAGCCGATGATCACGATGCGGTTGTACGGCAGCACCAGATTCGGCAGCACCTGAATGCCGCCGGACAGCCAGTAGGGGTTGGCCACTTCG
>Ga0209343_10008602_pt1 | contig 11844 bp, 8 predicted proteins | sample RifCSPlowO2_02_FD_184026 | JGI IMG/M metagenome (GOLD analysis project Ga0209343, IMG submission 184026) | Groundwater microbial communities from Rifle, Colorado - Rifle CSP2_plank lowO2_0.2 (SPAdes) (version 2) | ecosystem: Environmental > Aquatic > Deep subsurface > Groundwater | place: Rifle... | reverse complement strand
CGACGTTGTGCAGCACGTTGCTGGCGATTTCGGCCATGCCGGCCTGGCGCGCGGTGCTCACCAGTTCGCTCTGCGTCTGGCGCAGTTCGCGGGTGATTTGCTCGTTGTCCCGGAGTGCCGCTTCGGCTGTTTCCTTGGCCGTAGCGAGTTGTTCCACCATCAGGCTACGCGCCTCCAGCAGCGCGTTGCGTTCCTGCTGGAGGACCAGCTCTTGTTCTGCGCGTTGCCGCTCAAACTGTTCGCCGGCAAGCACCCGCTGTGCTTCCCCCAGTCTCGCTGTGCGCTGCGCCACATCGCGCTGGACGCGGCCAAGCAAGACATAGAAAAACAGCATGAGGCTACCGCCGACGATGACGCCCAGGAGCGCAACCCCGATCACTGCATGGCGACGCTCAGACGCGCCCGTCGTGATGTCGCGCAGTACCAGCAGTTCGCCCAGTTGCTGCTCACGCAGGTTGGCGAAAGGCAGGACAATGGTCTGGGCCACTTGCCCATCCCAGGCAATCTCGAAGCTTTGCTTGCTGTGTTCATTCCTCAGCGCGCTAAGGTATGCCGCGATCGGCGCGGGAATCGCCGGCGTGGTTCGGCTCAGCAGCACCACCGCAGGAAATTCGTCCCAAGGGACGGGCTGCGCCCTTTTGCCTTGCGCTTCTTCCCATTTCGCCCGGTCAAAGAACGACTTATCGATGGCGACGAAGACGTTCACATCGAGGAAATTCTTGATGCGTTGCATGATGTCTTCGAACTCTATCCCCATCTCCAGGTAGCCGATCACCTCGCCGTTGCTGATCCATGGGTAGACCACGCGCAGGGTAAAACTCCCTAAAGGGCCCTGTTCATTGCCCCAGAAGGGTTTGCCGGTACGCTGCGCTTCTTGCAGGACAAAGCGCTCGATCTTGTCACCATATTTGCCGGGAGCCTGCACCCGCAGCAGCATGGTTCGATCGGGGAGGATGTAGTAGAAATGGGTGATGTGGTTCCTGGGCTTGAGCTCGTTCAGGATGGGGGCGGAAAGTTCGAGGAGTTTCTGCCGGTCGCGAGCGCGCAAGGCTGCTTCGATATTCCGATCCTTCAACAACAGTTCCATGATTGAACGCATGACCTGAATGCCTTCGGCGGATTGCTCCCGAAACATCACGTCAACTGATGCGGCTGTACGGGCGATATCCTCGGTCTGGCGGTGGCGTGTCTCGAGGATGAAGATCGCTACAAAAGTCATCACCAGGACAATCGTCGCCACCGCCAAGGGCAGGAGTACCCGCAAGCGAATGCTCGAGGCAACGGAACGGACGTCGCCGGCCTCTGCCGGCGGCCCGTTGTCGCTGACCCCGCTGGCGAGGGGTGGCAGGTGTGTGGCAGTGGAGGGCATGGGAAGCAATGGCTGCTGGCTCATCCGTTCTTCTCCGCAACGCCAATGGGAAGTTCGCGCGAGCAGGCCGCGCCGTTGCTCATGTGGCTCACGCGCGCCCCAGCGGTGGTTCGAGGAGGCTGGCATGGGCAAAGCCGGCCTCGTCACTCGGCGCCTGTGGCGCGATGCGGCCCCTGCGCAGGAGTTCGCCGGCGCGCCGGTTGTCCACCGCCGCGCTGAAATAGAAACCCTGGGCCTCGCTGGTGGAACCGGTCGCGATCAGCTGGGCGCGCTGCTCGCGGGTTTCCACGCCATCGGCGATGATGCCGATACCCAGTTCACGGGCGAAGTTGATGATGGCGCGCAGGGTCGTGGCGCTCTGTGGGTCCGCGCTGGCCGAGTTGATAAAGGACTGGGCGATCTTCAGGCGGTTGACGCGATAGGTCTTGAGGTAGTCGAACGAGGAGTATTCGCTGCCGAAATCGTCGATGGCGATCTTCACCCCGAGTTCACGCAGCTGCGGCAGCACGTCGTTGTGCGTCCATCTGGTCTGGGCCAGCGTGGCCTCGGTCACGTCGAATTCCAGATCGCTGGGCGCCAGCCCCCACTTGGAGAGGGTTGCGCTGACGCCCCGGAGCAGCTCGCGACCGTTCTTGATCTGGGCCAGCGAGAGGTTGACCGCGATCAGCGGTGGGGCTATCCCGTCGTCGCGCCAGCGGCGCATTTGCCGGCAGGCCTGCTCCAGCACCCACTGGCCGAGCGCCACTATGCTGCCGGTTTTTTCCGCGAGGCGGATAAAGGCCTCGGCCGCGAGCAGGCCGCGCAGCGGGTGATTCCAGCGCACCAGCGCCTCCATGCCGAGAATCCTCCCGGAAGACAGCTCGACCTGGGGCTGGTAATACAGCTCCAGTTCGTCCTGCTCGAGGGCGTTTTTCAGGTCATTGGCCAGGGTGACCCGGTCGAGCACCTGCTGGTCGAGATCCTCGGAGTGGAAGTGGTACTGGTTGCGCCCCTCTTCCTTGGAGCGGTAGAGCGCCAGGTCGGCCTGCGTCAGCATGGCGTCCGCGCTCGTGCTGCCCGGCGCATAGGGGCAGATGCCGATGCTGGCCGAGATGCGCAGCTGATTGCCGTTGAGCGAGTAGGGTTGCGCCAGGGTGCTCTGGATTTTTTCCGCCAGGGCGCCCGCGTTCGCCGGCTCGCCCATGTTCGCCTGTACTATGGCGAATTCATCGCCGCCCAGGCGGGCGACCAGATCGCTCTCGCGGGTACAGCCGCCGATGCGCCTGGCGACTGCTTGCAGGAGCAGGTCGCCCACCGGGTGGCCGAGGCTATCGTTGACCTCCTTGAAGTGGTCGAGGTCCAGGTAAAAGATCGCAAACGCGGGCGCCCCGCGCTCGGCCGCGGCGAAGGTCTGGCGCAGGCGCTCGATAAAGGTCGCGCGGTTGGCCAGGCCGGTGAGGTCGTCGGTGCGGGCTTTCTCCTCCGCCAGCTTGCGCTCGGTGATGTCGAGGATGATCCCTTCGATCTCGATCAGCCGCCCCTCGCCGTTGCGCACCGGGATATAGCGGTTCTCGACCCAGCGGTAAGCGCCGGCGCCAGTGCGCAGGCGCAGCTCGATCGAGGCGCCCTGGGCGTTCTTCTCCAATACCCGCTCCATCGCCGTGTCGAGCCGCTCCTGGTCGTCGGGGTGGACGAGCGCTTGCGCCCAGTTCGGCGCGGCCAGCAGTTGGGCGGCCGTGTGGCCGAACTTGGTGATGTTGTGGGAGATATACATCAGGGGAAACGCCGGCTCGCCGCGCAGGCGGTAAAGGATGGTCGGGCTGTTGCGCACTATGATGTTGGCGTCGGACAGCTCCTTGGTGCGTTCCTCGACCGCCTGCTCCAGGGCGCTCAGCTTCAAGGCCGCGTCTTGCGTCATCTGCCACTTCACGGTCAGCGCGCTGGCCATCTGGCGAATCTCGATGGAGTCGAAGGGCTTCTTCAGGATCAGCAAACGGTCGGTCAGGTCGAGGCGCTCCACCATCTGCTCCCAGGAATAGTCGGAGTAGGCGGTGCAGAGGGCGACCTGCAGTTGGGGATCGGTCTGCCAGAGGCGTTCGACTGTCGCGATCCCATCCCAGCCGGGCGGCATGCGCATGTCGATAAACGCCATGGCATAGGGCCGCCCCTGCGCCAGCGCATGGGTGACCATGGCCAGCGCTTCCTGGCCCTGATAGGCGGAGTCGAGCTGGAAGCTTGGTTCGGCGAGCGGGGCGTCGCCGAACAGCGCCGCCTCGGTGTCGGCCAGCAGGGCTTGGCTGCCCTGGTCGGGGTCGAGAATCTTGCGAAAATCCTGGTGAATAGCTGGGCTGTCGTCGATCACCAGAATGCGCCGGTTACCGGCATAGGGCGGCCTGATCATTGCTGGAGCCTCCGAGGCGAGGGCCGGGCGACGCAGGAGGTCGCGGCCGGGTCGATGTCGTTGCCTGTGCGTCCCAGCGATCCGCTCCGTTCCATCACGACCCGTGCTCCGCTGTGCAGCTCTCAGCCAGTGTAGGTGTTTTGTTCGAATGTGCAGGCGCGCGGAGGCTCTGGGCTAGCGACTGCACAGCGTAGGTTGGCGCTGAGCCTGCGAAGCCCAACAGGGGGGGGGCGCAGCACTCCGCTCGAGGGCCCGCTCAGGGTTCGCGGACGCCGTGTTGGGCTTCGCGCTGCTCAGCCCAACCTACAAACTCCGTATTCACGGGCAGGCTGCGAGGTGCCCGCGCGGGCACTGGCATGGCGTCAGCGCAGCGGTTTTATCGGCTCAGGAAACGGCCGGGCGGAACCCGGGCGGGCGCGCTTTAGCGCGTGAGGCGTTGCACCCCAGTGGCGGTGCCGAGCAGCAGCAGATCCGCCGGGCGCGCGGCGAACAGGCCGTTGGTGACCACGCCGACTATGGCGTTGATCTGGGTTTCCAGCTGCACCGGATTGGTGATCGACAGATTGAATACGTCTAGGATGATGTTGCCGTTATCGGTGGTCACCCCTTCGCGGTACACCGGGTCGCCACCCAGCTTGACCAGCTGGCGGGCGACATGGCTGCGCGCCATGGGGATCACCTCCACCGGCAGTGGGAAGGCGCCGAGTACCGGCACCAGCTTGCTGGCGTCGGCGATGCAGATAAAGGTCTGGGCCACCGCCGCGACTATCTTCTCGCGGGTCAGGGCCGCGCCGCCGCCCTTGATCAGGTTGAGGTGCGCGTCGCTTTCATCGGCGCCGTCGACATAGAACTCCAGGTCGCTGACGGTGTTCAGCTCGTACACTGGAATGCCGTGGCCGCGCAGGCGTGCGGCGGTGGCTTCGGAGCTGGCCACGGCGCCGTCGAATTCCATCTTGTGCTGGGCCAGGGCGTCGATAAAGCAGTTGGCGGTGGAGCCGGTGCCGACGCCGATCACGCTCTTGCCGTCGAGTTTGGGGAGGATGAAATCGACGGCCGCTTGGGCGACTGCTTGTTTGAGTTGATCCTGGGTCATCGCGGGGCCTGAGACGGAGTAAAGGGAAGGCGCGAATTATAGACCCATGTCCGGCAAAACCGCGCCCCTTCAGGCTGTGGATTGCGCTCTGGCTCCGGCAAAACCCCGTATGCCTTATGGTCGTGCGGCGCGGGGCTGGGGTAGACTCGCGGACTCCCTGGAAAACCGCCTGCGATGCCCGCCATGCTCGAACAGTACGTCAAGATGATCCTCACCTCGCGCGTCTACGACGTGGCGGTGGAAACCCCGTTGCAAGCCGCCCACCAGCTGAGCGAGCGCCTGGGCAACCAGATTCTGCTCAAGCGCGAAGACCTGCAGGCGGTCTACTCGTTCAAGATTCGCGGCGCCTACAACAAGCTGGCGCAGCTGTCGGCCGAGGAGCAGGCGCGCGGGGTGGTCACCGCCTCGGCCGGCAACCATGCCCAGGGCCTGGCCCTGGCGGCCAAGGTGCTGGGGGTCAAGGCCACCATCGTCATGCCCAAGACCACCCCGGAGATCAAGGTGCTGGGCGTGCGCTCGCGCGGCGGCAAGGTGGTGCTGCATGGCGACAGCTTCCCCGAGGCCCTGGCCTATTCGCTGAAGCTGGTGGACGAGAAGGGCTACATCTATATCCACCCCTACGATGACCCGCACACCATCGCAGGGCAAGGCACGGTGGCCATGGAGATCCTCCGGCAGCAGCCGGGCCAGCTGGACGCCATCTTCGTGCCGGTGGGCGGCGGCGGCCTGATCGCCGGCATCGCCGCCTACGTCAAATACCTGCGCCCGGAGATCAAGATCATCGGCGTCGAGCCGGACGATTCCAACTGCCTGCAGGCCGCCATGGCCGCCGGCGAGCGCGTGGTGCTGAGCCAGGTCGGCCTGTTCGCCGACGGCGTGGCGGTGGCGCAGATCGGTCAGCACTGCTTCGATATCTGCAAGGATTATGTCGACGAGGTGATCACGGTCAGCACCGACGAGATCTGCGCGGCGATCAAGGACATCTACGACGACACCCGCTCGATCACCGAGCCGGCCGGCGCCCTCAGCGTGGCCGGGATCAAGAAGTACGTGGAGCGCGAAGGTTGCGGCGGCCAGGTGCTGGTGGGCATCGACTCCGGCGCCAACGTCAACTTCGACCGCCTGCGCCATGTCGCCGAGCGCGCCGAGCTGGGCGAGAAACGCGAGGCCATCATCGCCGTGACCATCCCCGAGCGGCCAGGCAGCTTCAAGGCGTTCTGCGAGGCCATAGGCAAACGCCAGATCACCGAATTCAACTACCGCTACCACAACGATAAGGAAGCGCACATCTTCGTCGGCGTGCAGACCCACCCGGAAAGCGACCCGCGCGCGGCCCTGGTGGCCAGCCTGCGCAGCCAGGGCTTCCCGGTGCAGGATCTGACCGACAACGAGCTGGCCAAGCTGCATATCCGCCATATGGTCGGCGGCCATGCGGCGCGGGTGCGCGATGAGGTGGTGCTGCGCTTCGAGTTCCCCGAACGGCCGGGGGCGCTGTTCAACTTCCTGCAGAAGCTCGGCGGGCGCTGGAATATCTCGATGTTCCATTACCGCAACCACGGCGCCGCCGATGGCCGCGTGGTGGCCGGGCTACAGGTGCCGGAGAGCGAGCGGCATCTGGTGCCGGCGGCGCTGCAAGCCATTGGTTACCCCTACTGGGATGAAAGCGACAACCCGGCCTATACCCTCTTTCTTGGCTAACCGGCCGACAGGGACACGCACCTTATGGAACATTACCCACTGCTGAAAATCGCCCACAGCCTGCCCGGCATCCTCTTGCTGCTGGGGCTGCTGGCCCATGTCTTTATGCTGTGGAAGGCGGCGCGGGTTGGCGATGCGGCGGTGCTGCAGCGCAAGCTCAAACGCACCCGCCTGATCAGCCTGCCGGTGTTCGGCCTGCTGGCCCTGAGCCTGCCGGTCAGCGGCTGGTGGCTGGTCAATCTGGCGGGTTTTTCCCTGGGGCAAAGCTGGTTGCTGGCCAGCAGCCTGCTGTTCGGCCTGCTGGTGCTGTGCGGCTTGCTGCTCAACGGTCGCCTGGCGGCCTGGCAGGCCCTGGGCGACAGCCCCGCGCCGGTGCGCCTGCTGCGCTTCTGCGGCGTCTATGCCGGGCTGCTGGTGCTGCTGTTGCTGGCGATCATGGGCCTGATGGGCGCCAAGCCGGCTTAAGCCGTTGGCTAAACAAAAACGCCGCCTGATCAGGCGGCGTTTTTGTTAGGCGCGTAGGTTGGGTTGAGGTGCGCAGCGACGAAGCCCAACGGCCATGGTTCGGACGCAGCCCTTGTCGGGTTGTGCCTTGTTGGGCTTCGCACAGCTCAGCCCAACCTACGGGTGAAACCTGTTCTTCAGCGCAGCGAGATCACCGGCCAGCCACGTTTCTCGGCTTCGGCGCGCAGCTTGGGGTCGGGGTCTACCGCGACCGGGCGGGTGACCTGTTCCAGCAGCGCCAGGTCGTTCATCGAGTCGCTGTAGAAGCAGCTGTCGTCCAGGCTCAAGCCGGTCTCGCCGAGCCAGCGGTTGAGGCGGGTGACCTTGCCTTCCTTGAAACAGGGCACGTCGGTGGTGCGCCCGGTATAGCGGCCGCCCTGCATTTCGCATTCGGTGGCCAGCAGGGTGTCGACGCCCAGGCGCGCGGCGATCGGTGCGGTGACGAAGCGGTTGGTGGCGGTGATGATCAGCAGCTTGTCGCCGGCGGCGCGGTGTTCCTCGAGCAGGGCCTCGCCCTTGGCCAGGATGATCGGCTCGACGCAGTCGCGCATAAACTCGCGGTGCCATTGCTCGAGCTGGGCCATCTCGCTGCGGCCGAGAATTTCCAGGCTGAAATTCAGGTAGTCGGTGATATCCAGGCGCCCGCCCAGGTAGTCCTGATAGAAGGCATCGTTGCGCGCCTTGTAGGCGATGCCATCGAGGATGCCGCGTGCACAGAGGTAATCGCCCCAGGCGTGGTCGCTGTCGCCGCCCAGCAGGGTATTGTCGAGATCGAATAAAGCCAGACGCACGGAGCACCTTTTATCAACGCGTGGAAAGGGCGCCAGAATAGCGGCTTTTAGGGGCCATTCCTATCCGCCGGGGCGCGGCCGCGCCGCTTGCGTTGCCGCTGCCGCGAGCTTTGTGGAACAATGCCCGCATGTCTTAAATTCAGGCGTTTACGAGGTTGTGTGCCGTGATCGATTCCGATGGTTTTCGCCCTAATGTCGGCATTATCTTGACCAACGATATGGGTCAGGTGCTGTGGGCGCGTCGGATAAACCAGGACGCTTGGCAGTTCCCCCAAGGTGGGATCAATGACCATGAGTCGCCGGAAGAGGCGCTGTTTCGCGAATTGAACGAAGAAGTGGGCCTGGAACAGCAGGATGTGAAAATTCTCGCCTGCACCCGGGGCTGGTTGCGTTATCGTCTGCCTCAGCGTCTGGTGCGTACCCACAGTCAACCGCTGTGCATCGGGCAGAAGCAGAAGTGGTTTCTCCTGCGTCTAACCGGCGCCGAGGACAAGGTGCGCATGGACCTGACCGGCAAGCCGGAATTCGACGGCTGGCGCTGGGTCAGTTATTGGTACCCGTTGGGCCAGGTGGTCACATTCAAGCGCGAGGTTTACCGTCGCGCCCTCAAGGAACTCGCTCCGCGCCTGTTGGCGCGGGACTGACACTGATTAGAGCCGAGCCATGCTCAATACGCTGCGCAAGATCGTCCAGGAAGTAAACGCCGCCAAGGACCTCAAGGCGGCGTTGGGCATCATAGTGCAGCGCGTGCGCGAGGCCATGGGCACCCAGGTCTGCTCGGTCTACCTGCTCGATCCGGAAACCAATCGCTTCGTCCTGATGGCCACCGAGGGCTTGAACAAGAAGGCCATCGGCAAGGTCAGCATGGCGCCCAACGAGGGCCTGGTCGGCCTGGTGGGTACCCGCGAAGAGCCGCTCAACCTCGAACACGCCTCCGAACACCCGCGTTACCGCTACTTCGCCGAAACCGGCGAGGAGCGCTATGCCTCCTTCCTCGGCTCACCGATCATCCACCACCGCCGGGTGATGGGCGTGCTGGTCGTCCAGCAAAAGGAGCAGCGCAAGTTCGACGAGGGCGAAGAAGCCTTCCTGGTGACCATGAGCGCGCAGCTCGCCGGGGTCATCGCGCATGCCGAGGCCACCGGCTCGATCCGCGGCCTGGGCCGCCAGGGCAAGGGCATCCAGGAAGCCAAGTTCGTCGGCGTGCCGGGCTCGCCGGGGGCCGCCGTGGGTACCGCGGTGGTGGTGTTGCCGCCGGCCGATCTGGACGTGGTGCCGGACAAAACAGTCGATGACATAGCCGCCGAACTGGAACTGTTCAATGCCGCCCTGGAAGGCGTGCGCGCCGATATGCGCGCACTGTCGGCGAAGATGGCCACCCAGCTGCGCCCGGAAGAGCGCGCGCTGTTCGACGTGTACCTGATGATGCTGGAAGACGCCGCCCTGGGTAACGAGGTGGTCAAGATCATTCGCAGCGGACAATGGGCCCAGGGGGCCCTGCGTCAGGTGATCGGCGAGCACATCAACCGCTTCGAGCTGATGGACGACGCCTACCTGCGCGAGCGCGCCTCCGATGTCAAAGACCTCGGCCGGCGCCTGCTCGCCTACCTGCAGCAGGCCCGCCAGCAGAGCCTGGTGTACCCCGACAACTGCATCCTGGTCAGCGAAGAGCTGTCGCCGGCCATGCTCGGCGAGGTGCCCGAAGGCAAGCTGGTCGGCCTGGTCTCGGTGCTCGGCTCGGGCAACTCGCATGTGGCGATCTTCGCCCGCGCCATGGGCATCCCTACCGTGATGGGGGCGGTCGACCTGCCCTATTCCAAGCTCGACGGCATCCAGCTGATAGTCGATGGGTACCACGGCGAGGTGTTCACCAACCCCAGCGAAGTGCTGCGCAAGCAGTACGCCGATGTGGTCGAGGAGGAGCGTCAGCTGACCCAGGGCCTGGCGACCCTGAGCAGCCTGCCGTGCGAAACCCTGGATGGCCACCGCATGCCGCTGTGGGTCAATACCGGCCTGCTCGCCGATGTGAAGCGCGCTCAGGAGCGCGGTGCCGAGGGCGTCGGCCTGTACCGCACCGAAGTGCCCTTTATGATCAAGGAGCGCTTCCCCAGCGAGAAGGAACAGCTGGCGATCTATCGCGAGCAGCTGGCCGCCTTCCACCCGCTGCCGGTGACCATGCGCACCCTGGATGTCGGCGGCGACAAGGCGCTGAGCTATTTCCCGATCAAGGAAGAGAATCCCTTCCTCGGCTGGCGCGGCATCCGCGTGACCCTCGACCACCCGGAAATCTTCCTGGTGCAGACCCGCGCCATGCTCAAGGCCAGCGAAGGCCTGGACAACCTGCGCATCCTGCTGCCGATGATCTCCGGTGTCCAGGAACTGGAGGAGTCGCTGCACCTGATCCACCGCGCCTGGGGCGAGGTCCGCGACGAGGGCGTGGACATCCCCATGCCGCCGGTGGGGGTGATGATCGAGATTCCCGCGGCTGTCTATCAGACCCGCGAACTGGCGCGCCAGGTGGACTTCCTCTCGGTCGGCTCGAACGACCTGACCCAGTACCTGCTGGCGGTGGACCGCAACAACCCGCGGGTCGCCGATCTGTATGATTTCCTCCATCCGGCGGTGCTGCAGGCGCTGTGCAAGGTTGTCGAAGGCGCCCATGCCGAAGGCAAACCGGTGAGCATCTGCGGCGAAATGGCCGGCGACCCCTCGGCCGCGGTGCTGCTGATGGCCATGGGCTTCGACAGCCTGTCGATGAACGCCACCAACCTGCCCAAGGTGAAGTGGTTGTTGCGCCAGATCAGCCTGGGTAAGGCCAAGGAGCTGCTGGCCCAGCTGATGAGCATCGACAGCCCGCAGGTGGTGCACAGCACCCTGCAGCTGGCCCTGCGCAATCTGGGCCTGGGCCGCATGATCAATCCGGCGTCGGATATCCAGGCTTGAGCGCCGCCCGCTCGTGCTGACAGGCGCGGATCAGTTTCTATCGCTACGGCGGCTCGCCGACTTGCGCCTGTCGGCGGCCAGCGCCCTGGTCTGTCAGGGCCAGAGCCTGTGGCTGGTGGCCGACGATGCGCTAAGCCTGCAACGCTACAGCCTGGCCGGCGTCTGGCAGGCCGAGCAGGCGCTGCTGCCCGGCGAGCTGCCCGCCGAGCCGAAGCTGCGCAAACGCCTCAAGGCGGATTTCGAAGCCCTGCTGCTCCTGCCCGACGGCGCCTTGCTGGCCCTGGGTTCGGGATCGACCCCGCGACGTTGCCGGGCCTGCCTGGTCCAGGCCGAAGGCGTGCGGGTGATCGACCTCAACCCCCTGTATCGGGCGCTGGGCGGACATTTCCAGGAGCTGAATATCGAAGGCGCGGTGGTGCATCGCGGGCAGTTGCTACTGGCCCAGCGCGGCAACGGCGCAGGTGGGGAAAATGCCCTGGTGTTGCTCGATCTGGCGCAGGCCTTGCGCGATCTCGAAAGCGGCCAGTTGAGCGCTGCCGCGCTGCGGCGCATCGTGCCTGTGCACTTGCCCGATCTGGACGGCGTGCCCTTGAGCCTCACCGACCTCAGCCTGGACCCCGGCGGCCAGCTGTACTGCAGCGCCACCGCGGAAGACACCGACTCCAGCTACCTGGACGGCGCCTGCCTCGGCAGCGTACTGGGTCGTTTCGATCGGGACTTGAACCTGGTGCAACTGGTGCGCTTGACGCCGCCGGTGAAGATCGAAGGCTTGGCCTTCCAGGCCGACGGCCGCCTGCTGCTGGTGGCCGATGCCGATGACCCGAACATTCCCTCACCGCTATTCGCCCTGGACGATCTGGCCGAGCAGTTAGCCGCCGGCTAACAGGCCGTTGAAAAACTACCTACGTTGCCCCCTCTATAGAAAAGAAAGGGGCGTTAAAAACAGGCTCAAAATGCTCATTTACAACAAGTAAACTCCGCTTTTCGCCTGTTTTGACCAGCCGGAGGCTGTTACTAACGTAGCGCCTTGTCTCGGCTGCCTCGCCTACATTTTTCAACGGCCTGC
>Ga0209343_10008600_pt1 | contig 11845 bp, 15 predicted proteins | sample RifCSPlowO2_02_FD_184026 | JGI IMG/M metagenome (GOLD analysis project Ga0209343, IMG submission 184026) | Groundwater microbial communities from Rifle, Colorado - Rifle CSP2_plank lowO2_0.2 (SPAdes) (version 2) | ecosystem: Environmental > Aquatic > Deep subsurface > Groundwater | place... | reverse complement strand
TTTGAAAGACTTGATTTATAGCGGGGATACCTGGACGGTCTCGCTGAAAGAGAGCCCTCGAGGTTCAGGGGATACACATTATGCCGGAGAAGACACTGTCCCTTTAATGCTTGAAAAAATCGAAATCATGGGCAAGACCAGTACGGCCCTTATAGACACTTGCGTGGGAGACGTCCCCACCCAACCCCCTGTCGGCATCTCGAAAAACACCACCATTTTAGAGGCCGCTCACATCATGAAGCAGAAAAAGGCAGGGTGTCTGCTGGTCCTGGAAAAAAATGAACTCATTGGAATCCTCACGGAGAGAGACATATTGATGAAGGTCTTGTCACAAAAGAAAGACGTCAAGAAAACCAAGGCAGGATCCGTCATGACCCCTAACCCCGAAACCCTCACAGAGGACATCTCCGTCGCTATCGCCTTCAACAAGATGTCCGTCGGGGGCTTCCGTCACCTCCCCGTCATGAAGGAAGGACGACCCATTGGGGTCTTGTCCATCCTGGATCTTTTGGGGTATATTAAGGCGTTTTTCCCGGAACCAATTTCGTAAGAAAAAATGACGACTCAACCCTCAAAAAATCTAGAGACATTTCCCAATCCTGAACCCAGTCGAGATTATACCATTCATTTTGACTGCCCGGAGTTTACATGTCTTTGTCCGAAAACAGGACAACCCGATTTCGCCACCCTCAGGATCACCTACATCCCCCATGAACTGTGTATTGAACTGAAATCACTAAAGCTCTATCTGTGGTCCTACCGCCAAGAAGGGGCCTTTCACGAAAAGGTCATCAATCAGATCTTAGACGATCTTGTAGCGGCTTGTCAGCCCCGCTCGATGACGATTGAAGGAGATTTCAATATCCGGGGAGGCATCCACACCACCATCAAGGTCCACTATCCGCCCCTTCCTTCTTGAGGTCCTCTTCTTCCAATTGCAAGGTCATGTGATGGATGTTAAATTGCCTTTCCAATATGTCATGGGCCTCCTCCAAGATGGCTTGACGTGAGTGAGAGCCTTCAATGATCAAATGACCACTCAATGATTCCATCCCCGAGGTCAGTGTCCAGACATGAATATCATGACAATCCCTGACTCCCTCTATCCCTCGTAGTGCCTTGCAAATCTCCTCAAGATCGATGTGAAAGGGCGTTCCTTCCATCAAGATATGGATCGAGTCCCGGATGAGACCCCAGGAACTATAGAGGATCAAAAAACCGATCAGGAAACTGGCGAGGGCATCGACAAAATACATCTCGGTCAAAATCATGATAAGACCGGCCACACAGGCCCCTATCGAACCCAAGGCATCGGAGAAGGCGTGGAGAAAGGCCCCCTTGACATTCAAACTCTTGTGTCGCGATCGCGCCAGGAGGAAGACATTGAGACCATTGGCCGCCAAACCCCCAAGGGCCACGATAAACATCGGCAGGCTTTTGACTGGAGGGGGATCGAAGAAACGATAATAGGCATGGTAAAAAATAAATCCGACGAGGACCCACAAAAAAATACCATTAAAAAGGGCCACCAATATCTCAACACGATGATAACCAAACGTCTTTTTGGGGGTGGCCGGTCTGTGGGCCATGAGCACGGCAAAAAGGGCTAGGGCAATCGCCGCTACATCCGTCAGCATGTGTCCGGCATCGGCCAGGAGGGCGAGACTCCCGGTCAAAAAGCCACCCACGACCTCAATGACAAAATAGGCCAAGGTCACAAAAAATGACCACGTCAATTCTCGCATCCCACGGTCCTGATTCGGACCATGATCATGATAACATTTCATAACGGCATTAATCATCCTCGAGGGATAAAAATCAAGAATTATAAAGACAGGACAGGTCCAGTTTTTCTTGAAATTATTGGGTACTTTGTCTATACAGAACGTCATGAAAGACATCATCTGGAGCCCTTCTCCTGAAATGATTCAAAAAAGCAACATCCACCGCTTCATGAAGAGGCATGACATCCCCGATTACAAGACACTCATCAAGAGATCCATCGAAGACATCCGATGGTTCTGGGAGGCCTGCCTCGAAGACCTCCACATGGAGTGGTATCGACCCTACAAAAAGATCTTGGACCTCTCCAAGGGCTTTGCCTGGGCCGAGTGGTTTTGTGGCGGTCAAACCAATATCGTCCTCAACTGCCTGGACCGCCACCTGCCAAGGCTGACATCCAAAACGGCCTTTATCTGGGAGGGTGATTCCGGGGATTTCAAAAAAATAACCTATGGCGCGCTGGCCCAAGAGGTCGGCCAATGTGCCAACTACCTCAAAAGTCTGGGGGTCCAAAAGGGGGACACCGTCGGACTCTACATGCCCATGATCCCCGAACTCATCACGGCCTTTCTGGCCTGTCTGAAGATAGGGGCCGTGGTGATTCCCGTCTTTTCCGGTTTTGGGGCCAGGGCCCTCGCCACACGCCTCGAGGATGCCAAGGCCAAGATTCTCTTCACCACCGACGGCGGCTACCGTCGAGGCAAAACCGTTCCTATCAAACAGACCGCCGATGAGGCCGTCGACGAAACCCCTTCTATTCAACACGTCATCGTCGTCCAACACACAAAAACCCCTGCGCCCTGGCAGGAGAAACGGGATCACTGGTGGCATAAAGAAATCCCCACACAAAATCCGCAGTGCCCTACCGAGAAACTGGAGGCCGAGGATCGATCCCTCATCATCTACACATCAGGCACCACCGGGCGCCCGAAAGGGACCGTCCACACCCATGCCGGCTGTCTCGCCCAGATGATGAAGGAGCTGGGATACAATTTTGACGTCAAAGAATCGGACGTCTTTTTCTGGGTTACGGACATCGGCTGGATGATGGGGCCCTGGGAGATCATTGGCGTGATGGCCCATGGGGGGACCTTTGTCATTTTTGAGGGGGCCCCCAATTATCCCCACCCCGACCGGTTGTGGCAGATCGTCGAGAGACACAAGATCACGACCCTGGGCATCTCCCCCACCGCCATCCGCCTCCTCATGCGCGAGGATGAAAAGTGGGTCCAGGATCACGACCTCTCCACCTTACGGGTCCTGGGATCGACGGGGGAGCCGTGGGACCCCGACTCCTACATGTGGTTTTTTGAAAAGATCGGAAAAAAACGCTGTCCCATCATCAATATCTCCGGAGGCACTGAGATCGTCGGTTGCCTCCTGGCCCCCCTCCCCATCCATCCCCTGAAACCCTGCACCCTTCAAGGACCCGCCCTCGGAATGGATATCGATGTCTTTGATGAGGACGGCCGGCCGATTCGCGGGGGCATCGGTCACCTCGTCTGCAAACAACCCGGCCCCTCGATGACCAAGGGATTTTTAAACGATCCGAAGCGTTATCTGGATACCTATTTTTCCAAATGGAAGGACGTCTGGTATCACGGCGACTGGGCCAAGGTGGATGAAGACGGCTTCTGGTTTCTCCACGGTCGTGCCGACGACACCATCAAGGTGGCCGGAAAGCGAACAGGCCCCGCCGAAATCGAGGCCGCCCTGATCGATCACCCCACCGTCTCGGAGGCCGCGGCCATTGGCGTGCCACACGATATCAAGGGAGAAGAGATCGTCTGCTTTGTCGTCCTCAAATCAAAAATCGACCCCAACGACGCTCTTCGAGAAACCCTCAAAGATCATGTCGTCTCCATCATGGGAAAGACCTTGAGACCCAGGGATCTCAAATTTGTCACGGCCCTGCCCAAGACCCGATCGGCAAAGATCGTCCGCGGGGCCATTCGCAAAAAATATCTGGGACAGGATGTGGGGGATTTGGCCTCCATTGAAAACCCACAGGCCCTGGAGGAGATTGCCAAGGCCCTGTGAATTCAAAATCTTGTCTTTTGCGAAAAAATGTGAGATCTTGGGCTGGATGAGGAGGCATGATGCCCGGTGATGCCCCAAAGGCGGAAAAATTTATCAACGCCCTGACAAAGGCCCAGACCGATACCCTCTCCAAGATCATCGAAAAATATGTGGGAACGGGGCTTATGTCCGTCTTCAAAAATTACGTCCGCAAGCTCTTCCCCAACGAATCCGAAGAGGTCTTGGATCCCATGATCCATCTGATGCTGATGGGATACCTCATTCACGTGAATGAGATCCACAATCTCGTCCGCCCCAAACCTTAACTTTTCCCCAATTTTTCCTTAACGGAAGCCACTTTCCCTTGCAGTCGCCCTGAAGGACGGGTCACGTCGTCATCAACCTTGACCATCGTCGATATCCTCTTCGAATACTGCCGCATATGGATATGAACCTTCTTGATGAGTTCAAACACGGCCTCGGGCTCTCCTTCGACAGTCGTCCCCATCGGACCCAATTGATAGGAAAGACCGCTTAATTGGATGATCTCCAATGACTTGGCCACATAGAGACTCATGTGTTCCCAATGATCGCTGGGGGCCACGGAAAAAAAAGCCAACATAGATCCTCCTCAGTATGTTAATATGCTCCCCACAAGGAGCGAGCCATGAAGAAAAAAATAACTGCCGCTTATAATTTCCTACGTAATGTAAGAAACCCCAAAAGTCAACGTATTGACATCCTCAAACTCGCGAAGAAACATGCCGGGGATGGCATGGTGGCCCTCTTCAATCAATTCACAAAATCCTATTTGAAAAAAACCGGCGTCAAATCGGCCCCCCAGCAGAAGAAATTTTCAGACATCATGACTTATTTTATGACACTGGGTTATATTATTCGTTGCCTTGAGGAGGAAAAAGAGTTGCCGAAATCAATGTCGATGAAGGCCATTGCCCGTCGCCGCCCCCCCGTGGCCTAATACTAACAGTCCCGAAAATGACCAAACCCAACTACATACCTGCGCTCCGATTCAACTGGCTGACCAATTATTACGATTGGCTGGCATCTACTTTTTTGCCCGAAAAAAAATTTAAAACCCAACTTCTTTTGCAGGCAAAAATAGAGAGCGGACATCATATTCTTGATTTCGGAACAGGCACCGCCACTTTATCCATTATGGCAAAACAGATGTGTCCCGATATAGAAATAAAAGGAATTGATGTTGACGCGCACATTCTTTCACTGGCTCATAGAAAAGTTCAACAGGCACAAGTATCTGTTGACTTATCGCATTACGAGGGTAACACATTACCGTATCCGGATGCCTCGTTTGACCGGGTCATTTCATCGCTCGTATTTCATCATCTTAACCGCAAACAAAAACTGAACGCATTTTCAGAAATCCGGAGAGTGCTGAAACCAAATGGTGAGCTGCACATTGCCGACTGGGGAAAACCATCTAATGTGCTGATGCGCACAATAATGTTTTTGGACCAATGGCTTGATGGATACGCAAGCACCATTGACAATTTCAAAGGGCTTTTGCCACAAATAATAACGGAAACGGGATTTCCTGTTGTGAAACAAACAAAAATCTATAACACTCTTGCCGGAACACTGTGTTTATATAGTGCAAAAAAATAATTGAATTGACGACACGTCCTATTTTGAGGTCCTGCCGGAATATTGCCTCTTCAGCCACTGGGCCACGGGCAAGAAAACCATCTCTTGGGCATAATCACTGACAAACATGTCGGCATGGGCAAACTTGACGTGATCGTCCCCCACGACAAGGATGTCTTTCATCTCTGAGCCCATCACCTCATAAGCGGAAAGGGCCGTATCCGAGGGGACAATGCCGTCCGAATTTCCAATAAGACACAAAAAGGGATTGGTCACTCGTCTCAATTCCTGGATGATATTCTTTCCGTCTATCATCAGATCCTTATTATTGACCCATTGGGCAATTTCCTCATTGAGAAATCGGTTGGGATCATCCACCACCTCCAACATGACATCGATGTGTTCCTGAGAAATAAATTCGGGATGAAGATAGAGATGAATGATGGAGGGAAAACGGACTATAAGGGGCGCCAGCATCTTGGCAATCCTTCTCACATTTCTGAAGGGAAGATAGCGTAACAGCGTGGGAGACTTGGACATGATCTCTAAAATCAGGGGCTTCTTCTCCCACCGCAAGGGGGCCCCCATAGCCACGACGGATCCCAAAAGATTCTTTTTGACCAGGGCAAGATAAACATAGGCAATCGTGCCCCCCAGACTACACCCAATGACATCCACCTTCTGGGCCTTCGTGTGGGTGTGTTGAAGGATATAATGAAGGACCACGGAAAGATCCGTGACCCCAAAATCCTTTAAAGTGATGTGTGAATCCCCTTGAATCTTTTTGGATCCTCCCTGACCACGGAGATTGGCCGACCAGACCTCAAAACCCTCGTGGGCGAAAAAATCCTCCATGGCCAATCCCGTCGGATGGTAGCCAAAAATAAAGGAATTCATCCCGTAACCGGGAAGGATGAGCAAGGGACGCCTTTTTTTGTTTAATTTTTCAGAAATAGAAGATCTTTTGACCTCGAGGCGCCAGCCCTCTCGGTTAGAGACATACGACTTTTCTTTTTCAACAAGGACCTTATTGAGGAAACTATGTTTTATGGTTCTATTTTTCGCCACAAACTTACAAGCTAGTACCTATAATAATCCGGTTTGAAGGGCCCACCGACTGCAATCCCCAAATACTGGGCCTGTTTCTTGGACAACCGGGTCAAATGGGCCCCCACCTTTTTCAGATGAAGGGCAGCAACTTTTTCATCGAGGTCTTTCGGCAAGACATAGACCTTATTCTCATATTTGCCATGTTGGGTCCACAGCTCAATTTGGGCCATCACTTGATTTGTAAAAGAGTTCGACATCACAAAGCTGGGATGCCCGGTCGCACAACCCAAATTGACCAGACGCCCTTCCGCCAGTATCGTCAGGGCCTTTCCATTGGGCCAGATGACCTGATCGACCTGGGGTTTGATGTTGACCCTCTTTAATTTTGGGTCATTGAAGATCGAGGACACCTCTACCTCCGCATCAAAGTGTCCAATATTACAAACGATCGCCTGATCCTTCATGACATCCATATGTTCACGCCGAATCACATCACAACAACCCGTGGCCGTAATAAAGATATCGCCCTGGGGCGCCGCCTCTTCCATCGTCACGACTTCATAGCCCTCCATGGAGGCCTGTAGGGCGCAAATAGGATCGATTTCCGTGATCAAGACCCTGGCCCCCTGACCCCTCAGTGACTGGACACAACCCTTCCCCACATCCCCATAACCGCAAACAACCGCCACCTTTCCGGCGATCATCACATCGGTTGCCCTCTTGATCCCGTCCAGCAGGGATTCGCGACAGCCATAGAGATTGTCAAATTTGCTCTTGGTCACAGAATCGTTGACATTGAAGGCCGGGCACTTCAAGGTGCCCTCTTTCATCATGTGATAGAGACGATGGACCCCCGTCGTGGTCTCTTCAGAAATCCCGCGAATGTCGGCCAAAAATTCAGGATGGCGATCATGAACAAGCCGAGTCAAATCACCCCCGTCATCCAAAATCATATTCAGTGGTTGCCCCTCAGGCCAAAAAAGGGTTTGCTCAATACACCATTCATAGTCTTTTTCGCTCTCCCCCTTCCATGCAAAAACGGGGACCCCGGTCGCGGCAATGGCCGCCGCCGCGTGATCCTGGGTTGAAAAGATATTACAGGAAGACCACCTGACCTCTGCCCCAAGGGAGGTCAGCGTCTCAATAAGGACCGCGGTCTGAATCGTCATATGGAGGCATCCGGCAATCCGGGCCCCCTTTAAGGGTTTTTTGCCGGCATATTCTTCTCGAAGGGCCATGAGACCGGGCATCTCCGACTCCGAGATCGCAATCTCCTTTCGCCCCCACTCGGCCAATGAAATATCCGCTACTTTATAGTCATTTTTCTTGGGCATATCTTTCCTCAATGCAGGTTGTGACATGGTCAAACTCCTTTAAATCATTGATCATTTTCAATAAGGACGGGACTATAACCTACTCATTTTTCCATGGCAAGCGAAATGCACCCTGCCCCTGATCTAGGAGCCTGACACCGTCACACAATGGATTATCCAGAAAACAAGAAAAGAGGGCAACTTTTCATGTCCCCTGTCGAAGGAAATTATACTTGATTGGGAGGACAATATAATTTAAGCTCTTTTAAGAGTCTAAGCTGTTAAAATAATTGAGGTTATTTATGGAATTGATTAAGAAACAAGCCGGTCATGATAGTGCCGGCGAGGATATCGAGGAAAACCTTCACCAGTTGGTCGCCAATATCGCCCACGAATTTCGGACCCCCCTGGCGATCATGCTGGGCCATATTGACATCATCCTCGATGGGGTGACGGGGACCATCAATAAAAAACAGGAACAGAGCCTCCAGAAGATCAAAGAACTGGCCTTGAGACTCACACGCATGGCCACCGATATCTTGAGTGTGGCCACCGTCATCAATGGGAAGATCCAACTCAGGCGGGAAAAAATTGCCACCCCCATATTTGTCAACCGTGTTATCCAATCCCTCGAGTATCTCGGCCAAAAGAAAAAGATTACCCTCGATCTTGATGTCCCTCAAAAAATTTCATCCTTTTGGGGGGATCCGGATCGCATCGAACAATGTCTGACAAATATTGTCGAAAATGCCGTCAAGTTTGCCCATCGAGACACAGAAGTTCATATCAACGTGAGGGAAGAGCCCGAGAGTATACGATTTGAGGTCAAGGATCAGGGTCAAGGGATTCCTGAAGAGGAGATCGAAAAAATCTTCAACCGGTTTGAACGCAGCAGAGGCGACAACGCCGAAGGCTTTGGATTAGGATTGGCCATCACCAAAGAAATCATCGACCTTCACAGGGGCAGGATCTGGGTAGAGAGTCAGCCGGGAAAAGGCAGCTCTTTTATCTTTGAACTTCCCAAGGACCTAAGGCAGCGCTAAAGGGAACCTCTAAAAAACAAAGAGGCTCATTCCCCCATCCACACCAATGACCTGTCCGGTCAGATAGCTCGCCTGTTGCGAACACAGGAAGGCCACGACCTGGGCCAATTCACCCAATTCCCCGAAACGACGCATGGCCGTGATCTTTTTCATGCGCTCCAGCATGTCGCCGCGAATCCCCTGCATGGCCACGGCACTCTTGATGACCCCCGGGGCAATGACATTTGAGGTGACATTATAACGCGCCCCCTCCAGGGCCAAACTCTTTCCAAAGCCAATCATCGCGGCCTTGGTGGTGGAATAGCTTGTCTGGCCCGCCCCGCCATGGGTCCCCGCAATAGAGGCCATCGAGACGACGCGTCCCCAACTCCCTTTCAGCATCATGGGCCACACCGCCCGTGTGATATTCGCCGTCCCGATGATATTGACCTCGATGTCCCGATTCCACAATTTTGGGGGAATATCGGAAAACATCCCCACAGTCGACAATATGGAGGCGTTATTGACCAGGATGGAGACATCGCCCAGATCCGATTGAATTTTTTTGGCCGTCTCCCGGACCTGATCCTCCTTGCTCAAATCGCATTCATACCCAAAGGCCGTCGCCCCGTTATCTTTGAGGATCTTGACCGTTTCCTCGCAGGAGACGATGTCGACCACGGCCAGCTTGGCCCCTTCAAGGGCCAGGGCCAGGGCATCGGCCCGACCGAGCCCGTCAAAGGCCGCCCCCGTAACAACGGCCACCCGATCCTTGATACCATAATCCATAACACCCTCCTTCGTCTTTGTGATATACAGAACGTCATAGGCTAACACCATTGATGACGTTCTGTGACATACTAACAGTCCCGAAATTGTATAGACATTTGGGGACTGTTAGTATTACAGGACCGGTTGTTAGCCCTATCGGGCTGTCCATATTATTTCGGTCCTGTTAATATGACACTATGTATATCGACGTATTCCTCCTATAATCAAGGAGAAAAATCATCAGATGAAAAAGCTTTTCATGCAAAAGGCGATCGATATAGCCCGACAGGGACTGCGTCGGGGACAATCCCCTTTTGGGGCTGTCATCGTCAAAAAAAATAGGATTGTGAGCCTCGCCCACAATAAGGTCCGCCTCAAGAACGACTGCACGGCCCATGCCGAGATCGTGGCCCTGCGTCAGGCCTGCCAAGACTTGAAAACCATTCATCTGGATGATTGTGAAATGTACTCCACCTGCGAACCCTGCCCTATGTGTTTCGCCGCCCTCCATTGGGCCCGCATCAAAAAGATTTATTTTGGCGTCCCCATTCGGATACCGCAAAAATACGGATTTAACGAGCTCTGTCTCTCCAATCAACGCCTGAAGACGCTCGCCAAGGCCCCCATCAAAATTTACAAAGGCCTTCTCCATGAAGAGTGCGAGACCCTCTTTCAAGAATGGAAGACACAATGGGGAGGAAAACCTTACTGAGTATTACTTAAGCTCGGTCCCTGTCTTTTTGAAGACGCGGAGGGGAGGGGTGTCTTTACCCCTTTGAATACTGACTCTTCCCGGCTTTTTTGTCTTGGGATCCACCAGCATGACATTGGAGATGTGAAGGGAGGCCTCTTTTTCGAGCGTGCCTCCCTGAGGATTTTTTTGGGTGGGACGGGTATGGCGTTTCACAAGTTTCACCTTTTCGATAAAGAGACGCGAGGCCTCCTTATTGAAACGCAGGATCTTTCCCTGCTTTCCCTTTTCGGCCCCTGTTATCACTTGAACAAGATCACCCACTTTAATTTTTCTCATAGCTTCCTCAATGAAGGCCCTTTTTAACCAAAACTCTTCTTAATTGCCTTAATTTTGGCGGCAGTTTTACCGGATCCGAGTGGAGAACAAAGGACGTCAATCCCCCCAGCTTGTCGATCGTCTTCAAGGTCGACATCGCCACCCTGACTCGATGATACAGGCCCAACTCAGGGACAAAAAGCCGCCTTTCCTGGGTATTGGGCCTTTGATAATGGATAGTTTTATTATTGGCATGAGAGACGCGGTTTCCCCTGAGTCTCCTCTTTCCGGCAATTTCCCGATTGGCTCCCATAGACAAACCTCCATGTAAGGGGTGGTTTTCTAACAGCTTTGTCCCAGAGAGGCAAGGGTTTTCTTTTCATCAGTGATTTCGCTTGAGCAGGGCCGCAAAGAGGGGCCCCATGGCCTCCCGATGGGGCAAGATCAGACGTTCCTCAAGAAGCGTAACCGCCGGTCCCACCTTGTCCATGACCCCTTTCACAACCGCCCCATTCTCCAGGGGGGAGATGCTGCATGTGGCATAGACCACCCGTCCGCCGGGGCGACAGGCCCTGAGGGCGGCCCAGAGGAGTTTCTTTTGCCTCTTGGCCAGCAAGACACTTCTTGAAGGGGACCATTTCTTGAGCTCCCGAAGATTGCGAAGGACATGGGACTCGCTCGAACAGGGGGCATCGACGAGTATCCCATCATAAAGGGGACCCGACCTTGCCGCCCTCGCCCGTCCACTGCCATGAAAAAAGCAGAGCTCCCACCCCTCACCATTCATCGAAACATTGTAGTCACGAAAGAGGCCCTTCATCTTTTGAAGCCGTATCTTTGAGGCGTCATTACAGTGGAGAACGCCCTTCGATTTCATGGCGTCTACGATTAAAAGAGACTTCCCCCCCGGGGCCGCACAGAGATCTAAAATCTTCTCTCCGGGCTGGGGATCTAAGTACTGGACCGGCAACAAAGAAGCCCGATCGAGGACATATTCTTTATTCGTAAAAGAAAATACATGTTTGATTTTGGGGGGAGGCTTTTGAAGCGCCTCTTCTAAATCAGACCATTCTTGTTGCGTATACCATTGGCGATAAAATCGGCGAAATGGGGCAAGCAAATCCGGCATAGCGGGGAGAAATCTTACAAGTCAGTTCATTAATTTCTATTCATAAGACCTGACAGTACTAAGGAGAATATGAGACATCTTGCCTTTTCAATGTATAGTGGGATATGAACTCCTTAGTATCTAGGTA
>Ga0209343_10008599_pt1 | contig 11846 bp, 12 predicted proteins | sample RifCSPlowO2_02_FD_184026 | JGI IMG/M metagenome (GOLD analysis project Ga0209343, IMG submission 184026) | Groundwater microbial communities from Rifle, Colorado - Rifle CSP2_plank lowO2_0.2 (SPAdes) (version 2) | ecosystem: Environmental > Aquatic > Deep subsurface > Groundwater | place... | reverse complement strand
GACAAACGGCTTTTTCAGCCCTCAGGCGAGGCCGTCGCTCACCGGCACGTTTTCCGGCTTGAGTTCAATCCCCGAAGCGCGCGCCTGCTGTATCAAAAGCGCGGCAAAATCTTCGTCGGCGTAACCGTTGCCCATCATCGCCTGCACCATGTCGCGCGCGATCGAGGCAAGCGGCATCGGCACATCCAGGCTGCGCGCGGCGCTGAGGCCAAGATCCAGGTCCTTCCTCAGCAGGTACGGCGTAAAGGTGACTTTGAAATCCAGGTTCACCAGCGCCGGGGTCTTGTAGCGCGAGAACATCGAACCCATCACGCTCTTGTTGAGGAAATCGAGAAACGCATGGCGCGGCACGCCGGCCTTTTCCGCCAGCACGGTGATTTCCACCAGCGACTGGATCACCACTCCCAGGAACACGTTGTGGCAGATCTTGACCATGCGCGCAATATCGCCCTCGCCCACCCAGGTGGCTTCCTGGCCGATTTGCGCGAGCATGGGCGCGGCGCTATCGAAGGCCGCCTTCGGACCCGACACCACGAAAGAAAGCTTGCCCGCCTTCACCACCTTGGCATTGCCGCTCACCGGCGCGGCCAGCATCTGGATGCCGAATTTTTCCAGTGCCGCGCGCAACGCGGCCGAAGCCTCGGTTGAAATCGAGGTGCTGTCCACCAGCATCTTCGGCAGGCCCTTCTGCCCCGGCTTGGCTTTGGAGACCAGTCCATCCGGTCCGAGGATGACGGCATTGACGTCATCGGCTGTGGCCAGCATGCAGAAGATCACATCGCAGGAAGCCAGGTCCGAGGGTTTGTTGGCGACCTTCGCCCCTTCTTTGGCAAGCGGCTCCGCCTTGGCGCGGGTACGGTTCCAGACGGTAATGTCGTAGCCCGCTTTGGCCAGGCATTTGGCCATGTCGTAGCCCATGCGGCCTGTCCCCAGCCAGCCGATCTTCTGCTTGTTTGCTTTGCTCACCGATTTTCTCCTGATGCAAAAGGCCGGCTAAATGGCCGCCGACCAGTCGCGTGATTCGAGAATCTCCTTTACCCGGCGCAAAAACGCCGCCGAGTAAGCACCGTCGAAAGCGCGATGATCGAATGATTGCGCCAGCACGCCCACCGGCCGGATGGCGATCTCATCGCCGCCCGCTGTTTCCACCACCACCGGTTTCTTTCTCACGCCATCGATGGACAGAATAGCCACCTGCGGCTGGCTGATGATCGCCGCCGTGATCAGGGTGCCGAACGGCCCGGAATTGGAAAGCGTGTAGGTGCCGCCGGTGACTTCATCCGGCACCAGCGTACCGGCGCGCGCGGCGGCGGCAAGGCGGCTGATTTCCCTGGCCAGCGCCGCCACATCGAGCTTCTGGGCATCGCGGATGACGGGCACCATCAGGCCCTCGAATTGAAGATCCACGGCAACACCCAGGTGCACGCGCTTATGTACCACCAGGGCATCCTCGGTGAAGCTCGCGTTCACCTTGGGAAACTCGGCGATCGCCTCACATACAGCACGGGCAATGAATGGCAGGTAAGTAAGCGCAAACCTTTCGCGGGTTTTCCAGGCGTCTCCCTTGAGCTTTCGCGCCGCTTCCACCCGTTCGAAATCCACTTCCACCGCCTGCAGCACATGTGGGCTGGTGGCTACCGATTTCACCATGTGCGCGGCGGTCTGCTTGCGCAGCTTGCTGTGCGGGATGATTTCGTCGTCGCTCGCCGCAGGCTGAACGGCGGCGGCAGCGGGAGAAGAAGGCGCCTGCGCGGCGGGCTTGGCCGCGACCTTCGCTTCCCCCGCTTCAATTACTGCAAGTTTCGTCCCGACCGGCACGGTGGTCCCGGCTTCCACCAGTATTTCCTTCACCACCCCGGCCATGGGCGAGGGGATCTCGGTGGTGACCTTCTCGGTTTCGACGTCGAACAAGGCCTCGTCGGCCTTGATGCTGTCGCCCACTTTCTTGTACCAGCTCAGAACCGTGCCTTCCTGCACCGTCTCGCCCAATTGCGGCATGACGATATCCTGCGTCTTTTGCGCCATCGCTTATTTGCCCAGTGCTTTGCGCACGTCGTTGATGATGCGCGCCACCGTGGGAATCACCTCGTCTTCGAGCCGGTCGGCCGCCGGCAGAGGGATATGCGGCGTGGTGATGCGAATCATCGGCCCTTTGAGCGAGCTGAATGCCTCTTCCTGAATGATCGAAGTCACTTCGGCGCCCCAACCGCACAGGCGCGGGTTTTCCTCGACGGTAAAAACGCGACCGGTGCGCGCCGAATGCGCGAGTACGGTTTTGGTATCGAGCGGCACCAGGCAGCGCAAGTCGATCACCGTGGCGGAAATGCCATGCTCGGCGGCCAGCGTTTCGGCGGCCGCCAATGCGCGCGGCACCATCGCGGCAAGCGCGATAATGGTTGCATCATTGCCTTCGCGCAGCACCGCGGCCTGGCCCAGCGGCAGCACATATTCTCCATCTGGCACTTCGCACTTGTTGCCCAGAATGGCTTTGTGCTCGAAGAAGATCACCGGGTCCGGATCGCGGATCGAGGCGGCAAGCAACCCTTTGGCGTCGGCGGCATTGGAGGGCGCCACCACTTTCAGCCCCGGGATGGCCATCGCCCAGTTCTCCACGCTCTGCGAGTGCTGCGCGCCGAAGCGCGCGCCGCCGCCGTTGGCGGTGCGGATCACCAGCGGCACCTCCAGCTGACCGTCGCTCATATAGCGCGTCTTGGCGATCTGGTTGGCCACGTAATCCCAGCAGCAGGCGAGAAAGTCCGAGAACATGATTTCGGCAATCGGCCGCAGGCCGGTCATGGAAGCGCCCATCGCCGCGCCGAGAATGGCGAGTTCCGAAATGGGTGTGTCGCGCATGCGCTTCGCGCCAAACTGCTCGAACAGGCCCACGGTGGTCTTGAACACGCCGCCCGCCGCCGCGGCATCCTCGCCCAGCAGCACCACGCGCGAGTCGCGCAACATTTCCTGGGCAATCGCCGCGGATACCGCATCCCGATAAGTCAATTGCGCCATGCTGCGCCTCCATCTGCATATACGTCGGTAAAGGCGCTGGCGAGCTCCGGCGGCGGTGAAGCCTTGGCCTGCTCAGTCGCGGCCTCGAGCGTGGCCATCGCGGTTGCTTCAATTTCGTCGAGTTTCGCTTCGGCAAAACCCAGTTCCAGGAGGCGAATACGGTACAGCACCACCGGATCTTTTTTCATCCACTCTTCGACCTCGTCCTTGGGCCGGTACTTGCCGGGGTCGGCACGCGAATGGCCGCCGTGGCGGTAGGTGAGGCATTCGATCAGCGAAGGGCCGCCGCCGGCGCGCGCTTTCTTATAAGCGTCGCAGGCCGCCTGGTAGCAGACGTCGGCATCATTGCCGTCGATCAACTGGCGCGGCAGGCCATACGCGCAGGCGCGGTCGGCCGCCGGATTCTCGACGGCCGTGACGGCGCCGATCGGGGTGTATTCCATATAGCCGTTGTTCTCGCATACGAATACCACCGGCAGTTTCCACACGCAGGCGAGGTTCAGCGCTTCGTGAAAAGCGCCGATATTGGTGGCGCCGTCGCCGAAGAAGGCCACCGCCACCTGCTGGGTGCCGCGGTACTGCGCCGACCAGGCCGCGCCCGCGGCAATCGGCAGATGCGCGCCGACGATGGCATAGGAGCCCATCACGCCGTGCTCGGCGCTGGTCAGGTGCATCGAGCCGCCCTTGCCTTTCATCAGGCCGCATTGCCGCCCCATCAGTTCGCCCAGCACCGACAGCATCGAGGCGCCGCGCGCCAGGGTGTGGTGATGGCCGCGATAGGTGCAGAAGCTGTAGTCGTCCGTGTTCATGGCGACACCAAATCCGGCGGCCACCGCCTCTTGCCCCAACGCGAGGTGGCTGGTGCCCTTGACCAGGTTTTGCAGGAACAGGTCATGGGCACGCTTCTCGCAATAGCGGATTTCCATCATCTGCCGGTACAGCGCGAGGCGCGTCGCCTCGGGGATTTTTGCCGCGGAGGGCGGCGGTGCAATGCTGCTCATGCTTGGGTTACCTTTTCGATGCCGGGTGATTGGTGAAAAATGACTGGTCTGTTGTTTGCAGATTTCCGTCCCGGCAAACGCCGGGGTTTCATCATCAATTCATGTGCGGTCTGTCGTAGGGATTTGCGATCGGCAGTTCTTCCGCCGGATACAGGGTAATGATCTGCGCGCCCTTGTCGGTCAGGATCACTTCCTCCTCTATACGCGCCGCCGATATGCCATCGCTCGCCGGGCAGTAAGTCTCCACGGCAAACACCATGCCGACTTTCAATTCAAGCGGCTCCCTGAACGATGTCAGCCGCGAGATCAGCGGCCGCTCGTGCAGTCCCAGACCGAGGCCGTGGCAGAAATTCAGGCCGAAGGCATCCATTTCGCTCGCGAAGCCGATCTCCTGCGCTTTGGGCAGCACTCGCGCCACCTTGTCGCTCGACATGCCCGGTTTCAATAAATCAATGGCCTTGTCCATCCACTCGCGCGCCTTGCTGTAGGCGGTGCGCTGCGACGCGGTGGCGCGGCCCACATTGAAAGTGCGGTAGTAGCAGGTGCGATAGCCCATGAAGGACTGGATGATGTCGAAGAACGCCTGGTCGCCCGGGCGTATCAGCCGGTCGGTGAAATTGTGCGGATGCGGCGAGCAGCGCTCCCCGGAAATCGAGTTGATCGCCTCGACGCAATCCGAGCCCATGCCGTAGAGCCGCGCGGTGGCCAGCGCCACGATCTCGGATTCCTTGACGCCGGGCTTGAGCGCCTCGGCGATGTCCTGATACACACCGTCCACCATCGCCGCGGCCATGTTGAGCAGCGTCAGTTCGTCGATGTTCTTCACTTCGCGCGCCTGCAGCATCGCCTGCTGGCCGTCGCGCACTTCGATGCCCAGCTTCTGCAGCTCGAACAGCATCGGCGGCTCGACCACGTCCAGTCCGAGCGGCATATCGGCGACGCCCTCGGCGACGAGGATCGCCTTGATCTCCTTGGCCGCATCGCGGAACAGCGTGATATCCGAACCGACCGAGCCGCGCATGCCCAGCAATCCCGCGCGGCAATGGTCATGGCACAGCCACGGCGCGTGCAGCCGGTGGTGCTTGGCGGCGGAGCCGAAATCCCAGATATACGGGTCGCCGTTGCCGGTAAGCAATGAATAGCGCGTCAGTTTGTCGCGGGCCCACTCGCCGATGACGGTGCTGGTGGTGTAGCGGATGTTGTGCTGATCGAAGCACAGCAGCGCCCCCAGCCCCGATTCATTGAGCGCGGCGCGGGTTCGCGCCAGGCGGTAATCGTGCAGGCGGCGGAAATTGACACGCTCCTCGAAATCCACCTGCGTATGTCCCGGCGCGCCGACCGGACGGCTCCAGTTGTGGTTGGGATTGACGTCATCGGGGCGGATGATCTTGGGCTCGGAAATCGTTTTCTTTTTAGCCATGGAAGCTCCTCCTGGGAAAATGCTTGTGTCGCAGGATTGTGAATTAGCGGCGGGCGGTGATTTTAACCTGCGTCAAGAGCAGGCGTTTAACCTAGGTCAAGCGTGCGCCGCGCGCCGCAACCGGGGCGCCCGCCCCCGCGCCATATTGTCGCCACAATTGTTCGCCGGCTTTGCAGCCCGGCTCCCTCCCATTGCCCTATTGAGGCGCTCAAATCCCTGCCATGCCCGAATGCGGGAGACACCGGGGAGGAAGCTGACATGACGACTCTGGCCACGCCGGCCAAATACAGTTCCAACCGCCGCACCGCGCTGCGCACGGCGGATATCGTAGCGGTCATTTCGCTGGCGATCGCAGCCCTATTAGCTGCCTGCATTGCGCTTGGCGGCGCCGCGCTGCTTCTGACCGAAACCGTGTTCGCTGCGGAGCCGGTGCCGGCGACGCCCTCTGATGCAAAAAGCGGCGCCCTGCTGATGAAAACCCGCGGCGGCGCCACCACCACCGCGCCGCTGCTGCACACCGATGTCGACATCCGCGTCTCGGGCATGGTGGCGCGCGCCGTGGTAAGGCAGACTTTTCGCAATCCATCCCCGGACTGGGCCGAGGGTATCTACGTGTTTCCGCTGCCCGAAAATGCCGCTGTCGATCACCTGAAAATGCGCATCGGCGAGCGCCTGGTCGAAGGCGAAATACAGGAACGTTCAGCCGCGAAAAAAACCTACGAAGAGGCGAAGGCCTCCGGCCGGCGCGCCGCGCTCATGGAACAGGAGCGGGCGAACATCTTTACGCATTCGGTGGCCAACATCGGCCCGAATGAGGAAATCACTGTCGAAATCGAATACCAGCAGACACTGCGTTATGAAGCCGGCAGCTACGCATTGCGGTTCCCCATGGTGGTCGGCCCGCGCTATATCCCGGGCTCGCCGGTTGCCACCGCCCAGCGCACCGGCTGGAGCCCCAACACCAACCAGGTACCCGACGCCGCACGCATTACGCCGCCGCTGCTGCGCCCCGGCGAAGCCACCCGGCCCATCAACCCGGTGAACCTGAAAGTAAGCATCGATGCCGGTGTCGCCATCGAAAGCGTCGACAGCCCCTACCATCCGGTACAGGTGCGGCGCCTGGACCAAGAAAAAAGCGAAATCCGGCTCGAAGACGGCCAGGTCGCCTCGCGCGATTTCGAGCTGAAGTGGCGTCTGGCGAACGATGCCGCGCCGCGCGCCGCGCTCTTCACGGAGACAAAAGCGGACAAAACCTACGGCCTGCTGATGCTCATGCCGCCGGCGCTGCAAGCGCGCGCCAAGGCTCTGCCGCGCGAAGTGATCTTCGTCATCGACACTTCCGGTTCGATGCATGGCGAATCCATCGCGCAAGCCAAGGAAGCGCTGGAGATGGCCGTCCGGCGGCTGGCTCCAGCCGATCGCTTCAATGTGATCGAGTTCAATTCCTACGCCAGATCGCTGTGGAACGACGCACGTCCCGCCGATCGCGACAACACCGATCTCGCCGCCCGATGGGTAAACAGCCTCAAGGCGCAGGGCGGCACCGAGATGGCGCCGGCCCTGAACTTCGCCTTGAATGGCAACGAAACCCCGGGGCGCATCCGCCAGGTGATCTTCCTCACCGATGGCGCAATCGGCAACGAAGATGGCCTGTTCCACCTGATCAGCGGCAAGCTCGGCGATTCGCGCCTGTTCACCGTGGGCATCGGCTCGGCGCCCAACAGCCACTTCATGAGCAAGGCCGCCAAGCTGGGGCGCGGCAGCTTCACCCACATCGGCAAAGTCGGCGAAGTCAAAGAAAAGATGCTGAGCCTCTTCGCCAAGCTCGAATCGCCGGTGTTGAAGGGCCTGCGCGTGGAATGGCCGCAAGGCGCGCAGGTGGAGTCCTGGCCCGCGCGCTTGCCCGACCTTTATCTCGGCGAACCGCTGGTGGTGAGCTTTGTCACTGACCAGCCGGTGGGCGCGGTGAAGATCTCGGGCTGGCGCGGCGAGACACCGTGGGCGGCAAGCATGAGTCTCGACCAGGCTGCCGATGGCCAAGGCATGGGAGTCTTGTGGGCGCGCGAGAAAATCACCGCGCTCATCGACACGTTGAGGGAAGGCGCAAACGAGGAGTCGGTCAAGCCTGCCGTGGTGCAAATCGCGCTCGACCATCACCTGGTGTCGAAGTACACCAGCCTGGTGGCGGTGGACAAGACCCCCGCCCGCCCCGCGGAGGATGTGCTCAAGACCGCGCTCATGCCCACCAATCTTCCCGAAGGCTGGAGCTATGAGCACGTGTTCGGCGAACTGCCGCAGGGCGCCACCGACATGCGCTTCAACCTGTTATGCGGATTGCTGCTGATGCTCACCGCACTGTTGATGGCGCGCCGCAGGACCGCGCGGGTGTGGCAATGAAACCGGCCACCCTCGCTGGCAACGGCTACGGCGACATCCCCTTGGGCGTGGAATGCGCGCTGCCGTTTCTGCGCACGGCACCGCAGCGAAGCAACCGTGCGTGGATGGCAGTAAGCGTGCTGCTGCTGGCGCTGGGCGGCTGGCAATTCGGCCAGGGCGGCTATATCTATGCCAAGGCGCAGCTCGCGCAAGTGCTGATCGCGCGCGCCTGGGAACGCACCCTCGCGGGTGAAAGCCAGGCAAAGCCCTGGTCATGGGCCGACACCTGGCCGGTGGCGCGGCTTACCGTGCCGGCGTTGAAGGTCGATCTCTACGTGCTCGCCGGTGCCAGCGGCCGCACTATCGCCTTCGGCCCGGGTCACATGGCAGGTACGCCGCTGCCGGGGGCAGCCGGCAACAGCGTCATCGGCGGCCATCGCGACACGCATCTCGCATTCCTGCGCAAGGTCGCCCGCGGCCAGGAGCTGATTGTGCAGCGCGCCGATGGCAGCAAGCTGAGCTATCGCGTCGCCGGCGCCGAGGTGGTCGACAAAACCGACACCGGCGTGATTGTGAACGACGGCGGCACGCGCCTCACACTCATCACTTGTTATCCGTTCGACGCGCTGCGTGCCGGCGGGCGCGAGCGCTATGTGGTGAGTGCGTCAATCGAGGCGGCCAAGGGTGGGTGAAAACGGGCTGGCCGGCCGCCGTTCGTTTTCCGTTGCGTTGAGTTGTCACTTTCCCGGCCGGATCGCAGCCATGCCGCCGCAGATGACCAGTGCGGACAACCAGAACACCGGCGCCAGCCCGAACAGGCTGCCCAGCCCGCCGAACACCAGCGGCATGGCAAACTGAAACGAACACACCACGGTAGTGCGTATGCCCAGCGACTCGCCGATGCGCCCCGGCGGGGAGTTGTCGTGAATCAGCGTCATGGTCAAGGGCTGCGCCGCGCCCAGGCAGCCGCCAATGAGCGCCGAGAGCAGCACCAGCACCAGGGTGTGACTGGCAATGGGAATGGCGGCGAAGATGATGCCGGCGAATATCAGCATGCCCTTGATCAAGTGCCAATGATCGAAGCGCTTGGCAAGCGGCGGCAACAGCACGCGCATGGTGAAGGAGGCCGCCGAAAACGCACCCATGATGACGCCGATGATGGACGCCGAAAGACCGATATTCGAGCCATGCACCGGCATCAGAAAGGAGAACAGTTCCCAACTCATCACGTGAATACTGGTGAAGATGTAAATCGCCACCAGCCCGCGGTTGGAAAGCAGGTCCAGGGTTCGCGTTGCGCCGCGCGCTTGTTGACCCGGCGTTGGCACCGACAAGCGCAAATCCACCGCGGAGAGCAGCACCAGGGCTGCGAAGGGCGACAGCGTGAGTAAGATGAATGCCGACTCGTAGCCGGTGTAGTCGATGGCGTAACCGGCAATCAGCGGCCCGATGATGGCTCCGGTCGACATGCCGATCGCGAGCGTGCTGAAGTTGCGCGTGCGGTCCTCGCTGCCGCCGATGTGGCCCACCGCGTTCTGGATCGACACCTGAAAGGACATATTGCCTAAACCAATCAAGGTCGCCGCGAGGTAAAGCGAAACCAAGCCAGGCTGGTACGAGGGCAGCAGGCCCCCGGCAACGAAAAGCAGCGTCCCCGCGTACATGGGCATGCGCGGGCCGATGCGGTCGTTCAACTTGCCCACCGGCACCGAAAGCAGCATCGGCAGGAGGCCGTAGAGTGCCGTAATGGTGCCGATGACCAGGGGCGAGGCATGCATCCCCACCGCCGTGAGCGCCACCGCCACCCGCCCGCCGGTGTGCAGCGACTGGTTGAGGGCGGCGATCAATACCAGAAAATAAAGCGTCAATTCAGGACCCGATAAATCCTCTGGCACCACAGGAGGGAAACCCGTCGCCCGCCATGGCAGGGATTCGATTATTCTCCGCGGCATTGGATTAGCGAAGAGTAGGCATGATATCCGGTAAACCCAGACGTTCTTTTGCTTGCGCCGCGCGACGGCTCGGTCTGGCTCTGCTCTGTTTCGCGTTTGACGGAACCGCGCAAACCTACCCTTCCAAACCCATCCGCGTGGTGGTGCCCAACCCCGCCGGCGGCATCGATGCCTATGCGCGCGTGTTCCAGCCGAAGTTCGCCGAAATCATCGGCCAGCCGATGCTGCTGGAGAACCGCCCCGGGGCAAGCGGCGCCATCGGCGCGGAGAACGTCGCGCGCGCAATACGAGACCGGGGGATTCCGGGTGATCGGCAGCACGCCTGAGGAACTGGTCGCGCGGATAAAGACGGATACGGAATTGACCGCGGCGCTGGTGAAGGCGGTGGGGCTTAAGGCGGAGTAAGGTAGCGGCGCGTCGGATTCTCTAGATGCACCGGTCTGAGGACCACCCAGTCTCGTATTGGCATTTGGAATGTTGGGTTTGAAGTGGGTATAACCAGTGTTATACTATGTTCATGAAAACCGCCGTCTCCATTCCTGACAGGGTGTTTGAGTCCGCCGAGAAGCTGGCGGCGCGCATGGGTGTATCGCGAAGCCAGCTCTATGCAAAGGCACTCGCTTCGCTCGTTGAGAAGCATCGGGAAGATCTGATCACTGCTGAACTCAACCAGATATACGGACCCGGTGGTGAAGATTCCTCGCTTGGTCGTGAGGCTACCGTGCTGCAGATCAGGTCGCTCCCCCGCGAGAAGTGGTAGTGCGCCGCGGCGATGTCTGGTGGGCTTCTTTGCCGGAACCCTCCGGCTCCGGGCCGGGGTACCGCAGGCCATATCTCGTTGTTTCGGCCAACAGCTTTAACGACAGCCGCATCAATACGGTCATTGCGGCAGTCATTACTTCAAACCTCCGTCTGGCCGATGCTCCTGGCAATGTGCGGCTACCGACGCGGGGAACAGGGCTGACGAAGCCGTCGGTAGTCAATGTTTCGCAAGTAGTCACGATTGATAAGAGCTTCCTGACTGAGCGGGTCGGCAGGGTTGCGCCCGCCCTGCTGGCGCTGGTTGATGATGGGTTGCGTTTAGCGCTCTCTCTGCAATCTGGCTGATCACTGTCACCAGCGCTCGTGCGACATCGAGTCGAATCATGAGTTCTACGACTATGCTTTCCGGTTACTCTTGGTAAGCTTCGCCACCGAACCAAGGAGTTGCCAATGTCCCGTCCCGCAATGTCGCTGGAACAAAGCATCCACGACGTCGTCGTGGCCAACCGCATCCTCGCCCACGAAGGCGTGCTCGATGCCTATGGCCATGTCAGCGTCCGCCATCCGCTGCATGCCGACCGTTACCTGCTCTCCCGGTCGCGCAGCCCGGAACTGGTGGAAGCCGGCGACATCATGGAATTTCTGCTCGATGGCACGCCGGTGGGCGAGCATCCGCCGGCGTCTTATGTCGAGCGCTTTATCCACGGCGCGGTGTACGAGGCGCGCCCGGAGATCAATTCGGTGATTCACAGCCACGCGCTGGATGTGCTGGCCTTTACCATCGGCAACATCAAGCTGCAACCGGTAATTCACGTGGCAAGCGACATGGGCATCGATGTGCCGGTTTGGGACATTCGCGACAACTTCGGTGACACCACGCTATTGGTTTCCAATGTTGCCCAGGGCCGCGACATGGCGAAGTGCCTCGGGCCGAACCGGGTGGTGCTGATGCGCGGCCACGGCTTCACCTCAACAGGCCAGACTATCGTCGATGCGGTGAAGGCCGGCGTCTACCTGCCGCAGAACGCGCGCGTGCTCAAGGAGGCGCTTTTTATGGGCGGCGGCATAAAGACCATGTCGCCGGGTGAGGTTGCGCTGCGCGCGCGTGTCGACCCGTATTCGCCGCAGGTGCAGCGGGCGTGGGAGTATTGGGCGCTGCGCGCGGGGATCAAGCCTTACCTCTAGCAAGCGGGCTGCGGTATCACCGGCCGCCCCGGCGCGCAACCGCCGTAAAATCGTGGTGCACCGGAAGCAAAAGGAATCATGATGACGCAGTACATTCGCAACGCCTGGTACGTGGCGGCATGGTCAAAAGAAGTCGGCCGG
>Ga0209343_10008598_pt1 | contig 11847 bp, 10 predicted proteins | sample RifCSPlowO2_02_FD_184026 | JGI IMG/M metagenome (GOLD analysis project Ga0209343, IMG submission 184026) | Groundwater microbial communities from Rifle, Colorado - Rifle CSP2_plank lowO2_0.2 (SPAdes) (version 2) | ecosystem: Environmental > Aquatic > Deep subsurface > Groundwater | place... | reverse complement strand
CCAGCTGCGCAATGCGCTCCATGGGTTCGATGGTGAACGCGACATCGCTGCGGTTCCAGGCGCTGACCATCAACTGCCCCTGGTAATCGCTGTCAATCAGGCCCACCAGATTGCCCAGCACGATGCCATGCTTGTGACCCAGCCCTGAACGCGGCAGGATCATGGCAGCAAAGCCGGAATTCTGCAAATAAATCGCAATGCCGGTAGGCACCAGTTGCCAGGCATTGGCAGCCAGCGTCAGGGGTGCATCCAGACAGGCGCGCAAATCCAGGCCGGCGCTGCCGGGCGTGGCATAGGCAGGCAGCAGGTCCGCCATGCGCGGGTCAATCACTTTCACATCAATTTTCATCATGAGGAGACTCCAGTACCCAGATGCAGGGCAATTTCAGCGACGAGTTTGCGTGCCAGTGAAAGTTTGGTATCGCGCGACAGCTCACGGGTACCGGATTCATCGACCAGCAACAAGGCGTTGTCATCCTGACCAAAAGTATCCGGCCCAATGTTGCCGACCAGCAGCGGAACACCCTTGCGCAGCCGTTTGGCCTGGGCATTGACCAGCAGGTCGTGGCTTTCGGCAGCAAAGCCCACACAGAACAGCGCGCGGCTCCTGCCCCGTTCGGACTGTGCCAAAGTCGCCAGAATGTCGGGGTTTTCAACAAACTGCAATTCCGGCGGCTGAGCGCTGCCGTCTTTCTTGATTTTTGACGTAGCGGTGCTGGCGGGTCGCCAATCTGCCACCGCCGAGGTGGCAACAAAGACCGTCGCCTGGGACACATGTGCTGTCACGGCTGCCAGCATGCCCAACGCAGATGTCACGTTGATCCGGCTGACACCACGCGGCGTCGGCAGGCTCACCGGCCCGGCCACCAGGGTCACCTCGGCACCAGCTTCACGTGCGGCGCGGGCAATGGCAAAGCCCATCTTGCCACTTGACAGATTGGTGATGCCACGCACCGGGTCAATGGCCTCAAAAGTGGGGCCAGCGGTCACCAGCACATGCTGACCGGTTAATACTTTGGGTTGAAAAAAAGCGATCAACTCGTCCAGCAGTTCCATGGGTTCCAGCATGCGGCCGTCACCAATTTCACCGCAGGCCTGGTCGCCATGGCTCACCCCCAGCACCAGAGCGCCATCAGCGCTGACCTGCGCCACATTGCGCCGGGTGGCGGGGTGTTCCCACATCTCGCGGTTCATGGCCGGTGCAATCAGCAAGGGCACCCGCTCCGCCGGGCGTGCCAGGCACATCAAACTTAACAAGTCATCGGCCTGGCCCTGTGCCAGCTTGGCAATGAGGTCGGCACTTGCAGGCGCCAGCAAACAGGCATCGGCTTCCCGCGTCAGGTTGATGTGCGCCATGTTGTTGGCTGCACGGGTGTCCCACTGCGACCCGTAGACCGGGCGTTGGCTCAGGGCCTGCATGGTGATCGGGGTCATGAACTGCTCGGCCGCCTGCGTCATGACCACCTGCACAGTCGCACCGGCTTTGATCAGCAAACGGCACAGTTCGGCCGATTTATAGCAGGCAATGCCACCCGAGAGACCCAGAACAATGTGTTTTCCAGCTAAATCTTTCATGCGTCGCAATGTAACAGACCATGAAGATGGCACGGATGCGGCCCCTATAATCTCTTTTTACCAGCTTCCAGAGTTCATAGCTCACTCTGACATGACCAAATTTGTCTTCGTCACCGGCGGTGTAGTGTCATCCCTTGGCAAGGGGATTGCCTCCGCTTCCCTGGCTGCGATTCTCGAATCGCGCGGCCTCAAAGTCACCCTCATCAAACTCGACCCTTATCTGAATGTGGATCCCGGCACCATGTCGCCCTTCCAGCATGGCGAGGTATTTGTAACGGACGATGGCGCCGAAACCGATCTTGATCTGGGTCACTATGAGCGTTTCATCGAAACGCGCATGAAGAAGGCCAACAATTTCACCACCGGTCAAATCTACAAAAGCGTGCTCGAAAAAGAGCGTCGCGGTGACTACCTGGGGAAAACGGTACAAGTCATCCCCCACGTGACCAATGAAATTCAGGATTTCATCAAGCGCGGTGCCGGTTTTGGCACCCCAGAAGCGGTGGATGTTGCCATTGTCGAAATTGGCGGCACCGTGGGCGACATTGAATCATTGCCCTTTCTGGAGGCGGTGCGCCAGCTCAGTCTGCAACTCGGCCCCAACAACAGCGCTTTTGTGCATTTGAGTTATGTGCCCTGGATTGCCGCAGCCGGCGAGCTTAAAACCAAACCGACACAGCACACCGCCAAGCAATTGCGTGAAATCGGCATCCAGGCCGACGCCCTGCTATGCCGTGCTGACCGCCCCATTCCTGAAGAAGAGCGGCAGAAAATTTCACTGTTCTCCAACGTGCCGTTGTGGGGTGTGATCTCGATGTGGGACGTGGACACCATCTACAAGGTGCCGCGCATGTTGCATGAACAAGGTCTGGATGGCCTGATCTGTGACAAGCTGCGCCTGAATACGCCGCCGGCCAGCCTCAAGCGCTGGGATGATCTTGTGTATGAAACCGCCCACCCGAAAGGCGATGTCAACATTGTCATGGTTGGCAAATATGTGGAATTGAGCGACAGCTACAAATCGCTGAACGAAGCGCTGCGCCATGCCGGCATGAAAAACCATGTGCGCATCAAGATTGATTACATCGACTCGGAAACCATCACCCCCGACAACGTGGCACAACTGGCAAAATTCGATGCGATTCTGGTGCCGGGCGGCTTTGGCATCCGCGGTGTGGAAGGCAAAATATGCGCGGCCCGCTTTGCCCGTGAAAACAAGGTGCCCTATCTGGGCATCTGTTTGGGCATGCAGGTCGCCACCATCGAATTTGCGCGTCACGTGGCCGGACTCAAAGAAGCCAACAGCACCGAATTCAATCCCGGCACACCCGAACCGGTAATTGCCTTGATCACCGAATGGAAAGACAAAGACGGCAGCATCAAAATACGCAATGCAGATTCTGACCTGGGCGGCACCATGCGCCTGGGGGCGCAGAGTTCCGATGTTGCCAAAGGCACGCTGGCCCACAAAATTTATGGTGATGTGGTCACCGAGCGCCATCGCCATCGCTACGAAGCCAATGTCAATTACCTCGACACCTTGCGTCAGGCTGGCCTGGTGATATCGGCCCTGACGCAGCGTGAGCACCTGACCGAAATTGTGGAGCTGCCGCAGGACGTCCACCCCTGGTATATGGGTGTGCAGTTTCACCCCGAATTCAAGTCCACGCCGTGGGATGGTCACCCCCTGTTCAATGCCTTCATCAGGGCGGCATTGGAGCATCAAAACCTGCCCGAAGCCAAGAAAGCGGTGGTCTGATGAAACTCTGCGGTTTTGATGTTGGCTTGCAACAGCCCTTTTTTCTGATTGCCGGCCCCTGTGTCATCGAGTCCGAGCAATTGCAGATGGACACGGCCGGTACCTTGAAGGAAATCACGGCAAGCCTCGGTATTCCCTTCATTTTCAAAAGCAGTTTTGACAAGGCCAACCGCTCAAGTGGCAGCACATTTCGCGGCCCGGGCATCGACATGGGCCTGGAAATTCTGGCCAAGGTCAAGCGCGAACTGGGCTTGCCTGTGCTCACGGACATTCACTCGGAAGACCAAATTGAACAGGTCGCGGCGGTTGTCGACGTACTGCAAACCCCGGCCTTTTTATGCCGCCAGACCGACTTTATCCGCGCTGTGGCGCAGTCAGGCAAGCCCGTCAACATCAAAAAAGGGCAGTTTCTGGCACCCGGTGACATGAAAAATGTGATCGACAAGGCCCGCGCTGCTGCCCGTGAAAAAGGACTGCCTGAAGACAATTTCATGGCCTGCGAACGCGGTGTCAGCTTTGGCTACAACAACCTGGTGAGCGACATGCGCGCGCTGGCCATCATGCGCGACACCGGTGCGCCCGTGGTGTTCGATGCCACCCACTCGGTGCAATTGCCCGGCGGCCAGGGCACCAGCAGCGGCGGCCAGCGCGAAATGGTTCCCGTGCTGGCGCGTGCGGCCGTCGCCGTGGGTGTGGCGGGCCTGTTCATGGAAACCCACCCGGACCCATCCAAAGCGCTGAGCGACGGCCCCAACGCCGTGCCGCTCAAACACATGAAAGCCTTGCTTGAAACCCTGTTGGCACTGGACCAAGTGACCAAACGACACGGATTTCTTGAGAATCATTTTGCTGCCTGAGCACATTGCTCAGGCTATTGTCCACTTGAACCTTGTTTTTAAAGAAAGAAACCCATGAGTGCAATCGTTGATATTGTTGGTCGTGAAATTCTGGACTCCCGCGGCAATCCCACGGTCGAGTGCGATGTGTTGCTGGAATCTGGCACCATGGGCCGCGCTGCGGTACCGTCTGGTGCCTCCACAGGCAGCCGTGAGGCCATCGAGCTGCGTGATGGCGATAAAACCCGCTACCTGGGTAAAGGCGTTCTGAGAGCTGTTGAGTACATCAACACCGAAATTTCTGAGGCCGTGCTCGGGCTGGATGCGTCCGAACAAGCCTTTCTGGACAAAACTCTCATTGAACTGGATGGCACGGAGAACAAGAGCCGTCTCGGAGCCAACGCCATGCTGGCCGTGTCCATGGCCGTGGCCCGGGCTGCCGCTGAAGAATCCGGCTTGCCGCTGTACCGCTATTTCGGCGGCATGGGTGGCATGCAGTTGCCGGTACCGATGATGAACGTGATCAATGGCGGCGCGCACGCCAACAACAGCCTCGACTTGCAGGAGTTCATGATCATTCCGCTGGGCGCGCCCAGTTTCCGGGAGGCCTTGCGCTATGGCGCAGAAGTGTTCCATGCCTTGAAGAAAATCATTGACGAAAAAGGCATGAGCACCGCCGTCGGCGACGAGGGTGGCTTTACCCCCAGCGTGGAAAACCATGAAGCCGCCATTCAATTGATCTTGCAGGCGATTGACAAAGCCGGTTACACCGCAGGTGAACAGATTGCCATTGGCCTGGACTGCGCCGCCAGCGAGTTTTACAAAGATGGCCAGTACCACCTCAAGGGCGAAGGTCTGGTGTTGAGCGCGCAAGCCTGGACCGACATGCTGGCCACATGGGTTGACAAATACCCGATCATCAGCATCGAAGACGGCATGGCCGAGGGCGATTGGGACGGCTGGAAAATATTGACCGATCGCCTGGGCAAACAGGTACAAATTGTGGGTGACGACCTGTTTGTCACCAACACCAAAATCTTCAAGGAAGGTATCGACAAAGGCATAGCCAATTCGATCCTGATCAAGATCAATCAGATTGGTACCCTGACCGAAACCTTTGCCTGTATCGAAATGGCGAAAAAGGCTGGCTACACCGCGGTCATCAGTCACCGCTCGGGTGAAACCGAAGACTCCACCATTGCCGACATCGCTGTGGGTACCAACGCCCTGCAAATCAAAACGGGCTCGCTCAGCCGTTCCGACCGCATGGCCAAATACAACCAGTTGCTGCGCATTGAAGAAGACCTGGGTGAGATTGCCAGCTACCCCGGTCGTTCGGCCTTTTACAACCTTCGCTAAAGCCTGCCATGGGCTCACGTTCGGTGATGCTCTCCCTGATTGCATTGCTCGTGATATTGCACGGGCAATTGTGGTGGGGGCGCGGCAGCATTCCCAACGTGACCCAGTTGCAAACGCAACTCAAAGCGCAAACCGAGCTCAACCAGCAAGCGGCCCAGAGCAACCAGCAACTTGCTGCTGAGGTTCGGGATTTGAAAGAGGGACTTGAGATGGTTGAGGAAAAGGCGCGCATGGAGCTCGGCATGATCAAGGTCAATGAAATTTACGTACTGATTGCACGGCCTTGATCGATGCATCATTTTCATGAATTTCTTGCCACAGCAAGCCCTGGCAACACTACAATCAATTTGCCTGCCGTGTATGCCGGGTTTTATATTTCCTTGAACCAATGCTCTTAGAGCTCGGGCTTGGAATATTGTCTTGTCAGCGTGATCGTCTCGCGTCAGATGAACCCAAGACACAGACTGACCTCGCCCACCTGAACCCCGGTTCAGGATGCGGATCCGGTGACATGCGCAGGCACCCTACTCACTGCGTTTCCCCATGTTCCTTGAACCCCTTTTAATTGCTGAACTGGCGACACTCGGCTTGTGTACAGGTTTTCTGGCTGGGCTCCTGGGCATTGGTGGCGGCATGATCATGGTGCCATTCGTGAGCATCATCCTGACCAACCGTGGCGTAGCGCCTGAGCTGACCATCAAGATGGCCATTGCCACCTCGATGGCGACCATTGTTTTCACATCTATCTCCAGTGTCCGCGCCCATCACAAACGGGGGGCGGTGCGCTGGGATCTGGTGCAAAAATTGGTACCCGGCATTGTTCTGGGAAGCATGCTCGCCAGCATCGGTGTTTTTGCCCTGCTCAAAGGCTCCTTACTGGCCATCTTGTTTGCACTGTTTGTCGGGTTTTCTGCAACACAGATGTTTCTGGATAAAAAACCCCCGCCAAGCCGGGAAGTTCCTGGGACCGTTGGCTTGCTCGGTGCCGGTTCGGTGATTGGTTTTTTCTCCGGACTGGTAGGTGCCGGTGGTGGCTTTATCAGCGTACCGTTCATGACTTGGGTGAATGTTTCGATCCACAACGCCGTTGCTACTTCTGCCGCGCTGGGGTTTCCAATCGCCCTCGCCAACGCGACAGGCTACATTGTGAGCGGATTGAACCTCGGGAATTTGCCTCCCTATTCGCTGGGTTATATCTGGTTGCCGGGTTTGCTTGTGATTGCCTGTTGCAGCGTTTTGACCGCGCCATTGGGTGCCAAGGCCGCCCACAAACTTCCGGTCAAACGCCTTAAACGCATTTTTGCCAGCATTTTGTATCTTCTGGCTGCCTATATGCTGTTCAAAGGCCTGACAACTTCATAACAACGCCGCGTCCATTCGGCCATTCAAGCAAAAAAAACCGCCCGTGTTGCCACTGGCGGTTTTTTTGAACGAAGCGGTATCAGGCGGTTTCGCCGTAAACCGAAACGGTGATGTCAACTACCACGTCTGTGTGCAGCGCCACACTGACCGTGCTGTCACTGACCGTCTTGATCGGGCCATTGGGCATGCGAACTTGAGACTTGGCCACAGCAAAGCCTGACTTGGTCAGTTCTTCTGCAATGTCAGCATTGGTCACAGAACCAAACAGGCGGCCATCCACGCCCGCCTTTTGGGTCAGCTTGCAGGTGATACCGGCCAGCTTTTCACCAACGGCCTGGCATTCAGCCAATTTGGCGGCGGCGGCTTTTTCGAGCTCGGCACGACGTGCTTCGAACTCATGTTTGGCAGACTCGGTGGCACGACGGGCACGGCCAGAAGGAATCAGGAAATTGCGGGCATATCCGTCTTTAACACGAACGATTTCACCCAGGTTACCAAGGTTCACCACCTTGTCGAGCAGAATGATTTGCATGGTTGTGGTCCTTAGATCTTGTGCTGGTCGCTGTAAGGCAACATCGCCAAAAAGCGGGCGCGCTTGATGGCCGTGTTGAGCTGGCGCTGGAAAATAGCGCGTGTACCCGTCAAGCGGGCTGGGATGATCTTGCCATTTTCAGCAATGAAATCACGCAGCGTGTCGATGTCTTTGTAGTCAATCTCTTCAACACCAGTCACCGTGAAACGGCAAAAGCGCTTGCGTTTGAAAAGCAGGTTTTGTGCGGGGCGCTTGGGGCGCTTGTCTTTGTTATTGAAACGTTTTGGTCCGGCCATGATGGACTCCTTAAATTTTTAAAAAACTTTAACTTTGAGTAAATTCTTGAACATGAAACACCAGTTGCTTTGTGCCACGCGGGGAAGCCAAAAAGCCCTTGAAGAGCCAACTGCTTCCAATTTCCTGTTGAGCCAAACGCTCGGCCACAGAACCAAATGACACAGACTTCAGCAGTGCTTTGACTTGTCTTGTCTGACTGGCTTCAACCGCTTCAGAGGCATGCTCCAACAAACAATTTAAAGCCGGCACACCAGAGGGCGTATAACGCATGGTACTGGATTCGACAATTTTCGCCGTCAATACAAATTGATTAACGACAGCGTTCGCAGCAGGTGTTGTCACTCAGGAAATTCAAGCCTGGTATTCGGCTTGTTGCGTTTTGCGGGCGTCTTCACGCTCAACGGTCTTCATCATGGAAGACGGGCCGGTTTCAGCCTTTTTCTTCAGAACCGTCAAATGGCGCAACACGGCATCATTGAACTTGAAAGCATGCTCAAGTTCAGCCATGACCGCCTGGTCGGCTTCAATATTGACGCACAGGTAATGGGCTTTGGCCAACTTGTTGATCAGATAGACCAACTGGCGGCGGCCCCAGTCCTCGACACGGTGCACTTTGCCACCGCCGGCAACAATCATGCCCTTGTAACGCTCCAGCATGGCTGGAACTTGTTCGCTCTGATCCGGATGAATCATGAGGATAATTTCATAATGACGCATTGAAACTCCTTCTGGATAAACCTCTTTGGAGGCAAAAAAACCGCCCTCAGCGTCTAATTGAGGTGCGGTAAGGTAACTGATGATTATAGCTGTTTATCGTCAGCTCTGGCTCATCTGGCAGCGGAGCCACGCGTCAGCCAGCTCAGGACAATTGTCACCAGCAATCCCGCGCCAACACCGAAGACGCCGGCTGAGACAGAATCAATCTCAAACCAGAGGCCTGAGCCCTGTAAAGACAGCAGCGTCCTGACCGGGGCCATATTGATCAGCATGTAATAAAGCGTTAACAACAAGCCGGTCAACATGCCAGCCACAGCTGCAAAACGTGTGACACCAGTCCAGAAAATACCCAGAATCATGACGGGCACAAAAGCTGAACCGGCCAGTGAAAAAGAGGCTGAAACCAGAAACAGGATATCAGCCGGGCGTTGAGCTGCGACATACGCCGCGATCAAGGCCACCAGCAGGAGTGCAAATTTTGACAGCATCACGCGCCGGACTGTCCCGGCACGGTCGGTATTTTTCCAATAAAAGAGATCATGGGCCAACGCATTCCCGATCGTCAGCAACAGGCCATCGGCTGTGGACAAGGCTGCTGCCAAACCACCCGCCGCCACCAAACCCGACACCACATAAGGCAGACCGCCTAATTCAGGGGTGGCCAACATGACGATATCTGGGCCCAACTGGAGCTCGGCAAACTGAAGGATGCGATCACCATTGATGTCACTCACTGAAATCAGGGCGGGATCAAGCTTGGTCCACTGCGCAATCCAGACCGGCAAATCATCAAAGCGCATGCCCACCAGCTGGCTCATGACTTCATACTTCACCAAGACGGCCAGGGCCGGCGCAGAGAGGTACAAAAGTGCAATGAAAAACAGTGACCAGGTGACTGAATTCCTGGCTTCAGCCACCGTGCGCGTGGTGTAAAACCGCGTCAACAAATGCGGCAAGCCGGCAGTGCCAATCATGAGGCAAAACATGAGGGCCAAAAAATTACGCCGTGACACATCAAACATCTGTTGCTCTTCAGGTGTGCCACCTGGATCACCAGCAAAAGGCTGGGTATGTGCAGGCATGCCAGCCAAAGGCTGGGCACGCGCCAGATAGTCCTGCCTGGCCTGGGTCCAGCGCTCACGCGCCGCGGCTTCATCACGCGGCAGAGCGGCCAAAAGACGTCTGGCCGCAACAATCTCAGACTCTTCAGCACGTGCCACCATCAAACTTTGAATGCGCTCTTTTTGAACTCTTTTTTCCTGTTCCAGAGAGCCGGGCAATTGTGCAAGTTTGCGCTCATAGTCGCGTGCGCGCCGCAAGTATTCCTCGATAACCTGCTGCTCCTGCGGTGCATTCTTCAAATGCAATTCAAGTTCTGAAATTTTTGGCAGTTGCTGGCCATATACAACGGCAGCCACCGGGTTACCCAGCTGTTTGTAGGCAAGCCAGGAAACCGGGATCAGAAACGCCAGGATCAACACCACATACTGCGTGACCTGCGTCCATGTGACCGCACGCATGCCACCTAAAAATGAACAGACCAACACCCCTCCCAAGCCCAGCAGGATACCAATCTCAAACTGGACACCGGTCAGGCGGGAAGTAATCAGGCCGACGCCATAAATTTGCGCCACAACATAAATAAAGGAACACAAAACCGCCGACCAGGCCGCAATGATGCGGGGCCAGCGACCACCAAAACGATGGTCAAAATACTCGGGCAGGGTGTAAAGATTCAACTGCCTCAGATAGGGTGCAACAAATAACGCGACCAGACAGAAGCCACCGGTCCAGCCCAGCACATAAACCAGACCACCAGAATGCGCACCTGATCCAGAGAAGCCCTGAAGGTAAAGCCCACCCGCCATGCTGATGAAAGAGGCCGCACTCATCCAGTCTGCAGCCACTGCCATGCCGTTGTACATGGCCGGGATACGCCGACCCGCCACGTAATATTCCGAGGCGTTGGAAGTACGCCCGTAAATGCCGATCAACGCATACAGGAATACAGTAGCAAAGAGAAAAATGGCGCCCACCCAAATTTTCCGTAAACCACCCTGCTCGGCCAGCGTCAGGGCCAGAATGAACATGATGAGCAACACCACAAACGAGCCAAAGCGGCGGTGGATGCGGTAGTTATAGGCCTTGATCGCCGGAGGCACCTCAGGGACAGGCCCTTCCTGCCGATTGGCCACCCAGGCAAAAACAGCAACGATGCCAATAAAAATGAGCACACTCCCCTGCGCTGCAAACCAGTAGGAAACTGGCCAGCCAGCCACAATGAGCGTCAAATCGTGGGCAAAAAAAACAATGCCAAAAGACGCAGCAAACCAGACCAATAACAGCCAGCCGTGCAAACGCGTCAGCGTTGCAACAGGCTGGCTCTGGTTCGAGGAATGCTGGGCGTCAGCCATCAGATGGTGCAGTCATCCTCAGGCACTTTTAAGCCAGAGCGGCTTACTTGCCCTTGGCAAGGTTTTGCCAGGTGGCCACCACCGTGTCAGGATTCAAGGAAATCGACGAGATACCCTGTGCCATCAACCAGCAGGCAAAGTCAGGATGGTCGCTGGGACCCTGGCCACAAATACCAATGTATTTGCCTTCCGCCAGACAGGCCTCGATCGCCTGGCTGATCAAGCTCGTGACCGCCGGATCGCGCTCGTCAAAATCCTTGGCCAGCAACTCCAGACCGGAGTCACGATCAAGACCCAGCGTCAATTGCGTCAAGTCATTGGAGCCAATCGAAAAGCCGTCAAAATACTGCAGGAATTCCGAGGCCAGAATCGCGTTGCTCGGGATTTCGCACATCATGATCAGTTTGAGGCCATCAACGCCGCGCTGGAGCCCCTTCTGGGCCAGCAATTCGGTTACTTTTTGCGCCTGACCCAGGGTGCGGACAAACGGTACCATCACCTGCACGTTGGTCAGGCCCATGTCATTGCGCACCCGCATGAGGGCTTCGCACTCCATGGCAAACGCCTCGCCAAAGTCCGCGCTGATGTAGCGCGCGGCCCCCCGGAAACCCAGCATCGGGTTTTCTTCTTCGGGCTCGTAACGGCTGCCACCAATGAGCTTGCGGTACTCGTTGCTCTTGAAGTCCGACAGCCGAACAATCACCGGCTTGGGCCAGAAAGCTGCCGCAATGGTGGCCACCCCTTCGGCCACCCGATCGACATAAAAAGCGCGTGGAGACGCATGACCCCGGGCCACCGACTCCACCGCCTTTTTCAAGTCGGAATCAATATTGGGGTAATCCAGGATTGCCTTGGGGTGCACGCCGATGTTGTTGTTGATGATGAACTCCAGGCGCGCCAGACCCACGCCGGCATTGGGCAACTGGCAGAAATCAAAGGCCAGTTGGGGGTTGCCGACATTCATCATGATCTTGACATCAATCTCGGGCATTTGGC
>Ga0209343_10008594_pt1 | contig 11850 bp, 9 predicted proteins | sample RifCSPlowO2_02_FD_184026 | JGI IMG/M metagenome (GOLD analysis project Ga0209343, IMG submission 184026) | Groundwater microbial communities from Rifle, Colorado - Rifle CSP2_plank lowO2_0.2 (SPAdes) (version 2) | ecosystem: Environmental > Aquatic > Deep subsurface > Groundwater | place: Rifle... | reverse complement strand
CCTCCTCCGCTACCGCCGCCTCCGTCGTGAGAAGCAATGCCGCGACCGACACGGCGTTCTCCAGCGCTGTGCGCGTCACTTTGAGCGGATCGATAATACCCGCTTTCAGCATATCGTGCTTAAAAATATTTTCTTTGGCATCGTATCCATAGTTGGTAAGTTTACTCTCAACAACTTTATTCCACACTACGGCCGCATCCCGCTCACCAGCATTCGTGGCGATCTGGCAAAGCGGTTCCCTGAGAGCCTTAAGGACGATCTCATAGCCTGCTTTGAATTCATGATCAGCCGCAGACAATCTACCTACTGGTGCCACAAGTTTAGCCGCTCTGGCAAGCGCTGACCCACCGCCAGCCACAATCCCTTCCTCAATAGCCGCTTTTGTCGCGTTGACAGCATCCTCCATCTTGTCTTTCATATACTTCAGTTCGGTTTCAGTTGAAGCCCCCACGCGAATAACTGCCACGCCGCCGGAAAGCTTGGCCAGACGCTTTTTCAATTTCTCACGATCATAGTCGCTGTCAGCTTTTGCCACCAAGCCTTTGATCTCGGCAATACGCGCCTCGATGTTTTTTTTCTTTCCTTTGCCTCCGACAATGGTCGTATTGTCTTTGGTAGCGATCACCTTCTGCGCCGTGCCAAGCATCGAGAGCTTCGTGCTTTCCAGTTTCATCCCCTTGGCATCCGTTATCACGGTCGCACCCGTCAAGAGTGCGATATCTTCCAGTATGGCCTTGCGATTCTCGCCGAACTCCGGCGCTTTGAGAGCCAGCACATTAATCACGCCGCGCAGTTTGTTGACCACAAGCGTTGCCAATGCTTCACCATCCACATCATCAGCAATAATGACGATGTCCTTCTTTCCAGTCTTGGCCAGTTCATTCAAAAGCGGCACGATATCCGCGATAGCGGAAATCTTCTTGTCCGTGATGAGGATAGCCGGGTTGGAGAGTTCCGCGGTCTGCCGCTCGGCATTGGTCATCATATACGGCGAGATAAATCCTTTGTCGAAATTCATCCCTTCCACGATCTCTTTGGAAAGCCCGAGCGTCTGGGACTGTTCCGTCGTCACCACGCCGTCCTTGCCGACCGCATCCATGACACTCGCGATCATCTCACCCATCTCGCGCGATTCAGCGGCAATAATCGCCACCTGGGCGATCTCTTCCTGGGAAGAAATTCTCTTGGAATTTTTCTTGAGCGCCTCGATCACTTCATCCTTGGCGGCTTCCATCCCGCGCCGAATACCGACCGGGTTGATGCCGGTTTCCACAAATTTCAAACCTTCCCGTACGAGCGCTTGCATAATCACCGTGGAAGTCGTGGTACCATCGCCAGCCACTTCGTTCGTCTTTTCCGCTACCTGTTTGATCAGTTCCGCCCCGAGGTTCTCGAACTTGTCCTTGAGCTCGATTTCCTTGGCAATCGTGACGCCGTCATTGGTAATCGTCGGTCCACCATAGCTCTTGGCCAGAACCACATTGCGCCCCTTGGGACCCAGGGTCACTTTTACCGCATCCGCCACCTTGTCGATACCGGCTTTGATCCGCTTGCGAGCATCCGCGCCGTATGAAATCTGTTTTGCCATATTCGTCTCTGAGCGAAGCGAGGAGCTACGAATATGAGCATCCCGCTTGCTTCAATGATTAATTATTATTATAAAACCGAACGAAGCCGCAGGCGCCTCCGTGAAAACATCTCAACATTTACCTGAGACAGATTTCGGAAGCTTTGCGGGGAGCCATTCGATCATGATAATTACTTACATATTAGCACTCTCAATTATAGATTGCTAGTTTTTAGGTGTCAACCCCGCACTAATTCTGTGCAACGCCGAAGGCGTAAGGGAAGTATGTTTTGTATCTCAGATAAAATCTGTTAATAAAAACGTTGTGTATGACGATTATTTTTATAGCGCAGAATTAGTGCGGGGTCAAGATTAGATTTTGAACACAATCACATCACCGTCTTGAACGATATATTCCTTACCTTCCAAACGCAAAGATCCTTTGTCGCGAGCGGTGCTCCAGGAGCCAGCTTCGAGAAGTTTTGTCCAGTGGATAACTTCCGCCCGGATGAATTTCTCCTCAAAGTCGCCATGAATAGCCGCTCCCGTCTGCGGCGCCGTCGACCCAGACGGGATAGTCCACGCCCTTGTCTCATCCTCCCCCGTAGTAAAATACGTCATGAGACCAAGCAATGCGTACGCCTGAATAATAAGATCGCCCAAATGCGATATCAGTTCCATCTCTTTTACTTCTTCAGCCGACATTTCTATCAATTCTTCTTCTATCTTGACATCGAGTTTCACCCCAGTAACAGATTCCGAAACGGAATCGTTACGGGGCACGGCATGCGGCCGCAACAACTTTTCTGGCAAAGGAGCATCAAAGTCAGTAACATTATACACATAGAGAATAGGCTTCATCGTTAGCAGTGAAAGTTCGCGGATCAGAACCTTGGTCGCTTCATCATACATAAGCGCAGCCTGCGAAGCCAGTTTGCCCTCGGCCAGTGTTTGCTCGATGTTCTTTAGTACCGGCAATTGAGCGAGCGCTTCCTTATTCTGACCACGGGCTTCCTTTTCCAACCGCGCCCGTACCTTGGCGACGGTATCCAAGTCAGCGAGAATCAATTCCGTCTCCACAATTTCCCGGTCGTGCGCCGGATCAATCGTACTGTGAACATGAATAATTTTTTCGTTCGAAAATACCCGAATCACTTCCACAATCGCATCCACCTCCCGGATATGCGAAAGAAACTTGTTCCCGAGACCCTCTCCCTCGCTCGCCCCCTTCACTAGCCCGGCGATGTCCACGAATTCGATTACGGCCGGGACAATCTTCTTGCTGTGCGACAGTGCGGCGAGCTTCGCCAAACGATCATCAGGCACTTCCACGATGCCGACATTGGGTTCGATAGTGCAGAAAGGATAATTGCTGATATCGACGCTCTTTCGCGTAAGCGCTTTAAATAGTGTTGATTTACCTACATTAGGCAATCCGACAATTCCAACCTTTAACATAAGATTTTTTTACCCCGCACCAAGCATTCTGATGCTTTGGTGCTGGGGCCGACATTAGGCAGTCCAACGATTCCGACTTTAAGGGACATAAGCGAAGAAAGATAAGAGATAAGTGATGCAAGATAAGAGGTATAAGTTCGTCTAATGAATTGTTTCAAGAAAGAGGTCAGGTGTCAATAAGAAATAATAGGAACGAAATGACTTCTCGCCACAAGAATCTTCCTGGGAGAGTTGAAGTTTTTTCCCGCCTAGCCGTCGAGGCTGGTGAGCATGGTGCCATCCCGCTAAAGCGGGATGGATCAAAAAAAGTTCATAAGTGGAGTTCGTCGCTGGACGAATGGAACGACTCCCGGAAAGATTACTTGCGGTCGAGAAGTTTAAAGAAAGAACCACAAACCAAAGATCACAATGTGTTATAATAAATGCGTTACACTTACCTTCCTCACTATGAACCCCGGTATTTTCAAGGCCTACGATATCCGCGGCATCTACCCGGATGATATCAATGAAGACGATGCTTACAATATCGGCTGGGCTGTCGTCGCTCATCTCGCGCCCAAACGCCTGGGCATCGGCCGCGATATTAGGCAATCCAGCCCCAGCCTCTTCAAAAGCTTCACGCAGGGCGTGATGGATGCTGGCTGCGATGTGCTCGATCTCGGCATCATCACCACTCCCATGGTCTACTTTGCCGCCGGACGCCTGGATATTGATGCCGCCATTTCTCTCACCGCTTCACACAATCCCCCCCAGTACAACGGCATGAAAATCGTCTTGCGCGGAGCCATCCCAGTCGGCGAAAACTCCGGCCTCCAAGAAATCCGCGATCTCGCCTTGCGCGGAGAGCGGAAAGACGCGGAACGAAAAGGCGCAATGACAACAGAAGATATCTGCCCGGCCTACTTTGGCTTTTTCACCTCATTCGCCGATTTTCAAGACAAGCATTTCACCATCGCTATCGACACCGCCAACGCGATGGGCGTCTTGGAACTCCCCATCTACGAGCAATTCCCAGACAACCTCTCCATCGTCAATCTCTACAACGACATGGAACACGCTTTCGAATGCCATGAAGCTAACCCGCTCAAAACCGAAACGCTCGCCGAGCTCCAAGAAAAAGTGAAAGAATCAGAGGCCGATCTCGGCATCGCCTACGATGGCGATGCGGACCGGGTCGGCTTTGTCGATGAACAAGGGATGGTCATCCCGATGGACCTCGTCACCGCTCTCCTGGCTAAAACTATTCTCAAAAGACGCTCTGGCGTTACGATCCTCTACCATACGACCTTTCCATTTTTACATAAGATAATTGAGGAAAATGGCGGTATCGCGACAGAGTGTCCCATAGCCTCTCCTCAAATGAAAAAACAAATGCATGAAGAAAATGCGGTTTTTGGAAGCAGCGGCACCGGAGGATACTATTTTGAAGAAAATTCTTTTGCAGAAGCCCCGACTCTCGCCGCCATTTTTCTCTTGAATACCATGGCGACGGCTGATCTGCCCATTTCAAAGTTAGTGGAAGTAGTTCACCCTTCAAACACATAACTTTAGAAAAGAAACAAATGATGTTACACTGTGAAAGTAACTTTTTTTGTTTTCAGAGTATAAAGTAGTAAGGACACCAGAAGATAAAACAATCAGTCGCGTATAACAATTAAGTGAAAATGTATGAAAGTCAATCCGTTTATGTTCCGTGGCTATGATCTGCGAGGCGTAGTCGGGACAGATCTCACACCAGAAATTGCAGAGCACATAGGCAAAGCATATGGCACATATCTGCGCAGAGCTGGTACTACCAAAGCTATCATCGGGCAAGACTGCCGCGCTACGAGCGAAGAATATAGTACTGCTCTGATACGCGGTCTTAGCTGGGCTGGCATTGACACGATCGATATAGGCTTGAATCTCGTCGGAACGTTCTACTGGGCGCAGTATCATCTTAATTGTCAAGGCGGTGTCTATGTAAGTGCTTCACACAATCCTCCAGAATATAACGGATTTAAATTCGCCAATGATTTCTCCGAAACGCTGGTAAGCGAGAGCATCCAGGAAGTGCGCCGTATGGTAGAAGAGGATGATTGCGAACCAGGCAAAGTACCAGGAAAAAAGGAAAAACAGGATATCCGCGAAGCATACTTTGCGGATATGAAAAAGCGGCTTCCCCTGACGAAAAAGTTCAGAATTGTCGTGGATCCCAGCTACTCGACAGCGGGAGCTATTGTTCCAGATTTGTTGCGAAAAATGGGATGCGAAGTGATTGAAAAAAATTGTACTATTGACCCAACCTTTCCATTGGGTACTCCGGATCCGACAGAAAATACTGTAGCGAAAAGAGTACGAAGTGAAGTGCTCGAAGAGAAAGCCGATCTCGGATTTTCCTACGACGCCGATGGTGATCGGATCGGCATAGTAGACAACCAAGGCGACATAATCTGGAATGATGTCTTGGTAGCGATATTTGCGGCGGATGTCTTACATACACATCCGGGAGCAAAAATAATGTTCAATACACTCTGTTCCAAAGTGGTTGAAGATACTATCAAGAAGAATGGCGGGATGCCTTTTATGTGGAGAACAGGACACTCATTCTTAAAAAAGAAGAATCAGGAGATTAAAGCCGCTTTTATCGGAGAGCTTTCCGGACACTTCTTTTTTTCGGTTGATTTTTATAATCATGATGATGGAATATATTCAACCTTGCGCCTTTTGAGTTATTTGGAGAGAACCAGCCAAACATTAGCAGAAGCTGTAGCCACATTACCAAAATACATTTCCAGCCCAGAAATCAAGGTTGGCTGCCCCGATGATAAGAAAGTGGCTTTAATTGAAAAGATAAGTGGGGTCGCAAAAAATGATTTTCCAAAAGCAGAAGTCATCAGCGATGAACGGGCAGGCGACGGGGTGCGTCTCAATCTGGAAGATTCTATGTTTGTCATCCGTTACTCGCAAAATGGTCCTTACCTGACTATAAAATTCGAGGCACAGACAAAAGAGAAGTATGATGAGCTGAAAAAATATCTGCGCGGCTTATTGCGTACTTCCGAAGAAATAGACTGGGGGTATGGCATAAACGTTGAGAGCCTTGAGTAAAATCGCCATTGTCCGCACTCGAGGCTTGACTACATTCCACAAAGGAGTATACTCAAGAACAATGAGCTACAAAAAATTTCCACTTCCCAAAGATTCATAAACCACCCACCCGGGTGGTTTTTTTGTAGCTCAGAGTGAGTTCGTTAACAACCGGAGAAAACATCATGGGCGTAAGAGAGAAAATATCTTGGTTTATCCATCAGAAAATAGTCGGCAAGCTCTATACTGTCAAATTCTACGTCACCGCTCTCAACACGTTTGATAGCGGTCCGCCCGGGATATTCGGGCTCGAGGATGCCAAAAAAGTAACCCGAGCGCTTCTCAAGGAAGCCGCTCCCCTTCTCAAAAGAAGACTCCCCTTTGGCGTTATGAGCCGACTCAAGGCACTCGCCAAAAGCTTTGTCCTCGCAACCATGTTTTGGTCCGCCCATGCCGAAAGCCTTGAGCAAGAAATGGAGAGGCAGAAGAAGGAAAAGCAGAAATTTTTCAGGCTTTTGCTCGAAAACAACGTGCCGATTCCACTGGCTCTCATTTTTGGGAATAAGCTTCCTCTCGGCCTGTCCGGTACGCCGATCATGCATACCCTTCAGGACATGATGCGCTATATCGAAAAGCGGAAAATGCTACCAAAGCTAAGCGTCGAAGCTGTATATGGCACTGATATTGAAGCCTTTCTCTCTCCCGAAGAAAAGGCAGCCTTCACCGAGTCAGCGAAGTGGATCAGCTCCACAATTCTCGTATCTGATCTCTCCGATTTGGGCCTAGACAGCTGGCTTAGTGAATATCTCAGCACCCCATACTGATTGTTCCCTCGCCAAAGACTCGATAAGTACTCACGGCGCTGCCACGACAGCGCCGCCTTTTTTTCTCTCAAAATCTGTCAACCTTTGGCACCGTCGTTCATCACGTCGTTTGAGTAACGACGGTGACAAGCTAACAGCGTACCTTGACAGATTCTTGCCAGGTTGTCTTTTGGGAGTATACCCCCACACCAACCTTGAATCACTGAAGGTTTACAGACCCTTGACACACAAATCTTTTATGTTTGCAAAAAGGTTGGTGTGGGGGTATACTGGTAGCAACATATGAAAAAGGGAACACTCCAAAAGAGGACGCCAGGCAGCTTTGTTTGGTTTCATTTTTCCCTCTGAACCACCCGCGCGGTGGTTTTTTCATACCCGACAAACCGGTTCATTAACAAAAAGGATTTCATGATGAATCCGAATAACAGACTCTTAAGATGGTTTGAGTATGCCGTCTACGGGCTCGCATATCCATGGGTAATTACCTTTCGAAAAGTCTTCCTTGGACACATTATCACTCCCGCTGACGCCCCGCGCATCTGCCCGCTTTTCGCCGGCTACAGCAAGTACACGAAACAACGCCGCCGTTGCGAGGTGCCGAACACATGGCTCCTACAAATGGAGAGAGCCAGATGTTGTCATGACATGGGTAAAAATGGCCAACGTATTTGCCTGTGTCAACAAGGTGAAATGAAAAAAAATGCGGCCGCAGAAATAGAAAAAATTCTCGGCTGAAAACGAATCACTTGGGAACGAGCTCGAAACACGAGCACAATAAAACAGGACTGCCGCTGACAGTCCTGCTCTTTTTTTCTTCATTTTTTCAAGCTCTTCAAACTGAAGTTTTTCATTCTAGTATTTTGCAAAATACTAGAATGAAATATGAGCGAAAATTTATCTCCCATTCACGCAAATCAACATCACTATAAAATACCTCAATATGAAATCAAGCCGATTTTGTCGAAGACTTGGTGCATTTTTTCTCGAGCCAGCGGTTTCACTTTCTCAGCTCCTGCCCTGAGAACTGCCAACACCTCTTCGTCAGAGATGTTTTTCAAACGCTCCTGGAATGGGGAAAGGAAATTGATGATGACTTCCGCCAAACCGTTTTTAAAATCAGAGTAGTTCTTGCCGGCATATTCCTCTGCTATGGCTTCCAGTTTCTTATCATAAAGCAATGCGAAAATATTCAAAAGGTTTTTCAAGGCGGGCTTACTATCCGAATAAACAATCTCAGAACCGCTATCCGTTACGGCCTTCTTGATTTTCTTGCGTACCGTTTCCGCATCATCTGTCAGGGCGATATAATTGTATTCCGATGCAGCCGACTTCGACATTTTCTTGGTCGGATCGTCCAGCCCCATAATACGCGCTGATTTCTTGCCTACTATCGATTCAGGAATCACAAATGTCTCACCGAATTTTTCGTTGAAACGGCGTGCCAAAACCCTAGTCAATTCAATATGCTGTACCTGGTCCTCCCCCACCGGCACTACCGCCGTATCGTAGAGAAGAATGTCCGCTGCCATGAGCGTCGGATAGGTCAGCAGCCCGGCGCCAATCCCCTCTTTGCCGTCTTTCTGCGATTTGTCTTTGAACTGCGTCATTCGTTCCAGTTCGGTGATCTTGGTAAGCGTGCTCAAGATCCAGGCCAATTGCGTATGCTCGGAAATATGCGACTGGACAAACATCGTCGATTTCTTGGGGTCAATGCCTGCGGCCAAATATATCTTAGCAACTTCGATGATTTTTTTACGTAGTTCCACTGGGTCTTGCGGCACAGTGATGGCGTGCAGATCCACCACGCAGAAAATCGCCTCGTATTCATCCTGAAGCTTGACCCAATTCTGAATCGCCCCGAGATAATTCCCCAAGTGCAGATTCCCCGACGGCTGGATCCCCGAAAAAAGCCTTTTTGACATAATTAAGCTTGCTATAAATTACACTTATAATACCTTCATGGTCTGCTCCTTTTCCTCTTACTATTCTACCACATCCCTCATTTTATTCTATTACTCGCGGCCGCGTAGTATAAAATAACATACAGTATAATTTTTATAGAGAGAAAATCGTTCTTAAATACGGCTCATTATCAATTTCTTCTGCCACCATAAACCGCACGTATTTGCGCGCCCGGTAAAATTCCACTAAAAAATCAAATTCATCGCGACAATCATAAGGATGCACAAACACACTGGCCTGTAACTTGTAAAAATTCAATCTTTTCAACCAACCACGAAAAGCATCTCTCAGTGCCTTTTCTTTTTCAGGTATATCAAACAAAACCACTCTCCACTTCTTATCCCAGAGGAGAGGTTTTTTGATCTTATAGGTTTCGAAGTTATACAGTAACGCGCGGTGTTTTCCTTTTTTAGTAAGAAGAATTTCCCAATTCTCGTTCTTTCCCTGTTTCATGTCAATCAGTTGTGAATCATAAAGACGACGAATAGCATTCTCAAGACTTTGCTTATTTACTTTCTTCCACTCCCTCTTCATCATCCCAATGATACGGAAAGATTGTTTGGGCGAATAAGCAAAACTGAGAGCTGCCCCACCGAGTAGAAGTATGAGAGCTTTTTTCTGAACCGATCCCAATTTTTTCATACGGGTAACTCTGTAATATATTTATTCTACGCGGCCGCGTAGAATAAAATAATACACCTTTTTGGCTGGTTTCACTAGTTTTCGTCTTTCTTCATCTGCAGTTTCACCGAATTGGCGAAACTGAGAAGATCGGATTTGAACGTAACTGTGATGGCATTTTTTTTCGCATGCTGTTCTTCGGCGAACATCAACAGTTTTTCGAGAAGCGCCCCGATCTCTAAACCACTGGCTTTCCAGAGGTGATGGTAGAGCGTCCCAGGCATGGTATTTATTTCGTTGGCATAGACTTTGTCCGCTTGCTTATCATAGAGAAAATCAACCCGTGCAATACCGGTACAGTCAAAAAGCTTGAAAACTCTCACTGCCAGATCTCGCACCTCCTGTGTTCGCTCGGCGCTCAAGCGCGCCGGAATGACTATCTTATTCTCCGCATTGCCCAGCTGGGCTCCCCCTTCTTCCAAATATTTGTCGCTATAACTGAAGTGCTCGCCCTCGAAAAGCGATTCTTGGATGAGGGAAGCGATCGGCTCATCATTCCCTAAGACCGCGCAGGTAATATCCATCAGGTTTTCCACGCTCTCTTCCACAATCACTTTCGTATCATAATGGAGCGCCACCTCGCAGGCATTTTCCAACTCTTCTTCTTTGCGTACCTTGGTCATAGCAATGGACGAGCCGAGACGAGCTGGCTTGACGAAGACCGGCCAATGTAACTTTTTCGTAGCACTGAGAACCGTCTCTTTATCTTTCTGCCAGTCATCAATCGTGAAAGATGCGAACGGCGGCGTCGCAATACCTGCTCTTTGCAGGAGTCGTTTGGTCAACACTTTGTCCATGGCTGTGGCCGAAGCGGTTACCCCACACCCGACATACGGCACATTCACCAATTCGAAAATACCTTGGATCGTCCCGTCTTCCCCATTCATACCGTGCAATGCCGGAAACGCCATATCGATCGTTATCTCCTTGGCAAATATTCCGCTTTTCTTCAAAACGAGCGTCTGATTTTCTGAACCCGTATCAACACAGTATCTCGGAAAACGGCCGAGTTTCTCCTCCCAGTCGCCTGCGGTAAAAAACTTCAGACTCCCCAAAACAGTTTCTGAAAACCACTGACCTTTTTTATCAATATAGACTGGTACAACACTATATCCAAGACGTTTTAGTTCACTAATAATAAATAGGCCGGTAATGATAGACACCTCGTGTTCCGGACTGCGGCTGCCGAAAAAAACCCCGACAATCATCTTGTTTTTCTCTGATTTCATACTCTTCTCATAGGACTTGGTATTTGACTTGTTTCCCTCCTCCCCTGCGAAGGGGAGGATTGAGGATGGGTAGAGAAATACTTTACGTTCTTAACCTCCCCCTGCCCCCTCCTTGGACCCGCTTCGACAAAGCTTCAGCGAGGCGAGAAGGAGGGGTGGAAAAACCTTCAAACACTAAGTTCTACTCTAGAAATAATTGTCAGTAAGATCATTTTGGAAAATAATCGTATCGCCTTTGCGGAGCACATGAGAAAGGTCTTTATGCGCCTCTTCTGTCGTATTATACACGGTATAGAGGGTATGCGCATGAGCCCGCAATTCCTTCTCGATAAAAGGCGTCATAGGGCTCTTGATGAGGAGAACGAGATCGACACTTTTGGAATACCATTCCCCTATCTGCCGATGAATCCGCACTGATTCTTTGCCCAATTCAACCAAGCCTGGAGTCAACACTACTTTTCTCCCCTTGGCCTGCTTGAGAAGTTCAATCCCGCTTTTGATACCAGCCACATTGCCATTATAGCTGTCATCAATCACCATGATATCAGTCGCAGCATTGTAGATGGGTTCCAATCTGTGAGCTATCGGCTGGATACTTTTCACTGCCAGAGCAATTTCTGGAATCGGTACGACAAGTTCTCGTGCCAACGCGGTACACAATAAAATGAGCGTGATATTGTGCGTTGCCAACAGCTTGGTCTCAAACGAAGTCCCTCGCCACTCGAATTGTAATCCTGCAAAATTTTCTTTCACCACGATGTTTTTTGCATCAGCCTGAGAAATTCCGATGTGCTTCGAAAGTGAAAAACGCTCAAAATTATTCCTGATATTTTCATCATCAAAATTGAGGAACGTTACTGTGCGAGTATGAAGAGGTAATTCGAATTTTGCATCGATAGTATCTTTCAAACTACCGAAACGCTCCAAGTGCGCTTCATTGATACCGGTCAGGATGGAATATTGAGGCAAAACCATCCGACAAATTTCTTTTATCTCGCCCTTCTTGTGTGCTCCCATTTCGACGATAAAAATTTTTCCCTTTGTAAATTCCTCCGAGTGA
>Ga0209343_10008593_pt1 | contig 11852 bp, 9 predicted proteins | sample RifCSPlowO2_02_FD_184026 | JGI IMG/M metagenome (GOLD analysis project Ga0209343, IMG submission 184026) | Groundwater microbial communities from Rifle, Colorado - Rifle CSP2_plank lowO2_0.2 (SPAdes) (version 2) | ecosystem: Environmental > Aquatic > Deep subsurface > Groundwater | place: Rifle... | reverse complement strand
AGCCGCGGCACCTGGCAGCACCTGGCTTCCACGGTGCTTCCCGATTACATCGTCTCCACGCTCTTGCTGGTGTGCGGCGTTGCAGTGGGCGTCATCCTTCTGGGGGTATCCAGCGCCTGGCTGGTGACGACCTATCGCTTTCCCGGCCGCAAAGTCCTGGAGTGGGCGCTCGTTCTGCCCTTTGCGGTTCCCGGGTATGTCGTCGCGTATGCGTACACCGATTTTCTTCAGTTTTCCGGCCCGGTGCAGAGCACGCTGCGGAGCCTCGCCGGCTGGCAGGCGGGACAGTACTGGTTCCCCGATATTCGTTCGCTCGGCGGAGCCGGGGTGGTTTTCTCTTTGGTGCTCTATCCCTACGTCTATCTGCTGGCACGCGCCGCGTTCCTGGAGCAGTCGGCCAACCTGATCGAGGCGGGGCGGCTGCTGGGGCGCGGAGCCTGGGGAACTTTTTTCCTCGTGGCTCTGCCGCTCGCCCGGCCGGCCATTGCCGCGGGCACCTCGCTCGCTCTCATGGAAACGCTCGCTGATTTCGGCACCGTTTCCTATTTCTCGGTGCAGACGTTCACGACGGGCATCTATCGGGCGTGGCTCTCCATGGGAGATACCGTTGCCGCCGCGCAGCTTTCGGCGACCCTGCTCGCGGTGGTCTTCGCGATCCTGCTGCTCGAGCGCTGGAACCGCGGCCAGGCGCGCTACTACAACGCGTTCACCCGATCCCATGAACATCTGCACCGCCTGTCAAAGCGCAGCTCGGCCGCGGCGATATTGGTGTGCGCTGCGCCGCCGACGCTCGGCTTCGTGCTGCCCGCGATGATCCTTATCCACCGCGTGGCCACCGAACCCGAACCGCTGTTCGACCAGCGGTTCGTCTCGCTCGCCGCGAACAGCTTCACCCTGGCCGGTATTACGGCGCTCGCTGCAGTGGGCCTCGCCCTGCTCTTGGCCTACGCGGCAAGGATTACCCGATGGAGGCCGGTGGGCGTCGCGAATCGGCTGGCTTCACTCGGTTACGCGATGCCCGGGGCCGTGATCGCTGTCGGGATTCTCGTCCCGGTGGCGCGGCTCGATAACTGGCTGGCTGCCTGGATCGAAGCCCGCTTCGGTATGAACATCGGGCTGCTCTTCACCGGCAGCGTGATCGCGCTCATTTACGCCTATCTCGTGCGTTTTCTCGCGATCGCGCTGCAGACGGTGGAGGCGGGGCTAGGCAAGATCCGTCCCAGCATGGAGGATGCGGCTCGGAGCCTTGGGCACGGGCCGGCCAGCATGCTGATGCGCGTGCACGCACCCATCATGTGGAGCAGTCTGCTCACGGCGGGATTGATCGTGTTCGTGGATGTCATGAAGGAGCTCCCCGCGACCTTCGCCATGCGCCCGTTCAATTTCGATACGCTGGCCGTGCAGGCTTATCACTATGCCTCCGACGAACGGCTGGCCCAGGCCGCCTCCGCTTCGCTGGTCATCGTGGCGGTCAGCCTCGTCCCGGTGATCCTGCTCTCGCGCGCTATCGCGAAAAAATAAAATCACCGGTCCCAAAATCGGCCGGTCTCGCCTATTTCCAGCCGACCCGGTCAAAAATCCTTTGCGCCACCGGCTGGTTTCGTCCAAATCCGGGCAGGCTTTGCGTGTCCTGCCGGAATTTGCCGTGTGCGGCAAACACCGGATTGTCGACCTCGACGCTCGGCACGGCCGGCCACTCGTTGTTGCCTTCCGCGAAGTAGCGTTGTGCTTGGTCGCTTGCGAGATATTCCAGGAAGCGAACGGCGTTGTCGCGGTTCGGCGCGTTTTTCAGCATGCCCGCTCCCGACACGTTCACATGCACACCGCGGTCACCGGCTGCCTGGTTTGGATATACGACCCCGACCTTTTCGGCCACTGCCCGCTCTTCGGCTTTGGCCGACCGAGCCAGCCTTGCGTAGTAATAGGTGTTGGCTATCGCGATCTGGCATTCGCCCGCGGCCACCGCGGTGATCTGGTCGGTGTCGCCGCCCCTGGGCGTGCGGGCGAGGTTGGCCGCGACGCCTTTCGCCCATGTTTCAGCCGCCTGCTCGCCGGAGTGGGCGATGATGCTGGCAAGCAGCGACAGGTTGTACACATGCCCGCCCGAGCGTGCGCAGATCTTTCCTTTCCATTTCGGATCGGCGAGATCTTCGTAACGTGCTATTTCACCCGGCTTGATCTTCGACTTGTCGTAGAACACCACCCGCGCCCGGGTCGAGAAACCGAACCAAAGCCCGTCCGGGTGTCGCAGCTTTGCCGGGATCCGCGATTCGAGCACCTTGGATTTCAGGGGCTGAAAAAACCCCAGCTCCTCGGCTCTCCAGAGCCGTCCGGCATCGACGGTGATCAGCACGTCCGCGGGGCTGCGGGCGCCTTCGTTGCGGATGCGTTCGATCAACGGGTCTTCGCTCGCTTCAATGCGGTTGATCTTGATGCCCGTCTGCTTGGTGAAATTCCTGTAGAGCGCTTCATCGGTGTTGTAGTGGCGCGACGAATAGAGATTGAGCACGCTGCTTTGAGCCTGGGCGCTGGTGCTCACCAGGCCGCCCAATAGCAGGCAAACATGGAAAACCGTTCTTGATCGCTTGATCATGGGTTATGGATCCGTCTAATTGTGTGTGAGGGCGGGTCGGCATAGTAACGCGACTCATTCGCAATATCAATAGGGCGCCGTTCCGGGAACGTGATGCAGGCAAGTTTTCGCAATCAGCCGGAAACCAGGCGCCCGGTAAGGATCCGTCGAGCGCCATTGAAGCGGCGCGTCCAGTAGTCCGAACGCATGCTGTCCACCCGCACGGGCGCTCCAGCCCGGGGGGCGTGAACGAAGCGGTCCTCGCCGATGTAGATTCCGACGTGCGAGTAGGGCTGGTTTAAGGTGTTGTAAAAAACAAGATCCCCCGGTTCCAGCCGCTGGCGCTCGATGCCCTGCCCGACGCGGCTCTGTTCGACAGCGAGGCGCGGAAGCTCGATCCCATAGGCTGAGCGAAAGACGTACTGCACCAGGCCGCTGCAATCGAAGCCGCTTTCACGCGCGCTGCCCCCGAAGCGGTAATCGATGTCCAGAGTCGAGAGGGCGAAAAAGAGCGCTTCGCCCGCCGCCGGCCCCGGCCGACTCGTGCGAGGCGCGCTCACAGACGCGCAGCCGACCAGGGACGCAGCCAATATCGCGCCAAAAAACAATTGCTTGCCAGGATGCATTGAAGTAATTTAGAGAAAATGGCAGTTCCTGTAAAGCGGTGTTGCCTGGTAACGTCCCGGGGCACGGCGCGTTAAGGTGCCTTATGCCCTCCACAACCCAACGAGTGAGCCCCACCGGGACGGTGGAAGAGACCCATCTCATGGACGGCCTGCGAGACCTGTTCGATGCAGGGGGGCCGCTATCGCGCCGCGTCGAGGGTTACAGTTCCCGGCCGCAGCAGGTGGAAATGGCCGAAAAAGTGGCAGCCGCCATCCGCGATAACGCTGTCCTGGTCTGTGAGGCCGGCACCGGCACGGGCAAGACCTTCGCCTATCTCGTTCCGGCCCTGCTCTCGGGCGGTAAGGTGATCATATCGACGGGTACCAAGACATTGCAGGATCAGCTTTATCACCGCGATCTGCCGACCGCATGCCGGGCGCTCAACATTCCGGTGACTACGGCGTTGCTCAAAGGGCGGGCGAACTACGTGTGTCACTATCATCTTCAGCGCAACCTGCTTGAAGGGCGGCTCGCGTCGCGCCAGGACGTGGTTCACCTCCAGGCGATTGCCCGCTTTGCCAGGACGACGCAGTCCGGCGACCGCAGCGAACTGGCCGAAGTGCCGGAAGATGCGGCCGCGTGGTCCCTTGCCACCTCCACCCGCGAGAACTGCCTGGGGCAGCTCTGTCCCGATTACGGCCGCTGTTTCGTCCTGGCCGCGCGCCGGGCGGCGCTCTCGGCCGATGTGGTCGTGGTCAATCACCATCTCTTCTTCGCGGACGTGATGCTCAAGGACGAGGGCATGGCGGAGCTTCTGCCGGCGTGCAACACCGTGGTCATGGACGAAGCGCATCAGTTGCCACAGACCGCAACGCTGTTCTTCGGCGAATCGCTCAGCATGGGCCAGCTGCTCGATCTCGCCCGTGATGCGCGGGTCGCGCTCGCCACGGCCGCGCCAGACATGCCCGAGCTGGCTGGGCTGCCGGCGCGGTTGGAAAAGGCGACACGGGACCTGCGGCTGGCCGCACCGAAGCAGGCCGCGCGCCTGCCCGGAAACGCGCTGCTCGCGGATCAGGACTTCATGGAGGCGCTGAAGGCATTATCGGGGGCGCTCGGCGAGCTCGCGGCGGCCTTGGACGCGGTGCGCGAGCGCGACGAAGGCCTGGCGCGATGCCATGGACGGAGCCTTGAAACCCAGGGGCGTCTGGAACGCTGGCGAGAGCAGGATGATCCTTCCCGCGTGCGCTGGGCCGAGCTCTTCGTCCAATCGATGGTGCTGCATTCTTCGCCGCTTTCGGTGGCCGACATCTTCCGCAAACAGATCGACGGCCGGGCGCGTGCCTGGATATTCACCTCGGCCACCCTCGCCGTCGGGCAGGATTTCTCACACTACCGCAACGCGCTGGGCCTGGAACAGGCCGCCACCGGCTACTGGGGCAGCCCCTTCGACTATGCCGGCCGCGCGCGGCTCTATGTTCCGCGCGGTCTGCCCGACCCGGGGACGCCCGAGCATACGCGAGCCGTCGTGGGCAAAGCCCTGCCTCTCATACGGGCCGCGGGCGGGTCAACATTTCTCTTGTTCACTACCCTGCGTGCCATGCGACTCGCGCACGAGCTGCTTGCCGAATCGCTTGGAACGGACTGCGGCGTGCCGCTCCTTGTGCAGGGGGAAGCGCCGCGAAGCGAGCTCCTGGAGCGCTTTCGCAGGCTGGGCAATGCGGTGCTGGTCGCGAGCGCAAGCTTCTGGGAAGGCGTGGATGTGCGCGGCGAGGCGCTGCGGCTGGTCGTGATCGACAAGCTTCCGTTCGCACCGCCCGACGACCCGGTCATGGAAGAGCGGCTCAAGGCCCTGGCGCGAGCCGGGCGCAACCCCTTCATGGAGTATCAGCTGCCGCAGGCGGCGATCTCCCTCAAACAGGGCGCGGGGAGGCTGATCCGCGACGAGCAGGACCACGGCGTACTGATGATCGCCGATGCCCGTCTGCTTTCGAAATCCTACGGCAAAAGGATGATTGCGAGCCTGCCGCCCATGATGTTCACCCGTGACGCGGAGGAAACGGCCCGGTTCCTGAAGAGCTTCAGCGAAGACCGGGGCGCGGCCCAGCCCGGCGCCGCCGCTTAAAACAGCTTCCACCACGGGTCCTTGCGGCCCGCCGTTCCTTTCAGGTAAGCGCTCTGCGGAAAATTGGCGCGCATCACCCGCTCGGCATCGTCCCGAAGATCCTTCATTCCCAGTGCCTGGTAGGAAAGGACAAGGACATAAAGCGCTTCTTCCAGCGCCGGCGCCTGCGGATAGTTCTTCAATGCATACTGCGCCCGGTTCGCCGCGGCGACATGGGCGCCGCGCTTCAGGTAGTAACGGGCGACGTGGACTTCGTGCGACGCCAGTGCGTTGATCAGCCAGCTCATGCGCTGGACCGCATCAGGCGTGTACTTGCTTTCCGGGTAGCGTTGCGTGAGCTCCCTGAACGCTTCGAAGGAATCCCTGGCCGCCTTCGGGTCGCGCTCGGTGGGATCCTGCTTCCCTATTTTTCCGAGCAGGCCAAGGTCCTCGTTGAACCAGATGATGCCCTTGAGGTAGTGGGCGTAGTCGACGTTGGGATGATTCGGATGCAGCTTGATGAATCGGTCTGCGGCGGCGACGGCGCTGGTTGGATCGTTGTCCTTGTGGTGCGCGTAGGCGAGCTCGAGCTGAGCCTGCTGCGCGAACCGGCCGTAGGGGTAGCGCGCCTCCAGTTTTTCGTAGAGCTTGATGGCCGCCTGATAGTTCCCTGAGGACAACTCGTCTTTCGCCTCGCTGTACAGCTTCGTGGCCGACCAGCCGAGGGTCTCATCGAAATCGGAAAGCCCGCATCCGCCCAACAGCAGTGCGGCGAGAATCGCTACACTAACGCGCCGCTTCAGCAGGGCCTGGGCCGGCCTGCGTACAGGCGGGCACGAGAGAACGCTCGCGCCGTTCGCTGATCTTTGTTTCATGTCCGAGTTCCGCTAAGACGTGGCCGATTATAGCGTGCAGGGTACGCCCCCGACGTTGCAGCAGGTGCCGCGCGAGTGTGCCGGCATGCGCCTCGACCAGGCGCTCGCCCGGATGTTCCCCGAGCACTCGCGCACCCGGCTGGCAGGCTGGCTGCGCGAGGGGCGCATTCGCCTGAACGCCACGCAAGCCAAAGCCCATCAGAAGGTCTGGGGCGGAGAAACGGTGCAGCTTGAAGCGCAGCCCGATGTGCGCGATCAACCCCCCGCGGCTGAAGCCATACGCCTCAACGTGGTGTACGAGGACGAGGCGGTCCTGGTGATCGACAAACCGGCCGGCCTGGTGGTCCATCCCGGCAGCGGCAACTGGAGCGGCACGCTCCTGAACGCGCTGCTGCATCACGCACCCCAGCTGGCCGCCGTGCCGAGGGCGGGCATCGTGCACCGCCTCGACAAGGACACCAGCGGCTTGCTCGTCGCCGCGAAGACACTCGAGGCGCAAACGGCTCTGGTCCGCCAGCTTCAGTCTCGTTCAGTGGAACGGGTGTATCTCGCGCTCGTGCATGGAGCGGTCTCCAAGGATGGCAGCGTAGAAGCACCGGTCGGCCGCGATCCGAGAGTGAGAACGCGAATGGCGGTCGTGTCCGCCGGTAAGCCTGCGCTCACCCGCTACCGCGTTTTGCAAAGATTTGCCCAGGCAACCCTTTTGGAATGCAGCCTGGCGACGGGGCGCACCCATCAGATACGCGTGCATCTTCATTCGATCGGCCATCCGCTCGTGGGCGACCCGGTGTACAAGTCGCGCCGCTACGGCAACCTCCCGGTACCGTTTCCGCGGCAGGCGCTGCATGCCGCAAGACTGGCTTTCGTGCATCCCCTGTCAAAAAAGCGCTGTGAATTCCGTTCCGAACTGCCGTTGGACATGCAGCGCTTGCTCGAGTCGCTGGGCGGCAGCGCACCATGAATCCCCTCGTGCCCGACTGGCCGGCACCGCCGCGGGTTCGCAGTCTGGTCACCACGCGTCTCGGCGGCGTGAGCGGCGGGCCCTATGCGTCCCTCAACCTGGGAACCCATGTCGGGGATGACCCTCGGGGCGTTGAGCGCAACCGCGCCCGCCTGCGGCCACTGCTTCCCCGGGAGCCGCTGTGGCTGCGCCAAGTTCACGGCACGCAAGTGCTGATCGCGGAAATGGCCCAGCAGGTGCCGGAGGCGGACGCGGCCGTCACCCGCACACCCCACAATGTGCTGGCGGTGCTTACGGCCGATTGCCTGCCGGTGTTGTTTTGCGATTCCGGGGCCACCGTGGTGGGCGTTGCGCATGCCGGGTGGCGCGGCCTGGCCGCCGGCATCCTGGAGCGGACCGTCACCAGCCTCCAGGCGCCTCCCTCGAGCCTCATGGCGTATCTCGGGCCTGCCATCGGTCCCGGCGTCTATGAAGTGGGGCCCGAGGTGCGCGATGCGTTTGCGCGTCAGGATCCGAGTGCTCGCGAGGCGTTTGCTCCTGGACGGCCGGGCAAGTGGCTCGCCGACCTGTACGCACTGGCGCGGCAGCGGCTGGAGAAAACGGGAATAATGTCGATCCATGGCGGAAGCCACTGCACTTTTTCGGACAGTGAACGGTTCTTTTCCCATCGCCGCGACGGTGAAACGGGCCGCATGGCGAGCCTGATCTGGCTTGCAAGCTGAAAGCTCGCGGGGCAAGTGGCAGGGTAAGTCAGTGACAGGCCATACGCACTAGAGGCATGACACGTTCATTTCACGGCGCCGGCCTAAGTTGGCTCGCGTCGGTATTCCGCACCGCGGGAAGCATTTCATGAAAGTCCTGGTCACCGGCGCCGCCGGCTTCATCGGTTTTCACCTCGTGCGCCGGCTCGCTGAGCGGGGCGACGCGGTGACCGGTGTGGACAACATGAACGCCTATTACGATGTGGCGCTCAAGCAGGCGCGTCTGGAGCGGCTGCAGGCTTTGCCGCGGTTCTCCTTCATTCGGTTCGACCTCGCCGATCGGGCCCATTGCCGCCGGCTGTTCTCCGAGAACCGCTACGACGCCGTCGTGCACCTGGCGGCCCAGGCGGGGGTGAGGCACTCGCTGACGCATCCGGAGGATTACCTGGACGCGAACCTCGCCGGCTTCGGCCATGTGCTGGAAGGCTGCCGTGCCATGCAGGTGCGGCACCTGGTGTTCGCGTCCTCCAGCTCCGTGTACGGCGCCAACAACAAGACGCCGTATTCCGAGCATGACCCGGTGGACCATCCGGTCTCGCTGTACGCGGCCACCAAGCGTGCCAACGAGCTGATGGCGCATACCTATGCCCATCTTTACCGGCTGCCGGTCACCGGGCTGCGTTTTTTCACCGTGTACGGGCCGTGGGGCCGGCCGGACATGGCGTATTACAGCTTCACCAGAAAAATTCTCGCGGGTGCGCGCATCCCGGTGTTCAACCATGGTGATCTGATGAGGGATTTCACCTACATCGACGACATCGTGGAAGCCGTCGTTCGGGTGGTGGACCGGCCGGCTGCGGGAGCCGGCGAAGCGGCGCTTTCGTCACCGGCCACCAGCTCGGCGCCCTACAGGTTGTACAACATCGGCAACTCTTCCCCGGTTCCGCTGATGACGTTCATCGAAACGCTCGGCCGGACGCTCGGCGTGCAGCCCGAGCTGGAGATGCTGCCCATGCAACCCGGCGACGTGCATGTCACGAGCGCCGATATCACCGATCTGGAACGGGCGGTGGGCTTCCGGCCGTACACGCCGCTGGAAGCCGGCCTCGCGCGGTTCGTGGAGTGGTACAAGAGCTACCACGGAATCTGAAAAGGCCTGCGGCGGCAGCGAAATCAAACAGCTTCCCCACTGTCTTACGTTCCTGACTGGGCGCTACTTTCAGCATGTTGAGATTCGGCATCGACATCGGCGGCACCAAGATCGAGATCATTGCCCTGGATGCGGACGGACGGCAGTTGCTTCGACGCCGCGTGGCCACGGCCGCGAACGACTACGCGGCCACACTCCAGCGCATCGCGGCTCTGGTGCATTCAGCCGAACGCGAGCTCAATCAAACCGGTACCGTGGGAGTGGGAACGCCCGGGGCGCTCTCGCTTGCCACCGGCCTCATCAAGAATTCCAACAGCCTCAGCCTCAACGGCAAGCCGCTCAAGGACGACCTGGAGCGGCTGCTGGAGCGCGAAGTGCGGATCATGAACGATGCCAACTGCTTCGCGCTGTCCGAAGCGACCGACGGCGCCGGCGCTGGCGCCGCCAATGTGTTCGGCGTCATTCTGGGCACCGGCGTCGGGGGCGGCCTCGTGATCAGCGGGCGCCCGGTGGTGGGCGTGAATGCGATCGCCGGTGAATGGGGGCACAACCCGCTTCCACTGGCTCCCGAGGAGGATCTGCCTTTGCCGCGCTGCAACTGCGGCCGCTTCGGCTGCGTCGAGGCGTACCTGTCGGGGCCTGCGTTTGCGCAGGATCACGAACGTCACACCGGCCAGAAGCTGCAGCCTGCGGAGATCGTCGCCGCCGTGGAGGCCGGCGACGCTGCGGCTATGTCTTCGCTTGAGCGCTACGAACGCCGGCTCGCGCGCGCGCTCGCCATAGTCATCAATATCGTTGACCCCGATGTGATCGTGCTGGGCGGCGGAATGTCCAACGTCGAGCGGCTGTACAGCGAAGTGCCGCGGCATTGGCTGCCCCACGTGTTCTCCGACCGCGTCGATACGCGCCTGGTCAAGCACCGCCACGGCGATTCGAGCGGCGTGCGCGGCGCAGCCTGGCTCTGGAACGACGTGGCCGCCTGAAACGTGGGTTGCGCAAAGCGGCACGCTGCGCGATCTACATAGCGGCCAGTTGAGCGCTGCGCGCTCGACCTCCTTGATGATGGCGAAGCTTAGCCACGGAATGTTTCCGCAAGATGACTGTCGTATAAGACCGACGCAGGATTCATTGCGGCGGCCCATTACGGGTGTTAAGGTAACAAATGTGAAGCACGAAACGCTCGCTGCAGTTGATCTCGGTTCCAACAGCTTTCATCTGCAGATCGGCCGCGTTGTCGACGAGCAGATTTACCTGCTCGACAGCTTGCGCGAGCCGGTCCGCTTGGCCGCGGGCCTCACGCGGGAGCGGCGGCTGGACCGCGCCACCCAGTTGCGCGCGCTCGATGCGCTGGGGCGCTTCGGCGAGCGGTTGCGCCGGTTTCCCAAAGGCGCGGTACGGGCGGTCGGCACCAACGCGCTGCGCGTGGCGAGGAACGCCGAGGCGTTCCTCGAGGAAGCCGAGTCCGTGCTCGGATTTCCCGTCGAAGTCGTGTTCGGACGGGAAGAGGCGCGCCTCATCTATCTCGGCGTCGCGCATACGCTGCCGCTGCAGGCCGAGCGGCGGCTCGTGGTCGACGTCGGCGGCGGTTCCACGGAGTTCATCATCGGAACAGGCCTCGACCCGCAGTTGACGGAATCGGTCCCGATAGGCTGCGTCAGCTACAGCATGAAATTTTTTGCGGACGGCCGCCTGGAGAAAGCCTGCTTCAAACGCGCGGAGCTCGCGGCAGGCAACGAAATCGAACGCCTGCAAAAAGCTTACCGGCGCGCCGGCTGGAGCCACGCCGTGGCCTCGTCGGGGACCGCGCGCGCAGTGGCGGCTATCCTTGCGGCGTGCGGCTGGGCCGATCACGGGATCACTGCCGAGGGCTTGGACCGGCTGCGATCGCACATGGTGAAGGCCCGTGAAGTCGAGAGGCTCCGGCTCCCCGCTCTGCGCGAAGATCGCAGCGCCATCCTGCCGGGCGGTGTGGCCATCTTGAGCGCGGTCTTCGAGAGCCTCGGCATCGACGCCGTGGACGTATCGGACGCCTCGTTACGGCAGGGTGTTCTATATGACTTACTGGGCCGCGTCCGGCACAGCGACGCGCGCCAGGCGACGGTGAGCCATTTCCAGCGCCGCTATCACGCCGATATCGCCCAGGCAGAACGTGTGTGGAATCTGGCTCGCCAGATTTACCTGGATTTGCGGTCGCAGCCGGCCGAGGCCGACATGGCGATGCTCGGCTGGGCGGCTGCGCTGCATGAGATCGGCATTTCCATCGCGCACGCCGGCTATCACAAGCATTCCGCCTACATCCTGGCGCAGGCCGACATGCCGGGTTTTTCCCAAAAGGAACAGGCGCGCCTCGCTCTGATCGTATTGGGACACCGGGGCCGGCTGAGCAAGGCAGAGCTGGAAAGCCTGCCGGCCAACAGCGCCGACCGGGCGCTCGTGTTCGCGCTGCGCCTGGCGTCGCTTTTCTATCGCAGCCGCGCCGATGCACCGTTGCCGCCGCTCACCTGCCGGGCCACGGACTTCGGATTCGAAGTGGCAATAGCCCAGGCCTGGCTCGAGGAGCATCCGCTCACTCACAGTGCGCTCGAACAGGAAGCCGAAGAGTGGGACGCGCTTGGGGGACTGCTCGAAATGCGCGCGGTGGCAGACGAGAGACGGCGCGCTGCGGGATAGCGCGCTACACCATGTCCGGAGGGATCGCGGCGAGCAATCTGACACCCTCGGAATTGCGCGAAAGCCACCAGATGGCGCCCTTCTTGATGATCCAGCCGTCTGCTGCGCCGGTCATGAGCAGCGCCGCGACGCGACCCAGCGTGGGCTGATGGCCTACGACCACCACGGTGCCTTCAGCGTCGTCCCATCCCGCCGCCGCCAGCACGCCGGCCGGCT
>Ga0209343_10008592_pt1 | contig 11853 bp, 12 predicted proteins | sample RifCSPlowO2_02_FD_184026 | JGI IMG/M metagenome (GOLD analysis project Ga0209343, IMG submission 184026) | Groundwater microbial communities from Rifle, Colorado - Rifle CSP2_plank lowO2_0.2 (SPAdes) (version 2) | ecosystem: Environmental > Aquatic > Deep subsurface > Groundwater | place... | reverse complement strand
CGGTCATGGACCGCTCCTACGAACATCATGCCCATTGCCCCAGACTGATACGCTCGTGGCCACCCAGGTCGCGCCGGCTCTGCACCACGCTGAAACCGCGCGCGGCCAGCAGCCCGCGCACCGCGGTGGCCTGGTCGAAGCCGTGTTCCAGCAGCAACCAGCCCGCCGCGTCGAGATGGGCCGGCGCCTGTTCGATGATCAGGCGAATATCGTCCAGCCCATCGACCCCGGCAACCAGCGCACTGCTCGGCTCGAAGCGCAGATCGCCCTCGCCCAGATGATGATCGCCGGCGGCGATATACGGCGGGTTGCTGACGATCAGCCGATAACGCTGGCCGGCCAGCGCCGCGAACCAGTGGCTCTGGCAAAAACGCGCATTGGCCAACTTGAGCCGTGCGCGGTTGCGCTCGGCCAGGGCCACCGCCTGCGGCACCCGATCGACACCGATCACCTGCCAGGCCGGCCGTTCGCTGGCCAGGGCCAGGGCAATCGCGCCGGTGCCGGTGCCCAGGTCGAGCACGGCCGCAGGCGTGGCCGGAATCAGGGTCAACGCGGTCTCCACCAGCAACTCGGTGTCCGGCCGGGGAATCAGGGTGTGTGCCGCGACGTCCAGTTCCAGGCTCCAGAAGCCCTGGCGGCCGAGAATATGCGCCACCGGCTCGCCGGCCTTGCGCCGCGCCAGGTCGGCGGCAAAGCGGGCGGCCTGTTCGGCATCGACTTCACGCTCAGGCCAGGTGTGCAGGTAGCTGCGCGACTTGCCCAGGACATGGGCGAGCAACAGCTCGGCATCCAGCCGCGGCGTCGGCGAGTCGGGCAGTTCGGCGTGGCTGAGCAAGGATTCGATGGTGACCATGAAGGATTCGTTGTAGGAGCCAGTTTGCTGTGGTCCGGCATTCCGGCGATCAAAGAGCGTCAAGCATCGCGAGCAAGCTCGCTCCTACAGGAGCCAGAGCTAACCCGCCCCGTAGCCCGGATGCAATCCGGGGCAAAGCCAACCTGCATCAATCGCCCAGCGCGGCCAACTGGTCGGCCTGGTATTCGGCGAGCAGCGGTTCGATCACTGCGTCGACGCCACCGGCCAGCACTTCATTGAGCGAATACAGGGTCAGGTTGATGCGGTGATCGGTGACCCGGCCCTGGGGGAAGTTGTAGGTGCGAATACGCTCGGAACGGTCACCGGAGCCCACCAGCAATTTGCGCGTGTCGGAAATCTCCTTGTGCGCGGCGGCCTCCTGCTGGTCCTTCAACTTGGCCGACAACCAGGCCATGGCCCGCGCACGGTTCTTGTGCTGGGAGCGCTCTTCCTGACATTCGACCACCGTGCCGGTGGGAATGTGGGTGATGCGGATCGCCGAGTCGGTGGTGTTGACGTGCTGACCACCGGCACCGGAAGAGCGGTAGGTGTCGATGCGCAAATCGGCCGGATTGATGTCGATGGCGGCTTGTTCATCCGGTTCGGGCAACACCGCCACGGTGCACGCCGAGGTGTGGATGCGGCCCTGGGATTCGGTTTCCGGAACCCGCTGGACGCGGTGGGCGCCGGACTCGAACTTGAGCTTGCCATAAACATTGTCGCCTTCGACCCGGGCGATCACTTCCTTGTAGCCGCCGTGCTCGCCTTCGCTGGCCGAGAGAATCTCGACCCGCCAGCCGCGCCGTTCGGCATAGCGCGAATACATGCGGAACAGGTCGCCGGAGAAGATCGCCGCCTCGTCGCCGCCGGTCCCGGCGCGCACTTCGAGAAAGACGTTGCGGCCGTCGCTGGGGTCTTTCGGCAACAGCATGCGCTGCAGGTTGTCTTCCAGTTCGATCAGCTTTTCTTTGGCCTCGGCGACTTCTTCCTCGGCCATTGCACGCATGTCCGGGTCGCTGTCCTTGAGCAGCGCCTGGGCGCCCTCGAGATCGGCCTGCACCTTGCGAAACGCCCGAAACGCGCTGTTAACCGGCTCGATCTCGGCATATTCACGGGAGTAAGCCCGGAACTGGTTCTGATTGCCGATCACTTCGGCATCGCCAAGCAGCGCGGTCAGCTCTTCGAAGCGGTCCTGCAGCATGTCGAGTTTGTTGATCAGTGACGCTTTCATTGCAGGCCTTTATTTATGACCGAACTGGACGGCGCGCCCTCATCGAGGGCAAAGAGTTCCTGGGCCACGCCGAGCGCATCGACGCGACCGTCGGCAGAGAGTTTTTTCAGCTGCACGCTGGGCGCATGCAGCAGCTTGTTGGTCAGTCCGCGGGCCAGTTGCACCAGCACCTCCTCGGCCGCACTGCCGTTATTGAGCAGGCGCAGGGCCTTGGCCAATTCTTCGTCACGCAAGCGCTCGCCCTGCTGGCGATAGGCCTTGAGCACATCCACCGCGGCCAGCTCGCGCAGACGCAGCATGAAGGTCTCGGCACCCGCGGCAACCAGTTCCTCGGCGGCCTGCGCGGCGCCCTGGCGGCTTTTCAGGTTCTCCGCGATCACTTCGTGCAGGTCATCGACGGTATACAGGTAGACATCGTCGAGCTCGCCGACCTCGGCCTCGATATCCCGCGGCACGGCGATGTCGACCATGAAGATCGGCTTGTGCCGGCGCTGTTTCAGCGCACTCTCCACCGCGCCCTTGCCGAGAATCGGCAACTGGCTGGCCGTCGAGCTGATGACGATGTCACTGTGCACCAGCTCCTGGGGAATATCCGAGAGCAGCACCGCATGGGCACCGAACTGTTCGGCCAGGCTGCTGGCCCGCTCCAGGGTGCGGTTGGCCACGACGATGCGCTTGACCCCCTGTTCGTGCAGGTGCCGCGCCACCAGGCTGATGGTCTCGCCGGCACCGATCAGCAGGGCCTGGCTGCGGTGCAGGTCGCTGAAGATCTGCTTGGCCAGGCTCACCGCGGCAAACGCCACCGACACCGGGTTCTCGCCGATCGCGGTATCGGTGCGCACGGTCTTGGCGGTGCTGAAGGTGGCCTGGAACAGGCGCCCGAGCAGCGGGCCAATGGTGCCGGCCTCGCGCGCCACGGCGTAGGCGGACTTCATCTGCCCGAGAATCTGCGGCTCGCCCAGCACCATCGAATCCAGTCCCGAGGCCACGCGCATCATGTGGCGCACCGCGGCATCGTCCTCGAGCACATAGGCACAGGCGCGCAACTCGTCGAGGCTGAGCCTGTGGTACTCGGCCAGCCAGACCAGCACCCCGTCGACGGTCAGCACGTCCTGTTCGAGGTACAGCTCGCTGCGGTTGCAGGTCGACAGAATTGCCGCCTCGCGGCTGGCCGTGCACCGGCAGAGCTGCTGCAGGGCCTCGACCAGTTGCTCCGGGGAAAAAGCCACGCGTTCGCGTACCGCCACCGAAGCGGTTTTATGGTTGATCCCGAGGGCAATAAAGGTCATGCACAGTCGCTGGCAGGAAGATAAGCGCGCAATTGTCCTACTTCGACAGAGTGAGAACAACCACCGCCGAATATTGTCTCAAGTAGTCACCAATCAGCTATCAGGCCTCAGGCTGGGAAAATATCGAAGGCCGTCGCGAGAGCGCCGTCGGCCGAGCGAAACAAGGCGCGCTACGTGAAAACGAGGGAGTTTGGCGAGCCAAATGACCGAAGTTTTGACGTAGCGCAACGCAGTTGCAGCCGCCCGACGACGGTCGGAGCAGGCAAGCGATTTTTTCACAGAGTCTCACCCCATGGGCTTGCCCTACGGCTTGTGTCATGATGCTCCGACCGCAGGTTAGTCGCTCTTCTCCCTATGAATAGATCATTCGCGTTGCTGGCCGCCCTTGCCTTGTTAAGCGGTTGCCAGACATTTACCTCCTCCGCGCCAGACGGCGTACCGCCAGTGGAAGAAGCCTCTGCTGTAGCAGAAGTGCCGAAGCCCGAAGTCTATGCTTCGTTCAGCCAGGAAACCCTGCTCGCCTTGCTCACCGCCGAACTGGCCGGGCAACGCAATCGCTTCGATATCGCCATCGGCAACTACGTGCAGCAGGCCCAGGCGACCCAGGACGCCGGCGTGGCCGAGCGCGGCTTTCGGATTGCCGAATACCTCGGCGCCGAGCAAGCAGCGCTGGATACTGCGCTGATCTGGGCGAAAAACGCCCCCGACAACCTCGACGCCCAGCGTGCCGCCGCCATTCAGCTAGCCCGCGCCGGCCGTTATGACGAGTCCATGACCTACATGGAGCAGGTGCTGCAACGCAAAGGCAGCACCCACTTCGACTTCCTCGCCCTGTCCGCCCTCGAAACCGACCCGGATACCCGCGCCGGCCTGCTGCAAAGCTTCGATCGCCTGCAGAGCAAGTACCCGGACAACGGCCAGCTGCTATTCGGCAAAGCCTTGCTCCTGCAGCAGGACGATCGCCCGCAGGAAGCCCTCGAGCTGCTCGAAGCACAGTCGGCCAACCAGGACGAAATCCCCCCACTGCTGCTCCACGCACGGCTGCTGCAAAGCCTCGAGCGTGGCGATGAAGCCCTGCCACTGCTGCAAAAAGGCATCAAGCTGCACCCCGACGACAAGCGCCTGCGCCTGACCTATGCCCGCCTGCTGGTCGAACAGGATCGCCTGGACGACGCCAAAGGCGAGTTCGCCTCGCTGCTGCAACAGTTCCCCCAGGACGACGACCTGCGCTTCTCGCTCGCCCTGGTCTGCCTGGAAGCCGAAGCCTGGCACGAGGCCATCGTCTACCTCGAAGAGCTGATCGAACGCGACAGCCACGTCGATGCCGCCCACTACAACCTGGCCCGCGCCTATGAAGCCCTCGGCGAAAATGACAGCGCCCTGATCGAATATGCACTGGTCGGCCCCGGCAATGATTTCCTCCCGGCCCAGGCGCGCCAGGCGCAACTGCTGCTCGACAGCAAGCGCGGGGCAGAAGCCGCGCAGCGCCTGAGCGAGGCCCGTACAGCGCAGCCCGACTATGCCATCCAGCTCTACCTGATCGAATCGGAAGCCCTGGCCAGCCACAATCAGCACGAACAAGCCTGGCAAGTGGTGCAGCAAGCGCTGGAGCAATTCCCCGACGACCTCAACCTGCTCTATACCCGCGCCATGCTCGCCGAAAAACGCGACGACCTGGACCTGCTGGAGCAGGATCTGCGCTTCATTCTCGAACGCGAACCAGACAACAGCATGGCGCTCAACGCGCTGGGCTACACCCTGGCCGACCGCACCACGCGCTACGACGAAGCCAAGGCGCTGATCGAGCAAGCCCTGCAGCTCAACCCGCAAGACCCGGCGATTCTCGACAGCCTCGGCTGGGTCAACTATCGACTGGGCAATCTCGACGAAGCCGAACGCCTGCTGCGCCAGGCGCTGGCGCGCTTCCCCGACCATGAAGTCGCCGCCCACCTCGGCGAAGTACTCTGGGCCCGGGGCAAGCAGCGCGAGGCGCGCAAGGTCTGGGCCAACGCCCTCAAACAACAGCCTGACAGTACTTTATTGCGCAGCACCCTGCTTCGCCTGACCGGATCAGAGACCTTTTGATGTTTGTGCGGCAACTCCTCGTACTCGGCCTGCTGGCCCTGCTCGCCGGTTGCGCCGGCCTGACCTCCCGCGAATCCCTCGAGGGCGAAGGCAGCCCGGCGCTCTGGCAAAGCCATAAACAACAGATCGGCAGCCTCGACGCCTGGCAAATCAGCGGCAAGGTCGGTATTCGCGCAGCGCAGGATTCCGGCAGCGGCACCCTGTTCTGGCTGCAGCGCCAGGACTATTACGACATTCGCCTGTCCGGTCCGCTCGGCCGTGGCGCCGCACGCCTGACCGGGCGCCCAGGCGACATCCAGCTTGAAGTAGCCAACCAGGGGCGCTACCAGGCCGCCTCCCCCGAACAACTGCTGCAGCAACAGCTGGGCCTCAACCTGCCGGTCTCGCACCTGCTGTGGTGGATTCGCGGCCTGCCCGCACCCGACAGCAGAAGCCGCCTGACCCTCGACCGCGACAGCCGCCTGGCGCAACTGAGCCAGGACGGCTGGCAGGTCGAGTACCTGCGCTACGCCGAGCAGGATGGCTACTGGCTGCCCGAGCGCCTCAAGCTGAGCGGTCACGATTTGCAGGTCACCCTGGTAATCAAGGACTGGCAACCCCGCCAGCTCGGCCAATGACCCCACCGGCAATACCCGCCTCCGCCGAACTGAGGCTGCCGGCGCCCGCCAAACTCAACCTGATGCTGCATATCCTCGGCCGCCGCGCCGACGGCTATCATGAGCTGCAGACCCTGTTCCAGTTTCTCGACTTTGGCGACGAGCTGGGTTTCGCCGTGCGCGCAGACGGCGCCATCCGCCTGCACAGCGACATCCCCGGCGTAGCCCACGACAGCAACCTGATCGTGCGCGCCGCTCGCGCCCTGCAACAGCAGGCGGGCTGCGCACTGGGCGCCGACATCTGGCTGACCAAGCGCCTGCCCATGGGCGGCGGGATCGGCGGCGGCAGCTCGGATGCGGCGACCACCCTGCTCGGCCTCAACCACCTCTGGCAACTGCATTGGGACGAAGAGCGCCTGGCCGGCCTGGGCCTGAGCCTGGGAGCCGACGTCCCGGTTTTCGTCCGTGGTCGCGCCGCCTTCGCAGAAGGCGTTGGCGAAAAACTCACCCCGGTGACCCTCAGCGAGCCCTGGTTTCTCGTGGCAATTCCGCAAGTCCTTGTCAGTACTGTGGAAGTTTTCTCCGACCCTGAGTTGACACGAGATACGCCGCCCATTAAAGTTCGCAGCCTTCTTGAGGGGGGTAGTCGTAATGACTGCCAGCCAGTCGTCGAGAAGCGTTACCCAGAAGTACGTAACGCGCTGATCTTATTGAACAAATTCGTATCGGCAAAACTGACTGGGACTGGAGCTTGTGTGTTTGGGAGCTTCCCAAACAGGGCCGATGCTGATAAAGTCGCCCGCCAACTTCCAGCCACTCTGCCAAGTTTTGTGGCACAAGGTCGTAACATCTCGATGTTGCACCGCGAGCTTGAAGTATTGGCAAAGAAGTGAATGCGTAGCATCAGTTACAGGGGCGTCGCCAAGCGGTAAGGCAGCAGGTTTTGATCCTGCCATGCGTTGGTTCGAATCCAGCCGCCCCTGCCATTACTGCCCCAGGGCAGCGATAAACTGACAAGCAGCATTGGGTTACACACGATACAGGGGCGTCGCCAAGCGGTAAGGCAGCAGGTTTTGATCCTGCCATGCGTTGGTTCGAATCCAGCCGCCCCTGCCATTTTCTATACTCATCCAGGTATACCCTCAGCCGGCAGGTACTGCGCGTGTCCAAGATGATGGTCTTTACGGGGAACGCTAACCCCGATCTGGCGCGACGTATCGTACGTCAGCTGCACATCCCCCTCGGCGATGCCTCTGTCGGAAAATTTTCCGACGGCGAAATCATGATTGAAATCAACGAAAACGTTCGCGGTAAAGACGTTTTCCTGATTCAGCCGACGTGCGCGCCAACCAACGACAACCTGATGGAACTGGTAGTGATGGCCGACGCCTTCCGCCGCTCCTCAGCCACCCGAATCACGGCTGTCATCCCCTACTTCGGCTATGCCCGCCAGGATCGCCGACCGCGCTCCGCCCGCGTGGCAATCAGCGCCAAAGTCGTGGCCGACATGCTCACCGTAGTAGGCATCGACCGGGTTCTTACCGTCGACCTGCACGCGGACCAGATTCAGGGCTTCTTCGATATCCCGGTAGATAACATCTACGGTTCGCCAGTCCTGGTGGACGATATTGAAGACCAACGCTTCGACAACATGATGATCGTCTCCCCGGACATCGGTGGCGTGGTGCGTGCGCGTGCCGTTGCCAAATCCCTGGGTGTCGACCTGGCGATCATCGACAAGCGTCGCGAGAAAGCCAACCAGTCCGAAGTGATGCACATCATCGGCGATGTGGAAGGCCGTACCTGCATCCTGGTCGACGACATGGTGGATACCGCCGGCACCCTGTGCCACGCGGCCAAAGCGCTGAAAGAACATGGCGCCGCCAAGGTCTTCGCCTATTGCACCCACCCGGTACTCTCGGGCCGTGCGATCGAAAACATCGAAAACTCCGTACTCGACGAGCTGGTGGTGACCAACACCATCCCGCTGTCCGCTGCCGCGCAATCCTGTTCGCGTATTCGCCAACTGGATATCGCCCCGGTAGTCGCTGAAGCGGTTCGCCGTATCAGCAATGAAGAATCGATCAGCGCGATGTTCCGCTAACCCGGAAATCGCCCTGAACGCGAAACGCCCCACTGTGTTGGTGGGGCTTATTACCTAACCGTCCGGTCGCTGGTCGCAAGCGTGAAGGGCGGTTTGGTTATTTTGGAGAAGTGAAATGACCGTTGAATTTGCCCTGAATGCTGAAGTGCGTTCCGACCTGGGGAAAGGTGCGAGCCGCCGCCTGCGTCGTAACGTTGCCATGGTTCCTGCTGTCATCTACGGTGGCGAAAAAGCCCCGCAGTCGATCAGCCTGCTGGCCAAAGAACTGGCCAAACTGCTGGAAAACGAAGCCTCGTTTAGCCACGTGCTGAACCTGAATGTCGCCGGCAGCACCGAGAGCGTCCTGATCAAAGCGCTGCAGCGTCACCCGGCCAAAGGCTACGTGATGCACGCCGACTTCATCCGCGTGGTTGCCGGCCAGAAACTGACCGCCCACGTCCCCCTGCACTTCCTCAACCAGGAAACCTCGGTTGGCGTGAAGACCCAGGGTGGCGAAGTTTCCCACACCCTGGTCGAAGTTGAAGTTACCTGCCTGCCGAAAGACCTGCCGGAATTCATCGAAGTCGACATGGCTGCCGTTGAAATCGGCCAGATCGTCCACCTGTCCGACCTGAAACTGCCGAAAGGCGTTGAACTGGTTGCACTGGCTCACGGTAACGACCTGGCGGTGGCCAACATCCACGCTTCGCGCGTAGTCAAAGACGTAGTAGAAGGCGAAGGCGAAGGCGCTGCCGAGTAATACTCGCACCGCCGGAAACCAGCCCAGGCGCATTAGCGGCTGGGCTATTTCCACGAAAGGGCTCCTGACATGACTGCCGTACAACTGATCGTCGGCCTGGGCAACCCCGGCCCCGAATACGACCAGACCCGGCATAATGCGGGGGCCCTTTTCGTTGAGCGCCTGGCCAGCAACCAGGGCGTCAACCTCAGCGCTGATCGCAAATATTTCGGCCTGGTGGGCAAGTTCAGCCATCAGGGTCGCGACGTTCGCCTGCTGATCCCCACCACCTTCATGAACCGCAGCGGCCAGTCCGTGGCGGCGCTGGCGAATTTCTTCCGCATCCCGCCGGAAGCCATTCTGGTGGCCCACGACGAACTCGACATGCCGCCAGGCGTCGCCAAACTCAAACAGGGTGGCGGGCACGGCGGACATAACGGCCTGCGCGACATCATCGCCCAGCTCGGCAACCAGAATAACTTTTATCGCCTGCGGCTTGGCATCGGCCACCCGGGGCACAGCAGCATGGTCTCCAACTTCGTCCTCAGCCGCGCCCCGCGCAGCGAGCAGGAACTGCTCGACACCAGCATCGACTTCGCTCTCGGCGTGCTGCCGGAAATGCTCGCTGGCGACTGGAACAAAGCGATGCTCAAGCTGCACAGCCAGAAAGCCACCTCTTAACTCTCCGCGAGGGATACACCATGGGATTCAATTGCGGCATCGTCGGCCTGCCCAACGTCGGCAAGTCCACCCTGTTCAATGCCCTTACCAAAGCCGGCATCAGCGCGGAGAACTTCCCTTTCTGCACCATCGAACCGAACAGCGGCATCGTGCCGATGCCCGATGCGCGCCTGCAGGTACTGGCCGAGATCGTCAAACCCGAGCGCGTGCTGCCAACCACCATGGAGTTCGTCGACATCGCCGGCCTGGTCGAAGGTGCCTCCAAGGGTGAGGGCCTGGGCAACAAGTTCCTCGCCAACATCCGCGAGACCGATGCCATCGCCCACGTGGTGCGCTGCTTCCAGGACGACAACGTGATCCACGTGTCCAACAGCATCGACCCCAAGCGCGACATCGAAATCATCGACCTGGAACTGATCTTCGCCGACCTCGACAGCGTCGAGAAGCAGCTCTACAAGGTGCAGCGCAACGCCAAGGGCGGCGACAAGGATGCCGTCGCACAGAAAGCCCTGCTGGAGAAGCTGATCCCGCACTTCAGCGAAGGCAAGCCGGCGCGCACCCTGATGAAGACCCTCAGCGACGATGAGAAGCAACTGGTCAGAGGCTTCCACCTGCTCACCAGCAAGCCCGTGATGTACATCGCCAACGTCGCCGAAGACGGCTTCGAGAACAACCCGCTGCTCGATGCGGTGCAAGCCATCGCCGACGCCGAAGGCGCCATCGTGGTGCCGGTGTGCAACAAGATCGAAGCGGAAATCGCCGAACTGGATGACGGCGAAGAAAAAGACATGTTCCTCGAAGCCCTGGGCTTCGAAGAACCCGGCCTCAATCGGGTGATCCGCGCCGGCTACGAACTGCTCAACCTGCAGACCTACTTCACCGCTGGCGTGAAGGAAGTACGTGCCTGGACCGTCAAGGTCGGCGCCACAGCACCGCAAGCCGCCGCCGTGATCCACACCGACTTCGAGAAAGGCTTCATCCGCGCCGAAGTCATCGCCTATAACGACTTCGTCCAGTACAAGGGCGAAGCCGGCGCCAAGGAAGCGGGCAAATGGCGCCTGGAAGGCAAGGAGTACATCGTCAAGGACGGCGACGTCATGCACTTCCGCTTCAACGTCTAAGCGCTTGATCGCACGCGAAAAAATTCGCGCATCAGGGTTGACAGAAAAGTCCTGGACGCGAATAATGCGCGCCACATCGGCTACGTAGCTCAGCTGGTTAGAGCATAGCATTCATAATGCTGGGGTCCGGGGTTCAAGTCCCTGCGTAGCCACCAAACAAAACAAGGGTTTAGCGAAAGCTAAGCCCTTTTTTGTTTTCCGGGCAGACTACAACCAGACTACATCCCGACCACGCGCCCATTTCACCCCGCCTCACCCATGAGCCAGAAGCGGCTCAATTTCATGCTCTATTTCTTCGCCATTGGCGGCAAAGGTCGTAGCCAGTGCGTACTCGGTTTGGAGGTTCATCCAGAACTGAGCTGACGTATCGAAGTAGCGCCCCAAACGAATGGCCATATCAGCAGTGATGCCACGGCGTTCACGTACGATATCGTTAACCGTTGGCGCAGACACATGCAGGGCACGAGCTAACGCGGCTGGCGTAATATCCAGCGGCTCCAGAAACTCTTCCCGCAGAATCTCGCCCGGATGGATGGGGCGCATTCCGTTAATTGCCATGGTGCGACCTCCTCAGTGGTAATCGACGATTTCAACGTTTGTCGGCCCTGCATCCGTCCACTCAAAGCAGATGCGAAACTGATCATTGATCCTGATGCTGTACTGACCAGCCCGGTTACCGTGCAATGCCTCAAGCCTGTTACCCGGTGGGGACCTCAAGTCTCGAAGCTCAACAGCAGCATGCAGCATGGCTAGCTTTCTAGTTGCGACACTCAGGAAGCTTCTCCATCGTCGCGAATCGCCTGCTTCAAACAGAGCCTGGGTTTCCGCACATCTGAAATTCAGGATCACGCTTTAATCCTTAACGTTAAGCGTTATAAGCATACTACACCACAATAATGGGCAGTCAAATCGCTACATGCCGACTTTAAGCCCGCGGCGAAAGCCTCAACGCCGACTCCAAGTGATCGGGTGACAAGTGTGCATAACGCATGGTCATTGTGATCGAGGAATGGCCGAGGATCCGCTGCAAACTGAGAATATCCCCTCCCCCCATCACGTAATGAGTGGCGAAGGTGTGGCGCAGGATGTGGGTTAGCTGCCCTGGCGCCTGGAAGCCACAGCGTTCGTAGGCGCTTCGAAATGCAGCAGCTTCGACTTCCTTGGGGATCGGCAGC
>Ga0209343_10008591_pt1 | contig 11854 bp, 11 predicted proteins | sample RifCSPlowO2_02_FD_184026 | JGI IMG/M metagenome (GOLD analysis project Ga0209343, IMG submission 184026) | Groundwater microbial communities from Rifle, Colorado - Rifle CSP2_plank lowO2_0.2 (SPAdes) (version 2) | ecosystem: Environmental > Aquatic > Deep subsurface > Groundwater | place... | reverse complement strand
TTTAGTTTTCACCCTGGAGGAGCCAATGGTTCCGGTAATCGCCCTGGTGGGCCGCCCCAACGTGGGCAAGTCCACACTGTTCAACCGCCTGACCAGAACCCGGGATGCCATCGTCGGCGATCTCTCGGGGCTGACGCGTGATCGCCAGTATGGCGAGGCCAAGTGGCAGGGGCGCACCTATATCGTGATCGACACCGGGGGTATTTCCGGCGACGAAGACGGCATCGACGCGAAGATGGCCGAGCAGTCTCTGCAGGCCATTGAAGAAGCCGATGCCGTGCTGTTTCTGGTCGATGCCCGCGCCGGCCTGTGCGCCGCCGATCAGATGATTGGCGAGCACCTGCGCAAGCGCAACAAGCGCACTTTCCTGGTGGTCAACAAGGTCGACAACATCGACCCCGACCTGGCGCGTGCCGAGTTCAGCCCGCTGGGCATGGGCGAGGCACTGGCGATTGCCGGCGCCCACGGCCGCGGCATCTCGCAGATGCTCGAAGTAACCCTGGGGGATTTCCCCAAGGACCCGGTCGAGGACGCCTTTGACCCGGACGAGGAAGTCGCCGAAGGCGAAGAAGCCGCACGCATTCCCGGCCCGAGCGAGAAGGACGGCATCAAGCTGGCCATCATCGGCCGGCCCAACGTCGGCAAGTCGACCCTGGTCAACCGCATGCTCGGTGAAGACCGGGTCATCGTTTACGACCAGGCCGGCACCACGCGCGACAGTATCTACATCCCGTTCGAGCGCGATGACGAGAAGTACACCCTGATCGACACCGCCGGCGTACGTCGTCGCGGCAAGATTTTCGAGGCGGTGGAAAAGTTCTCAGTGGTGAAAACCCTGCAGGCGATCCAGGACGCCAACGTCGTGGTGTTCGTCATGGACGCCCGTGAAGGGGTGGTCGATCACGACCTCAACCTGCTCGGCTTCGTGCTGGAAAGCGGCCGCGCGTTGGTTATCGCCCTGAACAAATGGGACGGCATGGAGCCCAGCGAGCGCGACTACGTTAAGACTGAACTGCAGCGTCGGTTGTTCTTCGTCGACTTCGCCGACATCCACTTTATCTCGGCCCTGCACGGCACCGGCGTCGGCCATCTGTACAAGTCGGTACAGGACTCGTTCCGCTCGGCGATCACCCGCTGGCCGACCAGCCGCCTGACCCAGATCCTTGAAGATGCGGTGCGCGAGCACCAGCCGCCGCTGGTCAACGGCCGGCGGATCAAGCTGCGCTACGCCCACCTGGGTGGCGCCAACCCGCCGATCATCGTGATTCACGGCAACCAGGTGGAAAAGGTGCCGCGCGCCTATTCACGCTACCTGGAAAACACCTACCGGCGCGTGCTCAAGCTGGTCGGCACGCCGATCCGCATCGAGTACAAGGGCGGCGACAACCCCTACGAGGGCAACAAGAACACCCTCACCGACCGCCAGGTCAACAAGAAGCGCCGCTTGATGACGCACCACAAGAAAGCCGAGAAGAAGCGCAAAGACAAGCGCTGATCTGCACTGGCAAGATGGACAAAAAAGGCGCAGGGCTTAGGCTCTGCGCCTTTTTTGTGGGGCTGGCGTTAAGGCTCGGCTAGTTAAGGGCTGGGTAATCGGTATAACCCGCCGCACCACCGCCATACAGGGTGCTGCCGTCCAGCGCGTTGAGCTCGGCGCCGGCCTGGAAGCGGGCCAGCAGGTCCGGGTTGGCGATATATGGGCGGCCGTAGGCCACCAGGTCCGCCAGGCCTTCGGCGACGGCTTGTTCGCCGCTTTCGGCGGTTTGTCCGCCGGCGATGATCAGGGTGCCGGTGTACAGGTCGCGCAGGGCGCGGAGCAAGGCGTCGTAGCCCTCGAAGCTGCCGCCGAGCCAGTCCGGACGGTTAACGTGCAGGTAGGCCAGGTTGCGGCTGTTGAGTTGCGCGACCAGGTAACTGAAGGTCTCCAGCGGATTGGCATCGTTAACATCGCCGAAGGTGCCCATGGGCGAGATGCGGATACCGACCTTGCGGCTGTCACCGAGCGTGGCCACGGCGGCATCGACCACTTGCAGGATCAGACGGGCACGGTTCTCTACCGAGCCACCATAGGCATCGTTGCGCTGGTTGCTGTTGGAACAGAGGAACTGATCCAGCAGATAGCCATTGGCGGCATGCACTTCCACGCCGTCGAAGCCGGCCTTGATCGCGTTGGCGCTGCCATGGGCGTAGGCGGCGACTACACCCGGTAGCTCGTTCAGCTCGAGGGCGCGCGGCTTGGCGGTGGCGGCCTTGTGGTGGCTGCCGTCGGCCTCGACCACATAGCACTCGGCCTTGGCCTGAATCGCCGAAGGGGCCACCGGGTCAGCGCCATTGGGCTGCAACAGCGGATGGGAAATACGGCCCACATGCCAAAGCTGCAGGAAGATCCGCCCGCCGGCCTGGTGTACGGCCTGGGTGACCTGCTGCCAACCGGCGACCTGGGCGTCGTTGTGGATGCCTGGGGTCCAGGCATAGCCCTGGCCTTCGGGGCAGACCTGGCTGGCTTCGCTGATGATCAGACCGGCGTTGGTGCGTTGGGCGTAGTAGCTGGCGTTCAGCTCGCTGGGGATATTACCCGGCAGGCTGCGCTGACGGGTCAGGGGTGCCATCACCAGGCGGTTGGGCAGGGTCAGGGCGCCGAGTTGCAGCGGCGTGAGCAGGTGTTTAATCGTCATAGAACCTCCATCAAGGTCGTCGAAGTGGCTGATATGAGCCATGACGGCCATTATGCGCGTGGCAATCTTTTTGGGAAGTACGTACGATAAGGGCAGTCACTTACCTTTTGGTAATCTAAATGAGCGAAACAACTCAGTGCGTCGCTAGCGACAAGCGTCTGGTCGATGGCGACAAGGTTTATAACACTCCGGTGGAGCTGACTCTGGAGGTGATCGGTGGCAAGTGGAAGTCGCTGCTGGTTTATCACCTGCTGCAGGGGCCGCTGCGCTTTTCCGAACTCAAGCGCCTGGTGCCAGACATCACCGAGAAGATGCTGACCCAGCAGTTGCGCGATCTGGAGCGGGTCGGCGTGCTGACTCGCACGGTATTTGCCGAGGTGCCGCCACGGGTCGAGTATTGCGTGACCGAACACGGTGCCACCTTGCAGCCGGTGTTGGCGGCCATGTGCGAGTGGGGCCGCAGCCACTGGCAGCAGCAGGGCGAGTGAGTGTTGGACGTGCTGCGCGACTGTCGTTGATGGCCTGATTTAACTCGCGGTGCTGCTGGTCAGTGCCAACTGGGCCGCTGCGCTGGCCTCCAGGCGGGTTTTCTCGTTGTGCAGAAAACGCCGCAGTTCTTGCAGGTTGGCGATTTTCTCTTCGACCTCGCTCAGCTTGCGGGTGACCAGCAGCGCCCCTTGGGCACAGTCCAGTTGCTGGTTGCGCTGGGCCTGGAGGATCTCGCCGATCTCCGCCAGGGAGAAACCCATGCCCTGGGCCTGCTGAATAAAACTCAGGTCTTTGACGGTTTGCGCACTGTAGTCACGGTAGTTATTGCCCTGGCGTTGGGCGCTGATCAGGCCGACGCTTTCGTAGTAACGCAGGGTGTGGCGGCTGGCGCCGCTGTGCCGTTCCAGTTCGCCGATGCGCATGTCATTTGCTTCTTGACTGTCGAGTGCCCTCAACAGTTTAGCCTGCTGTTGCCCATTACTCAGGAGCTTCAGCATGCACGCAGAATGTTTTGTCACCGGTGGCAGCGGTTTTATTGGCCAGCACCTGCTGGCCCGATTAACCCGTCAGGGTCACCCCGTTAGCGTGTTGCTGCGTCAGCCGCAGACGTTGCCGCAGTTGCAGCATGCGGTCGAGCAATTGGGCGGTAATGGCCGTTTGTTGCGTGGCGTGGCGGGTGATCTGCGCCATGCGCAGTTGGGCCTGGACCAGGCGGCCCGGCAGCAGGTGGCTCGCGCCGCGGTGGTGTTTCACCTCGGCGCGCAGTTCGCCTGGGGGCTGACGATTGAGCAGGCCCGCGCGGTGAATGTCGCTGGCGCCTTGCAGGTGGCAGAGTTGGCGGCCGGGCAGGGCAGTCGGTTGCTGATGGTGGGCGGTTATATGCTGGAAAACCACGACCATCTGCGCCGTGTCGGCGTCGATCTGCAACAGCCGCAGCGTACCGATTGGCCCGCCGTGTATCGCCGGGTGGGTGGTTATGAGGGCAGTAAGCTGGAGGCGCATTTTCAGGTGTTGGCGCGCATGCAGGCGCTGGGCGGCGAGCTGACCATCGTCCATCCGGCCACTGTCTGCGGGCATAGTCAGAGCGGTCATCTGCTGGCTGCCCAGCCGCTGGCGCAGTTGATCGGCAATCTGAGCGCCGGCAAGCTCGGCGCCATTCCCGGCTCGGCCGCCCACTGGTTGCCGCTGGTCAGCGTGGATTTTCTCGTGGCGTTAATGGTGGCTGCAGCCTTCGACCCGGAGCAGGCCGGGCGTCAGGTGCTGGCCTTGGATGAGCGCACGCCAAACTTGCACGGCCTGCTGCAGGTGTTGGCCGAGGCGTTGGCGGTCAAGGCGCCACAGCGCCATGTGCCGATTGCAGTGCTGCGCGTGCTGCTGAAAATTCCAGGGGCGCAGCGGCTTTTGCGTACCGATGCCGAGTCGCTGGATTTTATCCAGACCACGCGCTTCGATACCGCCGCTACTCAGGCGTTGGCGCGCAAGCATCAGCTGACCTGGCCGGATTTGCCTGCGGCACTGCAGATGACGGCGCGTTATGTGGCGGGGCAGTTGCGCGGATGACGATGACCGCCTGGGCAGGCGGTCATCTTGATGCCGCTCAGGCCGCTTGTTCGGCGGCCTGTCCCAGGGCCCGGTTGAGGGCGCTGAACAGGGCGCGGAAGCTCGCCGTGGTGAGGTTCTCGTCGATGCCCACGCCGTGCAGGGCGCGGCCACCGTTCACGCGCAGTTCGATATAGGCGGCAGCCTTGGCGTGGGTCCCCGCGCCGATGGCGTGCTCGGCGTAGTTAACGATCTCCACGCCCACCGGCAGGCCGGCCACCAGGGCTTCCAGCGGACCCTTGCCGATGCCGCGCCAGTGTTGGCTGGCGCCGTCGCTGCTGACCTCAACGTCAATCGCGCAGGTAGAGTTTTCTTCCTGCAGGCGATGGCCTTTCAGGGCGTAAGGCGTGGTGGCGTGCAGGTATTCACGCTCCAGCAGGCTGTAGATCTGCTCGGCGCTCATTTCCAGGCCGAGGCGGTCGGTTTCCTTCTGCACCACCTGACTGAATTCGATCTGCATGCGCCGCGGCAGGCTGATGCCGTATTCCTGCTCCAACAGGAAGGTGATGCCGCCTTTGCCGGACTGGCTGTTGACGCGAATCACCGCCTCATAGCTGCGGCCGATGTCGGCCGGGTCGATCGGCAAGTACGGCACTTCCCACGGGCCGTTGGCGTCCTGCTGGGCGAAGCCCTTGCGGATCGCGTCCTGGTGCGAGCCGGAGAACGCGGTATGCACCAGGTCGCCGACGTACGGATGGCGCGGGTGTACCAGGATCTGGTTGCACTCCTCAACCACCTTGCGCACGGCGTCGATGTCGGAGAAGTCCAGCTGCGGATCGACGCCCTGGGTGTAGAGGTTCAACGCCACAGTGACCAAATCGACGTTGCCGGTGCGCTCGCCGTTGCCGAACAGGCAGCCTTCCACACGGTCGGCGCCGGCCATCAAACCCAGCTCGGTGGCCGCCACGCCAGTGCCACGGTCGTTGTGGGTGTGCAGGCTGATCAGCACGCTGTCGCGGCGTTCGATATGGCGGCAGAACCACTCGATCTGGTCGGCGTAGATGTTCGGCGTGGCCGCTTCAATGGTGGCCGGCAGATTGAGGATCAGCTTGTTTGCCTGCGTCGGCTGGAACACGCCGATCACCGCATTGCACACCTCGACGGCGAACTCGGTCTCGGTGGAGCTGAACACCTCAGGCGAATACTCGAAGCGCCAGGCGGTGTCCGGCTGCTGGGCGGCCAGGCGCTGGATGATTTGCGCGGCGTTCACGGCGATCTCGATCACTCCGGCCTGGTCCTGGTTGAAGACGATGCGGCGGAAGCTCGGCGCGGTGGCGTTGTAGTAGTGAACGATGGCCTGCTTGGCGCCTTTGAGCGATTCGAAGGTGCGGGTGATCAGGTCTTCGCGGGCCTGGGTCAGCACCTGGATGGTCACGTCGTCGGGGATGTGGCCGCCCTCGATCAGCTCACGCACGAAGTCGAAATCGGTCTGCGAGGCGGACGGGAAGCCCACTTCGATTTCCTTCAGGCCCACGGCCACCAGGCACTTGAAGAAGCGCATCTTCTTCTCGGCATCCATCGGCTCGATCAACGACTGGTTACCGTCGCGCAGGTCGGACGACAGCCAGATTGGCGCGCGGGTGATGGTCTGCGACGGCCAGGTGCGATCGGGAATATTGATCGGAGTAAAGGCGCGGTACTTGCTTGATGGGTCTTTCAACATGCTCATGGCGGAGTCCTGGGTGCGGGGCCGCTGGGTGGCGGCCAACCGGAGAAAATGGGGGAATGCTGGGGGCGGCGTTCAGCCACGCAGTCGCGCGCTGACCAAGTTGAGGCTGGCGTGCTGGCGGCGGAGAAAGAGGCTGTTGGCGTTGTGCATGGGTGAACAGTAATAACGCTGCGTGTGGCGTGCAAGCTTTGCTAGAAAATTGGTAGAAGTGATCGATATGGCTGTCAGGTTGACTTTTTATTGCGCATTAACGCCTTTGGCGTGCGCTGCCTTGCGCGGTAGTTTTTTTCGTTAACGGTGCGCGGCTTAAGGCTCAAACGCGCCGATAAAAATCGCCGGGTCGACGCGCGCGTCGTTCAGGCTGATGTTCCAGTGCATGTGCGGGCCGGTGGCGCGGCCGGTAGCGCCGACCCGACCGAGTACGGCGCCGCGGGCCAGTTGCTGGCCGAGGCGCACCTCGGTTTTCGACAGGTGACAGAACATGCTGATAAAGCCCTGGCCGTGGTCGACGAATACCGTATTGCCGTTGAAGAAGTAGTTGCCGATCAGCGTCACCTTGCCGGCGGCTGGGGCCTTGATCGGTGTGCCGGCGGGCACGGCAAAGTCCAGGCCAGCATGGGGGTTGCGCTCTTCGCCATTGAAGAAGCGGCGCACGCCGAAGCGGCTGGACAGCGGGCCGTTGACCGGTTTGTCGAGCAGCAGGTTGCTCGGCGTGGTGGGGCTGAACTGCTAGTAGGCGCGGGTCTGCTCGGCCAGTTCGCGCTCAATGCGTTTGAGGTTGCTGGTGTCCGGGTTGACCATCTGAGTGTTCTTCAAGGTGATGCGTTGCTCGGCGTAGCGCTTGCTGGCGACCGTGAAACTCAGCTGGCGGCCACCACTGTCGAGTTGCTGTAGGCCGGGTTTGAGCGTCAGCGGCAGGCCGACGATAGCGATCCAGCGCGCCTGATCCTCCTTCACCACCAGCACCGGTTTACCCTGAAAGCGCGCGCTGGGCGCAGTGGCGCCCGTACCCAGTTCGACCACTGCGACGCCGCCCGGTACCGGGTGGTTGAGCAGGCGGGTGAGAAAGCCCTCGGCGTGGGCGGGCAGGGCGAGGCAGAGCAGCAGGGCGATCAGCGGGCGCAAGCGGTGGGTTCCTGAATGAAGTGGGTGGCTTAGGCGTAGGGTGGATGACGCTTTATCCATCCACCATTGGGGTTAATCGAGCAGCGACAGGGTGACAGGCGTTAAGTGGTTATCTTCAACCCGTAGCTGCAACTCGCCCTCTGCCAACTTGGCCTTTAGGCGCTGGCCCGGACGGGTTTGCTCGGCCTGGCGAATGGCCTGGCCGCGCTCGTCGAGGAGAATGCTGTAGCCGCGGCCAAGGGTGGCCAGCGGGCTGACGGCGTGCAGGGTGTGCATCTGATGTTGCAGGCGCAGGCGGCGTTGTTTGAGGCCTTCGCTCATGGCGCGCGGCAGGCGCTCGGCCAGGCTGTCGAGGCGCTGGCGCAGCAAGGCCAGGCTGCGGCCTGGATGCTGGGCGGCGAGGCGCGCCTCCAGGTGGCTTAGGCGCTGCTGTTGATTTTTGAACTGCTGTTCAAAGGCACGGCGCAGGCGCATGTCCAGGTCGTCCAGGCGCTGGGCTTGCTGGCGCAGGCGCTCGCCAGGGTGACGCAGGCGGCGGCTGAGGCCTTCCAGACGCAAGCGCTCGCGGGCCAGACGATCCTGCATGCGCAGCACCAAGCGGCGCTGCAGGCTGTGCAGGCGCTGCTGCAGATCGCCCATGTCCGGGGCCAGTAATTCGGCGGCGGCCGACGGCGTGGGGGCGCGTACGTCGGCAACAAAGTCGCAGATCGAGACATCGGTTTCATGGCCGACGGCGCTGATGATCGGTGTCTTGCACGCCGCCACGGCGCGCGCCAGCGGCTCTTCGTTGAAGCACCAGAGGTCTTCCAGTGAGCCGCCGCCACGGGCCAGGATCAGTGCATCGAAGCCATGCCGGTCAGCCAGTTGCAGGGCGTGGATGATCTGCACGCCGGCATCGCGGCCCTGCACGGGCGTGGGAATCAGGGTCAGCTGCACCTGCGGCGCGCGGCGGCGGAACACGCTGATGATGTCGCGAATCACCGCGCCAGTCGGCGAGCTGATAATGCCGATGCGCTTGGGGTGGCCGGGCAGCGCCTGTTTGCGCTCGGCGCTGAACAGGCCTTCGGCGCTGAGCTTGTCTTTCAGGGCCTCGAAGGCCAGGCGCAGGGCGCCGTCACCGGCTGGCTCGACGCTGTCGACAATCAACTGGTAGTCGCCACGGCCCTCGAACAGCGAGACCTTGCCGCGCACCTTGACCGCCAGGCCGTCGCGTAGGGCCTGACGCACCCGTGCGGCGTTCTGCCGGAACAGCGCGCAACGCACCTGCGCCTGACTGTCCTTGAGGGTGAAGTACAGGTGGCCGGAGGCTGGCTTGGCCAGGTTGGAGATTTCACCTTCCACCCAGACTTGGGCGAACACGTCCTCCAGCAGCACGCGGGCGCGGCCGTTGAGTTGGCTGACGCTAAGGATCTCGCGGTCGAGGTTGAGGCGCTGGAACGGGTCTTTGATCATGGCGGGGATCATAAAGCCTTTGCGGGATCGGCCAAAGGTTGTTGTCCGCTAAGCTGCTTATTAATGCGTGGCGGCTTGACCGCCGCGCTGCGCGCATTAAGCTGCGCAGCCTTTTTTACCTGCCAGGAGCGCGCCATGTTGCAGCAGCAGAGCATTATCGTGCCGCAAATCTCCAGCTATCCCGACCCCGAGGGGCGGGCGCGCAAGGTGCTGCGTTGGTTGAGTCAGCAACGCATCGTCGAGCCGCAGCTGAGCACCTGTGTGGCGGGTGGTAATGGCATGGGCTACGCGCTGGCCGAGGGCGCGCGGCAGGTGCTGGAGCTGCCGCTGGATGTCACGGCCGAGCAGGCGTTGCCGTTCGGTCGGCCCATCAATGGCCTGACGGTGATGACCAAGCGCTGCATCTTTACCCCGGATCGGGGGTTTCTCGGTGAGGCGGGTTGCCCCGAGTGTCGGCGCGAGATTGGCGAGGCATTGTTCGACAGCCTGGAAGACTGGATGCCGGGGCATACGGATAACTTCACCTGCCCTGAATGCGGCCATGAAGATGACATCAACGGCTTCCTGTTTCTGCAGCCCTGCGGCTTTTCCAACCTGGGCTTTATCTTCCATAACTGGGATGGCGCGTACTTCAAGGCGGATTTTCTCGCCCGGTTCGCCGAGCGCCTGGGCCAGCCGGTGCGCTTGGTGCAGGTCAGATATTGATTGACGGTTTGGCCGTGATGGCCGATTGGCAATAGTTTGCATTGAGCCAGGGGGGCTGCGTGGGTATAATGGCGCGCTTCCAATTTCCCGCCCGGGAGCCCCCGCATGCTGCGTATCAGCCAAGAAGCCCTAACCTTTGACGATGTCCTGCTAATCCCCGGTTATTCCGAGGTATTACCCAAGGATGTCAGCCTCAAGACCCGCCTCACGCGTGGCATCGAGCTGAATATTCCGCTGGTGTCCGCGGCCATGGATACCGTCACCGAAGCCCGTCTGGCGATTGCCATGGCGCAGGAAGGTGGCATCGGCATCATCCACAAGAACATGACCATCGAGCAGCAAGCCGCCGAAGTGCGCAAGGTCAAGAAGTTCGAAGCCGGCGTGGTCAAAGACCCGATCTGCATCGACGCTGACGCCAGTGTGCGTGACCTGCTTGAACTGACCCGGCAGAACAACATCTCCGGCGTGCCGGTGCTGAGCAAGGGCGACCTGGTCGGTATCGTGACCTCCCGCGACGTACGTTTTGAAAACCGCCTGGATGCCCAGGTGCGTGACGTGATGACGCCGAAAGAGCGGCTGGTGACGGTCGGCGAAGGCGCGGATAAAGACACCGTGCGTGAACTGCTGCACAAGCACCGCATCGAGCGCGTGCTGATCGTCGACGGCGCCTTCAACCTGAAAGGCATGATGACCGTTAACGACATCGAAAAAGCCAAGGCCTACCCGCTGGCCAGCAAGGACGATCAAGGTCGTCTGCGCGTCGGTGCAGCCGTCGGTACTGGTGCCGACACGGGCGACCGGGTTGCTGCGTTGGTTGCAGCCGGGGTTGACGTGGTGGTGGTCGACACCGCCCACGGCCACTCCAAAGGCGTGATCGACCGCGTGCGTTGGGTTAAGCAAACCTTCCCGCAAGTGCAGGTCATCGGCGGCAATATCGCCACTGGCGAAGCGGCCAAGGCCCTGGCTGACGCCGGCGCTGACGGCGTGAAAGTCGGTATCGGCCCAGGCTCGATCTGCACCACCCGTATCGTCGCCGGTGTCGGCGTGCCGCAAATCTCCGCCGTGGCCAACGTCGCTGCCGCATTGGCCGGCACCGGTGTGCCGCTGATCGCCGATGGCGGTATCCGCTTCTCCGGTGACCTGTCGAAAGCCATCGTGGCGGGCGCGTCTGCCGTGATGATCGGCTCCATGCTGGCCGGTACCGAAGAAGCCCCAGGCGAAGTCGAACTGTTCCAGGGCCGTTCCTACAAGGCCTACCGTGGCATGGGTTCGCTCGGTGCCATGGCGCAGTCGCAAGGCTCCTCGGATCGTTACTTCCAGGACTCTTCGGCCGGTGCCGAGAAGCTGGTGCCGGAAGGTATCGAAGGCCGTGTGCCGTACAAGGGCGCGATGAGCGCCATCGTTCATCAGATGATGGGCGGCTTGCGGGCTTCCATGGGCTACACCGGTTGCGCAACTGTTGAGGAGATGCGCAGCAAGCCGCAGTTCGTGCGCATCACCGGCGCCGGCATGGCCGAGTCCCATGTACACGATGTTCAAATTACTAAGGAAGCGCCGAACTATCGCGTCGGCTAAAACGTTGATGTGCCGCTGTTGCGCTCGCGACGCGGCACATCAATTTTTAAACAGTAAATAAGCACGGGGCTGATCTGACAGCCCCTTGTCATTTGTGAATTCCGCTACGAGAGATGGCCATGGCCCACCCCGATATTCATGCCCACCGCATCCTGATCCTCGACTTCGGTTCCCAGTACAGCCAACTGATCGCCCGCCGTGTGCGCGAGATCGGGGTGTACTGCGAACTGCATCCCTTCGACATGGATGACGCAGCGATTCGTGCCTTCGCACCGCGCGGCATCATCCTCGCCGGTGGCCCGGAGTCGGTGCATGAAGCCGACAGCCCGCGCGCGCCGAAGGCGGTGTTCGACCTCGGTGTGCCGGTCTTCGGTATCTGCTACGGCATGCAAACCATGGCCGAGCAGCTGGGTGGCAAGGTAGAAGGTTCCGACCTGCGCGAGTTTGGTTATGCCCGCGTCGATGTGGTCGGCAAGGCTCGCCTGCTGGATGGCATCGAAGACCACGTGGACACCGACGGTGTACTGGGTCTGGACGTGTGGATGAGCCACGGCGACAAAGTTAC
>Ga0209343_10008590_pt1 | contig 11855 bp, 5 predicted proteins | sample RifCSPlowO2_02_FD_184026 | JGI IMG/M metagenome (GOLD analysis project Ga0209343, IMG submission 184026) | Groundwater microbial communities from Rifle, Colorado - Rifle CSP2_plank lowO2_0.2 (SPAdes) (version 2) | ecosystem: Environmental > Aquatic > Deep subsurface > Groundwater | place: Rifle... | reverse complement strand
CGTGGGCCGTTATGTGCAGCTTAAAAAGGGCGGCGCCAACTTCATGGGCCTGTGCCCGTTTCACGGGGAAAAGTCGCCCTCCTTCTCGGTCAGCCCGAGCAAGCAGTTTTATCACTGCTTTGGCTGTGGCAAAAACGGCGATGCCATCAGTTTCTTGATGGAGCATGCGGGCATGACCTTTGTGGAGGCGGTGCAAGACCTGGCCCAGCAATATGGTCTGCAGGTGCCTGAAGACGACGCCAGCCCGCAGGACCGGGCGCGCGCGCTTGAGCAGCGGCAAAAGCAGACCACCTTGACCGACGTGCTCGAAAGAGCAAGCGATGCCTACAGAAAGCAGCTGAAAGAGTCCCCGCGGGCCGTGGACTACCTCAAGGGTCGCGGCGTCTCGGGTGAAATTGCCAAACAGTTTGGTTTGGGCTACGCGCCCGAGGGCTGGCGCAGTCTGGCCAGCGTTTTCCCCAGCTATGACGATCCGCTGCTGGTCGAAAGCGGTCTGGTGATCCTGAATGTTGACGAGACTTCGGGTGAAGAAAAGCGCTACGACCGTTTTCGCGATCGGGTCATGTTCCCGATCCGCAACGTCAAGGGCGAATGTATTGGTTTTGGTGGCCGGGTGCTGGGCGACGACAAACCCAAGTACCTCAACTCACCGGAAACCCCTGTTTTCAGCAAGGGACGTGAACTTTACGGCCTGTTTGAAGCCCGCAATGCGCTGCACGAGCAGGGCTACGCGCTGGTGACCGAAGGTTACATGGATGTGGTGGCGCTGGCCCAACTCGGTTTCTCCAACGCCGTGGCCACATTGGGCACCGCCTGCACGGCAGAGCATCTGCACAAACTGTTTCGCTTTACCGATGCCGTGGTGTTCAGTTTTGATGGCGATAGCGCCGGCCGGCGCGCTGCACGCAAGGCGCTCGATGGCGCCCTGCCCTTTGCCACCGATGTGCGCAGCGTCAAGTTCTTGTTCTTGCCCCCCGAACACGATCCCGACAGCTTCATCCGGGAATTTGGCAAGGAAGCCTTCGCACGCTATGTGAGCGAAGCCGTCCCCTTGAGCCGCTTTTTGATTGACGCGGCGCGCGAAGGCTGCGACCTGAACACGGCTGAAGGCCGCGCCCACTTCGCCAGCAATGCCAAACCGCTGTGGCTGCTGCTGCCCGATGGTGCCTTGAAACTGCAGTTGCTGAGCGAAATTGCCGACCTGGTGCAGTTGTCGAGTCGTGAATTGACCGAGGTGTGGAACCCCGCAATCGCAGGCAAGGGCAAAGCAAAATCAAATAACTATGAAAAACATAGCGCCTTACCCAGTAAATACGGGGGCTACAGCCAGAATTCATCTGAAAAACCGCCACCGCGTCCGCGTCTAGGTGGCCGCGTTCGGCCCACCAGCCGGGCTGACTACGCCGCCCGTCTTTTGCTGGGTGACATGGCCGCGCTGGAAGTCCTGTCGGCCGAAGACCACACCCTGCTGTGTGACTTGCCGGAACCGCACGGACCGCTTTTTGTGTGGCTGGAAAACCAGCTGCATGAACACGGCCCGCAGGCCTGGGTGGCGCTGCGCGAAGGACTGCGCGGGCGCCAGGAGGAAGAACTCGCCGTTCGGCTCATGACCGGCTACGAGCTGGCCGGCCCGCTGGAGACCGATGAATCCAGCAAGGAACTGCGTGACCTGCTTAACCGCATGCTGGTTGAAAAGCTCAAAGTGCAGGAAACCGAGGCCATCCAGGCGGCCAAAGCGGACCCGGGCGCACTGCAACGCTACCGCGAGCTGCAGGCGCGTCGCTTCAAACTCGAATCGGTGCCAGCGCGCTCTGAATAAGGGGGCCTGGCACGCAGGGGGCGCGCTGCAGCTCAGTCGTCCTGCCCGGCATCCAGCCCCGGAAAAAGAACGTCGGTAAAACCAAAGCGGCTGAAGTCGCGCACCCGCATCGGGTACAGCTTGCCGATCAAATGGTCACACTCATGCTGCACCACGCGGGCATGAAAACCCTCCACTGTGCGGTCGATCGGGTCGCCGTACTGGTCGAACCCGGTATAGCGAATACGGGCAAAACGCGGCACCATGGCACGCAGGCCCGGCACGGAGAGGCAGCCTTCCCAGTCTTCAACCTGCGGCGGCGTCGCGTCACTTTCTGACTGCGGCAACGGTGTAATCACAGGGTTGAGCAAGACGGTTTGAGGCACCACCGGCGCCTGCGGATAACGCGGATTGCGGGCGTTGGAGCCAAAAATCACCAGTTGCAGGTCGACCCCGATTTGCGGCGCCGCCAGCCCGGCACCATCGGCCGCCAGCATGGTGTCGAGCATGTCCGAGATCAGCAGATGCAATTCGTCCGTATCGAACAGGGTCACGGGCGGTGCGATGCGCAGCAAGCGTGGATCGCCCATTTTCAGAATTTCACGAATGGCCATCAAGCAACTCCTTCAAACCGGCTTCATCCAACACGGCAACGCCCAGTTCCTGCGCCTTGGTGAGCTTGCTGCCCGCCTCAGCGCCCGCCACGACAAAAGTGGTTTTCTTGCTGACCGAACCCGCCACCTTGCCGCCGGCGGCCTCGATCAGGTCTTTGGCCTCATCGCGGCTCATGCTGGGCAGAGTGCCGGTGATGACGAAGGTCTTGCCTGTGAGTGGCGTCGGGGTGACCGGCGCCGGTGGACCCTCTTGCCAGGTCACGCCACAGGCGCGCAGTTGCTCCACCACCTCACGGTTGTGCGGCTGGTCGAAAAATGTGCGCAAGCTTTGCGCCACGATGGGGCCAATGTCGTTGACCTGCAGCAATTGTTCCAGAGAAGCGTCCATCACGGCGTCCAGGCTGCCGAAGTGCCGCGCCAGCTCCTTGGCGGTGGCCTCGCCCACATGGCGAATGCCCAGCCCGAACAGAAAGCGCGGGAGCGTGGTTTGCTTCGATTTTTCCAACGCCTGCAGGATGTTCTGCGCCGATTTGTCGGCCATGCGGTCCAAACTGGCCAGCGCGGTCAGGCCCAGCCGGTACAGGTCCGGCAGGACACGAATAACCTGGCCATCAACCAGCTGATCAACCAGCTTTTCGCCCAGCCCTTCCACCTCGACCGCCCGGCGCTGGGCAAAATGCAGGATGGCCTGCTTGCGTTGGGCGCTGCAGAACAGCCCGCCGGTACAGCGGTAGTCAACCTCGCCTTCTTCGCGCACGGCGGCGCTGCCGCACACCGGACACCGGCGCGGCATGGTGAACTCTGTTGCGCCCGGCTGACGCTTGTCCAGCAACACCGAAACCACTTCGGGAATCACGTCGCCGGCACGACGCACGATGACCGTGTCACCCACGCGCACATCCTTGCGCCGCGCCTCGTCTTCGTTGTGCAGAGTGGCGTTGGTGACCGTGACACCGCCCACAAACACCGGCGCCAGCTTGGCCACCGGCGTGAGCTTGCCGGTGCGCCCCACCTGCACGTCGATGTCGAGCACGGTGGTGAACTGCTCCTGGGCCGGGAACTTGTGCGCCACCGCCCAGCGCGGCTCGCGCGTCACAAAGCCCATGCGGCGCTGTAGCGCCAGGCTGTTGACCTTGTAGACCACGCCGTCAATGTCAAACGGCAGTGCGTCACGCTGGCGAGCTATCGATTCGTAATACGCTACTAATTCAGTAGCGCCTTGTGCAAGACCCACGAGGGCTGACACCGGAAAACCCCATATTTTCAGGGCCTGCAACAGCTCATAATGAGTTCCAAACGCGGGGCCACCGGCCTGCTCCGGTGTGACCTCACCCAAACCATAGGCAAAGAAGCTCAAGGGGCGCTGGGCGGCAATGGCCGGATCCAGCTGGCGCACCGCACCGGCGGCGGCGTTACGCGGGTTGACGAAGGTTTTTTGACCCCGCTCCCGCTGATTCTGGTTCAGCGTTTCGAAGTCATCGCGGCGCATATACACCTCGCCGCGTACCTCCAGAATCGACGGCGCGTCAGCCGGTAGCCGCAGGGGAATTTGACCGATGGTGCGGACATTTTGGGTGACGTCCTCCCCCACTTCACCGTCGCCGCGCGTGGCCGCCTGCACCAGGACCCCAGATTCATAACGCAAGTTCATGGCCAGACCGTCAAACTTGGGTTCGGCCACGTACGCCACGGCGGGGGCAGCCTCGTCCAAGCCGAGTTCCCGCCGCACGCGAGTGTCAAAATTACGCGCGCCACTGGCCTCGGTGTCGGTTTCAGTGCGGATGCTCAGCATGGGCACGGCGTGGCGCACGCTGGCAAACTGTTCCAAAGCTCGCCCACCGACACGCTGGGTGGGCGAGTCTGGCGTGATCAGCTCCGGATGTTGTGCCTCGATCGCCTGCAACTCCTGAAACATGCGGTCGTACTCGACATCCGGAATGGTCGGCGCGTCCTCCACGTAATAGTGATGAGCGTGTTCATGCAGTGCGCGCCTGAGCTGCGCCACATGGGCAGGATCAGGCAGCAGCGCCTCGGGTGGGAACAAATCGTTCGTTGCCATCAGGTGAGTGACCAGGAAACCAGCATTCAGGAAAAAAGGCGTCGCGCCAGCGCCGACCCGGCGGACAGATCACGCTGATCCAGCGTGTCGTACAACTGTTCAAGTTCGGCGCCAATCATGTCCATGGCCTCAGGCGCAAGAGGCTGGCCGTTGTCATCGGTTACCACGCCGTCCATGCTGTCTGCCAGCGCCAGGGCGGCCTCGCGCATGCGCTCAAAGGCGCGCTCGCTGCGGTCAACCTGCGCCACGTCCAGGCTGATCGCCACATCGCGAATCGCTGATTGGGCCGGGTCGTCCGCGAGCGCCGCCTGGGTGTCGAAACTCAGGCCCAGCACCGGCGGCATACCGGCAACACTGGCGGGCACGACCATACGCCCAGGAATGGCGCCCGCCACAAAACCCAGGCGCGCCGCATTTTGCTGCACATAGCCTGGGCTCCAGGCCGCATGGCGAGCGCGCAACACAAAGCCCAACTGGGCGTCGTGGTCGCTGGCAAACTGGTCCAGTTCGCGCGCCCGGGCCACCTCTTCGCGCATCTCGGGAAAATCAGGCGAGCCATTGATGGCGTCGCAGAAAGCCTGGGTTTTCATCACAAACTCGGAGTATTCGATTTCGTTGAGTGCGCCCGACCGGTTGGCCAGTTGCACACCGGCCTGAAACAGAGAATAGCGCTGACCCGCCAGCGGCATCTCCCAACGCTGTCCAGTCTCATTAAACCCTTCGATGGAAAACGGCTTGCTGCCAGCCCGTCGCGTTGGCGGCATGGCGGCCAACGCGGCATCGCCCGAGATCAAGCCCTCCAGCGCAATCGGCGCGATGACATCGATCAAGGCGTCCATGGATGCGCGTTTTTCCACTAACGGCAATGGAAAACTCGCCACATCAAACGCCGCTGCATCCAGCCCGGGTTCAATGCCCGCGCCGACCTGGGATTCAATGGCGGGTCCATCGCCGGGATCGTTGGGTGCAGCCTGGCGCGGCTGGTTCTTGCGCGCCGTCCAGGCCGCATGTGCGGCCATGGCCGCCAGCACCAAGCCGCCCAGAACGGCCAAACCAATTTGTAAATTACTCATCACCATCAGGCAAGCTCCGCCATCGAGATGGCTGCATCCATATCCACCGCCACGATGCGCGACACACCTTGTTCCTGCATCGTGACACCAATCAGCTGCTTGGCCATTTCCATGGCGATCTTGTTGTGGCTGATGAACAGGAACTGGGTTTCTTTACTCATGCTGGACACCAGTTTGGCATAGCGCTCGGTGTTGGCATCGTCCAGTGGCGCATCGACCTCGTCAAGCAGACAGAACGGCGCCGGATTCAGCTGGAAAATCGCAAACACCAGCGCAATGGCCGTCAGCGCTTTTTCACCGCCAGAGAGCAAATGAATGGTCTGATTTTTCTTGCCTGGCGGCTGGGCGATGACCTGCACACCCGAGTCCAGAATTTCTTCGCCGGTGATCACCAGCCGGGCATTGCCCCCGCCAAACAGCTCGGGGAACATCCTGCCAAAGTGTTCGTTGACGGCGTTGAACGTGCCCGACAACAACTCGCGGGTTTCAGCGTCAATCTTCTTGATGGCGTCCTCCAGCGTGGTCATGGCCTCAACGAGGTCGGCATTTTGCGCATCCAGAAAATCCTTGCGCTCACTGGCCGCCGCCAACTCGTCGAGAGCGGCCAGGTTAACCGCCCCCAAAGCCGCAATGTCACGATTGAGGCGGTCAATCTCGCCTTGCATGCCGCCCAGGCGCACATTGCCGTCGACCAGGGACTTGGCCACCGCCTCCAGATCGGCCTGGGCGTCGGTGAGCAACTGGGTGTACTGCTCATAGCCCAGGCGCGCGGCCTGCTCCTTGAGCTGAAATTCGGTGATGCGCTGGCGCAAGGGGTCGAGCTCGCGCTCCAGCTGCAGACGGCGCTCGTCGCTGGCGCGCAGCTTGGCGGTCAGGTCGTCGTATTCGCTGCGTTTGGCCCCCAGCGACTGCTCGCGCTCCAGCTTGGTCGCCAAGGCATTCTGTAGACCACCCTGGGCCGCAGCATCGTTCAGGCGCGCCAATTCCTCATGGGCTCTTTGGGCTTCAGCCCTTACGGATTCTGCCTGTTGTGCTGCACTTTCGATAGCACGCGACAGCTCGGCCTTGCGGGCATCCAGACTGCGCATGGAAAATACCGCTTCCTGCGACTGACGCTCCAGACTGCGCTGCTGCTCGCGGCACTCGCTCAACTTGCGTTCGGCCCCCATCACGCGCTCATCGAGCTGGGCATGGCGCTCCTGGGTGTCGGCCAGTTGCATGTCCAGCTCTTCAAAGCGCGCCTCCAAGGTCACGCGGCGCTCCTGCAAGTCGGCCAACTGCGCATCGACTTCGGCCAGGTCACCGGTAATTTGCGCGCTGCGCACACGGGCCTGGTCGGCCAACTGCGTCAAGCGCAGGGTTTCGACCTGCAATTCATGCGCCCGGCTTTGGCTCTCGGCCGCTTCACGACGCACGGCCACCAAGCGCTGCGACGCGTCGGCGTAGGCCGCCTCGGCGCGCACCAGTGCTGAGCGCGCTTCCTCGCTGATCAAAGCCTGTGCCCGCAGTTGCTTCTCCAGGTTTTCAATTTCCTGAGCGCGGGCCAGCAAGCCGGCCTGCTCCGAGTCGGGCGCGTAAAAACTCACGCTGTGGGCGCCCACGGCATGGCCGGTCTTCACAAAAATCGTCTCGCCCGGCTGCAACTGGTCGCGGCTGGCCAGGGCGTCTTCAAAACTGGCGGCGGTGAAGCAACCTTGCAGCCAGTCCGTCAAGACGGCTCTTTGACCGGCATCGTTGATGCGCAGCAAATCGGACAGGCGCGGCAATACGGCGGCCTTCTCGGGCATTGCCGCCAGCGGTGGGCTGTAAAACGCCAGCTTGGCGGGCGGGGCGTCATTGCCAAAGGCGCGCACCATCTCCAGGCGCGACACCTCCAGCGCACCCAGGCGCTCGCGCAAGGCCCCTTCCAGGGCATTTTCCCAACCCTGCTCAATGTGAATGCGGCTCCACAAACCCTGCAGGCTGTCCAGCCCATGTTTGGCCAGCCAGGGCTGCAGCTTGCCATCGGTCTTGACCTTTTCCTGCAAGGCCTTGAGCGCCTCCATGCGGGCTGACAAATCAGCCTGCCGGGCGGATTCAGTATTGACGGCCTGTTGCTGCTGGCGCCGGTCGTCGTCCAGTTGCGGCACGGTCTCCTGCAACTCGTGCAGGCGGGCCTCGGCAATGCTGGCCGTCTCCTGGGCTTGATCGAGCTGGCTTTGCAGATTGAGCAGCCGGGCCTCATCGGGCGCGGCCAAGGCATTGCGATCCGCGCTCAGGCGTTCGCGGCGCGTGGTGAACTGGCGCGCTTGCTCCTCGATGCTGCGCTGGTCCGCGGCCAGCACCTGAATTTGCTGCTGCACCTGGCCCACACTGGCGCGCTGCTCGTTGGCGCCTTTCTGCGCCAGCCGCAAAGCCTCTTCCAGATCGGGTAATTGCTGGGCCTGGTCTTCCACCTGAGCGGCCAGCAGCTCGGTTTTTTCTTCCCCGACCATGGCCAGTTCCAGCAGGTTTTCTATTTCTGCCTGCGCGTCATCCTTGCGGGTGGCCCATTGGGCGGTCTGCTCCTTGAGGGTGATCAGGCGCTGCTCGACCCGGTGGCGCCCTTCCACCACAAAACGGATCTCGGCTTCCAGCCGGCCGACCTCGGTACTGGCCTCGTACAACAGGCCCTGCGCCTGGTTGACTTGGTCGCCGGCCGCATAGTGGGCCTGGCGCACGGTCTCCAGCTCGGCCTCGATGTGGCGCAAATCCGCCACCCGACTCTCCAGCGCATTGACCGCACCTTGTGCGTCCGCCTTGACCTTGGCCTGATCGGCCTCGGACTCGGTGCGCTTGAGAAACCAGAGTTGATGCTGCTTGAGCGTGACGTCGGCCGTGAGCGCGTTGTACTTCTTGGCCACTTCGGCCTGCTTTTCCAGCTTCTCCAGATTGGCGTTGAGCTCGCGCAGGATGTCCTCCACCCGGGTCAGGTTTTCACGGGTGTCCGAGAGGCGGTTTTCAGTTTCGCGGCGACGTTCCTTGTACTTGGAAACACCGGCGGCCTCTTCCAGAAACAGGCGCAACTCTTCGGGCTTGGATTCGATGATGCGGCTGATGGTGCCCTGGCCGATGATGGCGTAGGCGCGTGGCCCCAGCCCGGTGCCCAGGAAGACGTCTTGCACGTCACGGCGGCGCACCGGCAGGTTATTGATGAAGTAGCTGCTGGTGCCGTCGCGCGTGAGCACCCGCTTGACGGCAATCTCGCCGAACTGGTTCCACTGGCCGCCGGCGCGGTGGTCGGCATTGTCAAACACCAGTTCCACGCTGGCGCGGCTGGACGGCTTGCGAGTGTTGGTGCCATTGAAAATGACGTCCTGCATCGACTCGCCACGCAATTCCGACGCCTTGGACTCGCCCAGCACCCAGCGCACCGCATCCATGATGTTGGATTTGCCGCAGCCATTGGGACCCACCACGCCCACCAGTTGACCCGGCAGCATGAAATTGGTGGGCTCGGCGAAGGACTTGAACCCGGATAACTTGATTGAATTAAGACGCACAGGAATCGTTGACGCTAGCTTGAGTTAATTTGAGGGGCGAGCAGTCTACCTTCCAAGCAGCCCGCTCGGACATTACCATGATACCTTGTCAGTTTCCGCAAAAAATATCTGCTGGCGACCTTGGTGAACGGTTATCGTGATAGCCTTGATGAGTTGCATTTGCTGGCCGGATCGCACAGGAAACGTCAATTATTTGATATCGGTCATGTTTTTTAAGATGAGTCGATCAGACACTTGGTATCGTTGATATTAATAAGGAGTTTTCATCATGTTCAAGCACATACTCGTTCCAGTGGATGGTTCACCGACAGCACAGCTGGCGGTTGAAAAGGCAATCCAGCTGGCCAAGGCCTTTGACAGCCGGGTTTCTACGATTTTCGTGATTGATCCCTACCCGTTCACCGGGGTTGGAACCGATTTTGCTTATGGTCAGGCTGAGTATCTGAGTGCTGCGACCGCCGAGGCCAATGCGGCCGTGAAGGCCGCAAAAGCTGCGTTCATGGACGCGGGCGTCAGTGTGGAAGCTTCCGTGATTGAATCTCACACTGCTTGGCGCGGCGTGGTGAAGGCCGCTGAGTCAATGCAAGCCGATTTGATCGTCATGGGATCACATGGACGCAGCGGACTTGAAAAACTGGTGCTCGGCAGCGTCACGCAAGCCGTACTGTCGCACACCAAACTCCCTGTGCTCGTCGTGCGGGACTGAAAGCGCAAGGAGGCTTAACCGGCCGCCTCCAAACCAGTTCTTAACCGCACTGTCCAACGTAGCCACAGGCGGTACAAAAATCACAACCGTCTTTGTGAATGACGGTTGGATTTCCGCATTCCGGGCAGATTTTGCCAGCCATGGTACTCGCTGCTCCCTGATTTTTTGGGGCATCAAGCACGCCCATGTCACGCAAGGGGAAACCTTCCTCGTCAAGCACACCCAGCATGGCATAGCGGTGAATAATCAGTCTCGCGACATACGCGACCGTCGAAGGCCAGGTCTGCTGGCGGCGCTCACCACGCGGCAAGCCCGGCACAAACGCCATGAAGTGGCCCAGCGGTTCAGCATAGTTGAGCAGCTTGCGCAGCTTCATGCCGATCCACGCCGGATCGATCACTCGCATGTCCAGCGAGAGCAGTCGGGCCAATCCATCGAGCGCTCTTGGGTAATTACCTGAAAAGCCGACGGAGCAAGGCCGGGTCACAATGACGCCGTCAGGACCGGGCAAATTCACCTCCTTGAGTGTGACAGTGAATGCCTCGCCAGTCGCGGGATTGTCCACATCCACCGACCATGCCAGCGTACCAGAGGGACCAGTCTGCGGTTCGCCCCGGCTGAACATGGCATCCAGCACGGGCGTTGGCACTTTGGTGTCGTTGCCGCCCAAGGCCGTGAGTTGGTCGCAGCGCCAGCGAATGACCGCCGCCGTGGCCGCCACCACACCCGGGAAAAGACGGAGTTGGCCATGCGGCGGAAATGGCATCTCGAACGAATGCTCCTCGGCGACCGTGGCCAATGCATCGAGCTTCAACTGCAACCAGGCCGGATCATTGGCACGCAAATCCATGGAAAGCGTTTTGGCGAGTGCGCCCAAACCACGCGGCTGCTCTGTGCCATTGACCCACACCTCGAAGGGTTTGGGCGCGCCGCCTTCTTCGGGGGCCAACTCACCAACGAATAATGCAAAGTCCCCAAAAGGGTGATGCACCATGAACGTCCAAGCCGGATTGCCCGCAGGCAGCTCGGGGCGACTCGGCCAGCGCAAGGACGACAGCACAGCGGCTGGCAGACGCTCCAGCGCCAGTCGCTGGTTCGCGCTGTCAATTTGCAAGGCTGTTGCGGCGGCTGGGGTGGAGGATGAGCCCAAGGCAGGCGTCACGCTCAACACCGACCCCAGCACCGAGTTGGGTCGATAGGTGGCCAAGCCCTTTAAGCCCGACTGCCAGGCCTCCATATACAGGTTTTGAAAGTCGGCATAAGGATAGTTAACCGGAACATTCACCGTCTTGGAAATGGCGGTATCAATAAACGGCGCAACTGCGGCCACCATGGCTTCATGGGCCTGGGCACTCATTTCCAGCGCGGTAACGAATGCAGGGGTCAGTGCGGTGTCCTTGCCATAAAGGTGGCGATAAAGGCGCCAGGCGTGATCTTCCACCGCATACTCTTTGAAGCTGCCGTCAGCCATGCGCTTTTTGCGGGTGTAACTCCAGCTGAACGCGGGCTCGATGCCGTTGCTGGCGTTATCCGCAAAAGCCAGGCTGATGGTACCGGTAGGCGCAATCGAGAGTAAATGCGAGTTGCGAAGACCATGCGTACGAACACGTTCCTTCAGGGCGGATGGCAAACGCGATGCGAACCTTTGGCCGGTGAGGTAAAGATCAGCATTGAACAAGGGGAAGGCCCCGCGTTCTTGCGCCAGATCGACCGAGGCGTCGTACGCGGTGTCGCGCATCAATTCGGAAATAGCGCGTGCCATGTCGCGTGCCGCCTGCGTGTCGTAGCGCAAATTGAGCATCACCAGAGCGTCACCGAGCCCGGTATAGCCCAAGCCAATGCGGCGCTTGCTGCGCGCCTCTTCCTGTTGCTGTGGCAGGGGCCAGACCGTCACGTCAAGTACGTTGTCGAGCATGCGCGTTGCTACGCGCGCTACTTCGACAAAAGCCGCCTTGTCAAAACTGGCAGCCTTTTCGAAGGGTTGTTTGATGAAGCGTGTCAGATCAATCGAGCCCAGGCAACAGCAACCGTAAGGAGGCAAGGGCTGCTCAGCGCAAGGATTGGTGCTGGCAATAGTCTCGCAA
>Ga0209343_10008586_pt1 | contig 11861 bp, 9 predicted proteins | sample RifCSPlowO2_02_FD_184026 | JGI IMG/M metagenome (GOLD analysis project Ga0209343, IMG submission 184026) | Groundwater microbial communities from Rifle, Colorado - Rifle CSP2_plank lowO2_0.2 (SPAdes) (version 2) | ecosystem: Environmental > Aquatic > Deep subsurface > Groundwater | place: Rifle... | reverse complement strand
AAATACCATTGTGGGTTATACGGGTGGAGAGAATGATGATCCAACATATAAAGATCATCCCGGTCATGCGGAAGCAGTGGAGATAGAATATGACGACACAAAAACTAGCTATAAAAAATTACTCAATTTTTTCTTTCAAATTCATAATCCTACTACCGTAAACAGACAGGGGAATGATATAGGAACTTCCTACCGCTCTGCAATTTTCTACGGTAATGACGATGAGAAAAAACTAGGGGAAGAATTTATAAAAATAGTAAATGACTCCAAGCGCTGGAAAGATCCAGTGGTCACGACCCTTGAACCTTTAACCAAATTCTGGCCCGCCGAGGACTACCACCAGGATTACCTAGTCAAAAACCCCGGCGGTTATACGTGTCATGCCATTTACTTCGATAATTACTTAAAATAGAGCAGAGAACAGGCCTCGACCTTTTTCATGCAATTAATCTTACTATACTAACGGCCGTGAATATGGTAAGATATTTAAATGAAAGGACGAATATTACTGAAAGCGCTGGAGCTTCTCAAAGATTGCGCGCTCAGTCAGGCCGATTTCTTTGAGGCGGTTTTGGCAAGTGGCTACGGGGCAAGTATGGGAAGAGTTGATTATAACTATTCGAAAATACGACAGAGGCGAGAAAATCAGATGTGGCGGAACCAAGAACGAGACGCAAGAAGAAAAAGATTGCAGAACTTTTTATATCAAATGAAACACGATGGGCTGATTGGCCTGGTCAAAAAGGATAAGGAAATCAGTATCTCTGTTTCTAAAAAGGGAAGGCAAAAAATCAAGGAACTACAGAATAAATTACCCGACCGTCACTATCCCAAGACGATGACTGACCGAACGATAATTATCAGTTTCGATATACCTGAAAAATCTCGTGGCAAGAGGGACTGGTTTCGAGAAGTTGTTAAAAACCTCGGATTCAAGATGATTCACCAGAGTGTTTGGATAGGGCAGAGAAAAATCCCGAAAGGATTAATAGACGACCTGGAGGATTTAAAGATAATAGAATATATCGAAATTTTTGAAGTAACTAAAAGTGGAACTCTTCGGAAATTATAATCTTACTATACTCACGGCCGTGAGTTGGGTAAGAAAAAATTAACCTTTAATATTGCACCAGGAGGTTAAATCTACCATAACACTTGCAATATTTATAATGTATGATATAATATACGAGGGAAAGTTATCAGGGGGTTTATGGGATTTTGGAACCGTAAAAATCTCGCAGGGCTGGTTTCCATGATATTGGTCCTGTGGTGGCTCGTGGCAGTGAGCGGAGAAAATCGTGCCTCTCTCACTCGCCAAACCGCTTTGGCTGACCTATATCTGGGCACAGTTGCTTTAATTGCGGGGCTTCTGTTTGCGTACTACGCATCAGGAGTAGATCGCAAAAAGTACTGGGCAACACAGATATTGGTTGTGGCCCTAATTTTAATGGGGCTCGTATCTCTAGTACTGGGAGTACTAGGAATGTACACCTTTAAATAATCGAGAAGCCAACTCGTAAAACGGCCGTAGACCTCGCGTCAGCAGGCATTACACCCGGGTCGGTCGAGCACACATGCTCTCCCGACCCGTCGCTATTTTTATACTAATTTGATAAAATCAGTAGTATATATAATATATATTTCCCTTAAAGTTAATCTAATACATGGAAAAACCACCACAATTTATAAAGGAGTTTTCTAAAGAACAATCTTCAACGGAAAGGCAGGAAGCGTCGCGTGCAATTAAAGTTAAACGCGCAGAACATTTTGCAGAAAAAAGTGCTCGAACAGAAAGGCAGTTAAAAATGGCTGAGCAGCTCCGAGCCATCAATCGTCTCACGGAGGAAATTGCAGAACTTTCAGCAGGAAGACTTGCTAAAATTAAAAATTATTTACAACTAAGAAAACTTCGAGCTGATCTAGCATTAGGACAAAAAACGTATGATGAATTGAAACAAGAGCTTGGTGCAACAAACACAGAGCGAGAATCGGTCGTAGGCGCGGATGTAGAAGATGCATCACCTCACCTAGAAGAAGCTAGGGGTATGATAAAAAATTTTTATAACAAGCAAAAAGAAAAATGGATGAAAAGTGAATATACACAGGATGATATTACAGAAAATTTTTCAGAAGAACACTTGGCATCACTATCGCTTGAAGATTATACACTTTTACTCAAAAGATTTCCTCGCGAAATGATAGCTCATGTTACCAGGCAAGGAATACGCGACCACATAGGGCTTTTTTATCATACTGCTGGGGCAGGCGCATACGCAAATGGTTTTATGAAAATGGCTGAAGACGGCCGATTGCGCTCACCTCTAGGAGTTTACCTTGTTGAAGAAGAAAAAGAAAAAGCCATTGCAAAATTTCTTCAACTAGACCGTTACAAAACTCAAAAAGAGGCCTTAGCACATCTCGATTCACTTGTCGGCGGGGAACAAGGAGGTTCAGGCAGTTATGTCGACAGGATGGCTGTTCACTTTGCCACGGAAGAAGTGGCTGATGTTTACTACGGATCGGAAACTGGCAATGAAATTTTTGTTATATACCCTTCCGCATATATTGCTTCACAGTATTATTTTAATGGTAAGTTGAATGAAGGCGGTGGTGGATATTGGAACGACCAGTGGGTTTGGGCCAACGAAGAAAGAGGAATGGATTTGAACGCAGGGATTGTTTTTATTCCCGAAGAAGCTAGGGTGGATAGAAAAACTGGTTCCCGCTATGAAATAGACAAAGATGGAAATCCCGTAAAAAATTCTAAATCAGCGGAAGCTATCAAGAAAGTGGTAGAAGCCCCCGACTTTCTGGGCTTTGCAGAGCAGATTATGGAAATATTAAGAAGAACAGATGATAAAAAACGACAATTACTGGAGTCATTTCGTGACAAACTAGAACAAGAATTTGGCATAACAGATATGCGTCTTCAAATGGCTATTTTGAGTTATAATTGTTTGCTGGATTTAACTATCAGAGTAAAAAGTAGAGCAAATGGCGAAACAGATCCAAGACATTCAATTGACTCAGGAATTGGTGATGTCTTAAGTCAAGCCGGAATTTTTTATAACGAAGCGAGCGATCCAATAAATTCTAAAGATTTTTGGGAGGCATATTTTACGAAAAATCCGAATAAGCGGCCTTCCAAAATAGTATATTATAGGGGCACTGATCCATCTCAAGCATTTTGGCAATGGCGTCGCGAGCAAGGTATTGATAAAAAAGCAAAAGATAAAGATATCGGATTTTCTGATAGACATGTGGATCGAGATGCGCCCGAAGCTACCGCTGGGCTTGAAAGATTTAGAACTTTGGCTACAAAAGTAATTGAAGACCGTTTTTCCGAAAGAGAAACTATGGCAGCGTAGTTGTTGTTCATCATAATCCTTTCTTCGTACTTACTTAGTACTTCGAGTACCAAGTAGATTTACTTTGATAGTTATTTATAAGAAATTGGTGTATAATTCTTTATTATGATTTACATATTTTTATTGGGGCGGGTTTTACTCGGAGGATATTTTATAATGAATGGTTATAACCATATTAAGAACTTAACTATGCTAACCGGATACGCGCAATCAAAAGGCGTGCCGATGCCCAAGCTGGCAGTGTTCTTTACCGGCCTTCTTCTTCTCTTGGGAGGCGCTGGAGTGCTTTTGGGCGTGTATGTGGAGTGTGCTGTGCTCTTCCTCTCAATATTTCTAGTAGGAGTAACTTTCCAAATGCATCAATATTGGAAGGTCTCTGACCCTATGCAGAGGATGGGAGAGCGAGTCAATTTCTACAAAAATCTGGGACTATTGGGCGGAGTACTCATGCTCCTGGCTATCCCTACTCCCTGGGCGATGTCATTGTTCTAATTTAGAGATTTTATTCCTCTTCCTTAGGTTTATCCTCTTTCTTCTTGTGCCCATGCGCGTCCACTTCGTAGGAAGTGTTTTGCTGCTCAAAGAAGTTTACAAGCTCGAAGACGTCGGTGGCGGTGGACATCCATTTGGCTGGATTAGTGACGCCGAAGTGGGGCTCGAGGCCAAGCTCCTCCAAGCGACGGTCGGCGACGTATTGAACGTATTGGTTCACATAGTCCGCATTGAGGCCCAGTATGCCTTTCGGAAACATGTCTTTGTTGTAATTTACTTCTAGGTTCACTCCTTCAATAATAATATCTCTGATTTCTTTGGCGAAGTCGTCGGTGAGCAGTGCAGCATTTTCTTCAAGCACAGTGTGGATGAGCTGAATGCCGAATTTGAGGTGAAGCGATTCGTCGCGCAGGACCCAGTTAATCATACTGCCTAAATTACGAAGTTGGTTGCGCTGGCGAAAGGAAAGTGCCACCATAAAACCGGAATAAAACCAAGTGCCTTCCATCACAATATTCGTCGCCACCAGATTGCGCAGAAAATCTTTTTTGCCTTCCGGAGTTTCAATATTTAATGTATCCTCCGTCATTCTGATTAGATATTTATTAATGAAGTCCTCTTTTTTCTTCATGGATTCCATCTCTAGGTGTTGTTCGTATACTTTGGTTCGGTCTAGTGGGAATGTCTCCAGGACGTATTCAAAAGATACGCAATGATTCGCTTCTTCAAACATCTGCTTAGCAAGGTAGAGGTGGCACTCCGGGGATTTTAAATATGGATAGACGCCCAAGGCAAGGGAGCGGTTCACAATAAGCTCTGCCGGGTTGAAAAAAGCCATCAAGAATTCTACCGCATGCCGTTCGTCATCCGTCATTTGCTTCCAGTCAGCCAGGTCCTCGCCGAGCGGGATTTCATGCGGGAACCAGCTGTTACGCACCGCCTGATTGTAAAGATCATAGGCCCACTTATAGTTCATGGGATGCAAATTCATGTCCGTGGGCGATGCTTTTCCTAGAATCATATATTTACTGACAGCCCTCGCACAGGAGCGCGTCTTGTGGATCTTCCGGCAGGTGCACTTTGATTGTTTCTTTAACGACTTCTTTTGCCCTGAGTTCTTCAATCATCTCTGGCGGTACAGGAGTGGGCTCTTCCATTTTTATTTTCGGTGCTTTCACCGCATCCTGCGGGGTCCCGCCGGAGGCGGTGATTTTATCTCGCAGTACCGCAAAGCCCCTTTTGCCCAAGGCCTCTGCCTTGTTGACCACCGTGGTGGATTGCTCGGCGCTGTGGCGGGGCTTCATGTGGAGGTAGTAGGTGGTCTTGAGCCCTTTATCCCAGGCAGTGGTGTACACATTCATGATCTCATCAATGTCGCGGATATCCAGATACATGTTGCGGGAGATGCCCATGTCCACCCACTTTTGCGCGCGAGCGGCGACTTCTACATAAGCGTAAGGAGAAACGGAAAACGATGTTTTGTAAATTCTTTTAATATGGTCAGGGATTTCCGCAATGCTTTCAATGTCGCCGTGGTTTTCTAAAATCTCTTCACGGGTTTTCTCCCAAAGGTTTTCGCGTTTCAAGGCCTCCATCATATTCGGATTTACCTCCAAATATTTGCCGGAGATTTTATTGCGAGAGAACATCTGGGTAAAACGCGGATCAATACCCGGAGAAGTTCCCGCCACGAGGCCGATATTTGCATTCGGAGCGATGGCTAAAAGTGTTGCGTTTCGGATTCCCTTTTTCACTTTCGTGCGCAAAGTATCCCAATCCAATAAAGGAAGCAACCGGGCTGATTCTTTTTTGACCGTCAGTTTGCGGCCGCGATTGGTCTCGAGAATTTTCAGGGTATCCACCGGCACTTCGCCCTTGCTCCAGCCGGAGCCCTTGAAATTTTTGTAAGCTCCACGCTCTGCCGCCAAACTAGTGGATTCATCAATGGCCATGTAGGAAATAAACTCGAAAACCTGATCCGCAAAATCAAAGGCCTCGTTGTCTTCGTAAGAATAACCCAATTGTTCGATCGCATCAGCAAAGCCCATGAGTCCGAGCCCAACGGCACGATTCTCCGAGTCCGCCCGCCTGGCTTCCTCAATGGGGAGTTCGTTAATGTCAATCAAATTATCGAGCTGGCGAGTCGCTAAGCGGACCGATTCCTCTAGTCGATGCCAATCAATCTGACCCTCTACGATGTGACGCGCTATATTAATGGAAACTAAATTGCAAACCGCCACATTACCGCGGTCGGTCGGGAGGGTCACTTCCGTGCAAAGGTTCGAACAATGAATCGTGCCGGTATTATTGTTTAAAGCGCGAACATTAATCGAATCCTTCCAAGTCAGCCAAGGATGCGAGGTGGTCTCGAGTGACACAAGAATATTTTTGTATTGCACTCGAGCGGGGATAACCGAGAACATTTTTAGTTTACCTGCCTCCGCGAGCGTCACATATTCGTTATATCGTCTGGAAAACACTTCCCCGTATAGCTCATTTAGGTCGCGCACTTCATTCGGATCAAAGAGGTACCAATCGGCGCCCTCGAGTACTCTTTTCATAAATTCATCGGAAATAAACACAGCAGTGTTGGCTGTACGGGTTCGCCGATAGTCATCGCCGTTGTTTTGTTTCAAATCAAGGAAGTCCTGGAAGTTCAAGTGCCAGTTCTCCATGTAAAAACAGAGCGCGCCTTTTTTCTTGCCGCCGCGTTGCACCGCGCGCACTGCCGAGTCGATGATATGCATAAAAGGTATCGGCCCGGAGGATTTCATGTTGCTCGATTTAAGTAACGACCCTTCGGCGCGCAGCTTGGTGACCGAGAGTCCGATGCCTCCGGTTGCTTTAGAGAGCAGCAGGACGTCGGAGACAGTTTTACCGATGTGTTCCATCTCGTCGTGCATTTCCATAAGAAAGCAGTTGGAGAGTTTCGGGTGAGGGGTGCCGGCGCCGATGTTGGAAGAGCCGGCGGAGAGATATTCCAGTCGGGACATTTTTTCGTAGAATTTTTTTACCCAAACATTCGGCTCTCGTTCATTGAGAGACATACCCATCGCAACCCGCATCCAAAAATATTGCGGGGTCTCCAACGGATTTTGTTTCTCGTCTTTGATGAGGTAACGGTTTTGCATGGTCGAGAGACCGGAATACTTATAGAGCTCGTCATTTTCTATTTTCAAACTTGCCCCGAGGTCTTCCAAATCAAAGACAGTGGCCATTCTCGAATCCAAGAGCCCTCTCTCGATCGCATTTAGGATATACTTTTTGAAGTAGGAGTTGTGCAGTTTGGCAAATTCCTTGGCGGAGACGGTTTTGAATTCATCATTGTCATAATCCCCGATGACTTTCTTGTAAATTACCTTGAGCAAGAGTCGAGTAGCGATTTTATCAAACTCTATGCCGAATTGGGCGTTCTGGAGTGCCGCATTGATGGTCGCCGCATCCATTTCCTCCGTGGTAATGCCGTCATACAGAGTGAGCTGTGTCTCCGTGGCTATCTGAATGACCTTGCTGATGGGGTCCGGTATGCCATAACAGGCTCGTTCGATGGATTTGTTGATTCGGTCGGCGTTAAAGGGAACTCTGGATCCGTCCCTTTTGGTGATGGTAAGCGTCATAGACAATACATTATACTCTAATCTAAAATTTAAGAGCAAGATGTGGATAACAAGATGCTATAATAGACACAATGTCAACCAGGCAAAGAAAAAAAATGATAAAAATCATGGTCTTTGGGACCTTTGACGGCCTCCATCTGGGTCATCTCGATTTTTTCCGGCAGGCCCGTAGTTTGGCCGGGCCTGCGAAGTCCTACAGGCCCTATCTGATCGTCTCTGTTGCGCAGGACCGAAATGTTTTGAAGATAAAAAAATTTTTTCCAGAGCTTAGGGAACAAAAAAGAATAAAATTAGTAAAAAAAAGTAAATTGGTGGATAAAGTGGTGCTCGGTGGAATGAATAATCATTTACCGCACATACTAAAAGAGCATCCAAGTATCATTGCATTAGGCTATGATCAGAAAAGCTATGTCAAAAACCTCAAAAAAGATTTGAAAACTAAGGGTCTTTTTGTTAAAATTGTGCGGTTAAAACCTTACAAGACGCATCTTTACAAAAATAGATTGCTTAAAGGAAAGTTAAAGATATAATTAAAAACATGACAGAAAAAACAAGCGAAAGCAAAAAATGTCAAAACTGTCGTAGAGATTTCACTATCGAGCCGGACGATTTTTCTTTTTACGAGAAAATGAAAGTACCAGCACCGGAAATTTGTCCGCAATGTCGCCAGCAGTTGCGCACGCTTTTTAGAAACTTTAAGACACTATACAAAAGGCCTTCTAGTAAATCAGGCGATATGATCGTTTCTGTATACAGCCCCGATGTAATTTTTCCTGTTTACGCTATTTCTGAATGGTGGGGTGATGATTGGAACCCTATGATTTACGGCATAGATTTTGATAACCAAAAACCACTTTTTACCCAGCTCTCCAAATTATTCGATACAGTTCCACATTTTGCAACAATGAATTATCAGACGGAGAATTGCGAATACGCAAACCAAATCAATCAAAGCAAAAATTGCTATCTTATCTTTGGGGGTTTAGACGATGAAGACTGTGATTATGGCCATATAATTTGGAATTGCCGTGATTCAGTAGATAATCTTTATTTATTTAAATCCGAGTCTTGCTATGAATGCACTGACTGTCTGGGATCTTCTAAGCTTTTTTATTCACAGGAGTGCGAAAGTTGTGTAGAAAGTATTGGACTTTTTGATTGTAGAAATTGTTTGAATTGTATTGGCTGTGTCGGGCAAGTTAATAAGTCGTATAATATTTTCAATAAACCTGTTAGTAAAGAAGAATACAAAGAGTTTTTATTGAAATATCCACTGAGTGAAAAATCAAGCATTGATTTTATTTTGAAAGAGCGAGATGCCCTACGTAGAAAAATTCCTCAACGTGCCTTCTTTGGTTCGCACAATAACGATGTTTCTGGTAATCATATATATAATGCACACAACATACATCACTCCTTCGATATAAAAAGTGGAGAGAATTCAAAATTCTGTTTTACAGTGAGAGAAGCTATGGATTCGTACGATATATCCTTTACTGGCGAAGCATCAGAAGGATATCAAGCTCTGACCATGCTCGGTAGCAACCGAGTGATTGGTTCCCAGCAGATAATTGATTCTCATGATGTTTTTTATTCAGACAATTGCTACAACTGTAATAATATTTTTGGCTGTTATGGGCTTCGCAAAAAATCATATTGTATTTTAAATAAACAATATTCTAAAGAAGAATACGAAGAATTAAAAGAACAAATCATTCAGAATATGAAAAACACAGACGAGTGGGGATTGTTCTTCCCAAAAGAATTAAGCCCTTTTTGTTATAACGAAGCAATAGTTAATGAATATATGCCATTAACCAAAGAAGAAGCTTTGGCGCAAGGTTTTCGCTGGAAAGATAATATTCCTGGTACGAAAGGGCAAGGGACCATTGAGTATCCTAAATTACCTAAAATCCCTGAAGATTATAATGACAATTTAATAAAAGAAGTGTTAACATGTGAGAGTTGTGAAAAGAATTACAAATTAATCAATAGAGAAATAAATTTTTACAAAAAGAATAAACTCTCACTTCCGAGCAAATGTTTTAACTGTAGACATGCATTAAGAATGGGAAAGCGAAATGTGCGTGACCTCTGGAATGGCAAATGCGCAAAATGCAAAACAGAAATAAGAACCTCATACAAACCTGAAGATCAGTTGAAATATCAAATTTTCTGTGAAAAATGCTACCAACAGGAGATTTACTAACCCTGTCACTCGCGAACGACGGGGCTAGATATCTCCTTTGCGAATAGTAGAGGCGAGATACACCCCGTAGAGCATTATTCCGCCTAAGATGATATAAATATAATTAAAGTTCGGAATGAGAGAAAAAATCAGAAAGGCGGCGAGGGGAGCGAGCACGTAGGCCACCGGCATGGTGTTGCGATACAGCCCGATAAATTCGTCATTCTCGGGATCAATATGTTTGAAAAAATAGACATCGCTCATCACCTCGATCGTCGCTGCTCCGATTCGAGAAGTAAAAAGGAGAAGCGCCCAGAGCCAGACAGCGTGCAGTTTGATAAAGAAAATTGAGAAGGTTGCAAGTGACGCGATGGCGAAACCAAACATCAGCATTTTCCGCTCGCCGATTTTGTCGGCGTACTTTCCCAGCGGAATTGGCATAAAGACAAAAGGCGTGAGCATTATCGTGAAAATCATCGCTATTTCTTTCCAAGTGAAGCCGAGGTGGCTGCTTAAATAAATCGGCGTATAGATCACCATCCAGGCATAGAAAAACTGCAGAAGAAAATTTATTTTGTACGACCGGGCCAAGTTTTTATTTTTAAAGAATTTTTTTACAAATCCCAAAATTCTCGCGCGGTCATACTTTGGGTCCGGTATCTTCCGCAAGAAAAAGAAGGCAAAAATAAGAAGAAAGGTCATTATTTCAAAGGAGATAAAATATACGACCCGAAAAGAGAAATTACCCAATATTTTCCCCAAAATTATCTGGGCGACGACCCAGGCTGAGGAAGCGATGGCAAGATAAAGACCGCGTATTTTTCCCACTCTAGAATTTTTGGAAAATATTTCCACCAGTTCATCCAAAGAAAAGATTATTATATTATTGAAAGTTATGTAAAGCACGAATGCCGGGACAATCACCCAGGCACTCTTCTCGATGGAGAGCAAAAATAATAAAATCGCGGAAGATGCGACTGCCCCCAGCAGGAATTTGTAGCCACCGAGCCGGCGCAGGGCTCTTGGGATGAGTAAAAAGGCGATAATAGCAGCAATTGAACCGAATGTAAATAAAAGGCCGACGGTTTTTTCACTGAAATATTCGGAGAGAAAACTCGAATTCACGTAAGCCGTCAGAGCCAAATGCAAAGACATTAAAAATCCGGTAAAAAAGATGCTTTTCAATTTTGGTGGCTCTTGGAACATTACTCTCTTACGTGCTCAAGATCACGGGTATAATAAGTGGCCGCTTGGCGGTTTTCTGATACAGAAACTTGGAAATGCTCTCTCCCAATGCGGCTTTTATCTGATCAAAATCAATTTGTTGTCCGGCTCTTGCCGTTGCATCTTCCACCCCTTTTTTAATTATAATCCTTACTTGACGCAAAAGTTCCTGGTTTTCTTTCAGATAAACGAACCCGCGGGAAATGAGGTCGGGCGACTTTTTTAGTTTTCCGGTTTTCTGATCAATGAGCGCGATGATGACGAACATGCCGTCCTGGGCGAGCATCATGCGGTCGCGGATAACTACATCCTGGGCGTCGCCGATAGAGGTGCCATCCACCATCATGAGCCCCGAAGGCGCCTTCTCCTTGCGCTTGGTTATTCTTTGTCCGTCAGCGGAAATTTCAATAATTGAACCGTTATCCGGAACGATGATGTTTTCTTCCGACAGGCCGAGCTCCATCGCGAGCTCTTTATGGAGGACCAGTCGGTAGTGATTACCATGTATTGGAATAAAGAATTTTGCATGTATTTTCCGGTGCAGCCATTTTACATCCTCTTTGTTGCCGTGTCCGGTCGCGTGCACAAAGTCCTCGCCAGCCGTGCGATAGCTGATAACGCGCACACCCTGTCGCGCCAGTCCGTCCTTCATTTTTTCCACCGCTCTTTCATTTCCGGGCACAATCGAAGCCGAGAGAATGATAGTGTCCCCCTTTTGCAGGGAGAATTTCGTGTGGGATTTGTTAGCAGCGCGATTAAGCGCGGCGAATTCTTCACCCTGCGCGCCAGTCATCAGTATAACCACTTTGTTCGGCGGGTAATCCTTCACTTCCTCGATCGGGATAATGGTGCCTTTTTTGGGCCTGAAGAATCCCGCCTCGATGGCCACCTCGATATTTGTCTTCATCGAGCGCCCGTCCGTGGCTATTTTTTTACCCAGAGCTTCCGCTACCCGGACCACGTGCGCTAGCC
>Ga0209343_10008581_pt1 | contig 11866 bp, 12 predicted proteins | sample RifCSPlowO2_02_FD_184026 | JGI IMG/M metagenome (GOLD analysis project Ga0209343, IMG submission 184026) | Groundwater microbial communities from Rifle, Colorado - Rifle CSP2_plank lowO2_0.2 (SPAdes) (version 2) | ecosystem: Environmental > Aquatic > Deep subsurface > Groundwater | place... | reverse complement strand
ACCCGGCGCTGCTGATAGCAGCCGCCAGCCATGGCACTTCGCCGCGCCGGCTTCTTGCTTTACACTGGCAGCCGTTCACTCCTTAACCAATTGACGAGATGACCGTGCTCAAAGCACTCAAGAAAATGTTCGGCAAAGCCGAGGGCGAGCAGCCCAGCCCAACCAGCACGTCTGCTTCGCCAACCACGCCCCGTAACGGCGACTCCAACCACGAGCAACCCAAGCGCACGGCCAAGCCGCACCACCCGGCCAGCGCTAGCGGCAACCCATCTGCGCTGGTGGCCAGCCAAGAGAAACCCGCCGCCAAGGCCGACAAACCCCGGCGCCAGCGCACAGCCAAGCCGCTGGACACCTGGAAGCTGGAAGACTTCGCGGTCGAACCGGCCGAAGGCAAGACCCGCTTCCATGACTTCAAGCTCGCCCCCGAGCTGATGCATGCGATCCACGACCTGGGCTTCCCCTACTGCACACCGATCCAGGCCCAGGTGCTGGGCTTCACCCTCAAGGGTCAGGATGCCATCGGCCGCGCCCAGACCGGCACCGGCAAGACCGCCGCCTTCCTGATCTCGATCATCACCCAGCTGCTGCAGACCCCGCCGCCGAAAGAGCGCTACATGGGTGAGCCGCGCGCGCTGATCATCGCGCCGACCCGCGAGCTGGTGGTGCAGATCGCCAAGGACGCCGCGGACCTGACCAAGTACACCGGGCTCAACGTGATGAGCTTCGTCGGCGGCATGGACTTCGACAAACAGCTCAAGCTGCTCGAGTCGCGCTATTGCGACATCCTGGTGGCGACGCCGGGTCGTTTGCTCGACTTCAACCAGCGCGGCGAAGTGCACCTGGACATGGTCGAGGTGATGGTGCTCGATGAAGCCGATCGCATGCTCGACATGGGCTTTATCCCCCAGGTGCGGCAGATCATCCGCCAGACCCCGCCGAAGAACGAGCGCCAGACCCTGCTGTTCTCCGCCACCTTCACCGAAGACGTGATGAACCTGGCCAAGCAGTGGACGACCGACCCGGCCATCGTCGAGATCGAGTCGGAGAACGTGGCCAGCGACACCGTCGAGCAGCATGTCTACATGGTCGCCTCCAGCGACAAGTACAAGCTGCTGTACAACCTGATCGCGCAGAACGACTGGATCCGGGTGATGGTCTTCGCCAACCGCAAGGACGAAGTGCGGCGCATCGAAGAACGCCTGACCCGCGACGGCATCAGCGCCGCGCAGATGTCCGGCGACGTGCCGCAGCACAAGCGGATCAAGACCCTGGAAGGCTTCCGCGAAGGCAAGATCCGGGTCATGGTCGCCACCGATGTGGCCGGCCGCGGGATTCACGTCGAGGCCATCAGCCACGTGATCAACTACACCCTGCCGGACGTGCCTGACGACTACGTGCACCGCATCGGCCGTACCGGCCGCGCGGGCGCCAGTGGCACCTCGATCAGCTTCGCCAGCGAAAACGACGCCTACGCCCTGCCGCCGATCGAGCAACTGCTGGGGCGCAAGATCAACTGCGAAATGCCGCCAGAAGAGCTGCTCAAGCCGGTGCCGCGCAAGCACTAAGCTTGCGCTAGTCAAACAAAAGGCGAAGCCCAGGGGCTTCGCCTTTTTCTTTGCAGCCACCGCAGCCTTGGGACGCTGCGCACCCTACTGCTTGAAATACCGCGCCCGCACCGCCGCCACCGTCGCTTCGCGCAGCAGGCCGATAAACAGCTGCTCCACATCGCTCAGCAATTGGTTTTCCGGAGTGACCAGGTACACCTCGTTGACCGGCAGGTTGGCGTAGGGCGGCAGCTGGAACAGCAGTTTCTGCGCCACGAAGGGCTTGGCCCCTTCCACGGTCAGGGCACCGAAGCCGAGGCCGGCGAGGATCAGCCGGCGCACCTCCTCCTCGTTGGGCGACACCGCCACCAGGCGGCCCCAGAATTGCTGTTCGGTGCGCACCGAGTTGACCGCGCTGAGGCCCTCGCCTGGCTGGTCGCTCTCGAAGGAGACATAGGCCAGGCCGCGCAGGTCCGCCGCGCTCAGGTCCTCGCGGCCAAACAGCGGGTGGCGCGGGCCGCAGTAGAAGGCCATCTGCTCGTAGCCAATCAGGTCGAAGTGCAGGCCGGTCTGGGCGGTCTTCTTGTTGCTGATGCCGATATGCAGGCTGTCCCGGGCCACCGCGTCGACGATGTCGGCGCTGGGCTGGGAGCTGAGGCTGATCAGCACATTGGGGTAGAGGCGATGAAACTGCGCCAGGCTGTCGTCGAAGGGTTGGCAGCTGACATGGCTGGCGACCTGGATATGCAGCTCGCCGAGCACCGCACCGGCCTCGCCGGCGTACTGCTCGGCCATCTTGTCGATGATGCTGCCGGCCGAGGAAATGTACTCGTAGACCCGCAAGCCCTGCTCGGTGAGGGAGAACATGCCCTTCTTGCGCTGGATCAGGCGCATGCCCAGGTGTTCTTCCAGACGCTTGAGGGCATTGCTGACGCTGGGCTGGCTGAGCGACAGCTTGCGCGCCGCGCCGGTGATGCTGCTCTCCTCGACGATGACCAGGAAGGTGTACAGCAGGTTCCAGTCCAGGTTGCGCAGCAAGCGCTCGCGGGGCGACAGCATGATCGGTGGCTCTCCCAGGCAGGCCGTCATCCCGGCCACTTCGGGGGCAACAGTGCACCGCACCCGCACCCAAGCGCAAGGCTATGTACCCATACTGTTTTGCATCCGGGTGTCGATGCCTGGGTCTGAGGGGGGCTGACTTCGTAGCGTGCGCCGTGCGCACCTGGAATCCGCAGCCGGCGCTGGTGCGCACAGCGCACCCTACCCATTGCTGCCACTGCTGGCGGGCTCATCCACCCATAGAGCCCCATGCAGCAACTAACGGGCGCAAGCCCTTGCGCCCGGGGCATGGCAGTGCGCGCCTCAGTCCAGATCATGGGCCAACAGGTCGGCGTATTCGCCACGGCGACGGATCAAGCGGCTGCCCTGCTGCAGATCCACCAGCACCGCGGCGGCGGACTGGCGGCCGCAGTACTGGCTCATCATCTCGAGGGCGTAGGCACCGACGTCCAGCAGGGCGATCACATCGCCCATGGCGGTGGCCGCCGGCAGTTCGCGCAGGTTGGGCTGGTGCACCAGCACCTGCTCCAGCACCGCCCGATGCTGGGCCAGGGCCGGCTCCTCGGCGATCAGCTCCATCACCGCGCCCTCGCCCTCGATGTCGTAGTAGGTGTCGCTGCTGTCGCACAGCGGCCCGGCCATGCGGCAGTGGCGGGTCTCCGGATCATCGGCACGGGAGGCGTTGAGCATATGGAAGTACCAGCCGTTATACAGGTCGAACAGCACGCTGTAGCCGGCATCCAGGTAGAACACCGGACGACCCTGGCGCTCCTTGCGGGCCTCGATGCGGGTCAGCAGGATGGCGCTGTCGCTGACCATGCTGCGCCCCGGCTCGACGATCAGTTCGATCTGCTCGCCCAGGGCCTGGGACACAGGCTTGATCAGGTGCTCGGCGAGCCGGGCGAAGTCGATCTCGGTGCGGTAGTTGGCGCAGTAGTGCGCGGCCACCGAGTCGAAATTCTCCTGGGCGCTGCTGTAGTTCTTCGGGAAGCCGCCGCCCAGGTTCACATGTTCCAGGGCATAGGGCAGGCGCTCACTGACCTGACGCACGTAGTCGATCAGGAAGTTGGCCTCGGCCTGGTACACCGCAATGTCGGTGATCTGGGTGCCGATATGGGCATGCACGCCCACCAGTTTCAGCGCGTCCGCATGGGCCAGGATCAGCTCGATGGCATCATTCTGCTCGGCAGCGGTCATGCCGAACTTGGAGGTCGAGGTGCCGGTCTGCCAGCCGGCGGCGGCACCGCCCTGGATCTCCGGGATGATGCGCAGGCTGACCCGCGCCTGCCGGCCCAGCTCGCTGGCCACCGCGAGGATGCGCGCCAGCTCCGACAACGAATCGACATTGATCGCCTTGATTCCGGCGCCGATCACCTCGCGCAGCTCGCCCAGCTGTTTGGCCACGCCGTTGAACACCATCTGCGCCGGAGCAAAGCCGGCGATCTGCGCCTTGTAGAACTCGCCGCCGGAGTTGACCTCCAGATCCAGGCCGCAGTCCTTGAACACCTTGAGCACCGCCAGGTTGGCGCAGGCCTTGCTGGCGAAACAGACCCGGGTGTTGCCGTGTACCCGGCGGAAGCTACCCAGGATATCCCGGGCGTTATCCCGCAGCTTGCTTTCCGAATAGACGAACAGCGGCGAGCCATAGCGCTCGACAAGTTCGATGGTGTTGACCCCATCGATCAGCAGCTGATTGTGGGCGCTTTCAAGGTGCTGCGGTCTTTTCCAGGGATGCAGGGAGACGACTTGGCTCATGGGGATTGCTCACTTGGGTAGGGTGCGCCATGCGCACCATCGTGTTGTTGGGGTATTACGGCGTCATTGCCGGCGGTGCGCATGGCCTAGGCGGCCCCGCGACACCCTACAAAATCAGTATTGGCTCGCCAGCAGGCGGCGCAGGTTGTCCGATTGCGGGGCGTTGAACAGCTGCTCGGGGCTGCCCTGCTCCTCGATGCGGCCCTGGTGCAGGTACACCACCTTGGACGACACCTCGCGGGCGAAGCGCATCTCGTGGGTGACCATGATCATGGTGCGGCCTTCCTCGGCCAGCTCGCGGATCACCAGCAGCACCTCGCCCACCAGCTCCGGGTCCAGGGCCGAGGTGGGCTCGTCGAACAGCATCACCTCGGGGTCCATGGCCAGGGCGCGGGCGATGGCCACCCGCTGCTTCTGCCCGCCGGACAGGCAGTCGGGGTACATCTGGCATTTCTCCAGCATGCCGACCCGGGCCAGCAGCTTCTTCGCCTGGGCCTCCACCTCATCGCGGTGGCGGCGGTGCACCAGGCAGGGGCCGAGCATCACGTTCTCCAGCACGGTCATGTGCGACCACAGGTTGAATGACTGGAAGACCATGGCCAGGCGCGCCCGTATCCGCTCGATCTGCCGCTGGAAGCGCCGCGAGCGCACGCCGCGGCGGTTGGTGCCCAGCTCAAGCTCCTCGCCGTGCACCCGCAGGCGGCCACTGTCGGGGAATTCCAGCAGGTTCATGCAGCGCAGCAAGGTGCTCTTGCCCGAGCCACTGGAGCCGATGATGCTGATCACGTCGTGCTTCTCGGCAGTCAGGGAGACGCCCTTGAGCACCTCGATGCCGGCGAAGGACTTGTACAGGTTCTCCACCTGCAGGGCGGTGGTCTGGGGGATGCTGGCAGTCATGGCGACACTCCGGCGGAGACCCGCTTCGAGGCGAGTGAGGTGGCAGTGGATGGGGCCTGGCGTGCCCGCTGGTGGCGAGTCAGGCCCAGCTCCAGGCGGTGCCAGAGCCAGACGAAGGCGCTGGTCATCAGCAGGTAGAGCAGCGCCGCCCAGAGGTACACGGACAGGTCGAAGGTCTGCGAGAAGATGCGCCGGGTCTGGCCCATCACATCGAACAGGGTGATCACGCTGACCACCGCGCTGCCCTTGAGCAGCAGGATGATCTCGTTGCCCAGGGCCGGAAAGGCGATGCGATAGGCATTGGGCAGGATGATGGTGCGGTACTGGTTGAAGCGCGACAGGCCCATGGCCACGCCCGCCTCGATCTGCCCATAGGGCACGGCGCGCAGGCCGCCGCGGAGGATTTCCACCTGGTAGGCCGTGGAGTTGAGGACGAAGGTCAGTAGCGCGCAGTAGTAGGGATCGCGGAAGAACCACCACAACCCCAGCTGGCTCAGTTCGGCGCGGAACTGACCCGAGCCGTAATAGACCAGAAACAACTGGGCCAGCAGCGGCGTGCCGCGAAAGAACGAGACGAACAGACGAATCGGCCAGCGCAGCAGACCCCGTTCGCTGCAGCGGGCAATGGCCAGGGGCAGCGCCAGGGCGCAGGCCAGCAGCGCGGCGATGGCGGTGAGCTGCAGGGTCAGGCCGGCACCGGCCAACAGCTGGCCGGAGAAGCGCATAAGGATATCCATCATGCCGCTGCACCTCCGCTACGGTAGCCACGGTTGGCGCGGCGCTCCATCCGGCCCAGCAGGCACTCGCAGAGCAGGCACACGCCCCAATAAGCCAGGCACACCACCAGGAAGAACAAAAAGGGCTTCTTGGTGGTGCCCACGGCGATATTGGCCATGCGCATCAGGTCGCTGAGGGCGATCACCGAGACCAGGGCGGTGTCCTTGAGCAGGTTGATCCACAGATTGCCCAGCCCCGGCAGGGCCAGGCGCAGCAGTTGTGGCAGCTCGATCACCCGGAAGATGGTCAGCCGGCGCAGGCCCATGGCCTGCCCCGCCTCACGCTGGCCGCCGTCCAGGGCCTGCCAGGCGCCGCGCCAGACTTCGCTGGAATAGGCGGCGAAGACCAGGCCCAGGGCCAGCACCCCGGCGATAAAGGGGCTCAGTTCCAGATAGCCGGCCGCCGGGTTGTACCAGCGCAGCAGGGCGTTCAGGCCCATGCCCACGCCGTGGTAGATGATAAACAGGGTGAGCAGCTCGGGCAGGCCGCGCAGGGTGGTGCTGAAAGCCAGGGCCAGGGCCCGCGCCGGGCGAGCGCCAAACAGCGCCAGCGCCGCCACCAGCAGGCCCAGCAGCAGGCCGACCGGCAGGGTGGCCAGCGCCAGGGCCAGGGTTACCCCAAGGCCCTGCAGCAACTCGTCGCCCCAGCCGGCGTCGCCGAAGCTCAGGTAGGTGAGCCAGTCCATAACAGTTCCTCTTCTCGTTCAGCAGATGGGCCGTGTTGGGCTCACTGCTCCAGGGTCAGCAGGTTGACCGAGAAGAACTTGTCGTTGATGGCCTTGTAGGTGCCATCGGCGATGATCGAGGCCAGCGCCTGGTTTAGCGCCAGACGCAGCTGTTCGTCCTCCTTGCGCAGCGCCATGCCGACGCCCTCGCCGACATATTTCGGGTCGCTGATCGGTTCTCCGGCCAGACGGCAGCAGCTGCCATCGGTGGATTTCCGGGTCCAGTCGAGCATCGGGATCATGTCGCCGACCTGGGCATCCAGGCGTCCGGACACCAGGTCCAGGTTCACCGCATCCTGGGTCGGATAGAGGCGCACGTCGGAGTCGGGGAACCTGGCCATCAGGTAATCGGCCTGGGTGGTCGCGCCCTGGGCACCGATGGTCTTGCCCGCCATGGCGGCTGGGCTGAAATCCTGGAGCTCGGAATCCTTGGGCACCACGAAGGTCATCGCCGATTTCTGGTAGGGATCGCTGAAGGCGACCTTCTGCCGGCGCTCCTCGGTGATAAACATCGAGGCGATGATCACATCGTACTTGCGCGCCAGCAGCGCGGGGATGATGCCGTCCCAGTCCTGAGCCACCAGGCTGCACTTGGCCTGCATGCGCTCGCACAGGGCCTTGCCGATCTCGATATCGAAACCGGCCAGCTGGCCGTCAGCGGTGTAGTAGTTGAACGGCGGATAGGCACCTTCGGTGGCGAGGCGCAGGGTCGGGCCTTCGGCGGCCTGGACGGCAGCGAACGGCAGGGCAACGAGACTGGCACAGAGCAGCAGGGAGCGGAGAGTCTTATTCATCTTGTTTTCCTCTGGAATCGGGGTTCGCTGTGAAGCCGGCCGTCACCGGCAAGCCCGCTTCACCTCGCACTGGATGACCAATCGGTCACCGCCGCGAAGCAAGAATCCGCCCGCACCTCGCATTTATCAAATGTATATTTATTATGTTATGCATAATCCTGAGCTATGTATTTATCCGCAAGAACCTTGCTCTCAACACCCTTCACTCAAGACGGCAGCGGGCTGTCGAGCCACGCTTGATGCACTGCCCCGGCAGGCCCATGACGAATACCCCCCTTGCAGCCTTTACAGGGGGTGACTTGCCTCAGAGGTTGTGAAAATAGCGAGCGCCGTAGCGAAACCGTCTCCAGGCGTTCGCTGCAGACGAGCGTCATTTCACATGCTCTCACGCTGCTGCAGCCGGAGGATCGGGACGGTGGCAGGCGCATTCCGCTCACGAATCCTCTTCGCGGCAGAAAGCGTGGCCGCTGCGGCGAGCGCCGTGGCCCTGGCCAATATCAAGGCGCTGCGTGATGAAGGGGTAGTCCGCCAGGTCAAGGACGACACCGGCCCCTACCTGCAGCAGTGCCTGCGCCAGGTGTTCGGCAATCACCCGCTGGTGGCGATGATCATGGCTCCGGCCCTGGTGGCCGGGCGCCTGGAGCTGGACGAACTGGTGGCAAAAACCAAGTGCGCGGTGGATCGCACCGCCATGGAACTGGGCCTGCGTTGAGTCAGCGCTGGCGGCCCGATACGAGCAAGCATGACTTGAGCTAAACAGCGGTGCGCTGCTGCGCCTGGCCGGACGCCTGGTTAACGAGAAGCGCGGTGACAGACCGTTATGGCTTGTGCCAGCGCTCGGCGGCGCTCTGATCGCTTTGCCGACCTTCGACCCAGCAGGAACCCTCGGCCGTGTCTTCCTTCTTCCAGAACGGCGCGCGGGTCTTCAGGTAGTCCATGACGAAGGCGCACGCCTCGAACGCCGCCTCGCGGTGGGCGCTGGTGGTGCCGACGAAGACGATCGGCTCGCCCGGCTCCAGGCGGCCGACGCGGTGAATGATCTGCAGGTTCAGCAGCGGCCAGCGCTGCTCGGCCTCGAGCGCGATCTTGGCCAGGGATTTCTCGGTCATGCCGGGGAAGTGCTCGAGAAACATCCCGCCGACTTCGCGGCCCGCGTTGAAGTCACGGACATAGCCGATGAAGCTGACCACCGCGCCGATTCCGAGGTTGGCGGCATGCAGCGCGTTGACTTCGGCGCCCGGGTCGAAGGGCTCCAGCTGGACGCGGATGGCCATGCTCAGCCTCCGGTCACGGTCGGGAAAAAGGCCACCTCATCGCCCTCCTCCAGTGGCTCGTCGAGACTGCACAGTTCCTGGTTGCGTGCGCACATCAGGTTCTGTTCGGCCAGCACTTGCCATACGCCGCCGCGGGCCAGCAGGTGCTGGCGCAGGTCATCGAGGGTAGCCAGCGCCTGGGTATCGTTCAGTTGCTCGCCGTCCAGGCCCAGGGCCTCGCGGTAACGGGCAAAATACTGCACATGAATCATTGATCGTCCTCGGCCTTGTAGTGACCACTCTTGCCGCCCAGCTTCTCCAGCAGGCGCACGCTTTCGATGACCATGCCGCGGTCCACCGCCTTGCACATGTCGTAGATGGTCAGGGCGGCGACACTGGCGGCGGTCAGGGCTTCCATTTCCACCCCGGTCTGCCCGCTCAGCTTGCAGCGCGCGGTGATCTGCACGGCATCATCGCCATGGGCGAGCAATTCGACCTTGACGCTGCTCAACATCAGCGAATGACAGAGCGGGATCAGGTCGGCGGTCTTCTTGGCGGCCTGGATGCCCGCGATACGCGCGACGGCGAACACATCGCCCTTGGGGTGCGCGCCGTCGACGATCATCTGCAGGGTTTGCGGGCGCATGCGCACCAGGGCTTGAGCCACGGCCTCGCGGACGGTCAGCGCTTTGTCGCTGACATCGACCATGGTGGCGTGACCTTGGGAATCGAGATGGGTTAGCACGGGTTTACTCCAGGCAGGGATCGGCCGATTGTAAACCCAGCAGTCAAGATATGGCAGCGGCACGCTGCAAGCCGGGCTGCTGCGCATTCAACTCGCAGCTTAGGCTTGCAGCGTACCGCTCACCGTCTCCTACATATGGGTTTCGGCGAATTCCGCCAGGATCGAACGCGGCACCCCTTGCAGGGTGATGTGCACGCCGTGGGGGAAGTCCTTGAAGCGCTCGGTGAGGTAGGTCAGGCCCGAGCTGGGCGCCGACAGGTAGGGCGTATCGATCTGCGCCAGGTTACCCAGACAGACCACCTTGGAGCCGGTGCCGGCGCGGGTGATGATGGTCTTCATCTGGTGCGGGGTGAGGTTCTGGCACTCGTCGATCAGGATCAGGCTCTGCTGGAAGCTGCGCCCGCGGATGTAGTTGAGGGATTTGAACTGCAGCGGCACCTTCTGCAGGATGTAGTCGACGCTGCCATGGGTGTTCTCGTCGTCCATGTGCAGGGCTTCGAGGTTGTCGGTGATGGCGCCCAGCCAGGGTTCCATCTTCTCCGCCTCGGTGCCGGGCAGAAAGCCGATCTCCTGATCCAGGCCCTGCACGCTGCGGGTGGCGATGATCCGCCGATAGCGCTTGCTGACCATGGTCTGCTCGATGGCCGCGGCCAGGGCCAGGATGGTCTTGCCCGAGCCGGCGGCGCCGGACAGGTTGACCAGGTGGATGTCCGGGTCGAGCAAGGCGAACAGCGCCAGCGCCTGGTGGATATCGCGTGGCCGCAGGCCCCAGGCTTCCTGATGCAGCAGAGGCTCCTGGTGCAGATCGAGGATCAGCAATTCATCGCTCTGGATGCCCTTGATCCAGCCGACGAAACCCTGCTCGTCGATGATGAACTCGTTGACGTGCACCGCCGGCAGGTTGTCGATCAGTTGCACCCGGTGCCAGGTGCGCCCGTGGTCCTGACGGGTCTCGACCTTGCTCACCCGGTCCCAGAAGGAACCGCTCATGCTGTGATAACCCTTCGACAGCAGCGACACATCGTCGACCAGCTGGTCGGTATGGTAGTCCTCCGAGTCGATCCCGCAGGCGCGCGCCTTCAGGCGCATGTTGATGTCCTTGGTCACCAGCACCACGGACATGTCCGGGCGACGGGCTTTCAGCTCGACCAGCTGGTTGATGATCTTGTTGTCGTTGAGATCCTCCGGCAGCCAGGTAATGGGCGAAGTACTTTTTGTCATGAGAATCGAGAGAAAACCACAAGGCCCGCTCTTCTCGCGCTGGATCGCGACACCATGCTCCACTTCCTCGGGTGTGGCGCTACCCAGGATCTTGTCGATCAACCTGATAGCCTGCCGGCACTCGGCGGCGACACCAAGCTTGCCGGTTTTCAGCTTGTCCAACTCCTCCAGAACGGTCATCGGGATGGCGACGTGGTGTTCCTGGAAATTCAGCAGCGCGTTGGGATCGTGGATCAACACATTGGTGTCGAGGGCGTAGAGGGTTGGAGCGGTGGGCTTGAAGCTTCCGTGGTCATCCATACTCGGTCACCTTCTTATAGGAGCCAAGCGACGGAATGCCTGAGCAGCGTTCCGCCGCGGGGACCACCGCCTTCTCAGACGGGGGCTGAGCAGGTGCATGCAAGGTGAAGGCCAAGGGTCGCCACCTGTCTGCAGGGTTCGGCGGTCTGTCTTTTAAATACTCCAAAAATCATGACAGGCGAATGTTTTTTTCAGTTTTCCCACGTTTATTTGTCGCCTCGACAAATAGCGCTTGGCGACCCGCAAAGGCGCCGTTAAAGTCAGAAGTCCGACCCCCGCTCCCAGCGAAAAAAATCCCGCCGCAGTAACCCCCTCACAGCTCGTTTTCAGCACAACGATTGACTTCAATCGTCACGTGCACCAGCTCGCTAATCCCCGCCAGCCGGACCTTGTAGCGATCCGCCGAGATCTCGCCATGGGTCACCACGCTGACAATGCAGGCGTACTGCGCGCGACCGACTCGCCACAGGTGCAAGTCCGCCAGCTCGGTGTCCGCTTCCTCCGCCAGGGCGCTGCGCACCCGCACCACAACGGGGCTGTCCATCTCCCGATCGAGCAGCACCGTGGCGGTCTCGACCAACAAGCCCTTGGCCCATAGCGCGATGATCACGGCGCCGATCACGCCCATCAGCGGATCGAGCCAGCTCCAGCCGAACAACCAGCCGCCCAGCAGCGCAACGATCGCCGCCACCGAGGTCAGCGCATCGGCCAGCACATGGATAAAGGCGGCATGCCGATTGAGGTCGCGCCCCCTCGCCGGCGCGACGTGATCGTGATCGTGATCGTGATCGTGATCG
>Ga0209343_10008575_pt1 | contig 11868 bp, 8 predicted proteins | sample RifCSPlowO2_02_FD_184026 | JGI IMG/M metagenome (GOLD analysis project Ga0209343, IMG submission 184026) | Groundwater microbial communities from Rifle, Colorado - Rifle CSP2_plank lowO2_0.2 (SPAdes) (version 2) | ecosystem: Environmental > Aquatic > Deep subsurface > Groundwater | place: Rifle... | reverse complement strand
GAGCTCGTGGAATTGCGTCGGGTCAAATGGCGGCTGGACGGCTCTTTGCACGGCTTCACGCCAGCCTCTGGCAATAAACGGCGCCTGCGGTTTGATTCAAGATACTTGCGTCAGCGGTTCATTCGCCGACCTTTCGGATTCTTCAACGAATTATCTTTGGAGTTGCGTTGGCTCGGACGGCGGTGCGACTGCGTCCTGCAGCATCGTTAAGCCAGCCTTCACTTTGACCGTACAGAAAGTCGGGACAGGTTCGGGCATCGTAACAAGCAATCCTGCCGCCATTAATTGCGGTCTGGATTGCACTGAGTCCATGGTGAGCGGCAGTTCAATCAGTCTTTCGGCCGCGGCCGATGACGGTTCGGCTTTCGCCGGCTGGTCCGGCGCCTGCTTTGGAGCGGGGAGCTGTGCCATTTTGGCTGATTCCGTCAAAATTGTTACGGCCGCATTTACTGACATTGCCGCTCCGCTGATAAGCGCCATAAATGAAAGCGTTCCGACTTACAATAGCATTACGATCTCATGGTTCACCAATGAGCTGGCTGATTCGCAGGTAGAATATGGTCTAAGCGCGGCCTACGGCACTCTCTCCGCGCTCAATTCCGAAATGACCAAAAGTCACAGCCTTTCTTTAACCGGGCTGGAGCCGTCCAGCTTGTACTACTATCGCTTGATTTCCCTCGATGCCTTCGGCAATGCCGCGAGATCTGAAAGTCGAACCTTTAGCACTACCGGCGCACCGGCCATAATCGATGTCGCGCCTCCGAAAATTTTGGGAATTACGGTTAGCGATGTTACATCGTCCGGAGCGACAATTTCCTGGGAAACCGACGAGCCGACCATTGGCAGCGTTGAATATGGCCAAAATTCAACGTACGGCTCGACGGAATCCGATTCAGCGCTTAAGACATCCCACCGCATCACGCTGGCCAACCTTGCCAGGAAAACCACGTATCATTTCCGAATAAAAGTTCAAGACCAGGCCGCAAATTTTAACGTTTCCGGCGATCAGACCTTTACCACGCTTTCCCGTTTGTCAAAGCCGCCGCGCATCTCAAAACTATCGGCCGCCAATGGTTCGGTGATACTCTCGTGGGAAAATCCTGACTATGAGTTTTTTGATCATGTCAATATATACCGCCGCACCGATTGGTTCCCCAAGGCAAACGAGATTGGATCAAAAGCCGCCGTTGCCTTTACGCCGACGTGGACGGACGCTGACGTCAAGCCGGCGACAACGTATTACTACACGCTGTACGTTGCTGATGACCAGAATGTGTTGTCCGATGCCGAGCCAATTGCTTTTACCACTCCAGCGCAAGCAGTTCAATCCGCGGCTGCTTCGCCCGGCGGCGGCACGACCTTCATTGTCACCTTGCCCGAGCCCCTGGCCACTTCCACTCCGGCTATAAACGCTGCTACCTCCACTCCGGTTCTGACTCTGGCCATTCCAGCTCAAGCCACTACCACGCAAACCAGCCTCACCAGCTTCCCCATAACCAACAGCCGCCTTTATGAAAGATTAAAGGGCAGAATTATTTTAAGGGTCAAGAGCCATGGCCAAGCGTATTATATCAGCCCTAAAGAAAAAATTATGCATTATTTAGGACGGCCGGCTGACGCTTTCTCTATTATGAGAAGCCAAGTGTTGGGAATTAGTGATGTTAATTTAGCTAAAATCAGGCTAAATCTTGAGCTGGTCGGCGGCTCGGACACGGATCAAGACGGCCTGCCCGATGATTTAGAGATAAGCCTGGGCACGGATCCGAACCAAAGCGATACGGACGCGGACGGCTTTTCGGATAAAGCGGAAATTATGAATGATTACCCGCCGCTTTTAGAAAAGAACCAAAGGACTATATTTGATAATGCTCTGGCCTTAAGGCTCAAGGGTCGGATACTGCTTCAGACGGAACGCCGTGGTCAGGCTTACTATCTTAACCCGCTGGATGGGCAAAGATATTTCCTTTCTCGGCCCAGGGATGCTTTTAACATTATGCGTCAATTAGGCCTGGGCATTACGGATCAAGATTATCAAGCCTTGGGCGGGAAGTAGGAAAAAATGATTAAATAAAAATACTATGTCCATAAAAGTCAACGAGGAATTATGCATCGGCTGCGGCACCTGCGAAGCGCTGTGCCCGCGTGTTTTTAAATTGAATGCCGAGGCAAAGGCCGAGGTAATCAGCGAGGAAGATTTGCCTTGCGCCAAGATTGCGGCGGAAAGCTGCCCGACGCAGGCGATTGAAATTAATTAAAAATTCGAATTAACAATTAAAAACAATCCATTATCATGGTGGGTTGTTTTTTGTCGGGCGAGGTGGTAAAATAATGCAAAATGCAAATATCAATATGTCTTTAGAGCAAGTGAAAAAATTTAATATCCCCACCACCCCCGGTTGTTATCAGTTTTATAATGGCCGAGGCGAAATTATTTATATCGGCAAGGCGGCTAATTTAAAAAGCCGGATTTTGTCGTACTGGCGCGCGAGCGCGAATCATGCGCCGGCCAAAAATAAGATGCTTCAGGAAATAAAAAAAATAGCCTGGCTGGTCGCGGACAGTGAAATTGAGGCTTTGCTCTTGGAAGCCAATCTGATTAAAAAGCATCAGCCTTATTACAATGTGCTCTTGCGCGACGACAAGCGGTTTGCCTATATTAAAATTTCCACTGAAGATGAAATTCCCGGCGTGTTCATCACCCGGCGGATTGATAAATCGGGCAAGTACTTCGGGCCGTTTATAAGTTCTTTGGCGGCGCGTGAAACCATCAGAGCCATCAGAAAAATTTGGCCTTACTGCAATATGAAGCAGACGCAAAAGCGGCCGTGTTTTTATTACCAAATCGGTCGCTGTTTGGGTATTTGCGCGGGAAAAGTCAGCCGGCAGGAATATATGAGGCTCGTAATCAAGCCGCTGATATTATTTTTGGAGGGCAAAAAAGGGAAAATAATTACGAATTATCAATCGCGAATTACGAATTTGGAGAAGAATAATGATGATGGGGCCAGTAACGGAGAGCTGGCCAGGTTAAAATTTGAATTAAAAAACATGAAACAGGCGCTAGATCACGCTCGGGTGCTGTCCGTGGGCGAGAAGTACGCCAACGATGTGGTGGAATTGGCAAAGTTGCTCAATTTGCCAAAAGTGCCGGCGCGAATAGAGGGCTATGACATCGCCAATATTTTCGGCCGGGAAGCGGTTGGTTCAATGGTAGTTTTCAGCTCCGGCGAACCGGATAAAAATGAATACCGGAAATTTAAAATAAAAATCGGCCAGGGGCGGGCTAACGATGTTGGCATGCTGGAAGAAGTGTTGGAGAGGAGATTTAGACATAGTTCTCCCCCTGATAAGGGGGAGTTAGAGGGGGTTTTGTGGCGAAAAAACAACCCCCTTTCATCCCCCCTTATCAGGGGGGAGAATTGGCCATTACCAGACCTAATAATTGTTGATGGCGGCAAAGTCCATCTTAACGCGTCTTTAAGAGTTTTAAAAAAGCAAAAATTGGAAATTGCGGCCATCGCTATTTCCAAGGGGCTGGGCTTGCGCTCCAGCGCGGCGCCTGATAAATTATTTTTTCCCGGTGAGTCCAAGCCGCTGGAATTGCCGCTGGCATCGCCGGCCTTGCATTTAATCAAGCGGGCGCGCGACGAAGCGCACCGCTTCGCCATCGGTTACCACCGGCGGTTGAGAAGCCGGGAGAAGTTTAAGTAATGAGATGGTTACAAAACTATTTCGCTACGAAATAGTTTTGTAACCATCTCAATGCCTCTTTTGACAAAAAAGGCAAAAGGAGGGCATTAAAAAATCCGCCCTTCAGGGCGGATTTTTACGCGCGGACCTTCAGTTCCAGGGGGATTTCATTGCAGCTGCCCCGGCCCGGACCGGCGTCGTTTTTGGGGCAGTGCCGGCAATCAGCCTGGGCTTTAAAAGCGATTTTTTTGAAGCCTATTTTTTTAAAGCCGAATTTTTCAAACAGTTCGGGCACCAGGGTCAGAGTGAAAAAATAGCTAAAACCCAGGGAGACGCCCTTATTGATGACGCTTTGTATCAGCGCCGTGCCAATACCCCGATGCTGGAACTCCGGTTTGACGGCCAAAGAAACGATTTCCAGCCAGTCCGGCTGCCAGAGGCGAAAGCCGCAAGTGCCGACGAACTGGCCGTTGGCGATAGCCACGGAATAGTTGGCCAAAAGTTTATGTAGGTAGTTCTGATCGCGCGGCAACATCAGATTTTTAGCCGCGTAGAAGGAAATTAAGCGGCGTATTTTCACCACATCCTTGATAACGGCGGGACGGATATAATAGCCCATAAAATTTTTTCATTTCTATTTTTTAATTTTTAAGAAGCGTTATCTTAATGATATGAGACATTTTTTTGCTTGTCAATCAGAAAGCCCCCGATACCCGTCCAAACGACTCCGCCAGAATGACGCTGTCGGGCTGGCGTTCGGTCGGGCGGGTGTCAGGTGGCCGTGGCAATTAAAATCTTTCATTCGGCCGGACTAAGCTGACGAAAAGAATCGGTACGATGAATAAAGTTAAGAAAGAAGAAAGCATTAAGCCGAAGATGATGGCGCCGCCCAGGGCAGTCCAGGTTTCGTTGGACAGAGTTACCGGGATAATGCCGGCGATGGTGCAGATGGAAGTTATGACAATGGCTTCCAGCCGTGACTTACCCGCGTCCACCACCGCGTCGTAAAAAGGAATTTGGCTTTTCAGGTTTAAATTTATTTTATCAATTAAAATGATGGCGTTTTTTACCACAATGCCGAACAGCGCCACGATGCCGATCAAGCCGGGGAAAGACAGCGTCAGCCTAAAAATTGCCAAGCCGTAGAAGACGCCAATCAAAGCCAAGGGAATGGTGACCAGAACGATCAGGGCTTTTTTAAATGAGTTAAATTGAATAACCAGGGTGGAAACGATTAAGAGGCCGGCTATAATCATGGCCCGTAAAATAGAAGCTACGGATTCATTATTTTCCTGGTTTTGGCCGCCATAAGTAATGGCATAGCCGTCTGGCAATTTATAATTTTTTGCCGCCTGATTTTGGAATTCTTTGACTACGGCCGCGGGCAGGTTATCCTTATTGACGCTTGATGAAAGCAAAACGGTTCTTTTTTGGTCGATGCGGCTAATAGTTTCCACCGACGGTTCGAGTTTAACCGTGGCCACGTCTTTAAGAAAGACTGGCTGCTTTTTTAGGTTGAGTATCTGCAGATTTTGCACGGCCTCCAGATTGTGGATTTTATCCGCGGCGAACCTGGCCATCACGTTGATTTCTTTGCCCTGGTTTAGAACCGTTGTCACCTTGGTGCCGGAAATCGCTATTCTGATCATGGATCCGACGTAGGCGGCGTTTAGGTTATATAGTTCCAGACGCACCGGGTCTAACTTAAAAGTATAGTCGGCCGGCGATTCTTTAAGCGAGATGTCGTCATTAACCACGCCCTTGATTTTTGTCAGGTAAGGTCTTAAGTCATGGGCGATTTTATCCAGCACCATCAGGTCGTCGCCCGAGATCCTGGCCTCAAAGTCGGCGCCCGACGGCGGGCCGCCGTGCGGCGCCTCCACTGTAATCGTGGCATTTTTAATATCTTTAAGATCATCCCTGATGATATCTGTTAGCTGGTAGGATTTCAATTTTCGTTGTTTGGCGTCAACCAGTTTAATCGTGACTTGGCTTTTATTGGTCGGGTTGCCGGTCGAGGCGGACAGGGCATTGAATGAAGTGCCGGCCGAACCGACCACGGTGGAAAAATTGCTGATTTCTTTATATTTATATAGTCTGGTTTCTATTTGTTGGGCGATCTTATCAGTTTCGGCTAGATTGGTCCCAGCCGGTGCGGTAATGTCAATAAACAAGTAATCGAAGTCGGCGGCGGGGAAGAATTCACTGGGCACAATGCCGGTAATGGGTAAACTGACCGCGGAAATGAATAAAACGAAAACAAGGGCCAGGGTAGCCAGGCGATATTTTTTTGAGCTTAAGATCTGACAAAGAAATTTTTCATAGATGGGCAGGAGTCTGTCAAAATGGGTCAGGCCGTGGATCAGACGGTTGTACCAGTTGCCGTTCTCATGCTGGCTTTGGTAGCGGAGCTTATTTTTTATTAGCTCGTCATCGCGCCATTCAGCTTCTTTCAGGCGATAATTTTCTTCCATGATAACGCGCCCGTCCTTAACGTAATATTTCACCATCAAAGTCAGGACGGTAAAAATTAACAAGGCCAGGCCGTAGCCCGGGTAGCTTTTCAGAAAAATTAGGCCTAGGCCGGTAAAAAACAAAGCCAAGGCCAGGACCAGGAAAATTTTTTTCGTCAGCCGGACTCTTTCCAGGACCGCGGCCAGAGGATGGTTGATAATTAGGGCGATAATTAAAGAAGCGATTAAAGTGACAGAAACGGTGATGGGGATGGACTTAATGAATTCGCCGATAATGCCCGAAGCGGACAAGAGGGGTAAGAAGGCCCAGACCGTGGTCAGGGTAGTGGTGGTTAAAACCACTTTGAAATCATTTAAAACCAAGAGCACGGCTTGTTCGGGCGTGAATTTGCCGGTTTTGATGTATTGCTTGGTGGCGCTGACCACCACGATGGCGTCATCGACCAAGAGCCCCAAAGCCAAAATCAGGGAAAACATGGATAAGAAGTTTAGCGTGATGCCGGCGTAAAGCATGACGCCGAAGGTGGCGAAAAAAACCAAGGGCACGGCCAGGCCGGCCACGACGGCTTCTTTTAAGCCGACAATCAGGAACAAGATGGAAAAGACCAGGAAGATGGTCAGCAGAAAATCATGGCTTAATTGGGTGAAATCTTTTTTGATTTGCTCTGAAGTATCCACCGTAATATCATAATATAGCCCGGCCGGCAAGGTTGTCAAAAGGCTGCCAATTTTAGCTTTGGCTGCGTCCGCGGTGTTGACGATATTGCCGCCGGTTTTTTTAACCACGCTGATATTGACGCCGTTTTGGGCCGGCCGGCCTTTGTCGGAAAATCGGGAAACTACGGTTTTTTTTATGGCTTGCTGGCTGACTTGAGCGACATCTTTAAGGTAAATTATGGCGCCATTGTCGGCGTGAGCCAGCGGCGTATCGCCGATTTTTTCCGCCGTGTAAAATCTGGCGTCAGCCTTAATCGGGTAGGAATACTTTTGGCCTTCAAAATTGCCGCCGGGGAAAACCAGATTGGTCGCTTTGACGATTTGGTTGGCCTGGTCCGGGGAGATATTATAAAAAGTCAGTTTTTGCGGATCATAGGCAATTTCAAATTCCCGCGTATCGCCGCCGGAAACGTTGACTTCTCTGACGCCGGTTATTTTTTCCAATTCATCCTGAATTTCTTCCGCGTAAGTCCTTAAAGTGAAACCGTCGTAAGGCCCGGCCAGGGAGAAAGAAAAAATCGGCGTGTCATCAAAAGAAATTTCATTGACCAGCGGATCTTCGGCCTCGGCCGGCAGGTCGTTTTTTAAGCTGTTGACTTGGTCCCTTAGGTTTCTAATACTAGTGGCGAGGTCAGCCCGGGCGTCAAATTCCACCGAGATGGAAGAAATTGAATTGGACGAATTGGAAGTAATAGTTTTAACGTCTTTGATGCCGGCGATTTTGGTTTCAATTTTTTTAGTGATCAATTCTTCCACGTCCGCGGGCGAGGCGCCCGGGTAGGCGGTAATAACCACGGCGACGGGGATTTTGACTTCAGGCTGCGATTCCAGTGGCAGTTGGTTATAGGAGTAAACGCCCCAGATGGTCAAAAGGATGATTAATAAAATTACCACCCGGAAGTTGGAAACGAAAAAATTAAGCCAGCTTTTTCTTAATTCCGGCTTAAAGGTTAATTTTTCCAGATATAAATAATCGGAGGATTTTGATTCATTTTTTTCTGGTTGATTGCGAGGTATTGAGTTCCTATTTGATTCCATATGTATAGTCCGACCTTATTTTGTTCTATTCCCTTAAAACCACCAAATCGCCCTCTTGAACCAGTTTATTGCCGTCGGTGATAATTATCGCGGTTTCCGGCAAGTCGGTTTTTATTTCCGCGGTTTCCCCCTGAATTTTTATGATGGTTACCGGTATCTTTTTCGCTCGACCATCCCCTATGATAAAAATGCCGTTGTCATTTTGGCCGATTTCAATGGCCGATAAGGGCAGAATAATATTACCCGAGTCGGATTTTTTTTCCACGGTGATCAGTATGTTTATCACTGTGCCCAAGGAAAAATCGGCGGCGTTAAAATTCACGGGCGCGACTTCAACTAAAAATCTTTTAGAAAAGGCGTCGGCTTGAGTCGACAGGCTGGTAATTTTACCCCGTACTTCTTTGTTCTCATTATTTTTAATGGCGACCAGTTGGCCCGGGCTGATTTTTTTTAACACGGTTTCATCAATATAAAATTGGAATTTTACGGTTTGGCCGGAACTGATCGTGGCCATAAGCTGGCCGGCGGAAACCGTCTCGCCCATAGCCGTAAAATTTTGTGTGACTTTTCCGCTCAAAGGCGCGATCACTAAATGGATATCAATAATGCTTTGCAGGCCGAGGAGCGCGTTGCGGTATTGTAATTCGGCCGCGTCCAGCGCTGATTTAATATTGGCTTGCTGGGTGGCAAGAGCTTGCTGGGCGTTTTTTTCCTGTTGTTTGGCTAAATCATAGGCTTTGTTCAAGGCGTCGGAACTGGTATTGCTATTAATAATATTATTCTCCAAAGTTTGTTTGGCACCGTTAGCTTCTCTTAGGGCGGCACTGGCTTGAGCCTGGTAACCGGCCACGGTAGTTTGAAAACCGCTCAAGACGGTTTGGCTTAACGGGCCGCCGACCAGGCTGGCGTCCAAATATTTTTTGGTGATATCGGCCAGCCGGCTGGTTTGATCGACCAACTTTATGGTTTGGCCGACTTTATCATCAATGTCAGCCAGATTGGCGTCGCGATAACTATCGTAAAGAAATTTGGTGGCTCCATAAACGGCTTTGGCGTCAATCGCCAGCTGATTATCAGCCACGCCCAAATTATTTTTATAAGGTGAATCGGCCATGGTGGTGGGATCAAAATTGGTGATATTATTTATGCCGGTGATGATGGCGCCGCAAGTATCGGCCGCAGTGTCAGCCGCGGTTTTGGCGTTGGTATCAACGTCGCCGAAAGATTGGGCGATGCTCTTTTCCCGGTTGGCTAAATTCAATCTGGCCTGTTCGTTGGCGATTTTAGCGGATTCATGAGCGATTTGCGCGGACTTAAGGCTTTCGGCTGAGGTCAGGGCCAGATTGCGTTTATTTATTTCCGCCTGCTCAACCGTTAGCTGGGCTTGCCTAACTTGGCTGGCGGCCAGACCCGAACCCAGAGCGCCGCCCTGGTTAACGTCATCGATTCTGGCCAGAATTTGGCCGATCTTTACCGTGTCACCCAATTTATAATTTTGTTGTTTGACTGTTCCAGAGGTCTTGGCCATGACCCTGGCTTCCTGCTGGCTTAAAACCAGGGCCGGGTATTCGTATACTTGCTGGCTGGATCGGCTTTGAGCCACAGTTTGCCCTTTAACCTGAAGCGCCGGCTTTTCCGGTTGGGGAGCAGCGACTTTTGGTTGGCCACAGGCGGTTAAAAATAGTAAAGACAGCAGAGGCGGGATAATTAAAATTTTTTTGGTTATAGTCATATAAAATAAGCGGAGATTATGAATTTTTAAATAATTTTAGGCATAAACTAGAAGTAATACTAGCCGAGGCAAGGCCGATAGCTCTTCGCTTAAGACGAAATTTGGGTATTTTTTAAAATTTTAAAATTTTAAAAAATACTACCGTATGCGCTCAAAGCTACCGGCCTTGCCTCGGCTACTGGCCAACTATAAAATTATCTGGTGAAATCTTTCTATTATTATGGAATAATTATTAATTGTAAATTAAGTTAGTTTAACAGAAAGGCGGTTGGGAGTCAAGGCAGCCGGGCCGGGCCGGGCCGATTTTGCGAAGTACTTGACAAATATTGTGATTGTGTTGCTGTGTTAGTATAGTGATACAAAATTAAGCTGAAATATATGGAAAAATTCGCTTTAAATAAAAAAACCGATAGTTTATTTAAAGCTATCATTGGCTTAAAAAACATAAAAGAGGCCGAGAAGTTTTTTCGCGATTTGTGCACAATTGATGAAATTACCGAAATGAGCGAGCGCTGGCAAATCGCGCGATTGGTCAATCAGGGGTTGCCTTATCGCGCCATCGCGGAAAAATTGGCCGTTAGCACCACGACCGTGGCGCGGGTGGCTTCGTGGCTCTATAATGGCGCCGGCGGCTACCGCCTGGTTTTGGATAGAGAGAATCTTCATCATGGCTCTTCTTTAGTTTCTAAGAAGAGTTTAGAATACACAAATTGATACAGAGTAAAACAGATTTTACACAAATTTAATTTTAAACCCTTCTTGGAAAACGAGAAGGGGTTTTTGATCTTTACAATCAAATGACAAGCCGCGGTAAACAATGAAACCCGCCTACGCTGAAGCTACGGCGGGCAAGCAAGAAAGTAAAAAAACAAGGAAACAAAAGGGAAAAGACAATGAAAACAAAAATAAACTGGAACTGGAAAAATTGGATCGCCAGCGTCACCGACGGCTGTAATTGCCGTTGCCCTGGCTGCTACCGGGTGTTGCAGAACAACCTTTGCCGCGACGACGGGCACATGGCCTTAAAGGATTTTACCAAAATATTGGGTCTGTTCGCCGAGCAGGGCGGTATCTCGGTTGACCTGGTGGGCGGCGAACCCACGCTGCACCCGGATTTTTTAGAAATGGTGCAGCAGGCCGTGGCCGTCGGGCTGGATGTCTGGGTCTATTCCAACTTAACGCGCTTTGGCGCGGATCGTGGTTTGGCCAAAGACTTACTTCAAAGCAGCGGAGAGAAGGTCACGGTGGTAGGCAAACTGAATGTGCCCAATCCTCTTGACCCGGAACAGGCCAAATTTCAAGCCAGGCTGATCGGCGCGCCGCCCAAGGAGGTTACCGAGATGTGGCAGGGGCTAAAAAATCTGCTGGCGGCTGGTTTCGCTAAGGGGAAAATCGGCGTGGAGAACCTGGTTCGAAGAACCAACATTGAGTTGGCGCCCCAAGTCTATGAAGTAGGGTTAGAGATGGGCTTCTTCGTAGACCTGGAAATCCCCACCTGCCCGTTCGCTGGCGGCGTTCGCGCCCTGCGCCAATGGCTGGAACTTTTTCCGGCCAAAAAGCAGATTCGGGCCTGCGTTCAGGCAGTGCAAGAAATTAACCAGCGCCACGGCATCCCGGCTTACACGGCCATGATGCCGCACCTAACCGGCCGCAACGCGTCGGGCGTGGGCACGGGCTGCGTTTCCTTTAAGCAAGGCGCGCTCCTAACCGAGCGGGACGGCCGGGTCGGGCTCTGCACCAGCGGCAAACCGCTCCTGGATGAAAGCGGGCGGCAGCTTAACCTGCTTACGGACTTACCCGAGGCGGTTTTTTCTCACCCTGACCTCTTGGCGCGCCGCCTAAGCTGCGAGCAAAGAAACATCAAGAGCGGACCTTGCGCGACTTGCCAGTTTTGGCAAAATTGCTTAGGCGGCTGTACGGCCTTACGGGAAACCCTGGGCCTGGTAGCCGATTCTTACCCGCTTTGCTATCTTCACGACTGGCCAGGGCGCGAAGAATTGCTGGCGTTAGGGGAAAAGACCCTGGGACCGGGCGTAAAAGTCTGGGAAAGTGTCGGGCATTAATCAACGGGCTGGGAACGAAAAAAAAAACGTTTCCAGCCCCCTTTTTTAAATTTATGAATTTAATCATAAAACAAGCTCAAAGAAAATTTAAGCAATTAGAGAAAAAATACGGCGATTTTATTTTCGTTATCGCCGACGACTGGCGCGGCTGGCG
>Ga0209343_10008571_pt1 | contig 11871 bp, 10 predicted proteins | sample RifCSPlowO2_02_FD_184026 | JGI IMG/M metagenome (GOLD analysis project Ga0209343, IMG submission 184026) | Groundwater microbial communities from Rifle, Colorado - Rifle CSP2_plank lowO2_0.2 (SPAdes) (version 2) | ecosystem: Environmental > Aquatic > Deep subsurface > Groundwater | place... | reverse complement strand
GCGGCCGCGGCGGGCTTCGTCGTCGGCGCCTTCGCCGCAGGCTTGTACCCGGGCGGCGGCGTCCGGGGATAGCCCGCGGCATCCAGCGCGGAATCGTACTGGCTGTCGAGGTAGCCCTTGATCTGGGTTCTGCCGACATAGAGCACCGGCACCTCGTTGCTGCCGGTCAACTTCTGCAAGGCGTCGACGTCGGCCTGCGCGTCCTTCTCGGTGTATGGCACGCCGCGCCGCACGAGGTGCGCCTTGGCCTGGTCGCAGGCAGGTCCGCAAGTGGTGGTCCAGAGCGTGACCGGGAAATTCTTCATTGCGAGCTGCACGCTGTATGGCAACTCGGCGGTTTGTACCGTGCCCCCGCCGACCTTGCGCTGCTCGACATTTTTCGCGCTCGCCGGCGGCGGCGTATCGCGCCACTCGACATTGCCTTTCTCGTCCACCCAGCGGTAGAGCTGGGCGGCACCCAGAGGCAGCGACAGCAGAATCGCCACTAAGTATAAAGTCGCGATTCTTTTCATGATGTTACCTCCTGTACTGACTACACCACTGTAACATTAGGTCGCGCCTTGGGTAAAGCGTTCACGTTTCCGCCATCCCGCTGTGCCTGAGGAGCGCATCAATCTTCGGTTCGCGCCCGCGAAAGGCGACGAAGGAGTCGAGCGCGGGCCGGCTGCCGCCCACGCCGAGGATCTCGTCCCAGAAGCGCTGACCGGTCCGGGAGTCGAGCACCCCGTTCTCCTCGAACAGGCTGTAGGCATCCGCCGAGAGCACCTCCGCCCACTTGTAGCTGTAGTAACCCGCCGCGTAGCCGCCGGCAAAGATGTGGGAGAAATTGTGCGGGAAGCGGTTGTAGTCCGGCGGGAAAACCACCGCGACGCGCGCGCGCACTTCGTTGAGCAGTTCGAGCGCGGACTTCGCGCCGGCGGGGTCGTAGTCGTGGTGCAGGTGGAGGTCGAACAGCGCGAACTCGACCTGGCGCACGGTCTGCATCCCGCTCTGGAAGTTCTTCGCAGCCCGCATCTTGTCAAAGAGCGGCCGGGGCAGCGGCTCGCCGCTGCCCACGTGGGCGGTCATCGGTCGCAGGACGTCCCACTCCCAGCAGAAGTTTTCCATGAACTGGGACGGCAGCTCCACCGCGTCCCACTCCACGCCGTTGATGCCGGAGACGCCAAGGTAGTCCACGCGGGTGAGCAGGTGATGGAGACCATGGCCGAACTCGTGGAACAGCGTGTTGACCTCCTCGTGCGTGAAGAGCGCGGGCTTCCCGCCGACCGGCGCCGAAAAGTTGCAGCTGAGGTAGGCGACGGGGGGCTGCACGCGCCCGTCCCGCACGCGGCGCGTGATCGCGTCGTCCATCCACGCGCCGCCGCGCTTGGACGGTCGCGCGTACAGGTCCACGTAGAACTGCCCGACCACGCTGCCGTGGCGGTCGCGGATCGCGTAGAAGCGCACGTCGGGATGCCACACCGGCGCCGGCGCCGGCGCGATCGCCAGCCCGTAGAGCGTCTCGACCAGCTTGAACATGCCGGGAAGCACCTTCGTCTCCGGGAAGTACTGCTTCACCTCCTGGTCGGAAAAGGCGTAGCGCCTGGCCCGCAGCTTTTCCGAGGCATAGGCAAGGTCCCATGCTTCGAGCTTGTCCTGCTTCAGCTCGCCGCGCGCGAATGCGGTCACTTCCTCGAGGTCGCGCACGGCGTAGCGCCTGGCGCGCGCGGCGAACTCCTCCAGGAAGGCGAGCACCTGCCGCGGGGATTCGGCCATCTTGGGCTGGAGGGAATACTCGGCGTAGCTGGCGAACCCGAGCAGCCGCGCCTGCTCCTGGCGCAGCTTGAGTATCTCCGCGATGAGAGACGTGTTGTCCCAGTCCGGTCTTTCGAACTCGGAGGCGCGGGTGACGTAGGCGCGGTACATGAGCTCGCGCAAGGACCGGTTGTCCGCGTACTGCATCACCGGCAGGTACGAAGGCGCGTGCAGCGTGAATTTCCAGCCCGGTTTGCCGTCGGCGTTCGCCGCCTCGCGCGCGGCGGCCAGCACGTCCGCGGGGATGCCGGCGGCGTCCGCCGGGTCGGTAATGACGTGCCCGAAGGCATTGGTGGCGTCGAGCAGGTTGTCGGAAAACCGCGACGAGAGCTGCGACAGCCGCTCGCTGATGGCCTTGAAGCGCGTTTTTTGCTCCGGCGGCAGCTCCGCGCCGCCCAGCCGGAAATCCCGCAGTTCGTTCTCGACGATCTTCTTCTGCGCGCGCGTCAGGCTGCCGAAGCCCGGATCGGCCTTGAGCGCCCTGAACCTGGCGAACAGCCCCTCGTGCTGGCCGAGTTCGGTGTAGTACTGAGTGATCCGGGGCAGGTTGGCGTTGTAGGCCTCGCGCAGTTCCGGGCTGTTCATGACCCCGTTGAGATGGCTCACCACGCCCCAGGCCCGGTGCAGGCGCTCATTCGCATCTTCCAGCGGCTGAACGAAGCCGGGCCACGTTGGCGCGACCTCAGGCGCCGCAATACGCTCGATCAGCGCGCGGTTCTCGGCGAGCAGCTGGTCCACCGCCGGCGCAACCAGCGCCGGCTGGAAATCGGCGAACCGCGGCAGCCCGGAAAAATCGAGGAGGGGGTTCACTTGGCTTCGTAGACCACCTGGCCGTCCACCAGGGTATGGCGCACTCTCCCGCGCAACTCGATCCCGATGAACGGGGTGTTCTTGCCCTGGCTCTTCAGCGCGCCCGGCTCGACCTTCCAGTGCTGATCGGGGTCGAAGATGCAGATGTCGGCGGCGTGGCCCGGCGTCAGGTGGCCGGCGTCGATGCCGAGCACGCGCGCCGCCTCCGAGGTAATCCTGGCGATGGCGGCTGGAAGCTTTGCCTTCGATTCCTCGGCCCACTTGAGCGTAAGCGGCAGCAGGAGCTCGAGCCCGGTCGCGCCGGCTTCGGCCTCGGCGAACGGCAGCTGCTTCGCGTCGTCGTCCACCGGCGTGTGATCGGAGCAGAGCGCGTCCACCGTGCCGTCGGCGAGCGCCGCGCGCAGCGCGTCGCGGTCGCGGCTCCCGCGCAGCGGCGGGTCGAGACGGCTGTTGGAGTCGAAGTAACCGATGTCCATCTCGGTCAGGTGCGCGTGATGGATGGCGATGTCGCAGGTGATCGCAAGGCCCTGCCGCTTGGCCTGGCGCACCATCTCCACGCCCTCGGCGCTCGACAGCCGCGCGAGATGCACGCGCGCGCCGGTCTCGCGGGCGAGGATGAAGATCGTGGCGAGCGCCACGGTTTCCGCGCACACCGGTATGCCCGGAAGGCCGAAGCGGGTCGCGACCTGCCCGTCGTGCGCGACGCCGTGCCGCGCGAGCGGCGGGTCCTGCGGGCGCAACCACACCGGAAAGCCGAAGGTCGCGGCGTACTGCAGGGCATGGTAGAAGACCTGGGTGTCGGCGAACGGCGCGTCGGCCTGGGAAAACGCGACGCAACCCGCGTCCACCAGTTCCGCCATCTCGGTCAGCCGCTCGCCCTTCAGCCCCTGCGTGAGCGCGCCCACCGGGTAGACCCGCGCGCGGTTCAGGTTTTTCGCGCGGGACTTGAGCATCTCGACCAGCCCCGGCTCGTCCAGCGGCGGGTCGGTATCGGGCGGGCAGGCGAGGCTGGTCACGCCGCCCGCCACCGCCGCATCCATCTCGGACTCGAGCGTCGCCAGGTACTCGAAGCCCGGCTCGCGCAGCCGCGCGGCGAGGTCCACCAGCCCGGGGCAGACGACCAGGCCGGCGGCGTCGATCACGCGGTTCGCGCTCCAGCCGCCGGGCGGCTCGCCGATGCTGGCGATCTTGCCGGCGGCGACGTAAACGTCCTTCTTCGCGTCCACGCCGGACTTCGGGTCGATCAGCCGGCCGCCCTTGATATGGATCTTCACTTGTTCCCCGCCATGATGCTCATCACCGCCATGCGGATCGCGATCCCGAACGTGACCTGGGGCAGGATCACGGACTGCTTGCCGTCGGCGACGCTCGAATCGATCTCGACGCCGCGGTTCATCGGGCCCGGGTGGAGCACGATCGCGTCCGGCTTGGCAGCCGCGAGCTTGTCCTCGGTGAGCCCGTAGTACTTGTAGAACTCCTGGGCCGAGGGCAGCAGCGCCCCCTGCATGCGCTCGTTCTGCAGCCGGAGCATCGTCACCACGTCCACGTCCTTCAGGCCCTGCCGCATGTCGTGGAAGACGTGCACGCCGAGCTGCTCGACCTGCGCGGGCAGCAGCGTCTTGGGGGCGATGACGCGGATCTCGGGACAGCCGAGCGTGGCGAACGCGTGAATCTGCGAGCGCGCCACCCGCGAGTGCAGGACATCGCCGACGATCGCCACCCGCAGGCTCGAGAAATCCTTCTTGTAATGGCGGATGGTGTACATGTCGAGCAGCCCCTGCGTCGGGTGCGAGTGGCGCCCGTCGCCGGCGTTGATGACGTGGATGTCGGGCGCGACGTGGCGCGCGATGAAGTGCGGCGCGCCGCTCTCGCCGTGGCGCACCACGAACATGTCGGCGTGCATCGCCGAGAGGTTGTCGACCGTGTCGAGCAGGCTCTCGCCCTTGGACTGCGAGGACACGGTGACGTTGAGGTTGATGACGTCGGCGGAGAGCCGCTTCGCGGCGATCTCGAACGTCGTGCGGGTGCGGGTGGACGGCTCGAAGAACACGTTGAATACGGACTTGCCGCGCAGCAGCGGCACCTTTTTCACCTTGGTGCCGACGAACGACTTCGCCGTGTCGAGGATCTGCCACAGGATCTCGGCGGGCAGGCCCTCCAGCGTGAGCAGGTGGTGCAGCTCGCCCTTCTTGTTGAGCTGCGGATTGGAAGGGTTGAGCCACATGTCAGGCCGCCCGTTCCGCGAGCACGAACGCGAGCCGTCCGTCCGCGCCGCGCGTGAGATCGAGGCTCTTCCCGGCGTCGATCTCGACGCGGACGCCGGAGAATTGCGCGGCAATGGGGAGCTCGCGCCCGCCGCGGTCCACCAGCGTTGCGAGCCGCACGCGCGCGGGCCGGCCGTAGTCGAACAATTCGTTCAGCGCGGCGCGTATGGTGCGGCCGGTAAAGAGAACATCGTCGACCAGCACGATATCGCGGCCCTCGATCTCGAACGGGATCTCGGAGCGCTTGACGTCGCGGTGCAGCCCGCGCGCTTCGTAGTCGTCGCGGTAGTAGGAAACGTCGAGGGTGGCGAGAGCGGTCTGGAGCTTGAGCGCGGGGTGCAGCCGTTCGGCGACCCAGACGCCGCCGGTGTGGATGCCGATTAAACCCGTTGCCGGCCCGACCGCGGGCCGCATTTGCTCGATCAGCGCGGTTAGCAGCTGCTCGGCATCAGGTAACGGGTTGCCGGGCATGTTTTATGGTTTTCGCGGGGCGCTACTCTACCACAATCACACGTTACCCGCCACGCTCGCGAAGTAAGTCTCCAGTATGCGCTGCGCGGCCACGGCGTCGAGGCCGGCCTTCAGCCGCGCCCCCCGCGCTCCCGCCCCTCGCAACAGCCCCTCGGCTTCGTGCGAGGTGAGCCGCTCGTCCACCAGCTCGGTGCGGGCGCCGAAGCGGCCGTGCAGGCGTTGCGCGAAGCGGCGGGCGAGCCTGCCGACCGGGTGCGCGGCGCCATCGGCGTGGGCGGGAAGGCCGACCACCAGCAGCGCCGGCCGCCATTCGGAGATGAGCCGCTCGATCGCCGCGAAGCGCGCGCGGTTGTCCGCGGCCGCGATGGTGGTCAGGGGATGCGCGAGCCGGGTCTCGAAGTCGCCGACCGCGACGCCGATGCGCTTGGTGCCGAAATCAAATGCGAGGACGGTTTTCGTCAAGCGTGGCCGGCCTGCTCGGAGAGGCTGGCGAAATCGATGCCGAGGAGCCGCATGGCGGCCGGCAACCGCTGCTCCGGCTGCAGATCGAAGATCACGTCGGAGCTGGCCTGCACCGTGAGCCAGGCGTTCTGCGCCAGCTCGTGCTCGAGCTGGCCCGGCGCCCAGCCGGCGTAACCCAGCGTGACGAAGAGCTTGCCCGGGCCTTCGCCGCGCGCGACCGCCTGCAGGATGTCCTTGGAGGTGGTCAGCCCGATCTCGGTGCTCACCGCGAGCGTGGACTGCCACTGGCCGAGCGGCGTGTGCAGCACGAACCCGCGGTCGACCTGCACCGGGCCGCCGAAGTGGATGGGTACCGACTTGAATTCCCCGCCGGCGAGCGGGATGCTCACCTGCTCGAGCAGGGTCTGCAGGTTCATATCGATCGGCCGGTTCACCACGATGCCGAGCGCGCCCTGGTCGTTGTGCTCGCAGATGAAGGTGAGCGTCTTCGAAAAATGCGGGTCCGCCATCGCGGGCATGGCGATGAGGAAGTGATGGGTCAGGTTCATCTTCTGCATGGACCGCTCCGGCTATTGTAAACGGTTAGGCGCCGGTCGGGCGGCCTGGGCTCCCGCCTACTTGCGCCAGAAAGCGGGGGTAAGGATCACGAGAACGGTGAACAGCTCCAGCCGTCCGACCAGCATGGCGATGCTCAGCAGCCAGATTTGAAAGTCGTTCAGGCTTTCGAAGGTGGTGGCGGGCCCAACCTGATTGAGGCCGGGGCCCAGATTGTTGATGCAGGCGATCACTGCGGAGAATGCCGTCACCACGTCGAGCCCGCTAGCGGTGAGCACGAGCGTCAGCGACACGATACAAACGATGTAGATGAAGAGAAACGCGAGTACCGCGAAGACGATCCGGTTTTCCACCAGCTGGCCTCCGATTTTCATCGGAGTGGTTGCCGTCGAATGCAGAAGCCGAATGAACTCCCGGTAGACCTGCTTGTAGAGTATGACGGCTCGGATCATCTTTATTCCCCCGCCGGTCGATCCAGAACACGATGCGAAGCTCACAAGGAACATCATCCACAGTGGGGCGAAGATCGGCCACAGGTTGAAGTCCTGGCTCGCGTAGCCGGTGCTGGTCGCGACTGACACCAGATTGAAGCTGGCGTGCCGCAGCGCCGTTGCAAGATCCGTGTAAACCCCCATCAACCACAGATACGCTCCGATTCCTGCGCAGCTGCCCAGCATAATCACCAGGAACCAGCCGGCCTCGGGATCCCGCCGGTAAGGTTCGATCGAGCGCGCGCGCAGCGCCAGAAAATGGCTGCTGAAATTGATGGCGGCCACCAGCATGAAGAAAATGGCGATCGACTCGATCAGGGGTGAGTCGAAATGGACGAAGCTCGCGTCGTGGTTAGAGAACCCACCGGTCGGCATCGTCGTAAGCGTGTGCATGAGCGCATCGAACCAGGGCATGCCGGCCAGGGCGTAGGCCGTGAAGCACGCGAGTGATAGCCCGAAATAGATTATCCATAGTCCCTTGGCCGTTTCGGCGATACGGGGGGTGAGCTTCGTGTCCTTCATGGGCCCCGGCGTTTCCGCCTTGTAGATCTGCCGGCCGCCGACCCCGAGCATGGGCAGCAGCGCGATGGCGAGCACGATGATGCCCATGCCCCCCAACCACTGCAAAAAGCCGCGCCAGATGTTGATGGACTGCGGCAGGCTGTCCAGATTGGACAGCACCGTGGATCCGGTGGTGGTCAGCCCGGACATGGTTTCGAAATAGGCGTCGGCAAGCGAAAGCCCGGGAATGACGAGAAGCAGGGGTACCGTCGCGAACAGGGCGCCGCCCGACCACGTGAGCACGACGAGCAGAATGGCATCGCGGGCCAAGACCTCGCGCCGAAAGCGTCGCGTGGCCAGCCACGCGACGTATCCGCTAGCGAAGTTGAGGCAAGCCGAAAAGACGAACGCCCGTTGAGCGCCGTCGTCGTGGAAGAGCGAGATTGCGATCGGGACCAGATGCGACAGGCTCATCAGCATCGCAATCATCCCCAGCATCGGGGCTACGGCAAGCAGGCTTGCCATCTAGATGAACCCGACGTTGACCTGGAACAGCTTCTCGATGCGCGGCACCAGGCGCTTGTTCACCACGAACACCACGACGTGGTCGCCGGATTCGATCACCGTGTCGTGATGGGCGATGATGACGTCGTGGTCGCGGCCGTTGTCCCCGGGCGCCGCGCGGGCGCCTTCGCGCCCGCGCACGATGGCGCCGATGGTCACGCCCTTGGGCAGTTCGAGCGCCTCGACGTTCCGGCCCACGACCCTGGAGGACTGCCGGTCGCCGTGCGCGATGAGCTCCAGCGCCTCGGCCGCGCCGCGCCGCAGCGAATGCACCACGGCGCAATCGCCGCGCCGCACGTGCGCGAGCAGCGTGCCGATGGTGGCCTGCGCCGGCGAGATCGCGATGTCGATCTGCCCGGCCTGCACCAGGTTCACGTAGGAACCGCGGTTGATGAGCGCGACCACCTTGTGCGCCCCCCGGCGCTTGGCGAGCAGCGCGCTCATGATATTGGTCTCGTCGTCGTTGGTGACCGCGCAATAGACGTCCATCTGCGCCACGTTCTCGGCGTCGAGCAGCTCCTCGTCGGTCACGTCGCCGGCGAGCACCAGCGTGCGGTCGAGCTCGCCCGCCAGCCGCTCGGCGCCCGCCTTGTTGAACTCGATGATCTTGACCTCGTACCGGTCCTCGATCGCGTGCGCGAGGCGCCGGCCGATGTTGCCGCCGCCGCCGATCATGACGCGCTTCACCGGCTTGTCCATGCGCCGCAGCTCGCGCAACACGTTGCGGATGTTGCCGGTGGCGGCGATGAAGAACACCTCGTCGCCGGCCTCCACCACCGTCTTGCCCTCGGGGGCGATCGCGCTGTCGTGGCGGAAGATGGCGGCTACCCGCGTGTCCACCTGCGGCATGTGGCTCCGCAGGAACTGGATCTCGTGGCCGACCAGCGGCCCGCCGTGGAACGCCTTGACCGCGACCAGGCTCACTCTGCCGTCGGCGAACTCGAGCACCTGCAGCGCCTCGGGGAACTCGAGCAGCTTGACGATGTAGTCGCACAGGATCTGCTCGGGGCAGATCGAGTGGTCCACCGCGAAGTTCTCGGCCGAGAAGATCTCGGGGTGCGAGAGGTAATCGGCGGAGCGGATGCGCGCGATCTTGGTCGGTATGTTGAACATGGTGGCGGCGAGCTTGCACGCCACCATGTTGGTCTCGTCGCTTTGCGTCACCGCGAGCAGCAGGTCCGCGTCGCGCGCGCCCGCCTGCTCCAGCACCGCGGGGTGGGCGGCGTTGCCGGTGACGGTGCGCAAATCGAGCCGGTCCTGGAGGCGCTTCAGCCGCGCGGGCTCGACGTCGACCACGGTGATGTCGTTCGCCTCCGAAACCAGGCTTTCGGCGACCGTGGAGCCGACCTGGCCGGCCCCCAGGATCACGATTCTCACGCGCGCTCTTCCGCAAAAAGCGCGATTCTAGTCCTGTTTGTCCGCGGGCGGGGAAGCGCGCGCCGCATGGCATAATTTTCGTGCCAATGACCGATAGCAAGCCCCTGACCCGCATGTATTTTCCCGGCGAGCTGGCGCCGGGCCGCAGTTGCGAGCTGCCGCCGCCGCAGGCGCACCACGCGCTGCGGGTGCTGCGTCTTGCGGCGGGCGACGCGGTGACGCTGTTCAATGGCGACGGATCGGAGTACGCGGCGGTGCTCGAGCGCGTGAAACAGGGATCGGTGTCGGCGAAGGTGCTCGACCGCCGCCTCGTCGAACGCGAATCCGCGCTCGGCGTCACGCTCGGCCAGGCGCTCTCGAGCGGCGAGCGCATGGATTTCACGGTGCAGAAGGCGGTCGAACTCGGCGTGGCGGCCGTTCAGCCGCTCGCCGCGGGCCGCAGCGTCGTGCGGCTCTCGGCGGAGCGTGCGGACAAGCGCCTGTCGCACTGGAGATCGGTCGCGATCGCCGCGTGCGAGCAGTGCGGCCGCAACCGCGTACCCGCGATCGCGCCGGTCGCCGCTCTCGGCTCCTGGCTCGCGCAGGGCGCGGGGCGCGGCGATGGGGCGCTGCGGCTGCTGCTGTCTCTCGGCGCCGTCACGCGGCTGCGCGACGTTCCGCGGCCGGCTGCCGCGGTCATCCTGCTCGCGGGACCCGAGGGCGGATTCACGCCGGAGGAGGACGCGGCGGCGCGGCGCGGCGGGTTCCTGCCGGTCCGGCTCGGCCCGCGCGTGCTGCGCACCGAGACGGCAGCGGTGGCGGCGCTCGCCGCTATGCAGGCGCTGTGGGGAGATTTCTGAATATGCGCTTTCCATCTATAATATGTGCTTGAAATTCCGACGAAATGCGCGAGGAACGGCCCGGGGGCCGGCCGCGCGGACGATACGGGATGGGAGGCTGTCATTACCCGCAAACCCTCTAGCGAGACCGGAGCCGCCGCGCCCGCCGCGGAACCCGAGCAGCGCGCCCTGCGCCGGCACCGGCTTTCCGCGCAGGACCGGTTCATCGACTGGTTCCAGTCTGTCGCGCCCTACATCCACGCGTTCCGCGGCAAGACCTTCGTCATCGCCTTCGGCGGCGACGTGGTGGCCGACGGGCGTTTTCTCGACCTCACCCACGACCTGAACCTGCTCGCCGCGCTCGGGGTGCGGCTCGTCCTGGTGCACGGGGCGCGCCCGCAGATCGAGGCGAAGCTGAAGGAGCGCCGCCGCCGCAGCCGCTTTCACAAGGGGCTGCGGGTGACCGACGACCTGGCGCTCGCCAGCGCCAAGGAGGTGAGCGGCCGGCTGCGCGTCGAGATCGAGGCGGCGCTCTCGATGGGCTTGCCCAATTCGCCGATGGCGGGGGCGGACATCCGCGTGGCGAGCGGCAACTTCATCACGGCGAAGCCGATCGGCGTGCTCGACGGCGTGGACTTCATGCACACGGGCGAAGTGCGCCGCGTCGACGCCGCCGCGATCCAGAAGCGGCTCGACGATAACGAGCTGGTGCTGCTGTCTCCGCTCGGCTATTCACCCACCGGCGAGGTGTTCAACCTGGTGCTGGAGGACGTCGCGGCCTCGACCGCCAGCGCGCTGAAGGCGGAGAAGCTCATCTTCCTCATGGATACTGTCGGGGTGACCGGCCGGCGCGGCGAGCTGCTGCGCAACCTCACCGTGCGCCAGGCGCAGGCGCTGCTCGCCAGGTCGGAGCCGGCCGGCGGCGACGTGCAGCTCTATCTTCCGCACGCCGTGCGCGCCTGCGAGCACGGCGTGAAACGGGCGCATCTCGTGTCGGGGCATATCGATGACGGGCTGCTGCTCGAGCTCTTCACCCACAAGGGCGTCGGCACGATGCTGACGCCCGATCCCATCGAGACGCTGCGGCAGGCGAAGATCGAGGACATCGGCGGCGTCCTGAGGCTGATCGAGCCGCTCGAGGCCGAGGGCATACTCGTCAAGCGCGGGCGCGACCGGCTGGAGCGGGAGATCGCGCGCTTCACGGTGCTCGAGCACGACAAGGTGCTGGTCGGCTGCGCGGCGCTCTATCCGTTCCCCGACGAGCGGGCCGCCGAGCTCGCCTGCCTCGTCGTGCATCCCGATTTTCGCAATGCGGGTGCCGGCGAGCGGCTGTTGACCGAGATCGAGGGACGCGCCCGCCGCGCCAAGCTGAAGCGCCTGTTCGTGCTGACGACCCGCGCCGAGCACTGGTTCGTCGAGCGCGGCTTCGACGAGGTGGGCATCGACATGCTGCCGCGCCAGAAGCGCTCGCTCTACAACTACCAGCGCCGCTCGGTGGTGCTGGTGAAGCGCCTGTAACCGGGCGTTCGCCCCGTGACGAAAGCGCCATTCTCGCTGTCGCTGCGCACCCGTCTCCTGCTGGCGAACGTGCTGGTGCAGACGGCGATGTTCGCCCTGCTGATCGAGCTGCTGCGCGACCACCTGCTGCTCGTTGCGGGCGCGCTGGTCCTCTCCATCGCCTCGACGGTCGTGCTGTCCTACTGGTTGACGCGCAACCTCGCCCAGCTCACCACGGCGAGCGAGCGGCTCGCGGCGGGTGACCTC
>Ga0209343_10008568_pt1 | contig 11874 bp, 11 predicted proteins | sample RifCSPlowO2_02_FD_184026 | JGI IMG/M metagenome (GOLD analysis project Ga0209343, IMG submission 184026) | Groundwater microbial communities from Rifle, Colorado - Rifle CSP2_plank lowO2_0.2 (SPAdes) (version 2) | ecosystem: Environmental > Aquatic > Deep subsurface > Groundwater | place... | reverse complement strand
CCCACAGGCCTTCGGGCACGCGGCTGGTCTTCTCGGGCGTCGCAATCGGTTTGCGCGCCTTCTTGAACCACGCCATATCCGCCCAGCTTAGCAGAAGTCCCGCCGGAGCCCGGCGCCCGGAGCCCGAGAAGGTTACCTGCGCGCCACGTAGTAGCGCGTCCCCTTGCCCATGTCCTTGATCTGCTTGACGAGCTCGTCCAGGGCGGCGTCGTCCGATTCGGGATCGAACTCCGAGGTCTCCACCACCAGCAGCGGCGTCGCCGTGTAGTGGAAGAAGAAGTGTTGATACGCCTCGTTCAACTCGCGCAGGTAGTCCGGATCGGGCGCCGGCACCTGGCGCTCGGGATCCGCGCCGCGCGCCTTCAGCCGGCGGACCAGCAGCTCGGTGGGCGCCTGGAGGTAGACCACGAGATCCGGCGGCGGCACGTCCTTCGCGAGCAGGTCGAACAGCCGCTGGTAGATGAACAGCTCGTTGTCGTCGAGGTTCAGGTAGGCGAAGATCTTGTCCTTGTCGAAGACGTAGTCGCAGATCGTCGTCTGCAGGAACAGGTCGGCCTGCCGCTTGCTGGTGAGCTGGCGATGGCGGTTCAGGAGGTAGTACAGCTGGGCCTGCAGCGCCGAGCCCGGCCGGTCCGCATAGAAGTCGGCGAGGAAGGGGTTCTCGGTGTCTTCGAGAATCGTCGTGGCTTCGAGCCTTGCCGCCAGCCGCTCCGCCAACCGCGTCTTGCCAACCCCGATGGGGCCCTCGATGGCGAGATAGTGAAAGGCCACGACGCAGCCGAGTATAGTTTGTACGAGTGAAGATCGAGAAGGTCGAGTTGTTCCTCTGCCGGCTGCCGCTGGTGCATTTTTTCGAAACGAGCTTCGGCCGCTCGTACGACCGCACCTTCGTGCTCGTCCGCGTCGAAGCGGACGGACACGAAGGCTGGGGCGAATCGGTGGCCGAGGCCAATCCGTACTACAGCAGCGAGACCACCGAGACGGTGTGGCACATCATCGCAGGCTTCCTGGCGCCGCTGGTGATCGGCCGGACGTTCGGGCACCCGCGCGAGGTGTTTCCGGCGCTGCGGCGCGTGCGCGGCCACAACATGGCCAAGGCCGGGCTCGAGATGGCGGCGTGGGATCTGCACGCCCGTACGATCGGCCAGCCGCTGTCGCGGGTGCTGGGCGGCACGCGCGCCCGCATCGCATCCGGCGTCTCGATTGGCATCCAGGATTCGTTCGAGCAGCTGATCGAGAAGGTCGACAAGGAGCTCGCGGCCGGCTACCAGCGCATCAAGATCAAGATCAAGCCGGGCTGGGACCTCGAGGCGGTCGAGCGCGTGCGCGCGCGCTTCGGCGGGATTCCGCTGATGGTCGACGCCAACGCCGCCTACAGCCTAGACGATCGGGCTCACCTCGCGCGGCTCGACCCGTACGACCTGATGATGATCGAGCAACCGCTCGATTACGACGACGTGATGGACCACGCGGTGCTGCAGCAGGCGGTGAAGACGCCGATTTGCCTCGACGAATCGATCCACACCGTGCGGATTGCGCGGGATGCGATTGCCGCGAAAGCGTGCCGGATCATCAACATCAAGCCCGGCCGCGTCGGCGGGCATGGTGAATCGATCGCATTGCACGACCTGTGCGTGGCCCACGACATTCCGGTCTGGCACGGGGGCATGCTCGAGAGCGGCATCGGCCGCGCCCACAACATCCACCTCGCGAGCCTGCCGAACTTCCGGCTGCCCGGCGACATCGCGGCGAGCAAACGCTACTACCAGCCGGACCTGATCGAGCCGGCGATCGAGGTCGGCCCCGACGGCACCATCGCCGTGCCGGATGGGCCCGGCATCGGCGTCAACATCGTCCGCGATCGCGTGAACAGCGCCACCCTTCGACACCTGAGCCTATGACCGAACCAAGCTCTCGACACCTGGGGCCGGCGCTGCTGGCGTTGCTGCTGGCCGGCGCTTGCGCCCCGAAGGCCGCCCCGCCGGTCAGCACCACGCCGACCGTGACCGCCTACGAGCAGAAGATGCGCTGGATCCTGCAGCTCGAAGACGAGCGGCAGCTCCGGGGCGGCGGCGGTGACCTGGTCATGCTGCTGCAGGACCCGGAGGCGCGCATCCGGCGGCGCGCGGCGCTCGCCGCCGGCCGCGTGAAGCTGGCCGACGCCGTGCCCCCGCTGACCACCGTGCTCCAGGGCGACGCCGATCCCGAAGTGCGGCAGATGGCCGCCTTTGCCCTGGGGCTCGTCGGCGACGCCTCGGCGGCCGATCCGTTGATGGCTGCGCTCGCCGATCCCGATCCGCGGATCCAGGGCCGGGCCGCGGAAGCGCTCGGGCTGACCGCGCACAAGCCCGCGGCCACGGCGATCGGCGCGATGGTGGCTGCGCACGTGAACACGGGCGCGCTCGCCGGCATCACGCCCGACGACATGGCGATGCCCAAGGGCCCGGCGGCCGACGCCGTCCGGTTGGGCTTGTATGCGCTCGTCCGCGTGGGCGGGTACGACGCGCTCGCGTCGAGCCTGCTCGACGGCGAGGGGCGCCCCCGCAGCCGCTGGTGGCCGGTGGCCTTCGCGTTCCAGCGGGTGAACGACCCGCGCGCGGTGCCGGTCCTGCTGTCGCTGCTCCAAGGCGAGGGCCAGCTGACCCGGTCGTTTGCGGCCCGCGGCCTCGGCGCGGCGAAGGATCCCCGCGGCTTCGCGCCGCTACTGGCCATCGCCGAAAACGCCGGCGAGCCGGCGGCCATCCGCATCCAGGCGGTCCGCGGGCTGGCGGCGATCGGCGATCCGAAAGCGGCGCCGTCGCTCGTCCGCATCATTACCGCCGCCAAGACCGAACCGAACCTGCAGCTCGAAGCCGTGACGGCGCTTGGCCCCCTCAAGGCGCCGGCCGCGGTTGACCTGCTGATCGATCTCGCCTCTTCGCCATGGCCCTCGATGCGGGCCGCCGCGCTGGCCGCCTTGTCGAAGACGGACGTGGACACGTTCGTGAGCGCCATCTCGTCGCTTGGGCCGGATGACCACTGGTCGGTCCGCGCCGCGCTCGCCTCAGCCGTCGCCGACCTCGGAAAGAACCGCGCCGAAATACCGCTCACCAACATGCTGCGCGACACCGACCAGCGGGTGATTCCCTCGGTGCTCGACGGGCTGGCCAAGGTGGCCGCCTCGAACGCCGTGGCCGAGATGGTGTCGCGCCTCAAGGCCGATGACCCGGTCGTGCGCGCGGCCGCCGCGCGCGGTCTCGGCACGCTCAAACCGCCGGGCGCCGTCCAGTCGTTGACCGACGCTGTGTCCCTCGCGGGTCGCGACGGCCTGTACGTGGCCCGCGCGGCCGCGCTCGACGCGCTGGTCGCCGTGGATCCGGCCGCGGCCCGGCCGGTGCTGACCCGGGCGTTGACCGACAAGGACTGGGCCGTGAGGCTTCGGGCCGCGGAGCACTTGAGAAGGATGGACCCGGCCGCCGATCTGTCGCCGATGCGGCCCGCGCCGCCGCCGCTGGTGGCCGAGCTGGCGGCGGTGGATACGTTCGTGGCGCCCCAGTTCTCGCCGTCCGCATACATCGACACGTCGAAAGGCACGATTCAATTCGAGCTCGCCGTGCTCGACGCGCCGAGGACGGTGGCCAATTTCATCGCGCTGGTCCGGAAGGGCTATTTCCGCGGCGTGCAGCTGCACCGCGTGGTGCCCGACTTCGTGGTGCAGGACGGCGATCCGCGCGGCGACGGGGAGGGCGGGCCGGGCTACACCATCCGCGACGAGATCAACCAGCGGCCCTACCTGCGCGGCACGGTGGGCATGGCCCTCGACTGGGCCGATACCGGCGGCAGCCAGTTCTTCATCACGCACGCACCGCAACCGCACCTCGATGGGCGTTACACGGTGTTCGGGCAGGTGGTGTCGGGGATGGACGTGGTCGACGCGCTGTCGCAGTGGGACACGATCGAGCGGATTCGCGTCTGGGACGGGGTCAACTGGATTGGACAGTAATTGCCAAATAAAAAGGGGGCGCCCGGCGCCCCCTTTTAACCTTCTGGCGGGTGAAGCTTAGCGCTTCTTCGCCTTCTTCGCCGCCTTCTTCTTTGCTTTCTTAGCCATCTGTAATCCCCCCCTTCAGGTTGGGTTATACGGAAGAACCTGCCGCCGCATCACGTGGCCTCTGCCGCCTGGCACTCGGCCCCCGATGCCGGCGTTCTTCGCGCCTTGCTGCGCGCCCTGCGTCTCCTAATGAGAGGTGGGGTGCGCGGTCTTGGTGAAAAGGGTGGGGCAGTTTGTGAGAACCGCCCCTGTAGCGGCCTAGCGCTTCTTGGCCTTCTTCTTCGCCGCCTTCTTTGCCTTCTTCGCCATTGTTCTCTCCTGATGGGGGGTGACTCTGCCTGATGGCAACCGCTGATTGTCTTTTAGGTCTTCGCAGTTTTTACTGCTTCACAACCAGTGGCCTGAGCCCTCCACCCTCATACCAGATGTAGATTATGGATGAGAAACGCAGGTTGTCAAGCACAAAGCGTTTGTCGTTGTCAACAAACGCACCCATCGTTCGATCCACACACACACCTTCATCAAGACGTGTCGGCCAGTCGCTGACGGATCTGTAGTGAGGACGCCGGAGTTGATCTTCGCGGGCTCGCTTTCCGAAAAATCAACCCGGCGTCCTCGGCGTCCTCAGCTCGCGCCGCATGCGTTGCGCGCGCGCCAGCGCGCCGGCCGGCGCCGACGGCGCGAGCGCGATGATCGCGTTCAGCTCCTCGAGGGCGCGTTCGCGCTGGCCGAGGGCGCGGAACTGGCGGGCCATGTTCAGCCGCGCCGCCACTTCGGCGAGCCCGGCCCGGTGCACCGCGCCCGACCGCGCGAGGGCCAGCAGCTGTTCCGACGCCTTCAGGCTCGCCGCCGGATCGTGGGAGTAGACGTCGCGGATCTCCGCCTCGATCTGGCGGAAGTGCGGGTTGTGCGGGTAGCGCGACTGCAGGTCGAGCACGATCGCGAGGGCGTCGCGCCAGCGCTCCTCGTACCACAGGTAGAGCACGTGGATCTGGTACTGCGCCTCGCCGCGCACCAGCTCGCCCTGCCGCGCGGCGCGCTCCAGTTGCTGCAGCCCCTCCACGCGGTTGCCCCCCGGCAATTGCAGCAGCCAGCGCAGCCAGCGCAGGTACGCCGGCGCGACGTCCGCGTAGTAGCGGTACATGCCCACGCCGAACTCGGCATCGTGCATCGAGGGATCGAGCGCCAGCGCCTGCTCGAGCGACACCTTGATCCGCTTGCCGTCGCGCGCGGCCGCCAGCCGCTCGACCCGCAGCACCCGCCACTGCGCCCGCACGCCGTAGGCCGCGCCCAGGTAAAACCACGCTTCGGCGCGTTCCGGTTCCGCCTCCGTCAGGCGCTCGGCCTCGGCGATCGCGGCGTTGGTCTTGGCCAGAAACGCCGCATCCCGCGCCCGGCTCTCCGGGTCCAGCCGGATCTGCCACCAGAGGCTGAGGGCCTCGAGCCCCAGGCACGCGACCGGCGGCGCCGGGCCGCACACCGTCTTCAGGTCGGCGGCCAGCCGATCGAAGTCCGCATCGAGAATCGTGTCGTAGGCCTTCGCGACGACGCTTGCGGCTGTGATGCCTCGTTGTGGCTCTCCACCTGTGGTCAAGGCAAAAGGCAGAAGGCACAAGGCAGAAACAAGACCGCAGGCTTTCTGCCTTCTGCCTTCTGCCTTTTGCCTTGTCATGATCAGAGCGCACTCGTGCGCAGCCGCTGCTTCTCCGCGTGGCGGGCCTGGGCGAGTTGGATCAGCCGATCGACCAGCGCCGGGTAGCTCACGCCGCTCGCTTCCCACAGCTTCGAGTACATGCTGATCGTGGTGAAGCCCGGCATCGTGTTGATCTCGTTCACGAAGATCTCGCCGGTGTCCTTCGACAGCAGGAAGTCCACGCGCGACAGGCCGGCGGCGTCGATGGCGCAAAACGCCGCGATCGCCAGCCGCCGCACGGTCGCGACCTGGGCCCGCTTGAGGTCCGCCGGGATCACCGAGCGCGACCCTTCGTCCAGGTATTTGGCCTCATAGTCGTAGAACTCGCGCGAGGGGATGATCTCGCCGGGCAGCGAGGTCTCGGGATCCTCGTTCCCCAGCACCGCGCATTCGATTTCCCGCGCGTTCACCACGCCGGCTTCGACCACGACCTTGCGATCGAATTCGAGCGCCAGCTCGATGGCCGGAACCAGCTCGGCCTTGCCCTTGACCTTCGAGATTCCGACGCTCGATCCGAGGTTGGCCGGCTTGACGAACACCGGGAACCCGAGCTTGTCGATATCCGCGAGGATGCCCCGACGATTGCGATCCCACTCCGCGCGAACGAAGGCCCGCCACGCCACGAGGGGCAGGCCGGCGCCCGCGAACAACACCCGCATCACCGCCTTGTCCATCCCCGCCGCCGACGCCAGCACGCCGGCCCCGACGTACGGAACGTTGGCCAGCTCGAGCAGGCCCTGCACCGTGCCGTCTTCGCCGTAGGGCCCATGCAGCACTGGAAAGACGACGTCGAGGCCCAGCCCGGTGACCACCGCCCCCTCGGCGTCCGAAGACGTGGCGCCGTCGGACGAGGCGCGGCGCTCGACGGTGATGACCGTGTCGTCCGAGGGATACGGCGCCAGCAGCGTGTCGCGTCCCGCGCGCACCGGCCGGGCCGGGGCCACGCGCGCCTGATGGATCACCTCCGCCGCCGAAAGCGCCGCGGGCGGACGATCCGCCAGGGTCCACTTGCCGTCTTTCTCGATCCGGATCGGGATGGGCTCGTACTTCGTGCGATCGATGTGCTTGAAGATCGACGCCGCCGAGGTCACCGACACTTCGTGCTCCCCGGACCGGCCGCCGTAGATCACGCCCACGCGCAGTTTCTTCATTACTGGAATAATAGAACGTCGGGCGCCGGGATCCGGGCTCCGGGCTCCGAAATGAGATCCGGTTCCCGGAGCCCGGTTCCCGGAGCCCGGCATGTTTTCATTTTCCCTGACCCACACGGACGGTTTGGCCCGGCGGGGCGTCATTCACACCGCGCACGGTGACATCGAGACGCCGGTGTTCATGCCCGTGGGAACCCAAGGCGTGGTCAAGGCCCTCACCGTCCGCGACCTCGAAGAGGCCGGGGCCGCCATCATCCTCGGCAACACCTATCACCTCTATCTCCGCCCCGGCGACGAGCTGATCGCGCGACGAGGCGGGCTCCACCGCTTTTCCGGGTGGTCGCGGCCGATCCTCACCGACAGCGGCGGCTACCAGGTGTTCAGCCTGTCGGATCGCCGGAAGGTCGAGGAGCACGGCGTCCACTTCCGCTCTCACCTGGACGGCAGCGCCCACCTCCTGACGCCGGAAAAGACCGTGGAAATCCAGGCGAACCTCGGATCCGACATCGCGATGGTGCTCGACGAGTGTCCGCCGCTCCCCTCCACGACCGAGGTCATCGACCGGTCGCTCGAGCTGACGGCCCGATGGGCCAGGCGGTCGCGCGACCGGTTTCTTCAGTTCAAGGACGCCGGGCCCGGTGTCTTTACTCAAGCGCAGTTCGGGATCGTTCAGGGGGGCAGCTTTCCAGATCTGCGGCAAAAAAGCGCCGAACTCACTGTATCCATTGGGTTTGATGGCTATGCCATCGGCGGCTTGAGCGTCGGAGAACCCAACGAAACCATGTATGAGATCGTCGAGCAGACCGCCCCTCTCCTGCCGCCGGCACAACCCCGCTATTTAATGGGCGTCGGCACGCCCCTCGACATCGTCGAAGCGGTGGCCCGGGGCATCGACATGTTCGACTGCGTGCTGCCCACCCGCAACGCCCGGAACGGCCAGCTGCTGACGAGCGAAGGCCCGCTAAACATCAAGAACGCACAGTTTTCCGAAGACGACGGGCCGGCCGATCCGGCATGCGGGTGCTATACCTGCCGGCACTTTTCGAGGGCCTATCTGCGCCACCTGTACATGGCCGGCGAGATGACGGGAGGCACCCTTAACACGTTGCATAATCTGAGCTTTTACCTTGACACCATGCGGCGGATTAGGGAGGCTATAGCGTTCGGCAGGTTCGAAGTTTTGCGACAGCAATTGCATCGGACCTTTACCCGCCGCGCGTTGATTTCATGACCACGACGGATCCCCATTTCGGACTGCTGCTGGCCTTGGCCGCCTCGCCTGATCAACAGGTCAGCCCGCTCATCCAGCTGATTCCCTTCGCGCTCGTCCTCGCGATTTTCTACTTCGTGATCCTGCTGCCGATGAAGAAGAAGCAGAAGAAGGTCCAGGAGTTCCTGGACGCCCTGAAGGTCGGCGACAAGGTGGTGACCTCGGGCGGGCTGTTCGGGTCGATCGCCAAGATCAACGACCAGGTCGTGCAACTCCAGGTCGCCCAGAATGTCCGCGTCGATATCTCCAAGGCCGCCATCGTCGGCTACCAGGGGCAGGCCCCCGTCGTCGAAGCACCGAATCCATAAGCCATGTCGAAGAACCTTCGTTGGAAAGTCCTCGTCATTTTCGGCGTCGTTGCGCTGGCGGTGTGGTCCTTCTACCCGCCTGGAGAGAAGATCCGGCTGGGTCTGGACCTCAAGGGCGGCGTGCACCTGGTGATGCGCGTGCAGACCGATGACGCGCTGCGGCTCGAGACGCAGACCACGGCCGATCGGCTCGCCGAGCAGCTCAAGACGGCGAATATCGCCGTCGGCGGCATCGCTGTCGCGGGCGCGACGTCGTTCACCGTCACGGGCGTGACGCCCGAGCAGGACGGCGCCTTCCGCGGCGCGCTCACCGAAGTGGAGGTGAACTACGACCGCGCGTCGGGCGCGGCCGGGTACACGTTCACGCTCAAGCCGAACATCGTCGTCCAGCTGCGCGAAGACACGGTGAACCAGGCGCTGACGACCATCGAGCGGCGCGTCAACGAGCTGGGCGTCGCCGAGCCGATCGTGGCCCGTCACAGCGCCGTGGATCAGATCCTGGTGCAGCTGCCGGGCGTGACCGACGTGAACCGCGCCAAGGAGATCATCCGATCGACGGCGTTGCTGGAGCTGAAGCAGGTCGAGCAGGGCCCGTTCTCGGACGAGGCCGCGGCGCGCGCGGCCTTCAGCGGCAACGTGCCGCCCGATCTGCACATTCTCCCGGGCACCATCGAGGGGGCGCCCGGCCAGCCGGCGAGCACCGGGTATTACGTCGTCCGGCGGGTGCCGGCGGTGACCGGGCGGGACCTTCGCAACGCCCGCCCGACGCTCGACGAGAACAACCGCCCGGCGGTGAGCTTCTCGCTGAACAACGAAGGCGCCCGCAAGTTCGGCATCTTCACGCAGAACAACATCGGCCGGCAGCTGGCGATCGTGATGGACAACCGGGTGGTCTCGGCGCCGCAGATTCAGTCGCGCATCGACGACGAGGGGCGCATCACGGGGAACTTCACGAACCAGGAATCGCAGGACCTGTCGCTGGTACTGCGGTCGGGCGCGCTGCCGGCGTCGCTGACGTATCTCGAGGAACGGACGGTCGGCCCCTCGCTCGGCGCCGATTCGATCCGCGCCGGCGTGACCTCGGCCATCGGTGGGCTGGCGATGGTGACGCTCTTCCTGCTCTTCTACTACCGGCTGGCCGGGTTCAACGCGCTGGTGGCGATCGCGGTCAACCTGATCCTGCTGATGGGCCTGATGGCGTATGTCGGCGCCACGATGACGCTGCCGGGCATTGCCGGATTCATCCTGACGATCGGCATGGGCGTCGACTCGAACGTGCTGATCTTCGAGCGCATCAAGGAAGAGCTGGCGACGTCCAAGGGCGTGAAGCAGGCGGTGGCCGCGGGCTTCGACCGCGTGCTGCTCACCATTCTGGATACGCACGTGGCCTCGCTCATTGCGGCGGCGTTCCTCTTTCAATTCGGCACCGGCCCGATCCGCGGTTTCGCGATGACGCTGAGCATCGGCCTCATGTCCAACGTGTTCACGGCGTACTTCGTGTCGCGGACCCTCTTCGAGCTGACCCTGTCGAAGCGTCAGGTCGCGAAGCTGTCGATTTAGTATGGCTATCTTCACGAACCCCAATTACGACTTCATCAAGTGGCGCTGGCACGCCATTGCGTTCTCGGCGCTCATCATCCTGGGCGGCCTGGGGTATGCCTTCACCAGGGGCGTGCCGCTCGGCATCGACTTCTCGGGCGGCACCATCGTGGTGGCGAAGTTCGAGCAGCCGGTCACGGTCGACCAGGTGCGCGCGGCGCTGGCGGCGTCGTTGCCCAGCGAGAACGTCATCCAGAGCTACGGCGACGAGGCCAACCACGAGATCCTGATTCGCCTGCCGCAGATCGGGACCGAGGAAGAAGGCACGGCGCTCGAGCAGGGCGCCAACGCGGTGATTGACGCCATCACCAAGGCCAACCTGGGCAACTTCGAGGTGATCAGCAAGGAGCTGGTCGGTCCCGTGATTGGCGCCGACCTGCAGCGCAAAGGCATCTACGCCACGCTGGCGTCGATTGCCGGCATCACGATCTACATCGGCCTGCGCTTCCGCTTCGCGTTTGCGATTGGGGCGGTCGCGGCGACGCTCCACGACATCCTGGTCACGCTGGCCTTCCTGTTCTTCATGGGCTACGACCTGTCGCTGAACGTGGTGGCGGCGATCCTGACCATCACCGGCTACTCGGTGAACGACACGATCGTGATCTTCGACCGCGTGCGCGAGAACCTGCGCACCAAGCGGCGCGATCCGCTGGAGCAGGTGGTGAACGCCAGCGTCAACCAGACGCTCAGCCGCACGGTGATTACGGCGGGGACGACGTTCCTGGCGGTGCTGTCGCTGTACCTGTTCGGCGGCGAAGTGCTCGAAGGGTTTGCCTTTACCATGCTCGTCGGCATCATCAGCGGCACTTATTCGACGGTGTTCATCGCCGCGGCGATCGCGATCCTGGTGAGCGGCAAGCCGGGCAAGGGCCGCCCGCCGGGCACGCGCAAGGCCTCGTAGCGGTCACGGCGTGGATTTGCTGTCGGCCGCGCTGCTGGGCGTCGTCCAGGGACTCACGGAGTTCCTGCCGGTGTCCAGTTCGGGGCACCTGATTCTGGCGCGGGCGTTCTTCGGGTGGGATCCGGGCCGGTTCGGCATCGCCTTCGACGTGGCGTGCCACGTCGGCACGCTGCTGGCGGTGGTGGCCTTCTACCGGGCCGATGTCGCGCAGCTGGTCATGGCGGCGCCCGGCGCGCTCGGCGGCCGCGACGGCGAGTGGGAACGGCTCGGGCGGCTGATTATCGCGGGCACGATTCCGGTCGTGATCGTCGGCGGCTTGTGGGCCGACGTGATCGAGACGCGGCTCCGCTCGCCGCTGGTGGTGGCGGTGATGCTGGTGGCCGGCGGCGTCGGCCTGCTGGTGGCGGAGCGTCTGGGCCGCAAGACGCGCGACGCGCGGACGCTCGGGTACGGCGAGGCGTTCGCCATCGGCGTGGCGCAGGCCTCGGCGCTCTCGCCGGGCCTTTCGCGGTCGGGCGCCACGCTGACGGTGAGCCTGCTGCTGGGGCTGCGGCGCGACACGGCGGCCCGCTTCGTGTTCCTGATGAGCCTGCCCGCCATCGTGGCGGCGGCCGCCAAGGAAGCGCTGGAGCTGTCGGACGTCGGTCTGGCGGGCTTGCCGGTCACGTTGATGCTGGTGGGCCTGGTCGTCTCCGCCGTCGTCGGCTACGTCACGGTAAAGTATTTTGTGCGGTATCTTGCGGGGCACTCGCTGGCGGTGTTTGCCTACTACCGGTTCGCGCTCGCTGCGGTGACGCTGGTCTGGTTACTCGCGCGGGTCCGGAGCTAGGAGTTTAGAGTTAAGAGTTTAGAGTTTAGAACTTAAGACAAAATGCATTTAGCTCTGCACTCTGCGCTCTGCACTCTGCACTCGTCATGACGC
>Ga0209343_10008567_pt1 | contig 11876 bp, 7 predicted proteins | sample RifCSPlowO2_02_FD_184026 | JGI IMG/M metagenome (GOLD analysis project Ga0209343, IMG submission 184026) | Groundwater microbial communities from Rifle, Colorado - Rifle CSP2_plank lowO2_0.2 (SPAdes) (version 2) | ecosystem: Environmental > Aquatic > Deep subsurface > Groundwater | place: Rifle... | reverse complement strand
CAATGTTGTAATTCATGTCGCTCAGCGACGGCTGCAGACTCACTAACAGGTTATCCAATCCTTGCCGATTGAGATTTAGTGATAGTCGAAATTGCAGGTCTTGCTTGGTTTCTAGCAATATCCCGCGATCCCGCACCCACAACCATCCATCCTGGATATAACCAGAGACCACCTTTATTTCGGACAATTTTATTTTTTCTTGGAACTCTACCAAATTATCCACAGTTGCCAGTATGCGGACTCCATCTTTGCGAAACTCCGCAGACAGTTCGCCGATATCTTCGGGGCGGTTCGGCTTGGTCACCCATGTAATAAACAAGTACAAACCCAGCAAAACCCCAGCAACAAGAGCAGCATCTATCGGGCCAGACAGCTTGGTAACGGCAGTAAACAGAAGTGCAATTGCCATCAGTGCCCCAGACGCATATTTAGCTCTTTTGGGCTTTGTGTCGGCGGGGCGGTAATATTTTTTAATGAGGTTGTGGTCAAGCTTCTTGCTCATGAAAGTCGTTCCTTGATAAATGTCGCGATAGTATTCAGTGGCGATGGACGTTATCGAAGTCATCACCCTTGGGTGTGGCCTGGATGCCCTTTGCTTCCTGGCTGCGGTAGTAGTGTTCGATGCTAAGTGCAGGGTCGATGATGGCTTCGACGATGCAGGGCTGGGTCTGCCAGGGGTAGGCGTCGATGCGCTTCATGCGTTCGCCACGGCCTCGTTTCTCCCAGGCTTCGTAGCTCATATCGCGCCAATGGCGCGGGTTGCGGCCGGTCTTGCGGTCGTGTTCGGCGGTGGCCGGGTCGAGGTGGCGGAACTGTTCGAGGATGGGCAGCTCCGGCAGCGGCTGGGTCACATCCATATAGCGCTGCAGCATGTCCCAGAAGGCCAGGCAGTCCTTCATGCGCATGCCCAGGGATTGCACCCTGGCGCCGAGAAAGACCTTGTTGCCGGTGTAGCGGTGGAACAGCCACAGGGCATAGCTGCCGCCGCCGTAGCGGTCGGGGCGGTATTCCATCACCGGGTCGAATTCATAGAAGGGGGCGACGAAGGGTTTGCGGAAGCGCCGGGCGAAGCTGAGCATGCCGGTCTGGCGATTGAAGGCGCTGCCATCGTGCTGGAACACGCGCAGATAGGTAGCCAGCAGGAAGTCCCAACCGATCCAGCCCATAAAGACCAGCAAGGCCATGATGCCGCAGTTTATAAGCGGAGTAGCATCGTGTTGTGAGCTTTGAAAAGTCAGCAGCGACGCTGTCAGGGCGACCGTAAAGCCAACACCTACTTGAACAAAGTAACGCTTCGGGCGCGGTTTAGGGGCAAGGAGAAACCAGCCGCTTAAAATAACCATTCCAAAGAAAAAAAAATTCAGTGAAATAAGTAACCACATACCGAGATCTGAACCATATGTGTTGTCAAGGAAATGTAGAACTCCGGATGACGCACCAGTAATTGAAAATCCCCAAAAGAGCCACGGCCAGAATAAGAGACAACCCCACTTCAGGTAGGGCACCAGAATCAGAAACGCACTGAGATTCTCGAAGTTCCAGCGCTGGTGATTTATGAACAGGTCGGTTTCGCCGGTGCGTTCTAAACTTTCGCGGTAGAGATGGGCGTCGGGCTTCAGGTAAGCCCCGGTATCCTGCCAGGGCTCCAGCTGGGCATAGTGCCCCCAGCGCAGCGGGGTGCGTAGCAGGCCGCCCAGGTTGCCGTCGCCGTCGCCGTTGCTGAGCGGCAGTGGCGGCAAGGCCTCGCCACGGTAGGCTGCGGGGCCGTAGGGGGCGTCGAGGTCGGGAGAGGTCTGAATATTCATAGACTTTGATAATCACTTTGTTCGATGCGCCAGTAAGGGGCGTCTTCTTCCGTATGGTCCGGTTGCGGTACGAGGCGCGGTTCGTAAGGCTGCCAACTGCGTGGTGCGGGTTGCGGCAGGGTTAGTTCCTTGTAGTCCGGAAAGGGCTCGCCGGCCCGGCATTGGTGTTCACTCAGGCGGAACTGGGCGCAGACGCGCAGGGCGTAGCGGAAACTGCGCAATGGATCCCGTACCGGCGCATGCTGCCAGGGCAGGATGAATAGCATGCGGTTATTGTCCATGACCAGCGCTCCCAATTTTTCCTGCGAGATTTCGCTTGGTGGTTGCCGGTAATCCCAACCGCTGTGATGGGTGCGCATGGCCCGGCGCTCCCAGGCACGCAAGACGAAGCCCTGATTTTTGGGGTACTGGCTGAGCAGAGCGGACTCCAACTCCACGACCCAATCTAGCGGGTCGAGGTCTACGCTGTTTTGTTCGGCGGCTTTTTCAACCTCTAATCGCTCCGCTTTCGGCGCTTTGGCTAGCCAGTCGCGTACCCGCGCAATGCGTATCTGGGGCTGACCGAGCGCACCCAGCAATTGCTGATAGGCCAGGCGTGGATCGTTCATCTGCGGCAGACGTTGCTTGCGGCCGAAGGGGCCGTGCTTGACCGCCTGTTCCGCCGGACCGTCGGCCAGCAGGGCGGCGGTGAGCAGGCCGCCGACGAGCAGGCCGAGACCGACGACCAGGGTCAGCGGGCCGCCCAGCAGGCCCAGGCCATACAGCGCCCAGGTGGCGGCGCCGGCAAAAGCCAGACCGCCATAGGCCAGCGCCTGGTCGTCCTCGCCGTCGCGGTAGGCGCGATAGCCGTCCCAGGCGAACAGGCCGGCAGTCAAGCTCATGCCCAAAAAGTTGCTCATGCGTGAGACGCTGAGCAGGCTGCCGCCGGTGCGTTTGGTCAGGTTTTCCGCCCAGCGCTGCGAGAACTTGCGGACATCGACACCAGTATCTTCCCAGAGCCGATACCAAAAGGTATCCGTCTTGCCGAATCCTTCGAGCATGCGTAGTGCCGTGGTATTGCCTGCCAGGGCAAGATCGGCCGTGGCTGAGGCCATACCTCCCCAGAAGCGCTCCTCTTCAGACTGGTAGAGCGCCTTCGCCCCCACCGTATTCGCATACCAACTAAATGCCGCACACACCGTCGCTAAAGCCGGTAATACCGGCGTGGTGCCGACAGCCTCCAGCTTGCCCAAGTGGGGCGCAATACCCCGTATCTTGGCGAACTGCGCCACTATCGGATCATTCGCAGGTGCGGCAACCACCGTGATATGCCCCAGGCTCTGGCGGGCGAAGCTCAGGCGGTTGGCCTGCTTGCCGCTGGTGGTGGCGATGGTGCTGCCGTCTTTGCCTTGGAGGTTGGCGTACAGGTAGTTTTCCCGGGTGAGGGTCTGTCGTTCGGCGGGGGTAAGCCCGAAGCTCAGTCCACCGCCGTGCACGCCCAGCACCACCAGATCCTGGCTCAAGGCCTCGCCCTGGGTGATCAGTTTCAAGCCGGCGGCCTGGCTGTGCATTTGCTTGATCAGGTTAAAGCTCGGGGCGAAGAGGCGGTCGAGTTTTATCTGGGTCAGTTTTTCACTTTGCTCGACGCTCTTCAGGACCAGTGCGCTGCTGCGAATGAAATCGCCGAGCAGTTCATCGATGCCGAGGGTCAGGTTCTGCGCCGCATAGGCTTGAGCGAAGAAGTTCATCGAGCTGAGGCCGACTCGCTCCGGTGCCGGCAAGGCATTTTCCCTCTTCAGCGCATCCACGCGCTGTACCGTGTCGAGGCGCTGGTCCGGCGCTTTGGGTAAGAGACTGCGTGTCAGCGTATGAATGCCTTCGGCGAGTTGCGCTGCCAACCGGCGCGCTTCGGCGGCGACCTTCCGGTCCTCCGGCTCGATGCATAGTGGATCGCAGGCAACGGGGGAGCGCAGTGTCTGCTGGATTTCGCTGATCAGCGCATAGGGCTCCAGGAGGCGTTCGTCTCGGGCGTGCAAAAAGTCATTAAAGGCGGCAGACAGCGCGCTCTTGGTCAAGCCCACCATGCGCTCCTGGATGCGGTAGAGCCGATTGCGGGCTTCTCGGCGTTCCTGCTGCAGAACTGCCTTGTGCAAGGCGGGCATGTCTATGTGCGATTGAAACTCCGCGAGCGGCCCCGTTGGTGGCCCTGCATACCGGTAGAGTACTTCGGCATAGCGGCCATAGGGCTGGTGCGGTATCAGGGCGTTCAGGGTTTGCAGCAGCTCCATGTGCAGTCGCGACTGGGCAACGGCGTGACGCAAGGCAAAGAGTGGATCGTCGAGCATAAGGCCGACCAGCTTCGGATAGTCCCGCAGCTTGTATTCATCGAGCAGGTCCTTGCCTTCAGGCAATGCCGGCAGGGGGGGCGGTGGAGTGATGCCAAGGTGGCCAGCCAGTTCCCGTTGATATCGCTCTAGCTGCTTGATCGGCGAATGGGCGGGCAGTTCTTTCAGCGCGGGCGTGAATAGCGTCGAATCGTCCAGCAGGGTTTCCACATGGAGTTCGCGGGCGCATAGGCCCTGACTGATAGTGGCGATGGGTAGCGCTGGCATGACCTGTGTCGGTTTCCACTGCTTGGCATCGACCACCGCGGCGGCCCAGGCCGGCCGAACGTTCTGGCAGCGGTTCTTGATGCGCCCGCTATTGGCCTCCAGCCACTGGATATATTCCCAAGCCCAGGGCATTTCGCTGTAGGCCATGTAGATGTCGTTGGCGATATCGCGGCCTTGCAGAATCATGGGCAGAAGGATCAGGTACTGGGTCATGCCCACGGCCTCGCGTTGATCGGCTTTACCGCCCTTCTCCGCCACCTTGCGCCAATGGGCGACGTCCACTTCGGACAGCTGCCCCTTGCCATCGCACTCCAGTTCGCGCCATAGCTTGTTCTGCAGGAAAACGTAGATGCGGCCTGGGCGTGGCAAGGCGCCCCTGGGAGCCTCGCTGTGGGTCTCATATCCCGGTAAACGGGCCATCGGAACCACTGCCAGCAGGGTGTTCTGCTGGATGTTTTCTTCTTCCTCGGTAGTGCGGGCATCCAGCAGGACAGGTAGTTGCAGCTTGCCGCCGTCCTTGCGGCCGATATTAAGCACCAGCCGAGCACGACGGGCGTTCTCGTATTCAGTGCGCTTGCGAACGCCCTGTTCGATGTTCTGGTCGTTGAAACTACTCATGCGTTGTCCTCCGGACCAAGCAACTCAATCTGCCCGCCTTGTGCCGGGTCTCCCCAGACATCCACGATCAGCGCTTCGGAGCCTTTTTTGCTTTGCGCAGACAAGGCGAGCGGAGTGTTAACCCGCGTTCTTCCGGTCTTTTCTCCTACTGGCGCGGTATCCGCCGGTTTGGGTTTGGTTGGCAGGGTCGGGCTGGCCCCCGAGCCGTTGCCCGGCGCGCCGCCGGAGTTGAATTTGATGATCGGCCCGACCAGGGTGATGCCGCCGCCGTCGAGCTTGATAAAGCTGCCAGCGGCTTTGAAGGTCAGTTCGCTGCCGGCTTCGAGCACGACTTTCTGGCCGCTGGACAGGTGGATTTCGCTGCCGGCGTTGATGAACTGACCGGTGCCGATCTTGATGTGCTGGTTGTTGCCGACGGTGAGGTGGTCGCTGGCCTTGATTTCGCTTTTGCGGTCGAGGTGGGTGGTGCGGTGTTCTTCGGCTTTGAATTCGCTGTAGCTGTTGGCCTCGACGGTATCGTGGCGTTCGTGGCCGATGCGGATCTTCTGGTCGTGCTCGATGTTTTCGTCCCAGTCGCGCTCGGCGTGGATGTAGATCTGTTCCTCGCCCTTTTTGTCCTCGATGCGCACTTCGTTGTAGCCGCCAGCGCCGGGGCTGCTCAGGGTTTTGAACACGCTGCGGGTCTTGTTCGCCGGTAGGTCGTAGGGCACTTCATGGGCGGCGTGGTGCAGGCAGCCGCTGACCAGGGGCTGGTCGGGGTCGCCTTCGAGGAAGGTCACCAACACTTCCATGCCGATGCGCGGGATGGCGATGGCGCCGTAGCGGTCGCCGGCCCAGCTCGACGACACTCGCAGCCAACAGCTGGTTTTGTCGTCGGCCGCACCAATGCGATCCCAGAAGAATTGCACTTTGATCCGGCCGTATTGATCGCAGTGGATTTCTTCGCCGGCGGGGCCGGTAACCACGGCGCTCTGGCTGCCGAGGATGCGTGGTTTGGGGTGCTCCAGGCTGGGGCGGTAGGGCACCGCCCAGGGGGTGGCGGTGAAGTGGTTGCGGTAGCCTTGGATGAAGTCCGCGTTGCCTGCTTTCCCCTCACCCCAGCCCTCTCCCGGTGGGAGAGGGGGCTGATCGTGTTGGCTACCGAAATCGGTGATCGATTCTTCGAGCACCTGGGGCTGTTTGCCTTGGTGATGGATTTCGGTCAGTAGCCAGAGGTCGTTCCAGCTGGGGCGCGGGTGATCGGTGAAGGCGAGGAAGTGGCCCGATACCAACAGGGTCTGGTCGCTTTCGCCCTGGGCCTGTTCGAAGTCGTGGCGGTGGCGCTCCAGGGCGCGCTGGCTGAGGTGTTTGCCGCGCTTGCGGTCGACGAAGCGGCCGGGGTAGTCGTAGTCCTCAAGATCCGGGACGAACTCGCTTTTGGCCTCGGCCTCCATCAGCAGGCGCGGCTTCTCGAAGTCGTAGTCGCGACGGGTCACCCGGCTGGTGCGGGTTTCCACGCGCACGCCGAAGCGTTTGATCACCGGGTCGTCGGCGACCAGGCCGCTGTCTTGCTGATACGCGGTGGGCGCGAGCTTGGGGAACGGCGTCTGGTCGTCGCCGAAGACCAGCACATGCCCGTCTGTGCTGTGCTGGAAGTGGTAGTGAATACCTTCTTCCTCGCACAGGCGCTGGACGAAGTGCAGGTCGCTTTCGTCGTACTGCACGCAGTACTCGCGCTCGGGGTAGATCGAGCCGAGTTGGAAGTGGTAGGCGTTAGCCTGGATGCCGTGCTCCTCTAACACCTGGCCGATGATCTTGGCCACCGTCAGGTGCTGGAAGATTCGTTGGTTGGTGCGGTGCGCCAGGTAGGCCAGCTGCGGGCGCAGGCTGAGGTGGTAGCGACTCAGGCGGTTGCCGGATTCGCCCTGGGCAACGCGGTAGATCTGCCCGTGGATGCCGTTGCCGGCGGGTGACAAAGCCAGGAATGCGGCCTGATGCAGCAGGCTTTCCAGGTCGAGGTCGGGACGTTCGCTGACCAGTTCCAGTTCGAACACGAAGGGCTGGCTGATTGCCTCACGGCCGCTGAATTCGAGGACCTGCAGATCGTGCGCGAGGCCTTCGATACTCAGGCTGAAATGGGTCTGGTTGGCAGGGGCGAACATTCGTTGTTCCTCCGTTCCATGAGCCTGGGCTCCGGGAGTTATCGTTCCATGAATAGGCCGGCCATTTTACGAGAGCGTCGAGCTGGCGGTTGGGCGCATTCGACTTTTCTGCCTGGCCATCGCACTGAAACGCTTCGGCCAGGACGATGCCTGGCCGAAGCGGTGTCATGTGACCTCAGCCAGTACTTAGGCGGCGATCGGGGTACGCCAGTCGTCGGAACCGGAAGTGCCGGATACTTCGTGGGTCCAGACGATTTTGCGGTAGGTGAAGTACACATCTTCCAGGTGAGTGAAGTGCGACATGTTCGGATCCTGGCAGTTCGGCATGCGCGACTGCACGTCGACGATCACGGCATCTTCCAGCTCGATGGTGAAGTAGTGCTCCTGGGTACCGGTGGAGGAGGTGCGGTACCACTCCAGGCGGCACTTGTTCAGGCGCTCGCCGGAGGTCAGGGAGTTGAAGATCAGCGGCGAGGATTTGTCGAACACCTTGGTGATCATCAGCGGCTTGTGCACGCGCTGGCCAGTCGGCTGACCGGACTGCGGATCGCGCGGGATGATGACCTGGTGACTGAAGGCCTGGACCAGGATCTGGTCTTCATGACCTTCCTGGAAGATGTTGCCGACCGAATCTTCGGTGAAGGTGCCAGCGGTGATCAGGCCTTGCTTGGTGCCTTCGAGGGACAGATACGCGGGTGTTGGCATGAGTGCTTTCCTTGCTGTGGGTCATGGATCTGCAGTGATCCGGGAGCCCAGTAGAAAGCCATAAACGTGCCATGTTTATAAATTCGATACAAACCAAACGGTTAGCGTGACCTAAAGCAACAAAAAAGTCACAGTGCGCGCTAAGTCACGGAAAAGTGCGCAACTTCTTGCGCAGTGCTGCGCAAGAAATTGCGCACTACCATGCAGGCCTTAAACTGCGGCGCCTGTAGCGAAGTATCCACAGGCTTATGCACATCTTGCTGCGCAGCTTGTTGCGCAGTAGCGCCTGTGGGGAAAATGGCAAAAGGGCTGTCGAGCAGGCAAACGGCAGGCCTGCGCCAAGGCGGCGAATGCCCTGGGATCAGGCGCTCTTCTGCTGGCGCAGCAGTTGCTCATGGCCGTCGTCCCAGCCGGCCTCCCAGGCAGCGGCAAGCACCTCGGCGCTGTGGTCGTGGCGGGTGTTGGGGTGGCCGGTGAGGCCCGCCATGTAGCCTTGCTGGTAAGCCTTGTTCAGGCTTTCCAGGCTCCAGTGGCGGTCGTCCTTGGGATGGGCGTCGGACTCCATGGGCACAGCTCGTGTTGAATGCTCTGTGCCTATGCTAGTTGCGCCCGGCTTCCCTGGCTGGGTCGCCGGTCACAGCTTTTGCGTCGTTGCTTGCTTTTGTGACTGGGTCGACTAAAACCCCGGAGCCAGGATGCTCGCCTGATAGGCCGCGGCAAAGCTGTCGAAATCCCCTTCTTCCTGAGCCTCCAGCTCCGCCTGCTCACGCAGTGAGCGTGCGCTCGCGGCTTCGAAAGCGGCCTGCTGCTCTGCGCTCAACGGCGGGCTGCGGAAGTAGTCGGCGTGCTGCTTGCTCTGGCGCAGGGCGAACTGGCTGAAGCTTTCGCCCTGCTGCAGCTGCGCGAGCACCTGGGCCGAAGGCGTCAGGCTGGCATCGTCGATCTTGGCGCGCTGCAGCTGCAGGGCATGGCTGTGTGCTTCATTGCCCTGGCTCTGGTCGAGCAAGGTGGCCGTTTGCTGGATGCTGTCGAGCAGTTCGTGGGCCCAGGCCTGCAGGGCCACCGGCTTGCCGCGCAGGTGCAAGTGCAGGCCGGGACGGCGGCCGTCCTTGACCACTTTGCGGAAGTTGTCGGTGCAGGCGTGGCATTCTTCGCCGCCCAGTGGCGGGCTTTCCTGCAGGGCACAGAACAGCAGGAAGGCGTCGAGGAAGCGCGCCTCGACCAGGTCGATGCCCAGCGGCAGGAAGGGGTTGATGTCCAGGCAGCGTACCTCGACGTACTGCACGCCACGGGCCATCAGCGCCTGGATCGGCCGCTCGCCGCTGTGGGTCACGCGTTTCGGGCGGATGTTCGAGTAGTACTCGTTCTCGATCTGCAGGATGTTGGTATTGAGTTGCAGCCATTCGCCATCCTTCTTGCTGCCGATCTCGACATAGGGCGGATAGGGCGTGGCGACCGCCTGACGCAGGCTGTCGGTGTAGCTGCTCAGGTCGTTGTAGCAGGGGGTGAGACCGGCCTGGGCGTTGCTCTGATAACCCAGGTCGCTCATGCGCAAACTGGTGGCGTAGGGCAGGTACAGGGTATCGCCGTCGAGTTGCTGCAATTGGTGCGGACGGCCACGCAAGAAGCCCGCATCCAGGGCTGGCGAGGCGCCGAACAGGTACATCAGCAGCCAGCTGTAGCGGCGGAAATTGCGGATCAGGGCGATGTAGCGCGCCGACTGGTAGTCGCGCGCGTCGCGCGTATTGCCCTCGGCCTGCTGCAGCAGTGGCCACAGGCTGTCCGGCAGGGAGAAATTGTAGTGAATGCCGGCGATGCACTGCATGGTCTTGCCGTAACGCAGCGCCAGGCCCTTGCGGTAGACGTATTTGAGCTTGCCGATATGCGAGCTGCCGTACTCGGCGATCGGGATGGTCGCCTCGTCCGGTAGGGAGCAGGGCATTGACGGGCTCCACAGGTATTCGCCGTCGAGCTTGCTGTAGACGAAGCGGTGGATCTGTTCGAGATCGGCCAGGGTGATGGCCGGGTCGGGTTCGGCCGGGGTGATGAACTCCAGCAGCGCCTCGGAATAGTCCGTGGTGATCTGCGGATGAGTCAGCGCCGAGCCCAGCGCCAGCGGGTGCGGAGTGAGGGCCAGCTGGCCATCGCCATCGACGCGCAGGCATTCGCGCTCGATGCCGTGCAAGCACTGGGAAAGCAGGGAGAGGTTGGCGCGCTCGCCGAGCAGGGCCAGGCGGCGGGAGAACAGGTCGCTCAAGATTGCATTCCTTCACGCATCGGTCGCCCCAATATGGGGGCGAATCGATTGCTCTACAAGGGGGGCCGGTAATGGCGAATTGCGCCGCGGTTGTCCGCTCTGGGCGCAGCACGGCCTGGTTACCCTAGCCCAGTTTGGGCGCAGGCGATTACACGCGGGCGAAGGCGGCTTGTGCCTTTGCGACCCGTTTGTCGCCTGGATGCTCTTCGGCCTCTAGTGGCTGGGGGCGGCGACCACTGTCGGTGCCGCCGGGTCTGGTGGGTCACTTGCAGATAAAGGTGGCCTGGGCGGTGGCGATCAGTTTGTCGCCCTGCTGCACCCGCGCCTCCAGCACATGCACCTTGCGTCCGGCATTCAGCACGCGGGCGTTGCAGACGATCTCGCCTTCGCTGACCGCGCGGATGTAGTTGACCTTGCATTCCAGGGTCATGCTGCCGGCCTGGCCATCGAACAGGCTGTGGCTGGCTTGACCGAGCGCCGTGTCGATCAGCGAGAACAACGCACCGCCGTGCATGCGTCCGTGCAGATTGAGCAGGTGGTCCTGCATGCTCATGCGCACCTGGGATTCACCGTTCTCGGCTTTGTCGATGGTCATGCCGAGCAGCTTGCTGAATGCGCTGTCCTGGCCGACCGGGGACGTGTGGCTCATGGTTTACTTCCTCAACTGCTTGGCGTTGGCGAACAGCGCGGCCATGGCGGCGTTGCTGGCGGGCTGCGGTTCGGCGCGTGGCGTGCTGGCCGGCGGCCGAGGGCTGGCGTCACGCTTGCCACCACCACGGGGGCCGTTGCGCGTGCCCTCGATTTTCTCGCCCGGGGTGTCGCCCATGCGCATCGACAGGGCGATGCGATTGCGCGGGATGTCCACTTCCATGACCTTGACCTTGACCACGTCGCCGGCCTTGACCGCCTCGTGCGGGTCCTTGATGAACTTCTCCGACAGCGCCGAGATATGCACCAGGCCGTCCTGATGCACGCCGATGTCGACGAAGGCGCCGAAGTTGGTGACGTTGGTCACCACGCCTTCGAGGATCATCCCCAGTTCGAGATCCTTGAGCGTTTCGACACCCTCCTGGAATTCGGCGGTCTTGAACTCGGGGCGCGGATCGCGGCCGGGTTTTTCCAGCTCCAGGAGAATGTCGCCGACGGTCACCAGGCCGAAGCGTTCGTCGGTGAATTTTTTCGGGTCGAGGCGCTTGATGAAGGTCGCGTCGCCGACCAGCGAGCGGATGTCGCGGCCGGTGTCGGCGGCAATGCGCTGCACCAGCGGGTAGGTTTCCGGGTGCACCGCCGAGGCGTCCAGCGGGTTGTCGCCGTTCATCACGCGGAGGAAGCCGGCGGCCTGCTCGAAGGTTTTCTCGCCCAGGCGCGGCACCTTCTTCAGCGCATCGCGGGTCTTGAACGCGCCGTTGGCGTCGCGGTGCGCGACTATGTTCTGCGCCAGGGTCGCGTTGAGCCCGGAGATCCGCGCCAGCAGGGCGACCGAAGCGGTGTTGACGTCGACGCCGACGGCGTTCACGCAGTCCTCCACCACCGCGTCCAGGCTGCGCGCCAGCTTGAGCTGGGAGACGTCGTGCTGGTACTGGCCGACGCCGATGGATTTCGGGTCGATCTTCACCAGTTCGGCCAGCGGATCCTGCAGGCGGCGGGCGATCGACACCGCGCCGCGAATCGACACGTCGAGGTCGGGGAATTCCTTGGCCGCCAGTTCCGAGGCCGAATACACCGAGGCGCCGGCTTCGCTGACCATCACCTTGGTCAT
>Ga0209343_10008566_pt1 | contig 11877 bp, 10 predicted proteins | sample RifCSPlowO2_02_FD_184026 | JGI IMG/M metagenome (GOLD analysis project Ga0209343, IMG submission 184026) | Groundwater microbial communities from Rifle, Colorado - Rifle CSP2_plank lowO2_0.2 (SPAdes) (version 2) | ecosystem: Environmental > Aquatic > Deep subsurface > Groundwater | place... | reverse complement strand
GCGATATTCCGGTGGTGATGCTATCCACTTCGTATGCCGAGAGCGACGTGTTCGCTTCCCGCGATCTCGGCGCTGCCGACTACTTCAGCAAACCGATGGATATTCATCAGCTCGTTGAAACTATCCGTATCCTGGGTGAGCGCTGGATATCTCCCGGTGTGGAGGCAAGAGAAAAACCTCACACAACCCTGCAGCACACCGTGGAATTGCTCGAAGCATTGCCGGCCTTGCCGAAGATTGCACGCGAAATCCTCTCCATAAAATTAACGACCGACAAGGGAGATGAATTGCTGCTCAAGCTGGTCAAGAAAGATCCGGCCATTCTGGCGAAGATCATCGGCCTGGCAAATTCGCCGCTGTTCGGCACCTCGAAAATAATCATGACGGCAGATGATGCCGCGACTGTGCTGGGGATCAACCGTATCAAGATGGTTGCCTTGAGTTTCGCGATGATTTCATCCATGAAACGCAAGCCGCCCGGCTTGCTCGATGTGACACACCTGTGGCGGCACAGTATGGTTGTCGCATTGGCTCTGGATGAGCTTTCCAAGGCCATGCCACCGGAAAGGCGCCCGCCGGAAGAGGAGATTTACCTTACAGGGCTGTTGCACGATATCGGATTTCTGGTGCTCGAGTACGTCGATCCAAAACTCAGCGACCGTTTTCACGCTGCCCGCATCGCCACCGGAGCCGGGCGTCCGGTCACGGAACTCGAAGCCGAGTTGCTGGAGATGAATCACTGCGAATTGGGCGCACTGCTGGCGGAGCACTGGAACTTGCCGGAAGCCATCGTCGCCGTGTTGCGCAACCACCATTCTGACGGTGTGGCGCCAGATGCTGTGGGGCAGCCTCTCATTGCCATGACAAACCTGGTGGAGAAATTGCTGCCCCCGTTTGATATGTCCGAACATATTCCGTCAGGCATTGATGCCGGAGAATGGCTGGCGCTGGGTATTGCGGCGGATCGCGTGGATGAGGTCGAAACCGCCATGCGCAAGCACGCCAAAGAGGTTGTATCGGCGTCGGCTTGAATATAAACCGTAGGGTGGGCTATGCCCACCATGTCGGGCATAGCCCGACCTACATTGGGTTCCGGCTCGCCCGGCTTAGGGAGAAAATGACCATGAATGAAGCTTCACAAACTGTTTCGATCCTGGTGGTCGAAGACGATCCCGGCGACTTCGGGTTGATCCGGGCGCATCTGCGGATGTCATGCTCGGCGCATTGCGGTGGCTTGGGGCAATTGCTTTGGGCGAAGACGCTGGCCGAGGGTATCGCCATGGCGCAAGACAATAAACCAGACGTCGTGCTGCTCGATTTGTCGCTTCCGGATTCGGCGGGGCTGGATACAGTACGTGCAATGCGTGCCGCCCTGCACGACGTGCCCATCGTGATATTGACGGGGCATGACGACAGCGCGCTCGATGACTCCGCCATGGAAGCGGGTGCGCAGGATTATCTCGTCAAGGGACAGTTTGAGCATAATGCGCTGGGGCGCGCCATACGCCATGCGCGGGTGCGCGGCGCGCTTGAGCAGGAGTTGAAACGCAAAAATCAGGAATTGCAGGAGCTGCATGAAAGGGATATGGATGACATGGCGGTGGCCAGCAGCGTTATGAACCATATCATGCGCTCGGACGGATTGCGCGATCCGCAAATTCGTTATTTTCTGCGCCCTGCACAACAATTCAGCGGAGATATCATTGCTGCCTCACGGGATAACAAAGGCGACTTGCGTGTCATGCTGGCGGATGTTACCGGCCACGGGCTGCAAGCCGCATTGTTTTTGCAGCGCACCTTCAGGATATTTTATGCAATGGCAAAGAAGGGGTTTTCAACCGGAGACATTGTCACGGAAATAAACCAGTTCATGCGTGAAATCGCCGTGCCCGGACATTTCATTGCGGCAGCGGTGGGGCATATCGACCGCGATGGCTCTCGCATCGAAATTTGGAACGGCGGCATCCCTACCGCCGTGCATGTGTCCAATAATGGCGAGCTGCATAAATTCAAATCGAGGCATCTCCCCCTAGGCGTGAGTGACGCAGATGCGTTCGACACTGCCACCGAAATTTTTCACGCGCCGCCGGGAACGCTCCTGCTCTGCTCGGATGGCCTGACCGAAGCGGAGGATGTTTCCGGCGAACCATTCGGCGATACGCGATTTGAATCCCAGCTCCGGGTATCACCACCGGATAAAATGTTTGACAATATTCTTTCCGCGCTTGAAATCCATCTTGGAGTGGGCGTCGCCCACGATGACATATCCATGGTGCAAGTCCAATGCATTGTGCCAATGTGGCATATATAAACAGCAGAATCGAGAAAAAACATGAGTGAAGTTTTTCAGCAAGCTGTATCGATCTTGGCGGTAGAGGATGATCCCGGCGATTTCGGGTTGATTCAGGCGTATGTACACTTGGCCGAACTCGGCGTCGGTGGCGGCAAGGGGCCTGTGAAATGGGCGAAAACGCTGGCTGAGGGCATTTCCGCAGCAAAAAGCAGCAGGCCCGATGTTGTACTACTCGACTTGTCGTTGCCCGATTCGGCAGGGCTGGATACGGTGCGGACGATGCGTGCCGCCTTGCCCGGCGTGCCCATCGTGGTGCTGACGGGGCATAACGACAACACGCTTGCCGCTGCCGCTTTGCAAGCCGGGGCACAGGATTATCTGGTCAAGGGACAGTTCGAGCACAATGCGCTGGGCCGCGCGGTACGCCATGCGCTGGTGCGCGAGATACTGGAGTCGCGCCTGCGCTTATTCGAGGTTGCGCTGAATTCGGTCGCCAACGGGATCGTCATCACCGACATTCATGCGCATATCCAGTGGGTCAATCCGGCCTTTACGCAACTGACGGGATTCTCGCTGGAAGAAGCGCTGGGGAGAAAGCCAAGTGAATTGGTAAAGTCCGGCAGGCATGACCCGGTGTTTTACCGGAATATGTGGGAAACTATTCTTTCAGGGCAAACGTGGCACGGCGAGATCGTCAACCGGCGCAAGGATGGCTCACTCTATGATGAAGCGCTCATCATCGCTCCGGTAACTGGTGAGGATGGGGCAATCCAGTATTTTGTCGCCATCATGCAGGACATCACCGAACGCAAGCAGGCGGAAGAGAAAATCAGCAACCTGGCTTTTTATGACGCGTTGACGCAACTTCCAAATCGACGCCTGCTGAATGATCGGCTGGAACAAGTGATGGCCGCCAGCAAGCGCAGCGGCCATTATGGCGCGGTGATGTTCCTCGACCTGGACAACTTCAAACCGCTCAATGATACGCACGGGCATGGTGTGGGTGATTTGCTGTTGATAGAGGTAGCGCGCCGCCTAACCAGTTGTGTGCGTGAGGTGGACACTGTCGCGCGTTTTGGCGGAGATGAATTTGTGGTAATGCTTGGCGAGCTGGATGTGGATAAGGTCGAGTCCATTACGCAGGCAGGCCTGGTTGCCGAGAAAATCCGCATCGCTTTGTCCGAGCCATACCTGCTGAAAATTCAGCAAGAGGGTAAATCGAAGATTGCCGTCGAGCATTATTGCACGTCGAGTATTGGCATAGCGCTATTCATCAATCACGAGGCCAGTCCGGAAGATATTCTCAAGTATGCGGATATGGCGATGTATCAAGCCAAAGAGGGCGGGCGGAATTCGGTTCGTTTTTATGATGCGAAGGATTTGCAGTAGCTGCGGTTCGCAGGTCAGGCTCTCTGGCACAACTTGGCTTACAGATTGTCGTATCCTTAAAATGAAAATGGAGTTAAGTACTCCAGAGGGTTATCTCACTGAATTAGTGGCAGCATTTTTTCTTTTTTTCAACTTCAAGACTGTTAATTTCGATTTCTTCCAGGTTATTGATAAACGCCAATTTGAGGCGATCCATCCAGCCGCCGCCGAGATCGGCTCCTATTGATGCCAATTTATCCGCAATCTGCCCGGCGGTTGCCTGGATGAGGTCATACTGGATTTCGATTTTGTCCCCCTCAATGCAAACTTCATGTATCCCCATCATCTCGATCAACGCACGTTTTACCTGCTCGGCCTGTATCGCATCAAGCGGTGCCGATAACAAAAGGCGGCGGCGTTTGATGACTTGCTTTCCCTCCTGCGCAGGAGCTTGGCGACCGGGAAATCCAATGTATAAATGCGGGTTCGCCAGGAACCGCTCCTGGCACTGTGCCGAACAAAAGGCGTAATGGCCACCCGCGTATTCCGTGGCGAAGGAGGTAGATGGAACTTGCATTTGGCAAACGTAGTCTTTGACTGTTTCATTCATGATTTTTCTCCTTAAAATTAAACAAACGTATCTGTCTTCACTTTGACGCTTCGCAACCCGCATCGGGCGCGTTACGGTATGAATTCCGGCGTATGGGCGGCATATTCACGCCAGCGTTCGCCGAACTCCGCCTCGGCATCCCGCTCCTCGGTGCGCGCCAGCCGCATGTACATCCACACCAAGACCGGAAACATCAGCAGCGTCAAAATGGTCGGCCACTGCAACAGGAAGCCGAACATGATGAGCACGAAAGCATCGTATTGGGGATGGCGGACTTTGGCGTAAGGCCCCGTGGTTGCCAGACCATGCTTGCGCTGTGCCCGATAGAGCGCTTTCCATGCGGCAGACAGCAAAATAAAACCGCCGAAAATGAATACGGTGCTCAACAAATGGAACGGCCCGAAATGCGGGTTGGCGCGCCAGCCGAACAACACTTCCAATAAGTGGCCCGCATCGTGCGACATGAAATCAACGCCGGGATAGCGGCTGCCCAGCCAGCCGGACAATAAATAAATTGTCAGCGGGAAGCCATACATTTCCGTGAACAGCGCGACGATGAAAGCCGCGAATGCACCAAACGAGCGCCAGTCGCGCGGCGTTTTCGGCTTGGTGAAACTGAACGCGAAAATGATGAACACCGCAGAGTTGATGATAACCAGCGACCACAGGCCATAATCGGGAGCATCCGTATTCATTTTGACTCTCCTTCGGACGAGCCATGATGATGCGTATGTTGGCCATCGTCGCCATGCCCGTGGTGCATGAACAGGTGCATCAGCGGGCAGGCCAGCAGAAACAGGTAGGGCAAGACTCCCAGCACATGCGCGCGGTGCTCCGTGAATAACAGGAATCCGGCAATCGCGAGGAATCCATAGAACACCCAGCGTCCTCTGGATATGTGTCGTGTTTCGTGTGAAACAGACATAATTGCCTCCTTAAAGTTTTACGCGGCGCAGCCGCAACGCGTTGGTAATCACCGATACCGAACTGAAACTCATCGCCGCCGCCGCGATGATGGGCGAGAGCAGCAGGCCGAAGACCGGGTACAGCACGCCCGCCGCGATGGGGATGCCGAGCACGTTGTAGATGAAGGCGAAGAATAAATTCTGGCGGATATTTTTCATGGTCGCGCGGGACAGGCGCACGGCGCGCACGATGCCGTTCAGGTCGCCCTTGACCAGCGTGACGCCCGCGCTTTCCATCGCCACGTCGGTGCCGGTGCCCATCGCGATGCCGACTTGCGCTTGCGCCAATGCCGGCGCATCGTTGATGCCGTCGCCCGCCATCGCCACGATGAATCCCTGCGCTTGCAGTTGTTTGACGATGGTAGCCTTCTGCTCGGGCAACACTTCCGCCTCGATGCGGTCGATGCCCAATTTTTTCGCAACCGCTTCCGCCGTGGTGCGGTTGTCGCCGGTAAGCATGATGACCTGTATGTTCTCCTCATGCAGGGCGCGGATCGCGTCCGGCGTGGAGGCCTTGACCGGATCGGCCACGCCGATCAATCCCGCCGCCTTGCCGTCAATTGCCAGCAGCATCACCGTCTGGCCATCGCTACGCAGCGCCTCGGCGCGTACCGGCAATTCGCCCGCGTCGATGTTCAACTCTTCGAATAATTTGAGGTTGCCCAGTGCGACCGCGCGCCCCTCGACCGTTCCCATCACGCCCTTGCCGGTGAACGAGCGAAAGTCGCTAACTGCCGCCAGCGCCAGTGATTTTTCCTGTGCGCCGTTCACGATCGCCGCAGCCAGCGGATGCTCGCTGGCGCGCTCCAAGCTGGCGCCGAGGCGCAGCACTTCGTCTTCGTCGAATTCGGCGAGCGGAATGACCGAGGTCAGTTTCGGCTTGCCCTCGGTCAGCGTGCCGGTCTTGTCCACCACCAGCGTGTTGATCTTCTCCATGGTTTCCAGCGCCTCGGCGTTCTTGATCAGCACACCGGCCAGCGCGCCGCGCCCGGTGCCGACCATGATGGACATCGGCGTGGCCAGCCCCAGCGCACAGGGGCAGGCGATGATGAGCACCGCCACCGCGTTGACCACGGCGTGCGCCAGGCGCGGCTCTGGCCCGAAGATGCCCCATATCGCCAGCGTGGCGAGCGCAACCCCCACCACCGCCGGAACGAAATAACCCGCCGTGACATCGGCCAACCGCTGGATCGGTGCGCGCGAACGCTGCGCCTCGCTCACCATATGCACGATCTGCGCAAGCAGCGTGTCCGCGCCGACGCGTTCGGCGCGCATCAATAAACTACCCGTGCCGTTCACCGTCGCGCCAATAAGATGCGCGCCCGCAGTCTTTTCCACCGGGATGGATTCGCCGGTCACCATGGATTCGTCCAGTGAACTCACGCCTTCCAGCACCACGCCGTCCACCGGCACTTTCTCGCCAGGGCGCACGCGCAGCACGTCATTCGGCTGTACATGCTCCAGTGGGATGTCTTCCTCGTTGCTGTTAAGAAGAAATTCGCGTAGCGATTCGATCGCTCCCTCGCCCGGGGATTCAAGATTGCCTTTCTCGTTTGTCCTTTCTCCCGCTTGCGGGAGAGAGTTAGAGAGAGGGGCTCTTTGCGGGAGAGGGTTGGGGAGAGGGGAGCGCACGATGCGCGCGGTCTTCGGCGCAAGACCCAGCAACAGCTTGATCGCGGCGCTGGTCTGGCTGCGCGCACGCAACTCCATCACTTGCCCGAGCAACACCAAGGCCATAATCACTGCTGCCGCTTCGAAATACACCGGCACCGTGTCCATCATGCTGCGCATCGCGGATGGGAATATCCCCGGCAGCAGCATCGCCACCACGCTGTAGCTCCAAGCCACGCCGACGCCGAGCGCGATCAGGGTAAACATGTTGAGGTGGCGGTTGACTATGGACGCCCAGCCGCGCTGGAAGATCGGCCAGCCGCCCCACAGCACAACCGGCGTGGCCAGCGCGAATTCCAGCCATTGCAGCATGAGCATGGAGACAGATTCCGGCATGGCTTGCGGCAGCAGGTCGGTGCCCATCGCCATCACGAACACCGGCAAGGCCAGCGCCGCGCTCACCCATAAGCGCCGCGTCATGTCGCGCAGCTCGGCGTTGTCTTCTGCCGGGGCGTTGCGCGGTTCCAGCGCCATGCCGCAGATCGGGCAACTGCCCGGCTCGCTGCGCACGATCTCGGGATGCATCGGGCAGGTATATTCGAGTGCTCCCGGAACTGCCATCGTTTTCTGGGGCGATTCCGGCTCCAGCGCCATACCGCATTTCGGGCAGTTTCCCGGCGCGGGCTGGCGTATTTCCGGATGCATCGGACAGGTGTACATCACGCCTGCTTTGGTAACTTGCGTCTCCTTCAGGTGCGGCTTCAGGTAATCCGCCGGGGACGCCTGGAATTTGGTCAGGCACTTCGCGCTGCAGAAGCGGTATTCGGCACCGCGATATTCGCAGCGGTGGGGAGATTCCGGTTTCACTGTCATGCCGCATACAGGATCAGTTGCCATTTCATTCCCCCTTCGGGTGGTGGACAAAGTTTTGCCGCGTAACCTCAGCCGCTCATTTCAGCAACCACTTGAAACTTCTCGGAGAGGGATCGCCTGCCAGGCGTATCTGTAACTCCACTGACGCCGGTGGTGGGGCTATGGCCTTGAAGCGCAACATGCCCTTGCGGTGGTGGCCTCCGGGTGGCGCACCTTCCCAGCTCAAGGGCTGGTATTGTTTTCCATCTGCAATGAGCACCGCAGATTTAGCCATGTCATCGTTCAGAGCCTTGGTATGGGTTTCCAGAACTACCTGAAAATCCCATGTCTTCGCTACGTTCGGGATGTTTTGCAATGTGGCCGTAACTTTTATTTCCCGCTCGTTGCTTACTTGCGGCGCATACCCGGATTCCGCCGCGTGGCTCGCCGCAATGATCCTGATGCCCCCGGAATCATGGATGCAGGAATAAGCGGCTATTGCCGCAACAGCCAGACCCATCAAGAATTGATTTCGCATTTTTTATGCTCCTTGGCAGCTTTGATAACTTTCGATGAGACATACAGGATGCCGGCAGCGTTAAAGGCCAGACCAACCCAGAACAACTCGACCTGATACTCTGCAACGACAGCGAGAATGCCCGTGACCCCCAGAATGGGCAAGATGTTGGTCAGGTAATGGGCGCAGCAGGAAACCATCGCGGCAGTAGAGGTTGTGCCGGATACCGCAACCACTTTGCCTGACGCACCATGTTGTCCGACGAGGTTCTTGAGGTAGGTGTAGAGTCCAACCTGAACGCCGAAGCCCAGCGCAAGGGGCACGATGAAATACCAGAATGTTGCGAATTGCTCGAACGCGAAGCCCATCCCCGAAATCAGGCTGACCACCCCGAAATAGATAGCGAGCAATAACACGAACGCTCCTCCTCCAAATTGAAGGGGCATATGAAATGCTAACTGTGCCGTTCCCGATTGCTGGTGTGCCATATCGCACCTCCTACGTCATAAGACATTTGTCGGATCGCTTAAGGTTCCCTGATTACTTGCGCCGGATATTGACGATCACCCATACCAGTTCCTCCGGTTTGGTTTTTCCCAGCTCAAACTGCACCGCGTCGCCTTCCTTTAGACCATCCAGCAGCGAAGCTTTCGTCACGTTGAAGTCCATCGACATGGCCGACCAGCCGAGCGATTTGATCGGCTCGTGCGCCAGCTTGATGCGCAACTTTGCGCGATCCACGGATACCACTTTCCCCGTGCCCTGATGGCTGGCCTGTTCGGTTTTCTTCTGTGCTTCCATTCCCGCCATCGGTTGGGCGGCCAGCGGCAGTGACACCGCGCCAGCCAAAAACAGGGCGATTATTCCAATTCGTTTTTTAGCTCCGGCATAACGGCCGCCAAGGCGCGCATCAGCCTTCTCTGAAACTCCGCTTTGCTTCGTTTTCATTGTGTTCTCCATCTGTCGCTTTTCCGGGCATTGCAAAAGAAACTTCGGCTGCTGCCCGTTTGCAGCCGGAATCTATGGTTTATGCGGCTTTGAATCATCACGGGCTGCTCGAACGGCCCTGAGCTCCTTGATCGCCTCGCGCAATACAAATAGCGCCGAGCGTAAAAAGAGTGCGGCAAGCGCTAGTCCCACCAGGATGTCGGGCCAGCCGGAATGGGTGAACCACACTCCCGCCGCAGCAAACAACACCGAGACATTGGCAATGATGTCGTTCCGCGAGCACAACCAGACGGAGCTCATGTTGATATCGTCCGCCCGATGTCGCCAGAGCAGGAAGAAACAGGCGCCATTCGCGGCAAGTGCCAGCAATCCGATCGCCCCGATAGTCTCGAACACAGGAAGCTGGGGAAAAACGATCCGGTAAATCGCTTGCCCGAGCACGAAAAGCCCAAAGGCCATCATGATGCCCCCTTTGAGTAGTGCCGCTCTGGCTTTCATTGCTGCGCCACGCGCAACGACGTACAGGCTGAAGCCGTAAACCAGCGCATCGCCCAGCATATCCAGGGAATCCGCCACTAGCGAAACAGAGTTTCCGAGCAGCCCGGCCGTGAGTTCCACGATGAACATGACTGCATTGATGCCCAGCACAGCTTTAAGTGTGGCGCTCTGACGGCTACGAAGAGCGTCGATCTCGCATGCCTTGTCGTTACAGCAATCAGCCATTGCTTATCTCCAATTCGCTTTTCTGATCTCTCTGCTCTTGACCAGCGCATACAGCGCCGGGATCACCAGCAACGTCAATACGGTGGAGGAGATCATCCCACCGACCATCGGCGCGGCGATGCGGCTCATCACTTCCGAACCGGTGCCGCTGCTCCACATGATCGGCAACAGCCCGGCCATGATTGCCGTCACGGTCATCATCTTCGGGCGCACCCGTTCCACCGCGCCTTGCATGATGGCGGCATGCAGATCATCCAGCATCGGCATGCGGCCTTCTGCGGCGCAACGCGCCTGAACTTCCTGCCAGGCGTGCTCCAGATAGATCAGCATCACCACGCCGGTTTCCGCCGCGACCCCGGCCAGCGCGATGAAGCCCACCGCAACGGCGACGGACAGGTTGTAGCCGAGCAGCCACAGCAGCCATACGCCGCCGACCAGCGCGAACGGCACCGAGAGCATCACGATCAGCGATTCCGTGACGCGCCTGAAGTTGAGGTATAGCAGCAGGAAGATGATCAGTAGCGTGATCGGCACCACGATCTTCATTTTTGCGGCGGCGCGCTCCATGTATTCGAACTGCCCGCTCCAGGTGGCGTAATAGCCGGGCGGAAATTTCACCTGCTCCGCCACCGCCTTGCGTGCCTCCGCCACATACGAGCCGATATCGCGGTCGCGGATGTCCACATAGATGTAAGCCGACAGCAGCGCATTCTCGGTGCGGATGGACGGCGCACCCTTGCTGATGCTGATCCTGGCAAGTTGCCCGAGCGGGATCATCGCGCCTTGGCCATTTTCTGACATGGGCGTCGGCACCAGCACTTCGCGCGCAATTTGTTCCGGCGTGCTCCGCAGTTCTCTCGGATAGCGCACGTTCACACCGAAGCGCTCCAGACCTTCCACCGTGGTCGTGACATTTTCGCCGCCCAGCGCGGTGGCGATCACTTCCTGTGCCTCGCCCACCGTCAGGCCATAGCGTGCTAGTGCGGTGCGATCCGGTTCGATGTTGAGATAAAAGCCGCCGGTGATGCGCTCGGCGAAGGCGCTGGTCGTGCCAGGGACGTTTTTGACCACCGCCTCGATGTCCTTGGCCACGCGTTCCATTTCCTCCAGATTCTTGCCGAACACCTTGATGCCGATCGGCGTACGGATGCCGGTAGAAAGCATGTCGATGCGCGCCTTGATCGGCATCGTCCAGGAGTTCGCCATGCCGGGGATTTGCAACGCCTCGTCCATTTCGGCGATCAATTTATCGGTGGTCATGCCACTGCGCCATTCGCCCTGCGGTTTGAGGTTGATCACCGTTTCGAACATCTCCAGCGGAGCTGGATCGGTGGCGGTCTGCGCGCGGCCCGCCTTGCCATACACCGAGGCGACCTCGGGAAAACTCTTGATGATCTTGTTCTGCGTTTGCAGCAGTTCTGCCGCTTTCGTCACCGACATTCCGGGCAGCGACGCGGGCATGTAGAACAGCGTGCCCTCGTTCAGGGTCGGCATGAATTCGCTGCCCATGCGCATCGCCGGATAAATAGTCACCGCCAGCGCCACGAGTGCCGCAACAATGGTGGTTTTTTTCCAGCGCAGCACGGCGGCGATGATCGGGCGATAGCTCCAGATCAAGAAACGGTTCAGCGGGTTTTTATTTTCCGGCATGATCTTTCCGCGGATAAACAGCATCATCAGCACCGGCACCAGCGTGACCGACAGCAATGCCGCGCCCGCCATCGCGAAGGTTTTGGTGAACGCCAGCGGCGCGAACAGCCGCCCCTCCTGCGCCTCCAGCGTGAATACCGGCAGGAATGAGACAGTGATGATCAGCAGCGAGAAGAATAGGGCAGGGCCGACTTCCTTGCAGGCGGCGAGGATGGCGGCGGCGCGTTCGTCAAAACCGAACCCCTCCCGGCCTCCATTTGTCAGGGGAGGAGTGATCGTTCCTTCCCCTTCAGGGGGAAGGTTAGGATGGGGGTGGGTTGATAACGCAGCATTCCCCCCC
>Ga0209343_10008559_pt1 | contig 11881 bp, 8 predicted proteins | sample RifCSPlowO2_02_FD_184026 | JGI IMG/M metagenome (GOLD analysis project Ga0209343, IMG submission 184026) | Groundwater microbial communities from Rifle, Colorado - Rifle CSP2_plank lowO2_0.2 (SPAdes) (version 2) | ecosystem: Environmental > Aquatic > Deep subsurface > Groundwater | place: Rifle... | reverse complement strand
AACCAGAATCTCCCCTCCCTTGACGGGAGGGGGCTAAGGGGAGGGCGTAAAACAGCTTCAACCCCCACCCTGACCCTCCCCCGTAAAGGGGGAGGGGGTGAGGGGCAAGGGGAGAGGGAACTTTTCCCTGTCACCCTGACTCAGCAAAAACCTCTCTGCCTCCTTTTCTATATCTCCTGTGAAGAGGATTGAGAAATTACCATAGCTAATCTTTATAACTATTGAGAGGTTGTTATCATGCCCCCTCCCTAATTTAGGATTTAGGATTTTTGATTTATGATTTTTAAATCCTAAATCGTAAATCTTAAATCCTAAATCGGGATGTAATATCTCCACCTTAACTTTTTTATCAACTTCTATTTTATCTCCTGCACCCAAAACTCTGTATGAAATATTTTTCTCTCTGGCAATTTCACGCAGTTTTACATAAATTAAATCAGTTGATTCCTGACCATTATCAAAATAGTTTTTGACAGGCATCTCATTTAATATGAATAGAAGCCCTCCTACATGATCGCTGTCTGGATGCGAACCAATGACATAATCAATCTTTGTGATACCAATATCCCAGAGATATGGAGCCACTATGCTTCCGCCTGCATCAAAATCATCCATCAATCTCCCTCCATCTATCAGCATGGTCTTTCCATTTGGGAATTGAATCAATGAGCATTCAGCCTGTCCTACATCAAGGAAGGTAACCCTCAATGAGTGATGAGTGATGAGTGATGAGTGATGAGTTAGAATAGAGATTATTAAAAGCAAGAATATTGAAATAGTTCCTATCTTTATCCACTTGTGTCGCTTGATATTTAATACTCCAAAAAGGAGAGGGTATATCATAAATATAGTTAGTAAAGAGGGGGTCTGAACTCTTATTGAGTAATAAGGAATATTTGTGAAGAATTTTGCTGTCTTAACCAAAATAAATGTTAGAAAGACAGGTATATTTATTAGAAACGAGGCAAGCTGTTCACTCAAATTTGACAACACTGAAAAGATCAGCGTAAGAGGGGTTATAAGGGATGATATGGGGATTGCTATAATATTTACAATCAAGCCTATTATAGAGACAATATTAAAGTGATATACAATCAATGGCAGTGTTCCGATGGTGGCAAAGATTGAGGAAATAATATAATTGTATAACCAGCGGTGTCTTAGAAAAAACTTACGCAGGCTGAAGCCTGTGGCTACCGAAGGGCTAAGGGGTGAAGGCTCAAATCTAAATCTTGTAAATCCATAAGCTATGGACAGAACTGCGATAAAGGAGAGCTGAAAACCTATACTGAAAAGGGAGGGCGGATGCCATATCAAAATAATCATTGCTGCGAGAGAAAGTGTGTTATATACATTGCTTTCTCTATAAAGGACAAGGGATAATAGATATACAACAGTCATTATACCTGCCCTTACAGCCGAAGGGCTGTCTCCAACAAGCAGCGAGTAATACAAAACGGGGAAAAAGGTAAAGAATGCTGCAAATCTCTGGACTGCACCAACCAGAAATAGGCGGCGGTAAAAATTTAAAAATAGAAAAGAGAAAAACTTTCTAAAGATTAAAAAAGCGGCAAAGGCTACAAAACCGACATGCAAACCTGATACTGCAAGGAGATGGGCAATACCTGTAGAGCTAAAAATATTTCTCATTTCTCTGGAGATTGCAGTTCTCTCACCAAAGACCATTGTCTTTAATATTGACGATTCTTCAGGAGGTGCGTTTTTTTCTAAGAAGAGTGACATTCTTTCTTTTGATTTATAAATATATGAAAGTATGCCTCCCTTATCTTTATCTAATACCTCTATCTGATTCCCCTTACTGATACTTCCAATTACATAAATGCCCTGGTCCTCCATATATTTCTTATAATCAAATCCACCGGGATTTTTGAAATTCCTTGGGATATGTAACTTTACATCTCTTATTCTGACACTGTCCGTATAGTTGGCATCAGTGGTGTCTCTATATAGAGTTATTTTTACTTTTCCAGCAGTGGCTCTATTAGATATTTTCTCCACATCTATATAGAGCCTTGTCTTATTTTCAAGAACCTCAGGCGGTTTATATATGATGCCCTCAATAGTAACCTTATCCCCCCGCTCCCCCCCTTGGAGACCTCCCCTCTCCCCTCCTTCAGAAGGAGGGGAAAAAGGGGAGGTCAAAGGGGGGAATGAAATGGGGGGGGTGATAAGATTAGAGATGTGATTGTCAGGGATGGTCATAGACTGGTAATTTATGGCCACTGCACCTATAAGAATAAAAGTAGACAGTAAGGAGTAGGCAATAGGCAGTTTTTTACTCCATATGACGGAGAGGATAAGGCTGACTGATAGTGTAACGATTATAACTATGGTTAAATGGATAAGATAGAGTGGCAGATACCTGCCCAACAAGATACCTGCCATATAAAATATAAGGATTGGGATAACTGGCTTCTTCATCCGGTAAGAAAATTTAGTGCCTTGTCTAACTGTGCATGGCTCCCCAGCAAGATTAAAAGGTCTCCTGCCTCAATCTTTAAATCTGGGTCGGGATTTACCTTAACTTCATCTTTTCTGACAATAGAAATAATAACTGTCCCTGTATTATGCCGTAAATCAAGTTTCTTTAAACTCTTTTTATTTGCTACTGAATCTTCAGTTACCAGATAGCTTTCTATTGTGCTCATTAAAAGATATTTATAGAGGTCTTTTAATTTCTCTTGTGATAAGGATAGTCCGCGGAGCATACCATAGCCGTCCATCCTTACCATGCTCACATACTGATTAATAATATTTCCTGGGACATGATACTCTTTCAACACCCGTGAGAATATCTCCACAGATGTTTCAAAATCCATAGGGATGACCTGATTCGCCCCAAGACTACTCAATTCTTCTACCTCTGATGCATACAGTGTCCGGGCAATAATGTGTATATGGGGATTCATCTGGCGGGCTATATGTATACCCCTTCGGATTGATAGCGGATCGGAAATGGCAAAGACTATAATCTTTGCCCTTTCAATTCCTACCTTATGGAGAATCTCTTTACTTGTTATATCACCATACATAATGGGGATTCCTGCCGATTTTCCCGCTTCTATTCTCTCTGGATTCATTTCAATAACAGTAAAGTGAATTCGTGTCTCCTTTAAAACTTGAGCGAGATTTTTTCCGTTTAATCCGTAACCGGCAATGATGACATGGTCATTTAATTTTTCCCCTTCCCCCTCGTCCCACTTTTTCTCAGAGATTGAGAAAATGGACTGCAGTTTAAGGGATAGCCCATAGGATACCTGAATTAAAAATGGTGTTGCCATCATTGTAAGGATTGCAGTGATAAGAAATGTCTGAAAATCATCATTCCCGATTAATTGCAGTGACATCCCCTCTCCTGCCAGCAAAAAAGAGAACTCACCAATCTGGGCAAGTCTCAGGGCGGCTATGAATGCTATACGGGGGGATTTCTGGAATATTACGACAGAAATAAATACCGGGATTGCCTTTAATACAATAAGGGAGACAGTTAACAGCAATATGTAAATTAAATGGTCGGATAGATAATATAATTTAAATAGCATCCCGATAGAGATAAAAAAGATACTGCTGAAGAAATCCCGGAATGGCAGTATATCAACCACAACCTGACTGCTGTATTCCGATTCGGATATAATCAACCCTGCAATGAACGCACCCATAGCGAGGGATAAACCAAAATATTGTGTAAGCCATGCAGTGCCAAGGCAAATAAGGATAATAAAGAGAATCAGGGATTCGCGGTTCTTCAGCCTGACTATATGATGAAGCAGTTTTGGCACCAAAATACGGGATGCAAAGAATATAAACACCACTGCTATTACTGCCTTGAGAATAGCTGTAATAATAATCTGTGGTGAGGCGCCCTCCCCGCTTCCAAGAATTGGAATCAACAATATCATTGGGACAACACAGATGTCCTGAAATAGGAGGATGCCTACAGAAAATTTCCCATGAGGCGAATCAATTTCCCCCCTGTCTGTATACATCTTAAGGACAATTACAGTGCTGCTCAGAGAGGTAAGAAAACCAAAAAAGAGTGATTGCTGGAGGGTGTAGCCTGAGATATAAAAAATAATAAATGTGCCAATAATTGTCAAGACGACCTGTATACCTCCACTTCCAACAATGGTCTTAATATTTCTTGCCATCCGGGTCAGTGAGAATTCAAGCCCTACAGTAAACAATAAAAGTGCAACTCCGATTTCTGCCAGCATCTTCACCATGCTAAGTTCATATATCAGCCTGATACCGTAGGGGCCAATAACCATTCCTGTAAGCAGATAACCGATAATGGCAGGCAGTTTTAATTTATGGAATATGAAAGTAATTGGAAGGGTGAATGCAAGGATAATGATTATATCTCTTAATAATGGGAATTCATTCATAGAAGAATTCTACCACAGTAGACGCAAAGAAGAATCAAAAACAAAAAAGATTTTTAAAATGTAAGAAAATTATAAAAATAGGACGCAGATTTTCGCAGATAAACGCAGATAAAAATCTGACTTATAATTAATCCTGAAAATCTGCGTTCATCTGCGTTCCATTAGGTTTTTGTTTATATAGTTTTTAAATTGTAAAAATCAGAAAAAATTTGGTATAGTAGCAAACTATGACTGAAAAATTAAAAAGAACACATACCTGTGGTGAATTGAGGAGCGGCAATGTTGGCAACATTGTAATCCTTACCGGCTGGGTTCAAAAGCGTAGGGACCATGGGGGGTTAATCTTTATAGATTTAAGGGACAGGGATGGGATTACGCAGGTAGTTGTAAATCCAACCCCCCCGCTCCCCCCTTTGAGACCTCCCCTCTCCCCTCCTTCTGAAGGAGGGGAAGAAGGGGAGGTCAAAGGGGGGGAGCGGGGGGGTCTTCATAAGAAGGCACATGAGATAAGGAGCGAATATGTCCTGGCGGTTAAGGGTAAAGTTGCAGCACGACCTGAAGGAACAACAAATCCGAAACTGCTGACAGGGGAGATTGAGGTTAATGCAGATGATTTAGAGATTTTAAATGAGTCCAAGCCCCTCCCGTTTTCTATAGAAGAAGGTGAGGAGGTATCTGAGATGTTGAGGCTTAAATACAGATACCTTGATTTAAGAAGGCTTTCTCTAAAAAATAATATCATCTTAAGGCATAAGGTTACAAAGGTTGTGAGGGATTTTCTTGACAGTAAAGATTTTCTTGAGATAGAGACCCCCTTTTTGACAAAAAGCACGCCTGAAGGGGCAAGGGATTATTTGGTTCCGAGCAGATTAAACCCGGGTAAGTTTTACGCACTCCCCCAATCCCCGCAGTTATTCAAGCAGATACTTATGGTGGCAGGGTATGAAAAATATTTTCAGGTAGTCCGGTGTTTCAGGGATGAGGACTTAAGGGCAGACAGGCAGCCTGAATTTACACAGATAGATATGGAGATGTCCTTTATAGACAGGGAGGATTTATTTCCGCTGATTGAAGAGATGCTCTATGAGATATTTAAAAAATCTATCGGCGTTGAAATAGAGAGACCCTTTCCCATCTTAAGCTACCATGAGGTTATGAACAGATTTGGAAGCGATAAGCCTGATACAAGATTTGAGCTTGAACTAAAAGATATAACTTCTTCTGCATCCGAATCAAGTTTTAAGGTTTTTACTGATGCAATAAAAAATGGTGGAACGGTCAGAGGGATTAATGCCAAAGGGTGTGCTGATTTTTCAAGAAAGGATTTGGATGATTTGACTGCAGAGGTGGGAATCTTTGGCGCTAAAGGTCTTGCATGGTTAAAGGTTACTCCCGATGGGGTTCAATCTCCAATAGCAAAATTTTTCTACCCCCCTGCATCCCCCCTTACAACCTCTCCTTCCCCTCCTTCAAAAGGAGGAGATAAAGGGGAGGTAAAGGGGGGAGGGGAGGGGGGTGGGATTCTTGATGAAATTATAAAGATAATGGAAGGTGTATCTGGAGACTTGCTCCTATTTGTTGCAGATAAACCAAAAATTGTTTTTGATTCATTAGCCCATCTTCGTTTAAAACTCGCTGAAAGATTAAAATTAATTCCCTCTCCCCTTGAGGGAGAGGGTCATCCGAAAACTCCCTCTCCCAGTAGGGGAGAAGGTCATCCGAAAACTCCCTCTCCCCTTGTGGGAGAGGGTCGGGGTGAGGGGGGAGGTAAAAATAAATTTAATTTCCTCTGGGTAACGGACTTCCCATTGCTGGATTGGGATGACGAAGAAAAGAGATGGGTTGCGATGCATCACCCCTTTACATCACCTGTGGATGAGGATATAGCTTTATTTAAAACTGCTCCAAAGAAAATGAGGGCAAAGGCGTATGATTTAGTTCTGAATGGCTCAGAGATTGGAGGAGGGAGTATCAGGATACACAAAGGGGAGATACAAAAACAGATGTTTGATACCCTTGGGCTTACGGATGAAGAGGCAAAGGCAAAGTTCGGGTTTCTGCTTGAGGCACTTGAATATGGCACACCGCCACATGGTGGGATTGCATTTGGCTTAGATAGATTAATGGCAATCATTACAGGTTCAAAATCTATCCGTGATGTAATCGCATTCCCAAAGACCCAGAAGGCAGTCTGTCTTATGACCGATGCCCCATCGGATGTAGAAAAAAGGCAATTGAAGGAGTTAAGTATCAGGCTTGATACCCCCTAAAATAAAAGCAACCACAGATAAACACGGATGAACACAGATTACAGCACCGCTGTCATTCTGAGGGCAAAGCCCGAAGAATCTCAAACAGAGATTCCTCTCTTCGCTCGGAATGGTAATATGAAAAAGCAGCGTCCTTCCAAGGAGGTTATAAAAGCCTTAAAAGGTGATAACCTTTTGTGATATTAAATATCATAAAGGCTGAAATAGCACAATAAAGTGCAAGCCTTTAAACCTTGGAAAGGAGGCTGTATGGTAAAGTATATAGGATTAGATGCACATTCGTCAACATGCACATTCAATGTGACGGATGACAGAGGGAGGGAAATAGACAACACTACGATTGAGAGCAATGGTCGGCTTTTGGTCAAATATATAAGGGGTATAGAGGGTATTAAGAAACTGACCTTTGAAGAATGTGAATTAAGCAACTGGCTGTATGAGATATTGAGACCTGAAGTAGATGAGTTGATAGTATGCAATCCTGTAGCAAACAAGGACTATAAGAAGATTAAGACGGACAAGATGGATGCGAGGAAATTGTCGAATCTTCTGCGTGGAGGCTTTTTAATATCCGTATATCACGATGGTTCAGGAGTCTAATGTCAGGGTATCAGGACTTAATTGAAGAAGGTGTGAGGCTAAAGAACAGGTATAAATCATTATTTCGGAAAAGCGGTAAAAAAGTTAAGGGTGAGGCGGTATATAACGATGAGAGTTTTCTTGAAGGGCTTAAGCGAGATGACTTTAAATTTATAGGCAGTCAGATTTATGGACTTTTAGAGAAGATGGAAGATAGTCGTCAAGAATATATAAAAGAGATAATTCGGTATAGCAAGAGATTCAAAGAAATAAAACATCTAAAGAGCATCCCTGGTATTGGATGGATACAGGCAGCGAAGATAGTATCACAGGTTATAGACCCAAAGAGGTTTGCAAGCAAGTATAAATATTTCAGCTATTGCGGATTAGTGAGGCATAAGAGGATAAGCGATGGGAAGGGATATGGAAGTGAGAAGATATGGGGTAATAGGATACTAAAATGCGTTTACAAGATGGCTGGGCATAGTGTTTTAACAGGGAACAGCGGATTAAGGGAGTATTATGACTCTTTACGGTCAAGAGGTATCGCTCATGATAATGCCTATAATGCAGTGTGCCGTAAGATAGCAGCAATAAGTTTAAGCGTATGGAGGAATGGGGAAAGATATGATAATAAACTTATAACAGACAATCTAATCAAGTAAAACAGGTTATTAAGAGAGCATGATGGTTATCATCAGATGGTTCTTTACCTTGTTTTCTTGAGAGAGGGATGAGATCCAAGTGTCATTGACCCAAAGAGGTCCAACGGAATGGTTGATCCGCCCTCGTTTAAATCTTAAATTACCATGCTCAGTAAAGAGCACCGATAGATGACTGAAAACTGATTGTCTGAAAATATTTCACTATAAGGTAATGAAAAGAGAAGGGTAATAACCAAATTGCCAGTCATGCCTAAAAACCTTTTGTTTGATTGGTTTAATTGTCTTGGAAGGACGCATGGCAAAAAGTCATTTTTGCTGTTTTTTGCCACAGGGATAGTTTTTTCTTATTGACATGCTTTTTCATAGATGACAATCGTGTGCCTGTGTGAATCTGTGGTTTTATTAAGTTTTTGCTCTTTTTAGATTTTTTTCTTGACATCTTTCCCATCTTTGATATAATTTGAGGCAATTTAAAAATCCCCAAAACCCACTAAAACCCAATGAAGGAGTCTATTAGATATTTAAACAATGCAAAGGAGATACTCAAAAAAATTCCTATAGAGGAAAATGTCTATACAGATGTTAAGCCAGTAAGGGAGGCATTTGGAACAGTCTATCTTGCAATATTAGAGGCAATAAATGAGTATCTAATTACTGAAAAAGGTTTAACAAAAAAAGAGCTTCCCAAGCTTGTGGTGAGCAAAGCGAATCCATCTATAGATGCTTACAGAGAGGCATTGAAAAGGCATCTGGCAATTCGTAATGGTAAACTCATGAGAGAATTTGAAATGCTTTATGATACCCTACACATAGCAGGATATTATAGAGGACTTATCTATAATGCAGATATGGTGAAAGACGCCATAAAGGCTGCTAAGTTGTTTATTGAGAAAGTTAAGTAAACATTAAAAAAATGAAAAGCAAAAAAACCTTGACAAAGTCCAGAGGGTATGATATTTATTCACATATTTTAATGTTGAGATTCTTCAGTCCCCTTCGTTTCACTCAGGGCTGAAGGCTCACCCGCTCCTTCAGACGCCGTCCTGAACGAAGTGAAGGAATGACATATAAAGAGTGTCATTCTGACCCTGAGTATAGCGAAGGGGAAGAATCTAATTTTTGAACACAGTAAATTTTTAAAAAAGAAAGGAGGTGAGTTGTAAGTAAATTTTTAGGTTTTACATTGTAACGGAGTTTATATTTTTTAGAGGGTTAAATTTGAGGAGGTAAAAGATGAGAAAGATATTAGGGTTATTTATTATAGGAGCATTTATTGCGGTAAGTTATGCAGCACCTTCCTTTGCAGGTCCATCCAGGGCTATTATTCAGGAGATGGGTTCTACAATCGGAGCAGAGGAGGTAAATATTGATGTAGATGTGGCAGGTCAGGGACTTAATGTTATGGCTAACAACGATACAACACTTGGTGCAGGAAATGCCACTGTTGGTGGCACTACAGTCTCTTCTGTAAATGTTGGTCTTGCAGAGGGTTATGAGCTCCGTATTGGAAGATTGCCAGGCATAAGGAGCTACCTTACGCTTCCTCCTAATAGTGGTTTTGGTTGGAATCCAGCAGGAAATAACTATGGTTTAACACTTAAGGCAGGTGGCTTTGCCCCCGGGCTTGGTGTATGGCTCGGTTACGGTTCAACATCCGAAACAGATGTAACATCAGGTAATAGTGCAGCCGATATATCAGGCTCATCATTACGGGTTGGTGCGGCATATACGATTCCAAGTTCATTGGTATATAATGTGTCCCTTGGTTATGGTTCAGATTCAGGGAGTGCAGCAGGGCAAGATGTCGGCGGTGTGTCAACCATTGAATTTGCAGCCGCTGCCCTTTATCCGCTCAGAGAGACACTTCTCTTAGGTGTTGAGCTCCATTATGCAACCCTGAGTATAGGTGATGATAAGGCAGTAGCAGGGGATCAGAAATTCGACCTCACTGTGCTCGCCCCTGCTCTTGGTGCAAGGGCAATAGCCGGGAACTGGACAATAGATGCTGTTGTCGCACTTCTCTCAACTTCTATTGAGGTAAAGGGGAGTCCTTCATTAGGCTCTCTGGATAAAGCCGCAGCAACAGTGATTGGTGTTCCAAATCTTAGAGTAAACTATAAGTTCTAAGTCTTAGAAAATTTAATATACAGGGAGGGCAATCCTCCCTGTATGTTTTACAGACTGTTTATTCCGAGCTCTTTTTATCATTCCTTCCTGCAAAATTAGTCTGGTCAAATACAATCGGTCAGAAACCCTCTCCCCGTTGTCCAATAATAAATGGAAAGAAATAGAAAAAAGCTATGAACAAAACGGGGTGGGAAAGCTTAAGTTAAGCTTAAGTTAATCGTTGACACCAATGGGTTTATACTGTATCCTTTTTTCCAATGTCAAGGTTCTATAAGCTTCGACCATCCCATATAATCATAACCAGTTTTGCTGCCTTTATAATCATAGGCACACTGCTCCTCTATCTCCCTATCTCTTCCAAAAATGGAAACCTCTCTTTTATTGATTCACTCTTTATGGCAACATCTGCAGTCTGTGTAACAGGTCTGGCAGTTGTAGATGTGGGGAATAATCTGAGCTATTTTGGACAGATTGTGCTATTGACACTCGTTCAAATCGGCGGGCTTGGCATAATGACCTTCTCCACTATATTCATTTATATCTTAAAAGGAGAGATTTCTGTTTATGAGAAGCTGATGATACAAGAATCTTTTGCACACACAGGTAGGGATATATATTCACTCCTGAAACACATATTCTTTTTTACAATTTTGATAGAGGGTATCGGTGCTGTAATATTATTAATAAGATTTAGTTTTGAATATAACCTCTTTGATGCCATGTATTTATCCATATTTCACTCAATAGCAGCCTTCTGCAATGCAGGATTCTCCCCATTCCATGACAGCTTTATAAAATACCAAAAGGATACTGTTGTAAATCTAACAATTATTCTCTTAATAATATCAGGAGGGCTTGGATTTTTCCTCCTCCACGAGATAAAAACTATTCTATACAGTAGATTCAAAAGACAGGTATCCCTTCATACAAAGATAGCACTGATTGTAACAGCCATCCTTATCTTTGGAGGGGCTGTCATATTTTTTGTTTTAGAAAAAAATAATACCCTCAACGATATGGGACTACATGACCAGATTATATGTTCACTTTTCCAATCCGTTACTACGAGGACTGCCGGATTTAATACTGTAAATTTTGCTTTGCTCACAAATGCAACACTATTCATCATGATAATGCTTATGTTTATCGGAGCATCACCCGGCTCTACAGGCGGAGGTATAAAGACGACCACATTTGGTGTCCTATTTGCTATAATAAAGTCAAGATTTCATGCAAGGGAGGAGGTAAATGTATTCAATAGGACTATACCTTCAGAGGCAGTATCAAGGTCTATGGCAATAGTCTCTGCATCATTCATAATTGTTACACTATTTACTATACTCCTGACAATAACGGAATTGTTTAATATCCCTCATCAGGAGAGCAGGGTATCATTTATTGAAATCATGTTTGAGGTGGTTTCAGCATTTGGAACAGTCGGTCTGTCGGCAGGAATAACAGAGAGGCTTACAGAATTGGGCAAGATTATCATATGCATGGTTATGTTTATAGGCAGATTGGGGCCTCTAACAATTGCACTTGCAGTTAGCCGTGAGGAGGCAAAGGGGAAATTTAGATATTCTGAAGAGAATTTGATGGTAGGATAATTCAAAAGTGTAAGTGTAAGTGTAAGTGATAGACAAATAATTTTTTCACTCACACCCTTCACTTTCACATACACTTCTTTGGGGGGGTAATATGCGAAAGTTTGTAGTTATAGGTTTAGGGATGTTCGGTTTCTATGTTGCAAAGAGTCTGTATGAAAAAGGGCATGAGGTAATTGCAATAGATAAAAACAAAGAGATAGTCCAGAAGATAAAAGACTTCTCCACTC
>Ga0209343_10008554_pt1 | contig 11887 bp, 12 predicted proteins | sample RifCSPlowO2_02_FD_184026 | JGI IMG/M metagenome (GOLD analysis project Ga0209343, IMG submission 184026) | Groundwater microbial communities from Rifle, Colorado - Rifle CSP2_plank lowO2_0.2 (SPAdes) (version 2) | ecosystem: Environmental > Aquatic > Deep subsurface > Groundwater | place... | reverse complement strand
CCGTATCTTCTATAAATGCAACAACCTTCACAGTAAAAATAGACACAACACCAGTAACCGGCTCTGTAACCTTTGATTCCAACACAAAAAGGGCCATATTCATTCCTTCGAATAACCTATCATACTCAACTACCTATACTGCTACTATTACGACAGGTGTTGAGGATATGGCAGGAAATAACATGCAGTCAGATTACTCATGGAGATTTACGACAGAGGCCCAACCCACGTCAGCCCCTTCTGCACCTGTCAACGTAGCTGCCATTGCAGGAAATAGCCAGGTAACCGTCACATGGGATGCAGTACCAGGTGCCACATCCTATAACATCTACTGGTCAACAACAACTGGTGTTACAAAGGCAACAGGCCCTAAGATATCCAATGCTACAAGCCCCTACATCCATATAGACAGGAGCAACGGAACTACATACTACTATGTAGTAACAGCAGTGAATAGTTTTGAAGAGAGCAGTGAGTCAAGCGAGGCATCGGCAACACCGGACACTTCTGCGGATACAACCCCTCCCATCGGTTCTGTGATCATCAATAATAATGATACTTACACTAATTCAGTATCTGTATCATTGACCCTTACCGCTGCTGATACGAGCGGAGTTTTACAGATGTGCATCAGCAATACCAATTCATGCACATCTTGGGAGACATATACAACTACAAAAACATGGACATTAACAACTGGCGATGGAACAAAGACTGTATATGTATGGTTTAAAGATGCAGCAGGAAATATATCTGTTGTGGTCAGCGATAGTATAACAATAGCTTCCCCCCTATCTGCTCCCACTGGTGTAACTGCTTCTGCGGGAGATGGACATGCTATAATAAATTGGGGTGTTGTAACAAATGCAACATCATATAATATCTACTGGTCAATAACGGCTGGTGTTACCAAAACCGCAGGTACAAAGATATCAGATATTACATCAACCTCATATACGCACACAGGCTTAACTAGTGGAACAACCTACTACTATGTGGTAACAGCTATCAATACTTATGGCGAGAGCAGTGAATCAAACGAAATATTCGTAATTCCACTAGCGCCAATCAGCCTTCCAAAAACAGGCCAGACAACATGCTATGATAGCACAGGGAATATAATCCCCTGTGCAGGGACAGGGCAAGACGGAGAATTACAAAAAGGCGTTGCATGGCCAGACCAGCGGTTTACAGACAATGGAGACGGTACAGTAACAGACAATCTCACTGGTTTGGTCTGGACAAAGGATGCCAATGCACCGGGGCCACCCGCATGTTCCCCTGCTACTACAAAGAGATGGCAGGGTGCGCTGGATTACGTGGCCTGTCTAAATACAAATAATTACCTCGGTTATACTGATTGGCGTCTACCCAACATTAGCGAGCTTGAAAGCCTGGTCAATGCGGAACAGCCAAACACGGCCACATGGTTGAATACACAGGGCTTTAGTAATGTACAGGGTGCCTTCTACTGGTCGTCTACGTCTTGGGCCAGCTACTCTATTGATGCGTGGATCATCTATATGTGGAATGGCCACATAGGTTCCTACAACAAGTCCGACGTCAGCTACGTGTGGCCAGTTCGTTCCGGACAGCCTGGTTTGGCGCAACTATGGAAGACAGGGCAGACAACGTGTTATGACAGCTGGGGAAATGTAATTTCCTGTGCAGGGACAGGCCAGGATGGAGGTATACAGGCAGGGATGGCCATGCCTGGGCCGAGGTTTACAGACCATAGCAATGGTACTGTCACCGACAATCTTACAGGCCTGATGTGGACGAAAAATGCGAATCTGCCAGCAACCTACATGACATGGCAACAGTCATTAGATTATGTGAACGGAATGAATACCGGGATATATCCCAACTTCGGTTATACAGACTGGCGCCTACCAAACCGGAAAGAGTTCCATACCTTGACTGATTTCTCCCGATATAATCCGGCCTTACCGTCAGATCATCCATTTCTGAATGTACTGGTTGGTTACTACCGATCGTCTACGTCTTACGCCAATGACCCGGACTACGCCTGGGTTATCGATATGTGGATTGGCGGTATATACGCTGGTTATGAGGCCGATAAATCCAGTGTCGGATATATCTGGCCGGTTCGTTCCGGACAGTGATATGGTTATTTGATATATAGTCATTTATCAGGACTGGTATGCAGTAAAACAAGTAATCAATGTACATCATTTAATAAGTATGAAATTTCTTATAAAGTCAATTCATAAGCATTCAATATCGTTTAATCTATGGCTTCTATTTGCTTGTCTAATTTTTTTACGGGCACAAAGTGTAGAAGCTGTTAGATGTTGCGATGGTACTTATTCTAATGCCTCTTGTGGGACAAGGGGAGCTTGCAGTTGGCATGGCGGGGTATGTGATAGTAGTTGTAATTCAACTTCTAACTCCTCAGATTCTCTGAATTCTGAATTTACATCTCCCAAGGGGCTGTTGGATGTTGCTAATGTTGGTACAGCATTCTATTCAATTTATGTAACAAAATTGCAAGAGCCCCTCCAACTATCTGTTAATTGTCGCGGTGCCGGGTTTGGATCTGGAATTTACTCTGATAAATATAACCTTTATTACAATATTAAATCCTTTGCAGACCTTAGCTTAATTAACGCTGGCTACTATAATAGTCTTAAAGCCTCTGAAAAAATCCAATTTTATATTGGGGGAGGTATAGAAATGCCAAGTGATGAGAATGCTGAGACTAAGCTAAATGTTAATACTGGAATATTGTACAATTTTAAATCCGTTGGAATTCAACTTGATTACGATACAGCAGAACGATCATTTGGGATTGGTATTAAGAATAATTATTCTCAATAACTGAATAAAGAGAGGTCTTTCTAACGCCTTATGCTAAATCAATAGAACAAATTGCTCTCTTAAGTTTGAGAACAACGGGTGATAAATTTATTTGAATGTATATGAAGGTTAATCGTAACTATTCAGCGCAAAGCAGATATTTTTTAGAAATATTTTATAGATACCCACTTGACCTGAATCCTGCACTTGCTGCCACTTCACGTACGCAAGAATCTTATCCTCATCTATCCCTACAGTCGCAACAAAATATCCTGGTGACCATACAATATTCTCTTTCCAATAAACCTTGGCAAGCCACGGAAACTTTTTCCTCAGCATACTTGATGTCCTATTCTTGATTCTTCCCACTACATCGGATAGCGCATATCGAGGAGGTATTATCATCACTGTATGAATATTATCAACTTGTATACTCAACTCCATCATCTCTACACCTGGCATCTCTTGAAGCACTTTCGGAAAAAGTTTCCTCAGATAGTTCGCAAGACCAGGATTCAGGATGCGGCGTCGATACTTTGGTATCCAAACAATATGGCACTCTGTCCTGTATGTACTATGCCCAGAAAAACGTATTTCCACAAAACTATCATACCAAAGTATCTCCGCCGCTGCATTCACCCACGCCTAAAGGCGTGGAACTCTGCCCTTCGGGTTCATTAGAAAAAGCTAGATTTTTATTAAAAACATGACACAATGTTCTCGATGACAATTGAGAACATTAAAATAGAAGAAGCAATCGAGCGTGTACGCAAGCTATTGAGGGACTGGGGGCTGGACCACAATAACCTTTTGGTTTTCTGAAATAGAAAATTCTTTATACAAAAGATTGTGAAAAAAAGATAGGGGTTTTAGATAACATAATGTGAAAGGTTACACCATAGAGAAAAAGGGACTGATATGGTAGATGCCCTTTTTGACTCCCTGCTTACAAAAAACCGACTCGCCTGATTACATCAGGCCTCAGTTTTACTTCCAACAATCTCTTTTTTCATATTCTGCCGCATTACTGCCCTTTAAAGCCCCTTCCACCCCTTTGCCGCCCCTTAATCTCTGAGTCGTTTCTTGGACGTTCATGGGGCGTTTGAGACGTTTCTGAGGCGTTTATATTTTCAGCTCCTTTTCTAATCAAAGTATAATATGTGTCCCTGCCTGTTTTTCCATGTCTAAATAAATAATATATTTAGCTTCATCATGCAGGATAGCTCACGTGCGGCAGTTTGCCTTGAGACTTCACAAATTACCTGATACTCTTTATTTGTAATCTTCCCTTTTTCCTTCACAAGCTTAACTGCCTTAATCTGCCGCTCGGTTAAACCAAGCTCCGACAAATATTTTTCAGTAAATATATCTTTCCAGATGACTGTTATGAAATGCCCCATCTTCTGGATAAATTCCGGTTCAGGCAGGTTGTGTTTTCTGCATTGTTTTATCATCTCAACAGTTCCGGAACCGGCCCTTTCAATATACCTTGCTAAATAGAATGGTTCGCAGATTAAAGGATTATGTGGGAAAGAAGGATGCGGTTTCTTGAGTAAGTCTACTGTTAACTGAGACGGCAGTTTCCCTGGATTCCATATTTTAATACGATCTGTAAAGAAATTTACCTGTACGCTTGCCGATGAATTGTAATCTCTATGGGCAACCGCATTGACTATTGCCTCCCTTATGACAAATTCCGGAATTTCAAATGGTCTCAGTGTTGCCGCTTTTCTCGGTTCAGGAATAACCGGACGTTTCAGCCTGTCAAGGACAAATCCTAATGCATTATCTACCTGTTCAAAGATAGTACCTTTATATATATGGTATGTTTCAAAGGGCTTCTCAATTTCAACCCCGTGCAAATGGAGGCGCTTCACCTCTGCCTGCAGGAAAAACTTGTAGGGATTCTTCCCGAATAAAAGCACAGCAGCATTGGTCGGCTTTCGTGATTTCAATAGGTTGAGATGGGTAAGGACATCTTTAACCGGTGCATCTAAACTTAGAGGGAAATTGCGCTGATTTTTAGCAGTCAGCAGGAATCTCCTGACCTTATCTTCATCAATATCGCTGAAACCGGCATCTTCACAAATAGCGCTGTCAAACGCTGCCCTTCCAACAATGCCTTTTTCACGAAGAAAATCAATCAGGCTTTCGTAGATGCTGTTTTTTAATTCAGGGATATTATTGAAACGTTTATACTTGTAGCCAGTATCCTCATCCCTGATTTCGGAGATTAGTTTACTGAGCCGTTTATCACGCTTTGTCTCGTCTTTCCCATTTATATAAATCAGAGTTTCCCTGCCCGTTCTCTGTGACTCACGAAATTCCTCCTCTGTTGCAGAAAGAATATTCCTGCCCACTGCGCCATATTCATTACCCAATATTCCAAGGTAAATATCGCACTTGCGAACTTCGTCAATATAGGCAGATTTCGAAGATTTGCCTTTTGCCGGGGAGTCCTCAAACAAAAAGACCTTAAAATATTCCTTTAATAACACATGCTCAGCGATTAATTCCTTTACAGCAAACCGCTCGTCTTGTAATTCCTTCTGAACCCCGCTGACAAATATTTTATATTTCACGGATTAATCCTTAAGATTCCTTGTTAACAGTATATTTTATACTAAAGCGATACTTTTTTCACCTGTTGCTTTTTGGGGTAGTGGTGGCCCGGATTGAAGACTTATTTAGGGGTCAAATTAGCTTGATTTTACTTGGGATCAAAGGTTTTTACATATAACATAAGGCCATATTCCATATTGACATTAGCATTCGGTACTAATCGTCCTTTTTCTTCGTCGTGATTGAGGATCACGATACAAAATTGTGAGGTTATTATCTTTGAACAAATCTTCTGACAAAATGCGCTCTGGCATGGGGCTAAACTTCCTCCCGCCTCTTCACATTGGATTCCTCTCTCTTTTAGTAAACTCTTTATAATCGTCATCTCAAGTGGACTTGTTTTGAAACCATAGGCTATGAAGCAAGTCCTTGTCGAAGAAAATACAAAATCACACCGAGGCAGTCCGATAATACAGTGTTCTTTTCTTCTTATTGTAATATCCAAAACTTATCTCCTTTATTATTCAAAATGGAACGATTTAATTGTTTAATGTATCTGATTTATTAATTCTTTTCACACTAGGAATTTGCTTTTTCGAGGGCAGAATAGCAGGATGAGATTTATGTGTCAATGGAGATTTCGCCGTGGGTATTATGGAGGGAGGCTATACAACATCATGAGACAGATAGAACTGGCAGTGGTGCAGGTGTTGTTTTACAGGATTATTAATCTGGAATTCTTCTGTTTGTTCAGGAGTACATTCCATGACAGGTTAAGATTAAAAGCCGAAAGATCATGGAGAGCAATGGAGCTATTGACTCATATGTTGAATAATCCACCCTACGCACCACATGCAAAATCACAATGGTAACATCAAGTGGTAACATCATGTTGACAGCAAAATCTCATCCTGTTACATTAATCTCAATAAAGCAATTTCATAGTGTGTATTAAAACTGGAATTTTGAATTTCTTATAAAATTCAGAGGAGAGAATAAGATGACAGTAAAGGATGTTGTCAGGCAAGTGATTGATACTTTACCTGATGAATCAACCATTGATGACATTATCCATGCATTGTATATCAATGCAAAGTTCAATCATGGTGAAAGTGAAATCCGTGAAGGAAAAGGTATTCCACATGAAGATGCCAAGAAGAAATTACAAAAATGGGTAAAATGACATGGGCACCATCCGCATTGGAAGACGTGAATTCCATTGCGGAGTACATTGAGGTTCAGCAATAATGCCGGCCGGTAGACACAGCCGCAATATTTATGTAAAATGGCTTCATAGGAGGTGAATTCTATGGCACTTACCATAGCTCATGAAATAATTCCGTTACAAGCCGATTCGGACGGCGTTGTCCGTGTCGCCGGAACGCGCGTAACATTGGAAACGGTGATTGCCGCCTTTTCAGAAGGCGCAACCGCTGAGGAGATAGCCCAACAGTACCCATCGTTGAATCTAGCTGATATTTATGCGGTGATCGGCTACTATCTTCGACATTCAGAAGAAGTTATGGACTATCTACAGCAGCGAAAAGTCCAGGCGGATGCGTCACGGAAGCGGAACGAGTTACGCTTCGATCCGCACGGTGTGCGAAGCCGTTTGATGTCCCGCCGAACCCATCAAGGATAATGTCAATGCGTTTTCTTGCAGACGAAAACTTTAATAACGACATTGTGCGCGGATTGCTGCGCCGAAAGACTGATTTGGATATTGTACGTGTCCAGGATGTCGGCCTGTCAGGCGCTGATGACCCAACAGTGCTGGAGTGGGCGGCGAGAGAAGGGCGAGTTTTATTCACGCATGATGTTTCCACCATCACTAACTATGCCCATGAACGCATCAGTGCAGGCAAGGCTATGCCGGGTGTCTTTGAAGTCAGCCGGGAATTGCCTTTGGGAGCCGTCATCGAAGATATCCTCTTGTTGGCTGAGTGCGGTCTTGAGGGGGAGTGGGAGGGGCAAGTAAGGTATCTGCCCTTACGGTGAAAACGTCATCGTGCAAATCAGAAAATGGCGATTCTGTTAATAGGATTTTGTTTTTCCGAGGTTAGAATAGCAGTATGAATTCTTGGTGTCAATATGAGGTAAGGAAATGGATACAAATATTCTTGTAAAAGATATTGAGAAATACGAAGGTAAATATGTCGCAACGAAGACATTTCTGGATAAGGATGTTATCTGTTCCGGAGATGACCCCGTGAAAGTTTACAATGAAGCACAGAACAAAGGATCTGATGACCCTGTAATATTTTATGTCCCTAAGAGGGATGTCGTTCATATTTATTCATGCCTATAAAAGACTGTCCGTTTACAAACTGCGGGAACAATTCAACTCTTTTTTGTGCATAATATTTTCCAACCCATGTTTTGCTGGTATAGAAGAGTACCTTCCCTTCTTTGAGAATCTTTTTTATATAAGGGTCTCCTGTATATTTTCAGGTCAATATTTTTCATGAGATAGAATTACTGCAAGTTTTTTAAGCGCATCATTTATTGGAATTATTTCAATATCACCATTGCGCATCCGCCGTTCTCCGCCATAAATAAAATAGGCATTGGCCATCGGATAATCCTTAAGAAAAGATTTTAATCCGCTTAACATGGGACCAATAACTTTACCTGTGCGTTTAACCTCAAATGCCAGGATTCCTTTTTCACCATAGAGGATAAAATCTACTTCCATATTATTGGATGTCCGCCAATAGTAGATTGTATAACCCAGACCTAATGCACTATTTACTGCCATTAGCTCCTGAAAGAAAAGTGTCTCAAAGGCAGCGCCCTCAATTAACTCCGGCATATCTAACGGCCCCATAGGCCGCAGTGTGCGATAAACTCCAACATCAAAAAAATAAAATTTAGGATGAGCGACAAGCCGCCGTTTCATTTTTCTGGTAAAGACAGGAATACGATAGGCAGTCAGCAAATCTTCAAGGATGGTAAAATAGTTCTCGACGACCTTTCGTTCAATGGAACATTCCCGCGCCACTGAAGAAATGTTCAAGATGGAACCTTGGGAGAAACTTGCCGATTCAAGGAATCTTGTAAATGCCCCTAAATTTCTTGTTAAACCCTCCTGACGAACTTCCTCCTCAAGATAAGTTTTTACATAACTTTCAAGATAATGTTTAGGGTTTTCTTCGGTATAAACAGAGGGAAGTTGTCCATACCTGAGCGAATGATTGAGATTATAATCTTCCCCAAGCTCCGGTACAGTAAGCGGATACATCGAGTAGGTTAAAGCACGGCCGGCTAATAGATTGTGTCCTTTCTGCCGTAATTTTCTGGCACTTGAACCGGTTAAGACAAATTTATATTTGTATTTTTCAATTAAACGATGGACTTCACTCAATAGTTCAGGAATTCTTTGCACTTCATCAATGATTATCCAATCCTTAAAAGCTTTAGGAATAAAACTTTCCAGTCTCTGGGGATTGGCTAAGAGGTCATTGAAAAGCTCTGCCTCCAGTAAATCTATATAAATGGCGTAAGGGAAAACGGACTTGACCCATGTAGTTTTTCCTGTCCCGCGCGGTCCAAATAAAAAGAAACTTTTTGCCTTTGGCGGACTAAGTAATCTGGCATACATAACTCCATATTACATGTATTTATGGAGTTGTCAAGTAATATCTGACACATCATCGTTCCGGGGCCAGAATATTTAATCGCATATTTATCCTTGACTTAAGCACTCTTTTTTAATATTATCACCACGAATCATTTACCGGATTAATAGGCCAGGCTTCCAGCCTGGCAAAATTAATATTGAAAGAAAGGAGTTTGAATATGGCAGTAAGAATAGGTATAAATGGGTTTGGAAGGATTGGAAGGAATTTTTTCCGTACATCTTTTAATAATCCTGATTTAGAGATTGCAGCAATTAATGATCTTACAGATTCAAAGACACTGGCTCATCTCCTTAAATACGACTCTGTGTTTGGGATACTGGATGCAGAGATTGAAGCAAAACCTGACAGCCTTGTAGTGAATGGTAAATCGATCAAGATTATTGCAGAAAGAGACCCTGTGAAATTACCCTGGGCTGATTTCAACACAGACATAGTAATAGAGTCAACAGGGATATTTACCAAGCGTGAGGATGCAGAGAAACATCTCAAGGCAGGCGGGAAGAAGGTGATTATATCAGCACCTGCAAAAAATCCTGACATCACGGTAGTGATGGGGGTTAATGAAAATAAGTATAATGCAAAAAGACATCATATAATATCCAATGCCTCCTGCACAACTAATTGTCTTGCACCTATAATTAAGGTTTTATTAAAAAATTTCGGAATAAAGCGCGGGCTAATGACAACTATTCACTCATATACAAATGACCAGCGCCTGCTTGACCTGCCCCACAAGGACCTTCGCCGTGCAAGGGCAGCAGCGGTATCTTTGATCCCTACAACAACAGGTGCAGCGAAGGCAATCTCCCTTGTATTACCTGAGATGGAAGGGAAACTTGATGGAATGGCAGTAAGGGTACCTACACCGAATGTTTCTATGGTTGATCTTGTTGTAGATGTTGAAAAGGATGTAGATGAAGTAAAGATAAATAATGCATTAAGACGCGCAGCAGCAGGAAATCTTAATGGAATCCTTGAATATACAGAAGACCCCCTTGTGTCCATTGACTTTAAGGGGAACCCTCATTCATCAATTGTTGACGGGAGTATAACAACGGTTATTGACAAGCGTATGGTAAAGATTATTGCATGGTATGACAATGAATGGGGATATTCAATGAGAATCAGAGATCTGATTTTATATATGAGCAAAAAATAATATATATCAGGAGAGCCGATGCCAAGTAAGCTTACAATAAAAGATATAGATATAAGGAACAGGAGGGTTTTTATAAGAGTAGATTTCAATGTCCCTCTGAATACAGAGCTTAATATAACTGATGATACGAGGATACGATATTCACTACCTACAATAAATTATGCAATTGATGAAGGCGCCAAAGTGATACTGGCCTCGCACCTCGGAAGGCCTAAAGGAAAGAGAAATCCTGCATTGACGATGTCTACAGTAGTAAAGAGACTTCAGAGGCTGTTGAATAAAGATGTCATATTCCTTGATGATTGTATAGGTCCGGAGGTAGAAAAGGTTGTAAACAGTATGGAGTCTGGCGAAGTTGTATTATTAGAGAATCTTAGATTTTATCCCGGGGAAGAATCAAATGACGATTCATTTGCAAAACAGCTTTCTCAACTTGGTGATGTGTATGTTAATGATGCCTTTGGCACGAGCCACAGGAGTCATGCATCTATTACAGGCGTACCCAAATATGTAAGACCTGCTGTAGTTGGCTTTTTGGTCAAGAAAGAGGTTGAATATATTGAAGGGGTTATGGCCAATCCAGTGCGGCCTTTTGTGGCAATACTGGGGGGAGCAAAGGTCTCAGGAAAGTTAGGGATGATTGAGAACCTTGAGGAAAAGGTTGACAAGGTTATCATAGGCGGCGGGATGGCCTTTACATTTCTAAAGGCAATGGGATACGAGGTTGGAAATTCACTGGTCGAGCCTGATATGATAGATATATCAATGAAAATCTATAAAAAGGCATGGGACAGGGGCATCAAGTTCTATCTTCCGGTTGATTGCGTTGTAGCGCCAAGCATGGATCCAGGGGCTGAGACGATGATCGTACCGACACAGGAGATTCCGAAGGACTGGAAGGCACTTGATATTGGGCCGGCATCAGTGAAACTCTTTACAGAGGCGCTTGCCAATGCAAGGACCATATTATGGAATGGGCCTATGGGGGTATTTGAGATCGATGCGTTTTCACGGGGGACTTTTGCAATAGCTCATGCCATAGCTGAATCTTATGCACTCACTATTGTAGGGGGAGGAGATACTGCAAACGCAGTGGATAAGGCAAGGGAATCAGAGAATATGTCCTTTATTTCAACCGGCGGCGGCGCAGTGCTGCAACTGCTTGAAGGGAAGCCGCTTCAGGGAATTGTTGTGCTTGATGATAAAGAGGATAAGGAATAGGAATGAGAAGGCCAATGGTTATAGCAAACTGGAAGATGAACAAGACCATACCGGAGGCATTACAGTTTGCAGGCGATCTCAGGAAGAGATTCAAGGAGATTAATACAGAAAATATAGATGTTGTACTTTCGCCTGCATATACATCCTTAAAGGCCCTGTCTGATTTTATTGCCGGTGATAATATATACTTAGCCGCACAGGACCTTTTCTGGGAAGATAAAGGGGCCTATACAGGTGAAGTATCATCTACTATGCTTTCAGATGCAGGATGCAAATATGTTATAATAGGTCACAGTGAGCGTCGTCAGTATTTCGGTGAGACCGACGAGGGTGTGAATAAGAAGATGAAAAGGTCATTGAATAACAACCTGATCCCTGTTTTCTGTGTTGGAGAGATCCTTAAGCATAGAGAGGATAACAAGACCTTTGAGATTGTAAGGGGGCAGGTTGAAAAGGGATTAAATGGTTTGAGTGAAGAGGCTGT
>Ga0209343_10008553_pt1 | contig 11888 bp, 17 predicted proteins | sample RifCSPlowO2_02_FD_184026 | JGI IMG/M metagenome (GOLD analysis project Ga0209343, IMG submission 184026) | Groundwater microbial communities from Rifle, Colorado - Rifle CSP2_plank lowO2_0.2 (SPAdes) (version 2) | ecosystem: Environmental > Aquatic > Deep subsurface > Groundwater | place... | reverse complement strand
CCTGGAATCCTTGCTGCATCCGTGGAATTGGCGAATGCTCCGCCGGCCGTTCGCCACGGTCAAGCGAAAAGCACGACGCCTCCACCAGGGAGGCGCCGCACGGCTGGCTGAACGCAGCCAATGGAGCGCCATAGGGTGCTCCACCGGCAACCGGTCAAGCGAGGTCGAAGCGGTCCAGGTTCATCACCTTGGTCCAGGCAGCGACGAAGTCATTGACCAGCTTTTCCGTGCCGTCGGTGCTGGCGTAGACCTCAGCGTAAGCACGCAGCACCGCGTTGGAACCGAAGACCAGGTCGTTGCGGGTGCCGGTGTATTTTACCTTGCCGCTCTTGTGATCCTTGCCCTCGAAGGTTTCAGCCTCGGCATCCACGGCCTTCCACTCGGTGCCCATGTCCAGCAGGTTGACGAAGAAGTCGTTGCTCAGCACACCGACCTTGTCGGTGAACACGCCATGCTGGCCGCCGTCATGGTTGGCCCCCAGCACCCGCAGGCCGCCGACCAGCGCGGTCAGCTCCGGCGCGCTCAAGGTCAGCAACTGAGCCTTGTCAATCAACATGGCCTCGGTCGGCACGCCGAGCTTGCCCATGCGGTAGTTGCGGAAGCCGTCGGCGACCGGCTCCAGCGGGGCAAAGGACTCGACATCGGTCTGCTCCTGCACGGCATCCACCCGTCCCGGCGCGAAGGGCACATCCACGTTGACCCCGGCGGCCTTGGCGGCCTGCTCCACGCCGACATTGCCGGCCAGCACTATCACGTCGGCCAGCGAGGCCTTGCCGGACGCTTTCTGGATCTCGACCAGCTTGGCCAGGGCCTTGATGGCGCGCCGATTGACCTCCCAGTCCTTCTGCGGCGCCAGGGCCAGACGTGCACCGTTGGCACCGCCGCGCTTGTCGCCACCGCGGAAGGTCGAGGCCGAGGCCCAGGCCACCGAGACCAGATCGCCCACCGACAGTCCAGAGGCGGCAATCCTGGTCTTGAGGTCGGCAATATCGGCCGCGCTCGGGTTATGTGCCGGCGCCGGCAGCGGGTCTTGCCAGATCAGATCCTCTTTCGGCACTTCCGGCCCGAGATAACGGGCCTTCGGCCCCATGTCGCGATGGATCAGCTTGAACCAGGCGCGGGCGAATGCATCGGCGAAGGCTTGGGGATCGTCCAGAAAGCGCTTGGAGATCTTGCCGAACTCGGGGTCGAAACGCAGGGTCAGGTCGGTGGTGAGCATGGTCGGCTTGTGGAACTTGCCCGGGATATGCGCATCCGGAATGATCTCCGGCGCATCCTTGGCCACCCACTGCTTGGCGCCCGCCGGCGATTGGGTCAGCTCCCACTCGTAGTTAAACAGGTTCTCGAAGAAGTTGTTGCTCCACAGCGTCGGGGTCTTGCTCCAGGTGACTTCGATGCCGCTGGAGATAGTGTCCTTGCCGTGACCGCTGCCGAAGTCGCTGATCCAGCCCAGGCCCTGCGCCTCGATCGACGCAGCCTCGGGCTCCGGCCCCTTGTGCGACTCCGGCGCGGCGCCGTGGGCCTTGCCGAAGGTATGACCGCCGGCGATCAGGGCAACCGTCTCCTCATCGTTCATGGCCATGCGACTGAAGGTGCTGCGGATGTCCTTGGCCGCTTCCATATAGTCGCCACTGGCGTTCGGGCCCTCCGGGTTGACATAGATCAGGCCCATGTGGGTGGCGCCGAATGGCGCGCTCAATTCGCGGTCACCGGTGACGCGTTGCGGATCCACGCCCAGCCAGGCAATCTCCGCCCCCCAGTTCACATCCATATCCGTTTCCCACACGTCTTCACGGCCGGCAGCAAAGCCGAAGGTGCGGAAGCCCATGGATTCGAGCGCCACGTTGCCGGCGAGGATCAACAGATCGGCCCAGGAAATCTTCTGCCCGTACTTCTGCTTGATCGGCCAGAGCAGGCGCCGTGATTTATCGATATTGACGTTGTCCGGCCAGGAGTTCAGCGGAGCGAAGCGCTGCTGCCCGCGCCCGCCGCCACCGCGACCGTCGGTGGTGCGGTAGGTGCCGGCGGCGTGCCAGGCCATACGGATCATCTGCGGGCCGTAGTGACCGAAGTCGGCCGGCCACCAGTCCTGGCTGTCGGTCATCAACTTGACCAGGTCCGCCTTGAGCGCCTGGTAGTCGAGCTTCTTGAATTCTTCGGCGTAGTTGAACTTCTCGCCCAGCGGGTTGGACTTTTCAGAGTGCTGATTCAGCAGATCTACACGCAACTGGTTCGGCCACCAATCCCTGTTGGTCGTACCACCGCCAGCGACATGATTGAACGGGCATTTACCTTGGTTCGACATTGTTCTCTCCTCTCTCCTCATCGGGTCGGCCCAGCGCCTACAGCCAACGATGGAACAAGACTAGACCCGCTTTGGCAGGGGAACCAATTTATGAAGCGTAACAACTCAATAGTTTTTATCTTTCATCATCCAGACAATAAACAGACCACCAGGGCCCGTTCTTTGCCGCTCACCCGACTCAAGCGCCGAGCACGAAATCGACGAAGGCCACACCCGCAGCAATCAGGGAATAGGCCAGGGATATGACGATGGGAATGGTCACCGCGAAGATCCCCCAGGACGACCCCGCGGCAAAGGCCAGCACGGTCATGGCCAGGAAGACCATGGCAGGCAGCATCTGCGGCCTCATATAAGACTTGAGCGACTCCATTACAAACCAGCCGATGGTTTCGATCTGCATCAACTTGAGGGAAATCGCGGAGAAGTTGTTCAGCGCCTCGGCCGGCGACAGGCCGGAAACGGCACCCAGGCTCAGGCCGGAATGGGCCACCGCATCAAGACCGCCAGAATCCATACGACAGCTGGGGAATCAGACTCAACGCAGTAATGTGCAACTGTTCTTATAGGGCCACAATACGGTGGGAACGGATGGCCCACGAACCTTGCCCTAGCCGGCAAGTGCGCACAATATAAAACACGGCGTGCTGAATATCGCTCACCCCAGAAACAAAAAAACCGGGCCAGGGCCCGGTTTTCTCTACAACCTACTACTTACTCGGCGTCTACAGCTGCACCAGCGACCGGACGGTCAACCAGCTCAACATAAGCCATCGGAGCATTGTCGCCAGTGCGGAAGCCGCACTTGAGGATACGCAGATAACCGCCCTGACGGGTGGCATAACGCTTGCCCAGGTCGTTGAACAACTTACCGACGATGGCTTTCGAACGGGTACGGTCGAAGGCCAGACGACGATTGGCAACGCTATCTTCTTTAGCCAGAGTAATCAGCGGCTCAGCAACGCGACGCAGCTCTTTGGCTTTCGGCAGAGTAGTTTTGATCAGCTCATGCTCGAACAGCGACACCGCCATGTTCTGGAACATGGCCTTACGGTGTGCGCTGGTGCGGCTGAGGTGACGGCCACTTTTACGATGACGCATGGTTCAATTCCTTACCAAACTGACGTTCGGTGATGATGACGATCAGGCAGTCGCCTTATCGTCTTTCTTCAGACTTGCCGGCGGCCAATTGTCGAGGCGCATACCGAGGGACAGACCGCGTGAAGCCAGAACATCCTTGATTTCAGTCAGGGATTTCTTGCCCAGGTTCGGCGTTTTCAACAATTCTACTTCGGTGCGCTGAATCAGGTCGCCGATGTAATAAATGTTCTCTGCCTTGAGGCAGTTGGCCGAACGTACAGTCAGTTCCAGGTCATCAACCGGACGCAACAGGATCGGATCGATCTCGTCTTCCTGCTCGATAACCACCGGCTCACTGTCACCCTTGAGGTCGACGAACGCAGCCAACTGCTGTTGCAGAATGGTTGCGGCACGGCGGATAGCCTCTTCAGGATCCAGAGTACCGTTGGTCTCCAGGTCAATAACCAACTTGTCCAGGTTAGTCCGCTGCTCAACACGAGCGTTCTCTACCACGTACGACACACGGCGTACCGGACTGAACGAAGCATCCAGCTGCAAGCGACCAATGCTGCGGCTTTCATCTTCATCGCTCTGACGAGCGTCAGCCGGCTCATAGCCGCGACCACGAGCTACGGTGAGCCTCATGTTCAGCGCGCCAGTGGAAGCCATGTTGGCGATCACGTGGTCGCCATTGACGATTTCGACATCATGATCCAGCTGAATATCGGCAGCGGTAACTACACCCGAGCCCTTCTTCGCCAGAGTCAGCGTCACTTCGTCGCGACCGTGCAACTTGATAGCCAAGCCTTTCAGGTTAAGCAGGATTTCAATGACATCTTCCTGAATACCTTCGATGGCGCTGTACTCATGGAGTACACCGTCAATCTCGGCCTCGACTACTGCACAGCCAGGCATTGAGGACAACAGGATGCGGCGCAGCGCGTTGCCCAAGGTGTGGCCAAAGCCACGCTCGAGAGGCTCGAGCGTAATCTTGGCGCGGGTCGGACTGACCACCTGCACATCAATATGGCGGGGGGTCAGGAACTCATTTACCGAAATCTGCATGGATGCACCTATTTTCTAGCCCTTACTTGGAGTAGAGCTCGACAATCAGGCTTTCGTTGATGTCAGCGGACAGATCACTGCGAACCGGTACGGCTTTGAACACGCCGGACTTCTTCTCAATGTCTACTTCTACCCATTCAACGCGGCCACGCTGGGCACACAGCTCAAGAGCCTGAACAATGCGCAGCTGATTCTTCGACTTCTCGCGAACTGCAACGACGTCGCCAGCTTTAACCTGGTAGGACGGCACGTTTACAGTTTTACCGTTTACGCTGATCGCTTTGTGCGAAACCAGCTGACGGGATTCGGCGCGGGTAGCACCATAGCCCATGCGATAAACCACGTTATCCAGACGGCACTCGAGCAGCTGCAGCAGGTTCTCACCAGTAGCGCCTTTCTTGCCGGCTGCTTCTTTGTAATAACCGCTGAATTGACGCTCAAGCACACCGTAGATACGACGAACTTTTTGCTTCTCACGCAGCTGGGTGCCGTAGTCGGACTGACGGCCACGGCGCTGACCGTGAATACCTGGGGCTGCTTCGATGTTGCACTTCGATTCCAGGGCGCGGACGCCACTTTTCAGGAAAAGATCAGTGCCTTCACGACGAGACAGTTTGCATTTGGGACCAATGTAACGAGCCATTTCTCACTGTCTCCTGATTACACGCGACGCTTCTTCGAAGGACGGCATCCGTTGTGCGGGATGGGTGTCACATCGGTGATGCTGGCGATCTTGTAACCGCAGCCGTTCAAAGCACGGACAGCGGACTCACGACCCGGACCGGGACCCTTGACGTTGACGTCGAGGTTCTTCAGGCCGTATTCCAGCGCAGCTTGACCAGCACGTTCAGCAGCCACCTGGGCAGCGAACGGGGTGCTTTTACGCGAGCCGCGGAAACCCGAACCACCAGAGGTAGCCCAGGACAGGGCGTTACCCTGACGGTCAGTAATGGTCACGATTGTGTTGTTGAAAGAAGCGTGGATGTGGGCGATGCCATCAACCACTGTCTTTTTGACTTTCTTACGAGTACGAGCAGCAGGTTTTGCCATGACTAGATTCCTGTCGATGCGCGAATGCGATTACTTGCGGATCGGCTTACGCGGGCCCTTACGGGTACGCGCGTTGGTCTTGGTACGCTGACCGCGGACCGGCAGACCACGACGATGACGCAGGCCGCGATAGCAACCCAGGTCCATCAAGCGCTTGATTTTCATGTTCACTTCACGACGCAGGTCGCCTTCGGTATTCACCTTGGCTACTTCGCCACGCAGCTGCTCGATCTGCTCGTCAGAGAGATCTTTGATCTTTACTGCCGGATTAACGCCAGCAGCCGCACAGATTTTCTGTGCGGTAGTGCGACCGACACCAAAGATGTAGGTCAGCGAGATAACAGCGTGCTTGTTATCCGGAATGTTTACGCCTGCAATACGGGCCATTCAGTGGAACTCCAATTGACAGCTACCTACGCCCCGGAAGCCAAGAAATAAGGCGCGAGATATTAGCGCTGTAAAAACAAATAATCAACCCGGCAGCGCACTAGCTGCCGGGCTTGTAACACTTCAATCACACTCAGCCTTGGCGCTGCTTGTGACGCGGTTCCGCGCTGCAAATAACTCGAACGACACCTTCACGACGAATAATCTTGCAGTTACGGCACAGCTTTTTCACCGATGCACGAACTTTCATCACCAACTCCTCGAACCTTATGGACACTTCAGCGCATCATGCCGCTGCCGTAGCCCTTCAGGTTGGCTTTCTTCATCAGGGATTCGTACTGGTGCGAAACGAGGTGCGATTGTACTTGCGACATAAAGTCCATCACAACCACTACCACGATCAGCAACGAGGTCCCGCCAAGATAGAACGGTACGTTGGCCGCCACCACCAGGAACTGGGGCAGCAGGCACACGGCCGTCATGTACAGGGCACCGAACATGGTCAAGCGAGTCAACACGCCATCGATATAGCGCGCCGACTGCTCACCTGGACGGATACCCGGAATAAAGGCACCGGACTTCTTCAGGTTTTCCGCTACGTCTTTCGGATTGAACATCAGCGCCGTATAGAAGAAGCAGAAGAAAACGATCCCTGCACTAAACAGCAAAATGTTCAACGGCTGACCAGGAGCGATAGCCTGTGAAATATCCTGCAGCCAGCCCATACCTTCGGACTGACCAAACCAGGCACCCAGCGAGGCCGGGAACAACAGAAGGCTGCTGGCGAAAATAGCAGGGATAACCCCCGCCATGTTCACCTTCAACGGCAAGTGGCTGGTCTGCGCAGCAAAAACCTTGCGGCCCTGCTGACGCTTGGCATAGTGCACCGCAATGCGGCGCTGCCCACGCTCAATAAACACCACGAAACCGATGATCGCTACTGCCAGCAAACCGATGGCGATCAGGGCAAAGATATTGATATCGCCCTGGCGAGCAGACTCGAAAGACTGCCCGATCGCCGACGGCAGACCGGCCACGATGCCTGCAAAAATCAGCATCGAAATACCGTTGCCAACACCACGCTCGGTGATTTGCTCGCCCAACCACATCATGAACATCGCACCCGCCACAAAGGTGGTGACTGCAACGAAGTGGAAGCCGAAATCGCCCGAAAACGCTACGCCCTGACTCGCCAAACCCACGGACATGCCGATTGCTTGAACGAACGCCAGGACGAGGGTGCCGTAGCGGGTGTATTGGCTGATCTTGCGACGACCAGCCTCACCTTCCTTCTTCAACTGCTCCAGTTGCGGGCTGACCGCGGTCATGAGCTGCATGATGATCGATGCCGAAATGTACGGCATGATCCCCAACGCAAAGATGCTCATGCGCTCCAGCGCACCACCGGAAAACATGTTGAACAAGCTAAGAATGGTCCCCTCATTCTGTCGAAACAGGTCCGCCAACCGGTCCGGATTTATGCCAGGAACTGGAATGTGTGCGCCAATCCGATAGACGATAATCGCCATGAACAGAAAGCGCAGACGAGCCCAGAGCTCGGATAACCCGCCATTGCTGAGCGCTGAGAGAGCACCTTGCTTAGCCATTTATTCCTCGAACTTACCGCCAGCTGCTTCGATAGCCGCACGCGCACCTTTGGTGGCAGCGATACCTTTAAGGGTGACAGCGCGAGTAACCTCACCGGACAGCATGACTTTCACACGCCGTACATGTTGGTTAATCAGGTTGGCATCCTTCAGCGCTTGCAGAGTAATAACGCCGCCTTCGACCTTGTTCAGCTCGGAGGTACGCACTTCTGCGCGATCCATAGCCTTCAGGGAAACGAAACCGAACTTGGGCAAACGACGGTGCAGAGGCTGCTGGCCGCCTTCAAAACCCGGAGCAATGGTGCCACCGGAGCGGGAGGATTGACCCTTGTGGCCACGGCCACCGGTCTTACCCAAACCACTACCGATACCACGGCCCGGACGGTGCTTCTCGCGGCGGGAACCCGGCGCAGGACTCAAATCGTTCAGGTACATGTATTAACCCTCCACACGGAGAAGGTAGTAAGCCTTGTTAATCATGCCGCGATTTTCCGGAGTATCCAGAACTTCAACGGTGTGATTGATGCGACGCAGGCCGAGACCCTTGACGCAGGCTTTATGATTAGCCAGACGGCCGCTCACGCTCTTGATCAGCGTGACTTTTACGGTATTAGCCATGATTAGAGAATCTCCTCGACGCTCTTGCCACGCTTGGCCGCAACGGAATCAGGCGACTGCATAGCTTTCAAACCTTTGAAAGTGGCATGCACCACGTTCACCGGATTAGTCGAGCCGTAGCACTTGGCCAGAACGTTCTGCACACCAGCCACCTCCAACACGGCACGCATGGCGCCGCCGGCGATGATACCGGTACCTTCAGAAGCAGGCTGCATGTACACCTTGGAGGCGCCATGGGCAGACTTCATCGCGTACTGCAGTGTGGTACCGTTCAGGTCCACCTGGATCATGTTGCGACGCGCAGCTTCCATCGCTTTCTGGATGGCAGCCGGCACTTCACGGGACTTGCCACGGCCGAAACCGACGCGACCCTTACCATCACCCACTACGGTCAACGCAGTGAAAGTGAAGATACGGCCACCCTTTACGGTTTTGGCTACGCGGTTAACCTGTACCAGCTTCTCGATATAGCCTTCGTCGCGCTTTTGGTCGTTATTTGCCATAACTTAGAACTCCAGCCCGCCTTCACGAGCAGCATCAGCCAGCGCCTTGACGCGGCCGTGGTACTTGAAGCCAGAACGGTCGAATGCAACCTGAGTCACACCAGCGGCTTTCGCACGCTCGGCAACCAGCTCGCCAACTTTCTTGGCCGCGTCGACATTGCCAGTGGCGCCATCACGCAGTGCTTTGTCCAAGGTAGAGGCGCTGGCCAGAACCTTGCTGCCGTCGGCCGAAATGACCTGGGCATAGATATGCTGCGAAGAGCGGTACACGCAGAGACGCACGGCTTCGAGCTCGTGCATTTTCAGACGTGCTTTGCGAGCGCGACGCAGTCGAGTAACTTTTTTGTCGGTCATTTGCTAGGCCCTACTTCTTCTTGGCTTCTTTACGACGGACGACTTCGTCAGCGTAACGAACACCTTTGCCCTTATAAGGTTCAGGACGACGGAAATCACGGATTTCCGCAGCAACCTGACCAACCAGTTGTTTATCGACACCCTTGATCAGGATTTCGGTCTGGCTAGGGGTTTCAGCAACAACGCCTTCCGGCAGCTCGTAGTCGATCGGGTGGGAAAAACCCAGAGCCAGGGACAGGATCTGACCTTTGGCTTGGGCCTTGTAACCAACACCTACCAGCTGCAGCTTGCGCTCGAAGCCAGTGCTGACGCCGATCACCATGTTGTTGACCAATGCACGAGTGGTACCGGCCATTGCGCGGGTCTGCTGGTCACCATTGCGAGCAGCAAAACGCAGCTCACCGGATTCCTGGACCACTTCAACGGACGAATGAATATTCAGCTCTAGAGCACCCTTGGCACCCTTAACCGAAAGCTGCTGACCGGCGAGACTAATCTCTACACCAGCGGGCAACGTGACGGGGTTCTTAGCGACGCGTGACATGCTTATCCCCCCTTAGAACACTGTACAGAGCACTTCGCCGCCGACACCGGCAGCGCGCGCCGCGCGGTCCGTCATCACACCTTTGTTGGTGGAGACGATGGAAACGCCGAGACCGCCACGAACTTTTGGCAGATCATCAACGGACTTGTACTGGCGAAGGCCTGGACGGCTAACGCGCTTCACTTCTTCGATAACCGGACGGCCTTCGAAGTATTTCAGCTCGATGGACAGCTGCGGCTTAACTTCACCGCTGATCTGATAACCCGCAATATAACCTTCGTCTTTCAAAACTTTGGCTACAGCCACCTTCAACGTGGAAGAGGGCATGCTTACGACGGACTTTTCAGCCATCTGGGCATTACGGATACGAGTTAGCATGTCCGCTAACGGGTCCTGCATACTCATGGGCTAGACGCTCCTGATACAAAAAGAATTAGCCTTACGGCTAGAGTCACCAAAACGCCGGGCAAATCAAAAGCCCTGGCTCAGGCGAGCCGAACATTCTAGAGACTGATCAAAAATGAATCAAGCCCCAAAAGGGGCTTGTTTCATTTTGCCTGTCTGAATCTGCCAAGTATCTCAACCGGACAGACCCAGGGTGCCACGAGGACTTACCAGCTGGCCTTGACCAGACCTGGCACGTCACCGCGCATTGCAGCTTCACGCAGCTTGTTACGCGACAGACCGAACTTGCGATATACGCCGTGCGGACGACCGGTAATGCGGCAGCGATTGCGCAGGCGCGAAGCACTGGCATCACGCGGCTGCTTCTGCAGAGCGACCTGAGCTTCCCAGCGCGCTTCCGGACTGGCGTTCAGATCGGCGATGGTAGCTTTCAGCGCAGCACGCTTCTTCGCGTACTTGGCTACCGTTTGCTGACGCTTCAGCTCACGGTTTTTCATGCTCATTTTAGCCATGGTCCAACTCCAATCAGTTGCGGAACGGGAATTTGAAGGCGCGCAGCAAAGCACGACCCTCATCATCCGTACGCGCAGTGGTAGTCAGGGTAATGTCCAGACCACGCAGGGCATCGATCTTGTCGTAGTCGATTTCCGGGAAGATGATCTGCTCTTTAACACCCATGCTGTAGTTGCCACGACCATCGAAGGACTTGGCATTCAGGCCGCGGAAGTCACGCACGCGCGGCAGGGAGATAGACAGCAGACGATCCAGGAATTCGTACATGCGATCGCGGCGCAGGGTTACCTTGACGCCAATCGGCCAGCCTTCACGCAGCTTGAAACCTGCAATCGACTTACGGGCATGAGTCACTACGACTTTCTGACCGGTGATCTTTTCCAGGTCGGCTACAGCGTTCTCGATGATTTTCTTGTCACCGATCGCTTCGCCCAAGCCCATGTTCAGGGTGATCTTGGTGATGCGCGGAACTTCCATCACGTTGGCGAGCTTAAGTTCTTCCTTAAGCTTCGGCGCGATTTCTTTCCGATAAATCTCTTTTAGTCGTGCCATGGTCTTCTACCTAGCAGTGTTCAAGCATCAACCGCTTTTTGGGTCGACTTGAAGACACGAATTTTTTTACCTTCTTCAACTTTGAAACCAACGCGGTCAGCCTTGTTGGTTTCACCGTTGAAGATGGCCACGTTGGAAGCGTGCAGAGGCGCTTCTTTCTCGATGATACCGCCCTGAACGCCCGACATCGGGTTCGGCTTGGTATGGCGCTTCACCAGGTTGATCCCACCAACGACCAGACGGTCGTCAGCGAGAACCTTGAGCACCTTGCCACGCTTACCTTTGTCTTTACCGGCGATCACGATGATCTCGTCGTCACGACGAATCTTTTGCATGTCGGATCTCCTTAGAGCACTTCAGGGGCGAGCGAGACGATCTTCATGAACTTCTCAGAGCGAAGTTCACGAGTCACTGGCCCAAAAATACGAGTGCCGATTGGCTCTTGCTTGTTGTTCAGCAGAACAGCAGCGTTGCCATCGAAGCGAATGATCGAGCCATCAGGGCGACGAACGCCGTGACGAGTGCGGACTACGACAGCAGTCATCACTTGGCCCTTCTTCACTTTACCGCGCGGAATTGCTTCCTTGACGGTCACCTTGATGATGTCGCCGATGCCAGCGTAGCGGCGATGCGAGCCACCTAGCACTTTGATGCACATAACGCGACGAGCACCGCTGTTGTCAGCGACGTCGAGCATGGATTGAGTCTGAATCATATATTTCTCCGACCCCTAGCCCTTAGACTTCCACTGCGCGTTCGAGAACTTCAACCAGCGCCCAAGACTTGGTCTTGGCTACGGGACGGGTTTCACGAATGGAAACCTTGTCGCCGATATGGCACTGATTGCTTTCGTCGTGCGCGTGCAGCTTGGTCGAACGCTTGACATATTTGCCGTAGATCGGGTGCTT
>Ga0209343_10008548_pt1 | contig 11889 bp, 8 predicted proteins | sample RifCSPlowO2_02_FD_184026 | JGI IMG/M metagenome (GOLD analysis project Ga0209343, IMG submission 184026) | Groundwater microbial communities from Rifle, Colorado - Rifle CSP2_plank lowO2_0.2 (SPAdes) (version 2) | ecosystem: Environmental > Aquatic > Deep subsurface > Groundwater | place: Rifle... | reverse complement strand
GAACGCTTGCACTGCAACCAAGCTCTCTTGCTAAGGGGGTTATGCCTTCTGGACGCGCCCGGAGCGAATGCAGGAGGTGCAGACGCGGATGCGCAAGCGCCCGCGGTTCACCACGGCGTGCACGCGCTGCAAGTTGACGTTCCAGCGTCGCTTGGTGACGTTATGGGCGTGACTAATCTTGTTTCCAAACCGCGGACCCTTGCCGCACACTTCACACACTCTTGCCATTGCAGATTCTCCTAACGCGAAACCCCATAGTAACAGGAATCGCCGGGCGACAGAAGAGGCGATTCCCATCGGGCCAGTACAGAAGGAAAAGCCCCGGCGCTTTGCAAACGCCGGGGCTAAGAAGGAGACGAGTCGAAGGGTTACTGCCGCGGAGCCTGCGCCACCTGGTCGAACAGCTCCGGGAAGGCAAAGGTCAGCACCGAGTTGAGCCGCATGTCGGAAACGATCAGTTCCTTGTGCGTGGGATTGAGTGTAACGCCACGAGGCTTCAGCATGATGTTGCTGGGCTTGCCGTCGATTCTCCAGCGTGGCGGGATATTGCCGTTGTCGTAAATGCTCCAGACGCCGACGAAGGTTCCGTCCGGGATGGCGATGCCGCCGTCGGTGATCTGGCTGATGATGATCCAGCCGCCTTTGGGCCAGACCTGCATCTGGCGGATTCCCATGATGCCGGTCTTGTCTCCGCGGATGGTGCGCAGCGGCTTCACGCTGTCGCCCTGCGCCGTCCGGTCGAAGATAAAGATGGTGTCACGGCCGCCAGGGTGCGGGTTGACGTAGTCGTCCTTGCCCGTGATGGTTCCATCCGTAACGAGAACGTTGTGAACCGGATCAACGGCGATGCCGCTTCCCGGCTCCCAGCCAACCTTGTCGCCGCCCTGCAATGTCCGCAGCGGGGCGACGTCCCCGTTCGCAGCAATGGGGAAAACGACGACGTCGTTCCCGTCCGGAATCAGCAGTTCGTTGTTCACATCGTCAATCTCCAGGGTATCAATGCCGCCGAGCTGGGTCTTCGGTCCCTGGATGATGCGGATCGGGGGCTTGTTCCCGGAGGAGTCTCCGCTGAAGGTCAGAATCGCCTGCGCAAACGGATTGGTTACGTAGATTTCGTCGCGCTTGGGGCTGTACCGGACGTCGTGCATGGTCCGGCTCAGCAGAGTCGGTTGTCCGAAAATCACGCGCTTGGCAGCATCTCCACCCCTCGCCAGCCTGGCGAAGGTCGCAATCTGCGGATGCGCCACTCAGTTGGGCACCAGAATTTCGTCTCGCTTGGTGTCGTAGGCCACTGCGCCCGGGTTGCCGATCTGGAGCGCCGGGGTGTCCAGCGGCGCCGCCCGGATGACGCGCTTGGGGGCGACGTCGCCGTTGGCAGTGCGCGGATACACCGTCGCCATATGGTTGCCCATGTTGGCCACCACCAACTCATCGTTCTTGGGATCAACGTGGACGCCAGTGGGGTTCTTGATATTTGATTTCGGGCCAGAGATGACGCGATAGGGCGCCACGTCGCCACTGTCTGTGGTCTTGAACACCAGCACCGAATGGCCGCCGTCATTGGCGACGTAGAGGTCGCCGTGGTTCTCATCCACAAAGATGTGGGCGGGCCAGTCGAGCTTGGTCTTGGGTCCCGAGATCACCCGGATCGGCGCCGTGTCGCCTTCCGCCTTGATCGGATACACGCTAATCGACGGCGCAACAAACCTTCCGGAACCGGGAACCCTTCCGCCGAAGCTGCTGACCTGGCCGCCCTGCCGCTGCGTCTGCTCGTTGTAATCGGCGGCGTTGCCGTAGTTGGCGACAAACATCCAGCCGTTTTTCGTGTCGAGCGAGAGTCCGTGTGCGTCCGCCAATAACGTCTTATTTCCGCGCAGAACGCGGATCGGCCTGTCCTCGCCAGAGGCGGATTTCTTGTAGACCACAACCTGCGGCGCATCCTGCACGGTCAAAAACATTTCTTCGGCTACCTCATCCACTGCAATGCCGTAGGTGCGGTGAGGGGTGCTCAGCTCCCGAGTCGGCGGAACGTCGCCCTTGGCCTCGCGGTTGAAGATCACCAGCGTGTCCAGCGTGTCGTTGTTGACCGCGTAGATGTCGCCGTTTTTCGGGTCAATGTAGAGTCCGCAGTTGAACTCGATCTTGGTGTTATGGCCGCCGATGACGCGCTTCGGTTCCGTCATAGTGGCGCTGGCCGGGGTGTTGGCGGTGCGATCGTAGGCCATAACCTGGAACAAGTTTTCGTCCAGAAGCACGATCTCATCGTGAGTGAAGTCCATGGCCACAGCGCTGTAGGTGGGGTAGGGGTCTTTGATGACCCGCAGCGGGGGTCGGTCCTTGATGGCGTTGCGGAGGTCGCCGGGCGTCGCCTGAGCGCTGGCGCCTGCCGGCGCTTGCATCAGAGCGGCGTACAGTGTCTCACTGGCGGCGGCCGGCATGAGTTGGCACATCGGGCCGCTGGTATCCATTTCCGGCAGGGCCTGGATGGAAACCAGCCGTGGACCGGAAGCCAACGGCAAGTTGTTCGAGGTGGCTGGTCCGCCCGCCAGCACAATCAGCGAGGCCAGAGCGATCACAGGCACTATTCCAAACAGCAGGACACGTTGCATTAGTTGTTTCGATTTGATCATGTGGAGAAGCTCCCTCCCGGGGATCCGGGATCAATTCATGCTGCCAGCGCACCGGGAAGGCGAACGCGCCATGACCTGATTCCCGCGCCTCGGCTCGCACCGCCAGTCTATCACTTCAGATACTGAATCCAAGTGCATAGACCAGACTGTTATTGTCAGAGCAATCCCGACGCAGCGGGACCGCACACCTCAACCGCGCATTCTTAAAGAAACCGTCCCCGTTCTAATTCAGTACGTTAGCAGAAATTGCAGTGGCTGGGAAGAAAATAATAGCGCCGGCGGGCGACTACACAGGGAAAAGAGATGCCGGCCGATTCCCTTATTCGGAGACTCGCGACGGGCGCGGACGGTAGCCGGTCCGGGTGCGGATTTGGTACTTCTTCAAATGGTCGCCGGCCAGCTTGACCGAGATGCTGCGCCAGCCACGATTCGGATTGGTCTGCGGGTAATAGCTCAGCGCATAGAGATGGGCCAAATCCTCCCGAATCGAGGTGAATGCGTTCTGCTGGTCTTGCCAGTTTTTTGCGAAATACGCTTTGCCGCCCGTGCTGACGCTCATGCGCTGGAAGACCGCGGTGGACACCGGGTCGTGCCGTGCCTCGCGCGTCGAGACCATGTAGATGGAGATGCCTTCGGCCTGCGCGAATTCCCGGACATCCTCCGGCGCCACCATGCTGGCGTTATCCGGGCCGTTGGAAAAGACCACCACCACTTTCCTGCCGCTGAGCGTGGCGGCGTCTTTCAAGGTCAGCAGCATGGCGTTATACAACGCAGCATCGTCGCCGGCCACGGTGGAGCGCAGTCCCCGCAGCACCGCGCCGCGGTCGGCGGTCAGTGGGGCCGCACGCAGGAAGTCGCGGCTGTAGGAATACATTGCGACGCGGTCCGGATTATCGAGCGAGCGGACAAAGTCTGCAATGGCATCCTGAGCGTAAACGAACCCTTCGTACATGTAATTGCTGGTGTCGAACAAGATAAAGACGCTGGCGCCGGAGACCAGCGAAGCAATCCGCTCGGCGGTGGATTCGGCAAATACGCTCTCCGGGGCGCCTTGGCTGGCCCGGTTGGCGATGGTGCCGCGGTAGGGACGGACGATCTGCACCGGCTGCGGATTCTGGCCGGGCGTGAATTCACCGATGGAGCGAGGTGTTTCATTGCCTTCGCCGAAGGTGGCCATCTTTTGCTCCACGCCATCCTCGTACAGCTTAAAGTCCCAAGGTCGCAGTCCGGTAATGTAGTTCCCTTTGGAGTCCGTCACAGCAATCTGCAACAGCACCATGTCCACTTCCACGCGAAACACCGGGCTCTGCGACGGGCCGTCCTGGGCTTTCACCGGAAAGATAGCGCAGAAGAACACCGCGCAAAGCAAAATGGATTGCAATGGCTTTCTGGTCCGCATAGCTGGCTCAACCGCTCCTTTGGAAGTTAGTTCTCATTCTAACTCCGAGTCTGGCCGTTTCCATACTGCAAACAAATCACATGCCACGTCCGGCGGCGGGCGGGGAGCCCGCGGCGGTCTTGCCGAGGCGAAATTCTTCCGCGGTCTCCTGCAAGGCGCGCAGCACCGCCGGCCAGTCCTCCAAATGCGTGGCAAAGATCTTTTCTATCATGCGGTGGGTCAGCGCCGGCACCAGATCGTTCAGTGCCGCCGGGTGATAATTCTGCTCCGCCGCCAGCCGCGCCCAATACAGGTTGCTCGATTCCCAGGACTCGGCCATCAGGCGGCTGGAGTAGCCCAGGAAAGTGGGCAATGGTTTCATCTCGAACAGTTCGCGCGCGTAGGATTGTGCCAGCATGGGGTGCGGCACGCCGAAATCAGCGGAGATCTTCTCCACGCTGACTTCCTCGGGCGACTCGCGGCGCATTCGGATCAGCCGCGACCCGGCTTCCCCCATGGCTTCTGCCTGGGCCGGATGGTTCTGAGCGAAGGCGGCGCCGAGAAAGAATAACTCCGAGGGCATGACCTGCGTCAGGGCATCTTCGGCACGGCCCGCCCTCAAACTCTTCTCTACTGCCCCTTCCCGCCGCGGCAGCATATACTCGCTCAAGCTGGCAACCACGGTTTGGCGCAACTCTTCCTGGGTTGCCGCTGCCGCTAGTAACTGTTCACCGAGTTGCTGGTAGAGCGCCGCGGCTTGCATCTCCGCTGCAGTAACATTCCACCAGCGCGGCAGGATGGCACTGGTCAGGATGGTGGGGACCAGGTCGGCCCAGATGAGGGACTGCACATTTTCCGGAACGATGAAATCCTGCTCCACCTGCGAGAGAACGTAGGGCAGGTCGCTGATGGAGCCGGCCAGGTGCGCGCCGCCGCTGGCCGACCAGCCGCGCCCGAACACGCGCGGAGTCTGCCAGACTTCGTCGCCCTTCATCGTCATTTGTCCGGAAAAATTGTGGGAGCGGACAAACAGCGGGTTGTTGCGAATCATCTGCGCCCCGGGCGGTTCGTAATAGGCATAGTTCAATCCCACCAGCGCATCGCGCAAGAACGGTGTCAGCACGCCGCGGGCAGCGGCGAGATCATTCGGCGAACGTTTGGAATTGGAAATCACCTTGGAAAGGTCGGTGCGCGTCTGAAGGCTGGTGTGGGGGTTATGCTGCAGGCCCGAGGCCCACTCGCTGCGCTCACGGTTGGTGAAGATGGGCAAGGGCATCTCGAACTCGCGCAAGGCTCCGGCCATCCGGATCAGCGAGTCGGAAATCGCCTTGCCCTGCGACATCTCCGTCAATCCATCGCCTAGCTGATACAGCGTGCTCAAGGAGACCAGCCGCTGACTATCCATGACGGAGCGAATCCGGTCGGCAATCTTCTGATGAATCTGCTGCGCCTCGGGGTCGGTTTGCGGGGGGCCGGCCAGCTTATTGATGAGGCCATCCTGAGTGATGGGGGTGGTGGCTCCTGTGGCCCTCCAAATCTCGCCTAGCGAGGCCCGGCTGGCATCGTACAAATCGGACGTTGTTTTGACGGTGACGAAAGGCTGCAAGGCCTTCTGCCAGGAGGAGCTCCAGTTGGGGCGGGGGATCTGGCCCTGGCGGGCCAGGATTTGCCACAGTCCCAGATTGGCCTGAAACAGGCCCAGGGCGTTGGCCTGCACGGCGTCATTCCCGATTCGGTCAATGGCGTCCGCCGTCGCCAGAAAACTGCCCACCGAGCCGTCGTCCAACTCTGTGAACTCGGTGAAGATCAAATACTGATCCCGGTATCGGGAGTAGCGATCCGCCATCTGGCGGACCATCGCAGGGCTCAAGCGCCGCTCGGGAGCGCGGTGCCGGTCGATTTCCATCAGTTGCAAATAAACTTGCAGCGGCCCGTCTTCGCTGGGCACCCGAGCCAGGCTCATCATAGCTTCCAGGAGTTGTTCCGGCTGGCGCCAATTTCCGGACCGCTTAGCCCAATCCCGCACCGCTCTGGTGTCGCTCTTGCGGCGGAAGATTTCCTTCCAAACCTCCAAATTTCCGGGAACGTGTGGTCTGCCGTCGGGGTCAAGCAGCAGGCGTGAGGTCAGCAGGTAAAGGTTTGCCGTAGGACGGAACACCGACCGCGCCGGGCTGGGGTCCAGCTCTTTGCCACGCAGCGCTTCGTAAAAACGTTTCAACTGGCTGGGCTCTGCGAAATACTGCTGCTGTGTCCGGGGAACATACCACAGCGCGTCAAAATAGGCCGCCAGCCAGCCCTCATCCTTCTGCAGCAGCCGGACAAGAAATTCGGAAGGGGCATCCGGGCTGGCTCCCACCAGGTCCTTCCACGCCGCCTCACCCGCCGCGCCGCCCGGCACCAGCACCTTTCCGGAGCGCACTGCCAGATGGCCGCCATAGAAGTCCAGGATCGGGGCAGCCGGTACTAGGGCTTTGAGGCCGGGAGTTTGACGGAGCAAGATGGCGGTCTGCTCATCCAGCCGCGAGAAGGCCCAATAGAGCCGCGCCAGCGCCGGATCTTCGAGCAGTGTGTCAACCAGGTTCTTATCAGTCCATGCCCAGTCCTTGGCAGTAAACAGAACCGGGACCGCGGAGTAGCCAAACAGGAATTCAAATGGCTTGCCCTGCTGGAGGTCCTCTTCCAATTGCACCAACGGGAATCCAGAATCCACCGTCAGAAAAGCCCGCTCCGGGTCCGCAGTCTCGACAGCCGCATCGTGGCCGCAGGCGTTCCGGAGACGGTAACCCAGCACCCGCAGCAGCGGGTCGACATCATTGCAGTCCGTAACGCGGATGCGCCCCTGAGCATCGGCCAGCGCCTGCAATTCGCGTGCCTGATCGAGGTAGGCATCCAGCAGTTTCAGATATTCGGTCGGCTTGCGAGAGCGGTCCTGACTGTGCTGATAGCCATCCACTACAATGTTGCGCGCCAGGAACGGAAGAATCTCCTCGGGCGATGCCTTGCGGCTGATGGCGGCGATGCGCTGAAATGCAGCGAGCGGACCGGGAATGGTTACAACGGTTGCGCCAGAGGCGTCGGTCTGGGTGGTCAAACCGACGGAAAATTGCGGGTTGCTGGAGTTCTGCGGCGGTGGTGCGGCAAAGGGCGTGGAAGAAAACACGAGAATCGAGCAACCAATCGCGGTGGCGACGCAGGTCCTGCCTAAACGCGTTCTCTTCATGAGTACTGTCTCCTGGAATGAACTGGGCTGGCAGACTGGATTTCGTCTGGACAGGTCTCCCATCCTCTGCTCGATGAAGAGACCTTTTTTCTTGAAGGCGAAGTTTCAGCGCCGGCCCCATCGGGCCCTCGCCGGGCAGAAGCGATCGCTAGGCTGACAAGAGGCAACGCCATCTTTGCCTTCCAGTAAGTCGAAAGAATTCCACCATACCCCATGCAGTGTGCCAAGGGTAAACCATCCGGGAGAAAATTCCAAGAGTTTTTCTATCAATTCGAGTGCCCCGGGGGGCAGGAAACGGGGGGAGTCTTAGGATGACCGGGACTGGATCAATTTCTTGGCCATTTTGCGGAGCGTTTCGGGAACATCCCGGCTGCTGGAAACGGCGCGAAGGTCATTCGGCAGCAGCCGGTTCAGCAGCGGCAGGCTTACGTCGATGGGAGTGCGCGGGTTGTTCGCCAGGTTTCTTACCACCACGTAGTTCTTCATGAATTTGCGGCTCATGGAGACCAATCGCAAGACTTCCTGACTGACATTCTTCAGGCTGGCAAAGCCTTCCGCCTCGGCGTCGGATAGCTTCGGCGAGCCGAGCACGGCGCGAAAGACCACCCGACTGGTATCCCGGATTAAGATGGAGCGCTCCTCGCGCGTTCCCAGCAGAGCGAGCTTTACGCGCTGCGCCACCTTCATCCGCGCAATCTTGCTGACTAAACCGCCTTTTTCCTGCTCGTCCCCGGCCACGGCGCCTTCCGCATCCGAGAAGGCGGCTTCCAGTTCTTCGACCGTCGGAGGCGTCTCGGTTTCCATCTCCTGGATCAGCAGATCGAGCAAATCCACTTCCAGAACGTAACCTTCGGTCGGTCGTTCTTTCTGCCACAGCAGGTAGGTAGGATTCTCTTTCAAGGCTAATAGGGCGGGAGTCCTCAGCAAATCAAGCTGATCGAGAAATATGGGCACCAGGTCCGCGCCCGCCGATCCGGCCAGCGCCACAATGGCGTCTGGCGGGGTATCCGGGTGTCCTAATAAGAGCGGCAACAGAGCGGGGCGGGTGTTCGGCGCGCTCAGGAAATGGCGCGCGATCTTTTCTTCCAAGGTGATTGCCGCCAGCAGTTCGAGGCATTCCGCGTCCGAAAGCCCTGCCAGGGTTTCTGTGGCCCCTCGGCTGGCTTCCGCATCCGAGCTCTCGGCCACCGAAATCAGCTCTAACAACTGCTTTTGACCGTCAATTCGGCCCTTTTCCTGGATGGGATCGGGCGCTAGATTCCGAAACCGAGCGGCGTTCGACGCTCGTGCGCGCTTCTGCCAGTCCAGGTAGGCCGGGTTTTCTTTCAATGCCACCAGGACAGGAGTCTTCAATAATTCCAGGTGGGCTAGAAGTTGCGAGACCAGATCGGTATCCGCTCGGGCAGCCAATTCTGCGACGGCCCCCTGCGGGGTGGCCGGGTGGCTCAGAAGCACCGGCAGCAGCGAGGGCCGGAAATGGGTGGGTTCCAAGAAGTATTGCACTACGGAGCTGTCGAGGCCTGGCGAGGCCAGCAAGCGCGCGCACTCGATATCCGGCAGCCGCGCCAGCGTTTCCTGGGCGGCCTGGCGCACCTGCTCGTTCGAATCGTCTGACAGGGTGATCAGGAGATCGAGTCGAGGGTCGTCCGAATCGAGGCTGCCGCCCCGGGCGAGCAAGATTTTTCCCTGGATGGATAGATCCCCGCGGGATGGGGGTTCGCGAAGCATTGCCACGTGATTACGGAATCGTTTCTTGCAGCGCCCGCGCCGCAAGCGTAACCGTCTTTACCTCGCCCTCTCCCCCCAAAGCTCCGAGGGCATTGCCGTTCAAAGTCAGCTCCACGCCGCCGGCATTACCGACCGTCAGGCGTATGGTCTCGGCGGCCTGCACTTCACGGCGTTGATTTGGCTTCATGGTCCCCTGCCACTGCTTTTCTCCATCTGCCGTTATGGAGATCCAAACCGTGCTGCGGGCATTAATCTGCAGCAGAAGTTCCTCCGGCAATTCGCCGGCCAGCGGCTCATGGTCCGCGGCCTCCGATAGCAGCTCCGCAGCAGACCCCGCGCTCGGAGCCCCCCTGCGAGGTAAGGAGTCAGCCGAAATGACAGGCCCCCGGCTACCGGTTGGAGCATTGCCTGCGGGGGGGATCCCAGAAAATGCGGCGGACTGGCTCGGCGGTGGGAATCCTGCTGGACTGGCGTCCGGTGATACCGTGGGGGAACCCATGGCCGCGGAAGAGTCTGCGGGCACATTGCCGAGATCAGCCTCTTGCCCAGGTCGGGGGACCAGCAGCCATACGACCATGACGACTAGAACAACTGCCGCTGAGCCCAGCACTAGCCAGAGTACTGCTGGCGAAGGTGCCGAAATCGCCGGTTTCGCTACGGGCTGGAGCTGCGCGGAGGAAGTCTCTTTGAGAGCAGCCACCGTGCGCAGGTAATCGTGGACCGCCTGTTCTTCATTCAGGCCCAGGTACTGGGCATACTGCCGGATGAAGCTTTTGTTGAAGATTCCACCAGGAAGCTGATCAAAAGCTTCTTCTTCGATAGCTTTCAGCGAACGTACTCCGATTCGTGTATGCTTCGCGATGGCGTCGAGAGACACTCCCCGCGCCTCTCGCTCGTGTTTTAATCTCTCGCCTAGGTGTCCCATCGCATCTTTCTCAGAACACAGGGGGAAAACAGCAAAGGCTATGATAAAAAGCCGGGGGGCAGTCTGTCAAACACTAAATTCGGGAATGTGGAGAGGCATTCTAGAAGGCGGGGAGCTCACACAAGGTACTTGCCTTGAGAGACAACCCACTTTGCAATCTCGCGTCGCAATGCGATCACGTCGACCGGGTCGCGCTCGAGCAAACGTTGCGTTGCGATGAGTTGCGCACGGAGCGCGTCCCCGGTTGAAAGCGCGGCCAGGGCGGTGCGGGCGCGGTGTTCCACTGCAACGATCCGTGAATGGACCAGCAGCCGGGCCATCTGGGAAGCGAAAGCAGCCTTCTCGATTCCAGCCCGCGCTGCCATCTTCTCGGCGCGCAGAACAGCCGATTCCATTGCGAAGGCCTCCGTGATGATGTCAGAGATCGCCGCCACAACCTCTTGCTGCTCCGCGAATTTTTCGGCGTGTTTCTGATGTGCCATCCCGGCCACCAGCAGCGCCGTTTTCTTCACTCCGTCCACTAAGCGCCGCTCTTCGGGCAAGCAACCTCCGCTGTGGCTTGCCGGGACCCAGGAGCCCGCCATCAAGTCCTGGATAAGTTGCGTGGCGGCAGGTAGCAGGGGAAGCTGGCCTTTGGCGGCGCGGCGAAATAGTTGCGTGGTAATCACCAGGCGGTTGATTTCATTAGTGCCCTCGTAGATGCGGCTGATGCGCGCATCGCGGTAGGCCCGCTCGGCGGGGTAGTCCTGGTGGTATCCATACCCGCCGTAGATCTGCACCCCCTCGTCCACGACGTAGGCCAGCACCTCACTCAAGTAGACTTTGTTGATGGAGCACTCCACCGCATATTCTTCAACTGCCTTCCAGGTGATGGTCCCGGCTTCGGGAGATTCGGAATCGGCCCCGGCCAGCGCCGCGTCGAGCAAGCCTGCGGTGCGGTAGACCATGCTTTCGCCGGCGTAAAGCCGAGTCGCCATTTCGGCCAGCTTTTCCTGGATCAAGCCGAACTCCGCGATCGCTCTTCCGAAGGCCCGGCGCTCTTTGGAATAATTCAGCGCGTTCTGGAAGGCGTCTTTGGCACTTCCCAGGATTTTGGCGGAGAGCTTGAAGCGGCCGATGTTCAGGATATTAAACGCGATAATATGCCCTCGGCCAACCTCGCCCAGCAGGTTTTCCACAGAAACGGGCACATTTTCCAAAATCAGCGCGCGCGTGGAAGAGCCCTTCAGCCCCATCTTTTTCTCTTCCGGCCCGGTCGAGACACCGGGAAAATCCCGCTCCACGATAAAGCAGCTAAACTTTTCGCCATCCACTTTAACAAATACGATGTAGAGTCCCGCAAAGCCCCCGTTGGTAATCCACATCTTCTCGCCGTTGAGGAGGTAATGCTTTCCATCGGGCGAAAGCGTGGCGCGGGTGCGCGCCGCCAGAGCGTCCGAGCCCGCTGCCGCTTCGCTCAGGCAGTAGGCAGCAATCAGTTCGCCGGAGGCCAGGCGTGGCAGATATTTTTTCTTCTGACTTTCGGTGCCGAAGTAAGCAATCGGCAGAGTTCCAATCACGGTGTGGGCGCTGAAGGAGGCTCCAAACGAAGCGTAATGGGCGATCTGTTCGCCAATCAGCGTGGAGCTGACCTTGTCCATCGCCGAGCCGCCAAACCGTTCCGGAATATCGGCGGAGAGCAGGCCCAGCTCGCCGGCCTTGCGCAGAAGCTGGTTGGTAAGCCCCGGCTCCTGATGTTCGATGCGCTCCCAGGCCGGCAGCACTTCGTTGCGATAGAACTTTTCCGCAGCGGCCGAGATCAGACGGTGCTGCTCGGTAAAGTCCTCCGGCGCGAAAATTTCTTCCGGCCCGCGCTGCTCGATCAAAAACCCCCCACCGCACGCCCTTGGGGTTGCCGTCGTTCTGCTACGTGCGCCCGTTTCCATGATGCTGGTTGCTGTGCTCCCTGTGCCTCTTCCGAATCTAGCAGGTTGTTGAAAAACTATTTTTGCTGTCATTCCGAGCGCAG
>Ga0209343_10008546_pt1 | contig 11892 bp, 9 predicted proteins | sample RifCSPlowO2_02_FD_184026 | JGI IMG/M metagenome (GOLD analysis project Ga0209343, IMG submission 184026) | Groundwater microbial communities from Rifle, Colorado - Rifle CSP2_plank lowO2_0.2 (SPAdes) (version 2) | ecosystem: Environmental > Aquatic > Deep subsurface > Groundwater | place: Rifle... | reverse complement strand
AACCCGCTTTGTATGACGTTTACCCCGAAATCCCCGTAAAGAGCCTTCAGGATGCGCGCCGATAGTTGATCGAGTTCAATTGCCGTGACGGTGCTTTGCCGGGCAATCTCCTGCGGCATCGCGCCGAGGAAGTAACCGGCACCGGCAGATGGCTCAATGATGCGGCCACCCTTGAAACCCAGCCGTTGCACCATGCTCCACGTCGCCTCGATGACTTCCAGTGCGGTGTAGTGGGCATTTGGTGTGCTGGCTTCGGCAGATTGATACTCGTCTGCGCTCAACAATGCCTTGAGGTGTTCGGCGCGGGAAATCCACGCCTGTTCCTTCTGGTCATCATTGAACGCTTGCGGAATGCCGCCCCAACCGGTGTAACGGTTGAGCACTTCCCGATCTTCCGTGGTTGCTTGCCTCTTCTCGTTCTCCAGCTTGCGCAGGAGTTCGATTGCGGCAATGTTGGCCTCGAATTTAGTGACGTTGCCGGACAAACCGGAAAACGTAACGGCATCGAGACGCGGCCAGACTGCTTTGATTGTTGCGACTTCGGCAGCCGCCGCTTTGGGAAACGGGATGATCTCGGCTTCGCGTTGCGGAACAACCGGCCCTTGCAAAACGATAGGGGCGTTGTCTTCAGGCTCAAAACCGGGCAACCACATGATTGCCGCAGCGATTTTTTTCAATTTCATTATTGCCTCCGGGAAATAAAAAACCCCCGGAGACACCTCTGCCCTTGCGGGAAGAAATATCCCGCAGGGGTAGTTAAAAAACATCACAGCGTCTCGTGATGCAAGTTGTTTGTTGCTTAAGTTGCTGGCTACGACTTGTCAGGCGTGCAACCCGTGCATACCTCCTTTCGGAGAGAAGTCATAGATAGCCTCACCGGACACCTTGTCGCAAACCGATGCCCAATAGCCATCGCTCGCCCATTGTCTTGCCTGATGCAAGGCAATATCGCGCGACTCCGTGCAATACCCCATTGTCGGCGCACCCTTCATGCCCTCGTCGGTACGAGGATCGCGAACGGTGGCGACCACATGGTAGTGAGCCGAAGATAGAAGGTTCGCCGCCATGTACAGCGTGCTGCCATTTGCGACAAAAACACCTCTCATGGTTTGCGCCTGAAACCTTCCTTTGATGCCGAATACCTCGCCGATACGCTCATCTGCCGCGTTTCGTACCAGCCAACGGCCATCGGACACTTTTTCGATCTTGCACAGACCGGAATCTTCGCAGCGATACGATTCATAGCTGCGAATCCTGGATCGACGATCAGTGTGATGCGTCCTGATGTCTGCTTCGATGTCAGCTTCCTTGAGTGCAGCCAGAAAAACCGACAAGTCGCAGTCCTCTTCCAGATAGGCCGTATCGCCACGTTGGTAGCTATATGGCGTGATCCGAGAGGCGATGCCAAAACTATGCAGGTAGTGCTTCTTGACGGCGAGCCAGCCGTGACCGGGGTCGGCGTAGAAATGAAAATTTTTTTTCATGGTGTCTCCTTGTCGTTGATGACCACGGGGACACCTTGCCCCTTGCGGAGAGCGATGTCCCCGCGTGGGTTGGTGGATTCAGAACAGCGACAACGTGCCGGCTGGCGATGTTGTCGGGCGATTCTGTTTGAGAATTTCCTGCAAAACCGCTTCATCGCTCATGCCCGCCTGCAAATGGGTGATGATTTCCGAGAAAAGTGATTTGGCCTGACGCGTCCCCAGTGACGGGTCTGCGCGAAAAGCATCCAATGCGATCTTGAGTGCTTTGGGTTTGATTTTTCGTTGCATGATGCCTCCGTACTCAGATGAGCAGAGACACCCTGCCCCTTGCGGAGAACGATGTCCCCGCGTGGGTTGAATTTCTAACTGGCACAAGCAAGTGCGTCCACAGCTTTGGTTCTGCGGATGCGCTTCTTTTTCTTTCCAATCAGAACAGGAAAGGGTATTCCGCGCCGAATGAAAGTGGGTATTTCAAAGCCTGCCCAGTTTGGGTCGTTTGGCATTGTTGCCACCTGAGTCCTGGTTGCAAACTTTGCCTTGATGCGTGGCTTGATAAACACCACCACAGCCCGAATGGCCGAATAAACTGCCCACGCCATCATTAACAAGATAAAAATTCCCATTTTGTGTCTCCTCATTTGAAATAAAAAAGGGGACACAAACCCTTGTCGGGGAAGTGTCCCCGATAGGGTTGGTACTACTCTTCGATATCAAAGTTTGCTGCCCAGCGCGGAAGATCAATCGTTTCGATCTCGCCGCTAGGTTGATAGCCGGGAAACTGTTTGTTTTCCTGGCACCATTTCAGCAATTCAAGCGCGCCGCGATACTTGGCACGCCCTACTTCGATCATTTCCTGGCTGGCGATGTAGCAGGCCGTCGAAAATGGTGCGTTTTTTTCCACTGCGATAAAGTAAAAGTTGACTGATTTTCCAGTCACCGCCTTCATGCCATCAGTGTAAAAAGCGGCCTGCACGTCATAGCCAAGATTGGCTATCGCTTTCGAGAAGCTGTCTTTGCTCGCACCGCAGCAGCTTTTAAGGTCTGCCATACCGTACTCGCACATCCAGTCCGGGCGTATCCTGCACGGCAATCCCGTGTAGTCATCAGTCCAGAACAAGGATGTCTCGACTTCGCCATCCTTAAGCATTCTGGCTGCGCCCGCATGATTGAAAACGCTCACCCTCATTGCGGCAAGCGTGTCCATCTGCTCTGCGGTCAAAGGTATCTTGCCCGCATTGTCAGCATCCCACTTTGCGGCTATTTCCTTGCCTTCCTTGGTGCGTCGGTCGAATTTCGGCGCGAGCACATAATCTTTTGAAAAGACCTCGGGTTCAAGAATAAAGCCATGGAATGCCGAACCGAATTCCATTGCTGGCGTTGGCGCGACTGACCCTGTTTTGTATTGCAGGTAGTGTTCGGGTGACTTGAGTAATTGAACAATCCCGCTGTGTGATATTGCCTCACCGGAGTGGTACACCTGCAAAGGCAGGTTTCTGACGATGCGCTTCATTTTGTGTCTCCTTTTTGAAAAAAAGGGGGACACAAACCCTATGCGGGGAGGTGTCCCCGCGTGGGTGATTTAGTTCAGCCCCAGCATCCAGACAATTGGACGGCTGAGGGTGTAGCCACTGATGGTCGGGTAGGAACAGCGCATTACTGCACCGCTCCTCCCTAAGAACCGGACTTGCGAGTTTCCCCGCATCCGGCTCAAGCCTCCTCAAAGCCCCGTTTGACCGGAGCCGGTAACTAACTTCTTTTCTCGGTTATGAACCTGCCTATGACAGTTCGGGTGTAGCAGTTCAAGATTAGTCATCTTGTCTTCCCCGCCTTGAGCTTTTGGAAGGATGTGGTGAATGTTCCACCCCGTGTCCTTCGTTATTTTCTCTCCGCAATTCTGACATAACCCATCCTGTGCATACCACAAGAACAACAACCTGTTCCTTCCCTTGAAACTTTCCTTCATCGTCAGGCCTAGCCTTTCTTCAAAGTATGTCTCAAATTCCGGGTCGTAAGGATTTGCTGCGCCCTTGATTTTGACGTGGCGTTTGATTGGCGTGTCGCTGGCTTTCACCAGTTTCACAATTCCCTTTTCGCCTTCATCATCCTCTACCGTCGTGCCGAACACCCAATTTCTCAACCCCTCACACATGAAGTATTTCGACTTCACCCATGCGGCTGATTTGTTCGGATGCCTTCTGCAAGCCCACTGCCAAAGCTGTTTCCAAATAACGCTGTCAACCTTGGAAAAGGTTTCCTTCGCCACCTGGTTCTGGTGATAATTCGCCCAACCCCTAATTACTGGATTGAGCTTTTTAACCAGATTTTCTTGCTTCGCTGTCTTGGATTCCTTGATTATTCCCCGAACTTTCCGCAAGAACGTTTGCACGTTCTTCTTCGCAGGTTTGATGAGTAACTTTCCATCATATTTGCGCACGTTCCACCCGAGAAAATCAAAGCCTTCTTCAATATGCACGATTTTGGTTTTCTCTTCGGACAGTGTTAATCCTTTATCCTTCAAAAATTCCACCATCAACTCCCTCGCTTCTTCCAGCACTTCTTTCGTTGCGCCGGTTATTACGAAGTCATCCGCATATCGAATCAGGTTGACTTTGTTCTTTCTGGATTCTCTGCCATTTACGCCGAAGCGCTCTGTCAGCACGTTTCCCATTCCGTCCAAAGTCATGTTCGCTAACGTCGGCGAAATAATCCCGCCTTGCGGCGTACCCGCCTCCGTGTTGAACAACTGTCCATTCCATTTGAAGCCAGACTTCAACCATTTCTTGAGTATCGCTTTGTCCATTGGGACATTATTTAACAGCCAGCCATGGTTGATGTTGTCGAAGCATCCGGCTATGTCTGCATCCAAAACCCATTTAGCCGATTGTTTTCTCGCTAGAGCTATGAAGCATTGCTCTCTCGCATCTCTGCTAGCCCTCATAGGTCTAAACCCATAAGAGTTTGGGTCTGCCTTGGTTTCCGCGACTGGTTCCAGTGCTTGCAGATACAACGCTTGCATCGCCCTGTCTTTCATCGTCGGTATTCCTAGCGGACGCATCTTTCCGTTTGCCTTCGGTATAAAAACCCGTCTCAAAGGTTGAGGTTTGTACCCCCTTCTCTTGAGCGACATAACAGCTTCGGCTTTTAACTCCGGTGTGTCCCACACAACCTTGTCCACGCCCGGTGTTTTTTTGCCTTGATTTTCAGTAACCCGTTTTACGGCTAATGCTCTGCCGCTAAACGAATGGGTCAGTATCCACTGCAAGGATTTCACCCTGCCGTATCTACTTTCCCTAGTTGCCTTTGCAATACGCATTTGCAGCCTCTTTACCGTTTGATGAATTTTTGCCCAGTCGAGACCGTGCCAATCCATTTCACGACCAGAGGTCGCACCAACTACAATTTCCGCAGTCGTCATTTGCTTTACCTCCGTTATTGAAGTTCTACATACTCTCTTGCAAAGAGAGACCAGTCAGAAGTCTGCTTCCTTTCGGACAAGATAATGTTGGCTTGCGCCTCAACCTTTATTCATCCCATTACAGGACGACGTTCACTTTTTCTGACATCCTCTACCCGCACGTCCGTCGGCTTTCCTTGCGGTTGGCTTGCCCTTGCGGGCGGATATACGGGCTTATCGTGTTCCATGTAAATAACACTGGAAGGTTAGGTGGTAGCTCTTTTCCGGAGAGACTCTGTATCCGCTTGAGAATTGCTGAATCCCAAGACCGCTCTCTTACCATTTTTGGTTACTGCCTATCAGCACTTTTGGCAGCTCTCATCTAACGGAATTTATCACCACTTCACATATGTTCACCTTACTTCCAAGTCTAGTTCCCTACCGCGTAATGCTCGCAGTTCCGCTTCCGCCTCACGGCTTTGGCTTCATTCCTTTCGGAGTGGGCTACATTGTCAGAGGGGCTTCAGACCCAGCCGTTACCGGCCACGCCTGCCCTCCTAGACTACTGCCGGGAAAACGGCAGGTTTCTCTAACAAATGTCTGTTAAGAAACAATTACTTACACGACTTCACGTCGCACCAGCAAGCGATAATGACAAGTTCCATGGTGCTCTCCTTTTTATGAAAAAAACGGAGACACCATGACCCTTGCGGGGAACGATATCCCCGCTGGGTGGTTATGACGATTGCTCGTCTTCTGTTTGTTTTGATTGGTCAGCCGCCAATATCAGCTCAAGGCATTAAGCACATGACGCAAGATGCGGCAGACACTACACCGGTTTTATTCTTCCTTCCATGCGGATAATCCGCAAAATTGCCGACTTTCGATCAGATTTTCCCGAAGCCCTGTTTCACTATCAAGCTTTGTATTTGTGCGGTTCTTTTGTTCAACAACATCAGAGGAGAGTTTTGTGGAAAACGGCAAAGCAGTGAAAGGCGCACCAAGAAAGAAAGCTGATGAATTCAGCAACCCGTTCCTGACCCAGGAGGTGAAGATACATTCGTCACCCGCCCAGGCTGTCTTTGAAAACGGCTACGAGAAATGTGATTCGGCACTGCGCAGCTTGAGCGTTGTTCTGCCGGCAGTCCTAAAAAGCGATAACGAAGTAATGACCGTCAATGGCGCGGTCGATCACTTGATCAACAATGCGTTTGCGAATCTACGCAATGAAAGCGCGCGGCTCAAGAAGATCGCCGAGGACAACGGCATTGAGATTGGCCGGGTGAATTACACGAATGTCACCGCCTACCAGGCCAAAATTACCTGCAACAAATCCGGCCAATATCTGCAAATGATCCGCGAGCTCGACAGGTTAATGGAGCTGGTTCATTCAACATGGCTTGCCGGATTCATCGCCGACGATGCGAAGGGCGCATTGGAGCGGCAATGGCGCAGGAAGACGCTGGGGGTTTCGGCAGAAATTACTGCGATCCTGGCGCGCGCGTTCAGCGCCGCGCAGAAGCTCAAGCATGATGTTCAGGCAGAACCAGAACAGGCGGCAACAGATAGCCCGGCAGTCGAGGTAGCAGAAATACCCAAGAAAAAAACTCGCAAGACGAAAACACAGACACCTGATAGTGCGGAAACTGTCGCTTCATCGCTGGCCGATGATGCCGGTCTTGCGGAGACAGCCACGAAAGAGGATGACTTGGTGGCAGCTACTTTAGGGTCTCAGCTAAATCTTTAGCAAGCAAGCGTGTGCAGTTAGTTCATCTGGGTATTGCACTATTCTGGCTTGTCCCTCCTGCGCTGCCGGACAAGTTGCCGCGCCTGCGCATCAGTATTTCGATCTGGGCATATCTACCCTCTACCCGTGCGAAATTTGCGCCTATGGTGCAAGGGCTTTTTCCGCAGAAGGAGCAAGCTGTCATCCTCAACATGCTTGAGCGCTCGGTCGTCTTTCTCACACCCGCGACGATCAATGCTGTCCTTGAGAAGGCAGCGTGGCTCAAGACCGCGTGGGATCTGGCGAACATCTACCTCGCAAGTTTGGATGCAAAGCCACTTTCTGAGAGTGCTCCAGACATTGTCGGCCTGAGCGAAGAAACGACCTGCTTCGTGTCCATGAAATATTTCAGCAACAACAATCCGCTCGAAGATTACGTGATCCACGAAGCGGCCCATATTTTTCACAACTGCAAGCGTGAGACGATTGGACTGCGCGAAACCCGTCGTCGCGAATGGCTGCTCGAAATCGATTACGCCAAACGCGAAACATTCGCCTATGCCTGCGAAGCCTATAGCCGAATTCTTGAGCTTGGCGAAACCCGCTCAGCGCGTAGCAGACTTTTATCAGAACATGCCGAAGGGGCGATGCCGCCGGATGAGCGGGTTGAAGGTGCTGAATATGTCGATATTCTTCGAGAGGCCGTTGCCGCCAGGAATGGCTGGAAGCGCATACTTGAGCGGTGTTCTCCATCAGTCAATCAATTCGGCATACAAATCAACGCCTCAAACTCTTCAATCGGCACGGGTTTGCTGAACAAGTAACCCTGGTACGCGTGGCAGCCATTGCGTTCAAGGAAGTCGCGCTGTTCCTCGTTTTCCACTCCTTCCGCAACCACTTCCATTCCCAGGCTGTTGCCCATGCCAATGATCGTCTGCACGATCACTGCGTCAGTGGGTTTTATGCCGATATTATGCACAAAAGACAGATCGATTTTCAGTTGGTCAAGTGGAAGTTGCGTCAAGTAAGACAGTGATGAGTAGCCCGTGCCAAAGTCATCCATGGAGAATCTCACACCGATCTGCTTCAGTTCGTGCATTTTGGCGATAGTGTCATTGATATTGTCCAGCACCACGCTCTCGGTCAGTTCGAGCTTGAGCCGTGACGGATTGGCAGCGGTCTTGTTAAGGACTGCGCGCACTTGTTCAACGAAGTCCGGTTGATGGAACTGACGCGCGCTCACGTTGACGGCGAGTTGCAGTTCACAGGCCAACGGATTTGCTTCCCATGCCTTGATCTGGGCGCAGGCGGTTTCCAGAACCCATTGCCCGATGGGCAGAATCAGACCGGTATCTTCCGCCAAGGGGATGAATTGCTGCGGTGAGACCAGGCCGCGTTCCGGATGCAGCCAACGCAGCAATGCTTCGGCGCCGATGGGCTGGTTGGCGGCGTTCACCTGTATCTGGAAAAAGAGATTGAATTGCTGCTGTGAGAGTGCGTGGCGCAGATCGGCCTCAAGTGTGGCACGGGCTTCGAGCGTGGCCTGCATGTCCGGATCGAAAAAGCGCAGGGCGTTGCGGCCAGAGGTTTTGGCATGATACATCGCCGTATCGGCGTGCCTGAGCAGGTCATCCATGCCGATCTCGTGGTCACGAAACAAACTGATGCCGATGCTGGCGGAGCTGTAGTGTTCAAAACCATGGAGGTTGAAAGGCTGATTAAGGGAGGCAAGAACCTTCTCTCCAATATCCCGGGCTTGTGATATTGCTAATTGGATGTTTTCGTTCAGTTCCTCGAGAACGACGATAAATTCGTCGCCACCCATTCGGGCGACCGTATCGCTGCTGCGTACGCAATCCTGGAGACGTTTGGCGACCTCGATCAGCAGCAGGTCACCGATGTTGTGACCCTTGGTATCGTTAAGTGCCTTGAAGTTGTCCAGATCAATGAACAGGATGGCGCCATGGTTCTTGTGGCGTGTACTGTGGGTTAGCACCTGCTGTACACGATCCCGCAACAAGCTACGGTTGGGCAGGCCGGTCAGAGAATCATAAAAGGCGAGTTGCTCAATATGAGCCGCCTGGGCTTTAAGCTCGGTGATATCCTCCACGACTACCAGCACTTCTTCTTCTTCTTCTTCTTCTTCTGCAAGCCGTATTCCAGTGATGGTGAGACGCAGCCATTTTTTGTCCAGTTCTGCGTCAATGCCGCGCAGGGCCATCCCGCTGGCGAGGACAGCTTGCGCCTGCTGGCATATATCGGGTAGCGGCAGGAGGTCTCCGAGTTCGCGCCCGGAAACATCTTCTCCGTTTTTCAGCCTGAACATCTCGCGGAAAGAGCGGTTGACACTCCGCACCTTGAGGGTGTCATTCACCACTATCAGACCGGCTGGCAGGCTCGCAATGATGTTATCGGCGAAGCGTTTGAGGCCGAGGATGGTGCGCCGGTCGGTCTCGATCAGGGCTTTCCGGGCTTCGAGCTCGACTGTTTTCTGATGCAGGGTTTCTATATGGTTCTTGAGGCGGGAAGACATCTCATTGAAGTCGCTTGCCAGTTCTCCGATTTCGTCTTCCGACAAGACCGGCACCGCCCTTGAGAGGTCTCCCGCAGCTATGGCCCTCGACATCTCCGTGAACATTTTTATTGGTTTGAGAATAATCAGGCGAATATAGATCAGGCTCGCCAGCCCGATGAGAATGTTCGCCAACAGGAATATCCATAACAGATGAAGCAGTGCATCTACTTTTTTCTCGGAATGAGCCTGAAGGAGGGTGACCAATGTGTCTATACGCGTCACATACTCTTCCACATGATCCTTCAATGTCCGGAGAGTTTCATTGGAAGCTGATGCGGCGAGAATATTCTGAAACAGGGGCTTGATGATCTTATTCCACTCATCCCCGCGTTTATCAAGGTAGGCGATGAGCGTCGGATCGCCCACACTCTTGAGGTTATACTGCTGGTCACCATATTTAAGCCCATGCAGGATGGCCTCAAAGGTCGCCATCTCCTGATCAATCAAGGCTCGGATATTTTGTTCTCTATGCTCTGTGTATTGCTCCGTCAATATGACAAGTTTGAACAGTCGCGCCCGTTGGTTACCTGTCTGATTGATCGCCGCCGCATCCTGTTCTATTTCACCGATGGCATGGACTTGCCACGCAAGGAGGATCAGTACAATGAGCCCCGCCACCAGGGGAGCGATGCTCACTTTCAAGAGCAAGGGGATTTTTCTCAGCATGAGAATTGCCCCCGCCCATGTGAGTACGGATACGGCCATGAAAGCAGGGGCAATGGTGGTGGTAAAAAATCGGAAGACAAAACGGCCGCAAGCAAAAGAAGCCGTTGCGTTCGTACTGTAAAGACGGTTGGTGAAAGGATTTTCGTGGCATCGCAGAGCGCGGAAGGATTGCACCAATGCTCGTGCAACTCCGTGATCAAGCTGGCATCGGTTTTATCAAACTCCAGAAATGCCTTGCGCCGAGTGATCTCTTGCGCGGCGACGGCCTCGCCCGAGAGACTCATAGTCCGGTCTCCCGCTATGTGGCCGCAGATGGTGAGGGAGACGTCAGGCTTGCTTGCTTGCTTGCTTGCTTGCGCAATATTTTTTCCACGATATGCCCGCCCTTTATTTATTCTGGTTCGCGTTTTGCGCCAAGCTCCGTTGTGACCTCTTCCCCGGTTGCCCTCTTTCTCACGGGCTCATGCGATTGTACCGATTTGCTATGGCCCAGGCTTCAGTAATGATCCCATCCGACAACGGTTCCTGCAAAGCTCTTTGAGCCGTCCGTGTTTTTAGCACATAGCCTGCGAAATGACAACGTCGCGTCAATGGAATTGCGCGCGACGAGTCAAGTAGGTTGATTATGGCATCGGATACCCAACCCGACAATTGCGCCTTAAACCGTTGGGTTGCATCCGGCGCAAAATTGTATTCACGCCTCTGAAGCAGCCTGATCAAAAAAGCGGACCCGGTTGCGCCCGCCCTCTTTCGCCTGGTACATCGCCATATCGGCCCACTTGAGGATATCTTCCGGGCTGGCTTCGTGGTTGATGAACAGCACCACGCCGATGCTCGACGTGCAATGGTGCTCCACCGTGATTTCTGCATCGCCATCTTGCCGAATTGTCAGTACATAAGGCTCGGCCAGGGTGGTGCGGACTTTTTCAGCAACGATACCGGCTTGCGCGATGGATGCGGTCTTATCCGCATCCAGCTCGCTGAGCATCACCACGAACTCATCGCCGCCGAAACGCGCGACGGTATCCACCTGACGTACACAACGGGTGATGCGGCGCGCCACCTCGATCAAGAGCAAATCGCCTACCTCATGTCCGTGCGTATCATTGAGCGGTTTGAAGTTATCCAGATCGAGGAACATCAGCGCGCCATAACGGCCGCTGCGCTTGCTGGCGGCCATGGTTTGACCCAGGCGGTCGTTCAGCAGGCGGCGGTTGGGGAGTTGCGTCAATGTGTCGTAAAAAGCCAGTTGGCGAATTTTCTCCTCGGCCTTTTTGCGCGCGGTAATGTCGCGCAAAAAGGCGAAGAAATGTCCGCCCTCCGTGTCCTGCTGGTAAATGACACTCACTTCGATGTCCAGCAGTTGCCCGTCCTTGCGCCGGTGTAGCGTATCGAAGCGGGCATAGCCTTCCGTCATGACCGCGTGGATATGCTGCGATGTCACTTCCGGGCTTTCCTGCGCCTCCACGTCCGGGATGCGCATGTTCAGCAGTTCCTCGCGCGTGTAGCCGCTCAGTTGGCAATAAGCGTCATTCACATCCAAGATGCGCCCCTCTGTATCAATAAGCCAGAAACAGTCCATCGAAGTCCGGATGATGTCGCGATAACGCTGCGCACTATTTTTGAGTTGCGTCTCCGCCCGCTTGCGCCCGGTGATGTCGCGCATGACCCCCATGGCATGCCAGCGGCCTTTCACTTTGGCCGCCGAGATGGATAGTTCGATCGGGAACTCGCTGTCGTCTTTGCGCAGCGCCGCAACCTCGGTGGTCTTGCCGATCAGCGGGCCGGTTCCGGACTCCTGGAAAAGGCCGAAGCCGCGCGCTGCATCGGCATGGTGGCGGGGCGGAGCGAGCAGTTGGTGCATCTGCTGCCCCAGCGCTTCCTCACTGCTGTACTGGAACATCTGTTGCGCGGCAAGGTTCCACTCGGTAATCCGGCATTGTTCGTCGACGACAATAATCGCATCCTGAACGGAAGAATTGATTTGCCGGAAGCGCTCCTCGCTCTCGTGCATTTTCCGGAACACCAGCAAATAGAGTGCGGGAGC
>Ga0209343_10008541_pt1 | contig 11900 bp, 10 predicted proteins | sample RifCSPlowO2_02_FD_184026 | JGI IMG/M metagenome (GOLD analysis project Ga0209343, IMG submission 184026) | Groundwater microbial communities from Rifle, Colorado - Rifle CSP2_plank lowO2_0.2 (SPAdes) (version 2) | ecosystem: Environmental > Aquatic > Deep subsurface > Groundwater | place... | reverse complement strand
CTACACGCCGCTGACCTCGCGTATCGCCCACCTGGTGGTGATCGACGTGCTCGCCATGGGCGTGGCCATGGCTCGCGGCCCGGGCCTGGTCAACCACCTCAAGAGCGTCAAGCGCAGTCTGCGCAGCCTGCGTCTGTCGCCGAAGGCGCATAAGAACGTCGAAGACTGAAGGTCTAGGCGCTGACTTTATAGGGTGGCGCGGGGCCGCCTAGGCCATGCGCACCAGCGTCGGCTGCAGATGCTCGGTGCGCACGGCGCACCCTACCCATTGCGGCCTCTGCAAGCGGTGCCCTTTTTCCCCAAGCGGTCCTTGCAGCAAGGTCATTGCTACATAACCTGTTGCGCGGCCATCAAAGCGTCATATCCCTGGCCGATGCTGTGACTCCCGTTATTCAGCTTGGGAGTTGCACCCTATGTCTGCTTACTTGGATAAAGCCCAGAATCACGCCAACAGTGAGGCCCGTGCCCGGCGCAAGGTGATTGACCAGCGCCGCATGGAATACCGTCGCGCCATCGAAAGCTATGCCGAGCAGCGGCAATTGCAGCAGCAACTGTCCGATTTCCCCGAACTGATCGCCGCTAATTACCTGACGACTGCTCAGGCCGTGGGGCGGCGAAAAGCTCAGCCAGGGCGTTGATCTGGCTGCGCTGATCGCGCACAAAGGCGAAAAACGCCTGGGCCACCGGCGACAGGTATTTGCTCCGCGGGTGTACCAGGCACCAGCTGTGTAGCAGCGGCAGCTCGGCCACCGGCAGTTCGCGCAATACGCCGCAGTCCAGCTCACGGCGTACGGCGTGACGGGGCAGCAGGGCCAGGCCGAGGCCGGCGATCACTCCTTCACACTGGCCTTCCATGGAGCCGACTTCCAGGGTCTGGGCGAAGTGCGCGCGCTTCTGGTGGCAGTAAGCCTCGCAGGCCTGACGCGTGCCGGAGCCGGCCTCGCGGACCAGCAATGGCCAGGGGCTGAGGTCGTGCAGGGTCAGCGCGCCCTGGCTGCACAGCGGATGATCGGCCGGGGCCACGGCGATGATCGGGTTGTTGAGAAAGGGCAGAAACTCCAGATTCAGATCGGTCGGCACCTGAGACATGATCAGCAGGTCGTCGCGGTTGGCGCTTAGGCGCCGGAGTGCCTGGGTGTGATTGGTGACCACCATCTGCAGGCTGACTTCGGGGTATTGGCGGCGAAAAGCGGCGAACAGGTGGGGAACGAAGTATTTTGCGCTGGACTCCACCGCCAGGCTCAGTTGCCCCTGCAGCGAGCCGCGCAGGTCGCCCAACTGCATATCGAGACTCTCCAGGCGACCGAAAATATCCGCGCTGGCCCGCTGCAAGGCTTCGGCGGCGTCGGTCAGGTAGAGCTTCTTGCCGACATAGTCGAACAGCGGCTGGCCGAGCAATTCTTCCAGCTGGCGAATCTGCAGGCTGACCGCCGGCTGGGTCAGGGCCATTTCCTCGGCCGCGCGGCTGTAGGAGCGCTGGGCGCACACCGCGCGGAACACCTGCAGTTGACGAAAAGTCATACGCAACAGTGACTTACGCATTGTTCTGGGCTCGCGAATGGCTGCGCTCTGGGCGAGGCAGGGGGCTGCGGAGGTTCGGCTGAAGGCCGTGCTGGGCTGACTATAAGTCTTTACTAATGTGTAACCCAATAAATACTGATTTTTGTTAATCGCTGGCGGGGCGTAGCTTAATTGCATGACCGCAAACTGTGCTGCGGTCATCCGTCGACCGCTTTCCGCGGTCGTCTGCTGACGCGATCGAGGACCCAGGCCCGTGATCAAGAAAATCCTCATAGCCAACCGCGGCGAGATTGCCGTGCGTATCGTGCGCGCCTGCGCCGAGATGGGCATCCGCTCGGTGGCCATCTATTCCGATGCCGATCGCCATGCCCTGCACGTCAAGCGCGCCGACGAGGCCCACGGCATCGGTGCCGATCCCCTGGCCGGTTATCTGAACCCGCGCAAGCTGGTCAATCTGGCGGTGGAAACTGGCTGCGACGCCCTGCACCCGGGCTATGGTTTTCTCTCTGAAAACGCCGAACTGGCAGAGATCTGCGCCGAACGTGGGATCAAGTTTATCGGTCCATCGGCGGAAGTGATTCGCCGCATGGGCGACAAGACCGAGGCGCGGCGCAGCATGATCAAGGCCGGCGTGCCGGTCACCCCGGGCACCGAGGGCAATGTCAGCGACCTGGCCGATGCTCTGCGCGAAGGCGAGCGCATCGGCTACCCGGTGATGCTCAAGGCCACCAGCGGTGGCGGCGGCCGCGGCATCCGCCGTTGCAACTCGCGCGAGGAACTGGAGCAGGCCTACCCGCGGGTGATCTCAGAGGCGACCAAGGCCTTCGGCAGCGCGGAAGTCTTTCTGGAAAAGTGCATCGTCAATCCCAAGCACATCGAGGCGCAGATTCTCGCCGACAGCTTCGGCAATACCGTGCACCTGTTCGAGCGTGACTGCTCGATCCAGCGGCGCAACCAGAAGCTGATCGAAATCGCCCCCAGCCCCCAGCTGACCCCCGAACAGCGCGCCTATATCGGCGACCTGGCGGTGCGCGCGGCGCAGGCGGTGGGCTACGAGAACGCCGGTACCGTGGAGTTCCTGCTCGCCGAGGGCGAGGTGTACTTCATGGAGATGAACACCCGGGTGCAGGTCGAACACACCATCACCGAGGAAATCACCGGCATCGATATCGTCCGCGAGCAGATCCGTATCGCCGCCGGCCTGCCGTTGTCGATCCAGCAGGCTGATATCCAGCACCGCGGCTTCGCCCTGCAGTTCCGCATCAACGCCGAGGACCCGAAGAACAACTTCCTCCCCAGCTTCGGCAAGATCACCCGCTACTACGCCCCCGGCGGCCCGGGCGTGCGCACCGACACGGCGATCTACACCGGCTACACCATCCCGCCTTATTACGACTCGCTGTGCCTGAAGCTGGTGGTCTGGGCGCTGACCTGGGAAGAGGCGCTGGACCGCGGCCTGCGTGCCCTCGACGACATGCGCCTGCAGGGGGTGAAGACCACCGCGGCCTATTACCAGGAAATTCTGCGTAACCCCGAATTTCGCAGCGGTCAGTTCAATACCAGCTTTGTCGAAAGCCACCCCGAACTGACCCAGTACTCGGTCAAGCGCAAACCCGAAGAGCTGGCCCTGGCCATCGCCGCTGCCATTGCCGCCCACGCCGGCCTGTGAGGAATCGACCCATGAGCAAGACTGTGCAAGCCAAACGAATCGCTGTCACCGACACCATCCTGCGTGACGCCCACCAGTCGATCATCGCCACGCGCATGCGCCTGGATGACATGCTGCCGATCTGCGGCAAGCTCGATCAGGTCGGTTATTGGTCGCTGGAAGTCTGGGGCGGGGCGACCTTCGACGCCTGTATCCGCTTCCTCAAGGAAGACCCCTGGGAGCGCCTGCGTCAGCTCAAGGCCGCGCTGCCCAATACCCGCCTGCAGATGCTGCTGCGCGGGCAGAACCTGCTCGGCTATCGCCACTACAGCGACGACGTGGTGCGCGCTTTCGTGGCCAAGGCGGCGGTCAACGGCATCGACGTGTTCCGCATCTTCGACGCGATGAACGATGTGCGAAACCTGCGTGTGTCGATCGAGGCGGTGAAGGCCGCCGGCAAGCATGCTCAGGGCACCCTGGCCTACACCACCAGCCCGGTGCATACGGTTGCGGCGTTCGTCGAGCAGGCCAAGGCCATGCAGGCCATGGGCATCGACTCGGTGGCGGTCAAGGACATGGCCGGGCTGCTCACCCCCTACGCCACTTTCGAGCTGGTCACGGCGCTCAAGGCCGAGGTCGACCTGCCGGTGTTTATCCACAGCCACGACACCGCCGGCATGGGCGCGATGTGTCAGCTCAAGGGCATCGAGGCCGGTGCCGAGCATATCGACACGGCCATCTCCAGCTTTGCCTGGGGCACCAGCCACCCAGGTACCGAGTCGATGGTCGCGGCGCTCAAGGGCAGCGAGTACGACACCGGTCTGGACCTGGCGCTGATTCAGGAGATCGGCCTCTATTTCTATGCCGTGCGCAAGAAGTACCACCAGTTCGAAAGCGAGTTCACCGCGGTGGACACCCGCGTGCAGGTCAACCAGGTGCCGGGTGGGATGATGTCCAACCTGGCCAACCAGCTGAAAGAACAGGGCGCGCTGCACCGCATCAACGAGGTGTTCGCCGAGATCCCGCGGGTGCGTGAGGACCTTGGCTTCCCGCCACTGGTGACGCCGACCTCGCAGATCGTCGGCACCCAGGCGGTGTTCAACGTGCTCGCTGGCGAGCGCTACAAGACCATCACCAACGAGGTGAAGCTCTATCTGCAGGGCCGTTACGGTCTGGCTCCGGGCAAGATCGACGAGCAGTTGCGCAAGCAGGCAATTGGCAGCGAAGACGTGATCGAGGTGCGCCCGGCCGACTTGATCGCGCCGGAGATGGCCAAGCTGCGCGGCGAAATCGGCAGCCTGGCGAAATCCGAAGAGGACGTGCTGACCTACGCCATGTTCCCCGATATCGGGCGCAAGTTCCTCGAAGAGCGTGCCGCCGGCAGCCTGAGCGCCGAAGCCCTGCTGCCGATTCCCGAAGCCGGCGGTGTGACCGCGGCGGGTGGTGGTGGCGTACCGACCGAGTTCGTCATCGATGTGCACGGCGAAAGCTACCGGGTGGATATCACCGGCGTCGGGGTGAAAACCGACGGCAAGCGCCACTTCTACCTGTCCATCGACGGCATGCCGGAAGAGGTCGTGTTCGAGCCGCTCAACGACTTCGTCGCGGGCTCAGGCAGCAAGCGCCAGCAGGCCAGTGGCCCGGGCGATGTCAGCACCAGCATGCCGGGCAATATCGTCGAGGTGCTGGTCAAGGTCGGCGACTCGGTCAAGGCCGGCCAGGCGGTGCTGATCAGCGAAGCGATGAAGATGGAAACCGAAGTGCAGGCCCCGATTGCCGGTACCGTGAAAGCGGTGCATGTGGCCAAGGGCGACCGGGTCAATCCGGGCGATGTACTGATAGAAATCGAAGGTTAACCTCGAAGCCCCGGGCTGGTTGAACAGGCATTTAAGCAGATTGCCGGGGCTTCTTTTTTATTCAAGGGCGGCGCGTATGGGCGCGCTGTAACAGGGTTAGGTCCCTTGGGCAGGAAGGGCCTTAGGGTTTTTCGCCGATTAGCGAAACTTGCGCGGATAGAACCCTCTCCCCACTGGGGAGAGGGCAGGGTGAGGGGCTGCGGATGCCGACAGAAATGCGTTGTTCAGCCTCGTCCCCTCACCCCAACCCTCTCCCGAAGGGGGCGAGGGGGTGGACGGTGTATGGCGGTAGAGGGTGTCCGGGCTTAACGGCGCTTTGGTCTTTTTCCGGTTATGCCCCGCTGTGTCCGGTTCGTCTGCGTCCCCGTCGACGGGCCGGGTACTACGGTGCGGGTATCAGCACAGCTTGCGCTGGGGCATAACCTTTTATGCGGGCGGGCCATGTGACGCGGCAAGCGTCTATGGTCAGGTAAATAACGGGAGGGTTGTGCAGTGGGTCTGGATCCGGTGGTGCTGTTTTTCGTCTTCGGCCTCACAGCTGGCCTGCTGAAAAGCGAGCTGAAGCTGCCGCCGGCGCTGTACGAGACGCTGTCGATCATTCTGCTGCTGGCCATCGGTCTGCACGGCGGGGTGGAACTGGCCGAGCAAGCCAGCTGGCAGTTGCTCGGCCAGGCGGGGTTGGTACTGGGGTTGGGCGTGGCCTTGCCGCTGCTGGCCTTTGCCGTGCTGCGCGGGTTGCGCTTCGACCGGGTCAATGCGGCGGCGGTGGCGGCCCACTATGGCTCGGTCAGCGCCGGTACCTTCGCCGTGGTGGTGGCCTATATGCTGGCCAAGGGCATCGAGTTCGAAAGCTATATGCCGCTGTTTGTCGCCATCCTCGAAATCCCGGCGATCCTGGTCGGCATCCTACTGGCCAAAGGCATTGCCCGCGACACCGACTGGGGCGAGCTGGGCCGGGAGATCTTCCTCGGCAAGAGCATCATGCTGCTGCTCGGCGGCCTGATCATCGGCGCGATTGCCGGCAAGGAGGGCATCAAGCCGCTGGAGCCGCTGTACACCAGTATGTTCAAGCCGGTGCTGGCGTTCTTTCTGCTGGAGATGGGCCTGATCGCCTCCGGCCAGCTGGGCGCGCTGAAACAGTTCGGCCTGCGCCTGCTCGGCTTCGCCCTGCTGATGCCGCTGCTCGGGGCGCTGGTCGGCGCACTGCTGGCGCGCATGATGGGGCTGAGCCTGGGCGGCACGGCGATGCTCGCCACCCTGGCCGCCTCGGCATCCTATATCGCCGTGCCGGCGGCCATGCGCCTGGCATTGCCGGAGGCCAACCCGTCGCTGTCGCTGACCGCCTCGCTGGGGATTACCTTTCCCTTCAATATCCTGATCGGCATCCCGCTGTACCTGGCGCTGGCCGAACGACTGATCGCCTGGGGGCTCTGAGATGAACGCACACACCCGCACCCTGCTGACCGTGATCTGCGAAGCGGCCCTGGAGAAGAAACTGCTGGCCGACCTGGAGACCCTGGGCGCACCTGGCTGGACCCTCTCCGACGCCCGCGGCCGCGGTGGTCGTGGCGTACGCAGTGCCGGTTGGGAGGCCGAAGGCAATATCCGCGTGGAAATCATCTGCGCCCGGGATGTCGCCGAACGCATCGCCACCCACCTGCAGGACAGGTACTACGCCAACTTCGCCATGGTCTGCTATCTGGCCCAGGTGGAAGTGCTGCGCGCGGAGAAGTTCTAACCGGCACCCAACCCTCCCGGATAAGCTGTGTAGGGTGGATGACGCCTTGCTCATCCACCATCGCGGTCTGGTGGATGGATAAAGCGTCATCCACCCTACGGGTCGTAGACAGAGAATCCAGCTTTCGGGACGCCATTGCAGTGTGATCCGTTGCGCCGCGTGGGCGTCTATCAGCCATCGTCCGGGGTGGCCCCGGGCCCTGCTGCGAGCCCGAGCATGCAAGCGCTGTTGAATGAGATTCTCGATGAAGTTCGCCCACTGATCGGCCAGGGCAAGGTGGCCGATTACATCCCCGCCCTGGCCGATGTGCCGGCCAACCAGCTGGGCATTGCGGTGTACAGCAATGACGGCGAGCTGTTCTGCGCCGGCGATGCCGAAACGGCGTTTTCCGTGCAGAGCATTTCCAAGGTGTTCAGCCTGGTGCAGGCTATCGAGCATTCCGGTGAGACGATCTGGCAGCGCCTGGGCCATGAGCCGTCCGGGCAGCCGTTCAACTCCCTGGTGCAGCTGGAGTTCGAACGTGGCCGGCCGCGCAATCCCTTTATCAATGCCGGGGCCCTGGTGATCTGCGATATCAACCAGTCGCGCTTCGCCGCGCCGGTGCCGTCGCTGCGCGATTTCGTCCGCCGCCTGGCCGGCAATCCGCTGGTGGCGGTGGACAACCGGGTGGCCGACTCGGAATACCAGCACCGTTCGCGCAATGCCGCGGCGGCCTACCTGATGCAGTCCTTCGGCAACTTCCATAACGATGTGGAGACGGTGCTGCGCAGCTATTTCAGCTACTGCGCGCTGCGCATGAACTGCGTCGACCTGGCGCGGGCCTTCGGTTTCCTGGCCAACCAGGGCTTCTGCAAGCACAGCGGTGTGCAGATCCTCACGCGGCGCCAGACCAAGCAGGTCAACGCGATCATGGCCACCAGCGGCCTGTACGACGAAGCCGGCAACTTCGCCTACCGGGTCGGCCTGCCGGGCAAGAGCGGCGTTGGCGGCGGCATCGTCGCGGTGGTGCCGGGGCGTTTCAGCGTCTGCGTGTGGTCGCCGGAACTGAATGCTGCCGGCAACTCCCTGGCCGGGATCAAGGCCCTGGAGTTGCTTAGCGAGCGGATCGGCTGGTCGGTGTTCTAGCGCGCCACGATCTGCTGCGCGTCGGTGATACTGCGTTAAAAACAGCCTGGAGCGCCAGCCCGGTCGGAAGCCGCTTGCGGCTAACGCGCTTTAGCGCGACCCGAAGGGCGAGTGAAACTTAGCTGGCCGGTGTTCTGATGAGCGCCGTAGGAGCGGGCCATGCCCGCGAAACGCGATCGCGGGCATGTACGAGGTGTGGTGCATCACCCGGCAATCAGCTCCTTCGCCGCCTGGCGGTGGTCGGCGATTAGCTGGGCCAGATCCAGGCCTTCGATCTGCCCGTCGATCACTCGCCACTGGCCGCCGATCATCATTCGGTCGGCCTTGTCGGCTCCGCACAGCAGCAGCGCGGAAAGCGGGTCGTGGCTGCCGGAGAAGCGCAGCTCATCCAGTTTGAACAAGGCCAGGTCGGCCTGTTTGCCCACCGCCAGTTCGCCGATATCGCTGCGCCCCAGCAGCTTGGCCGAACCCTTGCTGGCCCAGCCCAGCACCAGCTGCGGGGTGATCTTCTCCGCGCCGTAGCGCAGGCGCTGGATATACAGAGCCTGACGCGCTTCGAGGATCATATTGGAGGCGTCGTTGGACGCCGAACCATCGACGCCGATGCCGATCGGCGCGCCGGCCGCCTCCAGATCAAGGGTCGGGCAGATGCCCGAGGCCAGGCGCATATTCGAGCTGGGGCAGTGGCAGATGCCGGTGCCGGCCGCGCCCAGGCGGGTGATTTCCTCCGGGTTGAAGTGGATGCCGTGGGCCAGCCAGGTGCGCGGGCCGAGCCAGCCGACGCTGTCCAGATAATCCACGGTGCGCAGGCCGAAGCGCTGCAGGCAGAAGTCCTCCTCGTCGAGGGTCTCGGCCAGGTGGGTGTGCAGGCGCACGTCCAGCTCCTCGGCCAGCTCGGCGCTCTGGCGCATGATGTCCTGGGTCACCGAGAACGGCGAGCAGGGCGCGAGGGCGATCTGGATCTGCGCGCCGTCGCCGCGCTGGTGATAGCTCTGAATCAGCCGCTGGCTGTCGGCCAGGATCACCTCGCCCTGCTGCACCGTCTGCTGCGGTGGCAGGCCACCATCGGCCTGGCCCAGGCTCATGGAGCCGCGGGTGAGCATGGCGCGCATGCCCAGTTCGCGTACCGCCTCGACCTGCACGTCGATGGCGTTTTCCAGGCCGCCGGGGAACAAATAATGATGGTCCGCCGCGGTGCTGCAGCCGGACAGCAGCAGTTCGGCCAGGGCCACCTTGCTGGCCAGGGCGAGTTTTTCTGGAGTCAGGCGCGCCCACACCGGATAGAGGGTTTGCAGCCAGGGAAACAGCGGCTGGTTGACCACCGGAGCCCAGGCGCGGGTAAGGGTCTGATAGAAATGGTGATGGGTGTTGATCAGCCCCGGCAGCACCACATGTTCGCGGGCATCGAAGCTCTGCTCGCAGGGCCGGGCCGGTTGCTGACCGGCTTTGAGCAGTTCGCTGATCAAGCCATCTTCGATGACCAGGCCGCCAGCGGCGTCGAGGTTGTTGGCGGTGAAGATGGCGAGGGGGTTCTTGATCCAGATACGGGTAGCTGCCATGAGCAGGCTCCTCTGAGGGTGAGTTCAGGTTAGCCAGCTCAGTGTTGACCCTGTCTGCTGATCCAGGTGCGCGTCGGCGCAAGTGGCCGGGCGTGGCGCAGAAGATAGCCGCGCGTGGTGCTGGCGGCAAGAGCCTTAGGCCATTTTTCTGACCATCTGGTCAGTATGGCGGGCGGCCGAAAATAGGCGATGTACTCATTGCGTGCTGCATGGGGTGCTTGGCAAGAGTGAACTGCTTGCGCGGCTGCAATGGCTCCGCGTCACCCTACGAAGCCCGACCACCTCAGACTTAAGCGCCGACGTCTGAGCGCAACACAGTCTGGGACATGGCCTTAAAACACCTTGCGGTACTGCACAAACCCGGAGCGCTCGGCGATGCGTTCGTACAGCAGCATGGCGCGGCTGTTGCTCTCGTGGGTCAGCCAGTAGGTGCGCGAACAGCCATGGGCCTGGGCTTCGCGATAGACATGCTCGATCAGCTGGCGGCCGGCACCGCTGCTGCGTAGATCCTTGGCGATAAACAGGTCCTGCAGGTAGCAGTAGTCACCGATGGTCCAGGTCGAGCGGTGGTAGACCCAGTGCACCAGGCCGATGGCCTGGCCTTCGTGCCAGGCCAGGGCGGCATGCATCGGTTCGGCCGGGTCGAGAAAGCGCTGCCAGGTCATGTCAATGGTGCCCGCGGCGATCTCGGTCATATAGAAGCGCTGATAGCCCTGCCACAGGGGCAGCCAGGCGGGGTGATCGGCGGCGCTGATCGGGCGGATCTCGACGGGTATACGTAAGGACATGAGACTAACCTCCTTGGCGGGCCTGCGCGCAGGCCGCCGGGTCTGACTGACCATCCTGGAACGCTTGGCCCCAGGCTGCAAGAGGGGCGTTTATTGCGCCCGCTCGCCGCACAGATCCAGGCCGAACCAGTGTTCCACTTCGGCCTGCGCAAGGCCCGCGCCGAGCAGGGCGAAGAGTTTGCCCAGGGCGGCTTCGCGGGTCATGCCGCCGGCGGAAACCAGCCCAGTGGCGGCCAGCTGGCTGCCAGCAGCATAGACGCCAAATTCGACATGGCCATGGGGGCACTGGCTGATGGCGGCCAGCACCACGCCGCGCTCATGCGCAGCCTTGAGCACGTCGAGCAGCTCGGCATCGTCCGCCGGGCCGGTGCCGCTGCCGTAGCACTCCAGCAGCAGGCCCTGCACGCCGCTGTCCAGCAGAGCGCGCAGATGGCTGGCCTGGACGCCCGGGTAAAACGGCAGCACCGCCAGATTGACTGGCTGACGCGGCTGGCGATAGTCGATGCTGGCCGGGATGCTCTCGGCCCGCGGGCTCTGGCGCTGGCGCGGCAGTACGCTGAAGGCGTCGAAGGCATCGCTGCACAGTTTGCTGACCCGCGCACCATGCATCAGTGTGCCGTTGAAATACAGCTGTACGCCTGGGGCGACGCCAGCCTGCAGCGCGGCCATGGCTCCGAACAGATTGCCCCAGGCATCGCTGCCCTCGGCACCGGCGGGCAGCATGGAGCCGCTGAGGATCACCGGGGCGGGCAGGCCGAGCAGCAGAAAGCTCAGGGCCGCGGCGCTGTAGGCCAGGGTGTCGGTACCGTGCAGCAGCAGCACGCCGTCGCAGCCGTCCTGTTCGACGCCTGCGCGAATTGCCGCGACCATGGCCAGCCAGTTGTGCTGGTTCATATTGGCGCTGTCGATGGGCGGCAGCAGCTCGCGGAAGATCCACTCAGGCAGTGGCTGGGCTTCGCGTACCTGCTGGGCGCGCAGGCGTGCTTCGAAACCGGACGCCGGGGCCAGGCCCTCGGCGCTCATCTGCATGCCGATGGTGCCGCCGGTATAGAGCACCAGGAGTTTTTTACAACCCATAGGGGTTCTCCGTCTTTTCATTGTTCTTATAAGCAAACAGGGGGCCTAGCCCCCTGTTTGTCAGATCAAGTTGGCGACTTAGCGCTGATGCACCGTGTTGCCGATTTCCGCATGGTTGCTGGTCACCGGCTTGGTAGCTGGTGCTGGATTCGACCAGACGCCTGGGTCCAGGTCCAGGTCGGCGAAGTTCTTCGCGTCCAGTACCGGCGACTCCACGCCAGCCTTGATCTGGCTGTCGTAGTCGCGCATCAGACGCAGGCCGACCTTGAACAGCAGTACCAGGGCGATCAGGTTGCAGATGGCCAGCAGGCCCATGGTCACGTCGGCGAAGGCGAACACCGTGCCCAGATCCTGCACCGAACCCCAGAGTACCAGAGCCACTACCAGCACACGGTAGACCATCACCGGGCCGCGCTTCTGGCTGAAGAAGCCCAGGGCGTTCTCACCCAGGTAGTAGTTGTAGATCAGGGTGGTGAAGACGAACAGCAGCAGGGCGACGCTGACGAATACCCGGCCCCACTCGCCGACCACGCTGGCCATGGCGGTCTGGGTCAGCACCACGCCGGACACTTCCATGCCTGGCTGGTA
>Ga0209343_10008539_pt1 | contig 11900 bp, 11 predicted proteins | sample RifCSPlowO2_02_FD_184026 | JGI IMG/M metagenome (GOLD analysis project Ga0209343, IMG submission 184026) | Groundwater microbial communities from Rifle, Colorado - Rifle CSP2_plank lowO2_0.2 (SPAdes) (version 2) | ecosystem: Environmental > Aquatic > Deep subsurface > Groundwater | place... | reverse complement strand
GAAAGCGCGATGGCGAGCGGGTTCAGGAAGAGCACGAGCACGAACGCCGCAGCCGCAAGAACCGCCGCTACCGCAAGCGCCTCGCCGGGCCGGATCTCGCCGGCGGCCAGCGGCCGCAGCCGCGTGCGCTCGACGTGCGGATCGAAATTGCGGTCCGCGTAGTCGTTGATGGCGCAGCCGGCCGAGCGCATGAGCAGCGTGCCGAGCGTGAAAATGATGAAGTGGTCGAGGCGCGGCGTGCCCCCGGAGGCGAGCCACAGCGCCCAGAGCGTCGGCCACAGCAGGAGCAGCGCGCCGATCGGCTTGTCGAGGCGAATAAGGCGCTCGTACGCGTCGATGCGCCGGACGAGAAGCGCGAGGTTCACCGCTTTAGCATAGCTTATGCGTGCGTGAGGTCCTGGCGCGCTCCGAGCCAGCGCTCGATATGCGCGCGCGCTGCGACGGCGTCGGTGTCGATCAGCTCCGCGGCCGCCTGCACCGCCGCCTCGACCAGGCCCTTGTCGCGCTCGAGGTCGGCGAAGCGCAGCAGCGGCGCTCCGCTCTGGCGCTCGCCGAGGAATTCACCGGGCCCCCTGAGCTCCAGGTCCTTGCGCGCGATCTCGAAGCCGTCTGCGCTCTCGTAGATCACCTTGAGCCGCTCCCGGGCGTTGCCCTGCACCTCCCCGTAGAGCAGGATGCAGACGCTCGCGCGCGCTCCGCGCCCGATGCGCCCGCGCAGCTGATGCAGCTGCGACAGGCCAAAGCGCTCGGCGCTCTCGATCACCATGAGCGACGCGTTCGGCACGTCGACGCCCACCTCGATCACCGTCGTGGCGACGAGGACCTGGATTCGATTTTCCTGGAACGCCTGCATGATGGCCGCCTTTTCGGCCGCCGGCATGCGTCCATGCAGCAGCTCGACGCGCAATCCCGATAGTTCCTTTTTCAATGCCTCGTAGGTCTGGAGCGCGGTGCGCAGGCCGGCCTTCGATTCTCCGATTACCGGGCACACCCAGTAGGCCTGCTGCCCTTCCGCGCAGGCCTCCCGGATGCGCGCCAGCACGTCGGGCCTTCTTTTCTCTGAAACCAGTTTTGTGGTAACGGCGCCTCGCCCCGGCGGCAGCTCGTCGATGGTCGAGACGTCGAGGTCGGCGAAGTAGGTCATCGACAGCGTGCGCGGAATCGGCGTTGCGCTCATCATGAGCTGGTGCGGCACGGCCACTGGGGACGCGAGGCCCCGCGTGGAGGCAGCGGCCTTCTTGCGCAGGGCGAGGCGCTGCTCGACGCCGAAGCGGTGCTGCTCGTCGACGACCACGAGTCCCAGGCGCGTGAACTCGACGTCCTCCTGGATCAGCGCATGCGTGCCAATGAGCACGCGAGCTTCGAGCATCCGCTTCTTTTCCTTCTTGCCCATACCGCCGCGCAGGTAACCGAGACGCACGCCGAGCGGCTCGAGCCATTCACCGAACTTGCGCCAGTGCTGCTCGGACAGGATTTCGGTAGGCGCCATGACCGCCGCCTGCGTGCCCGAGTCCACGGCGGCGAGGCAGGCGATTGCCGCCACGATCGTCTTGCCGCTGCCGACGTCGCCCTGCAGCAGGCGCTGCATCGGGTGCGGCTCGCGCAGATCGCGCAGCACCTCGTTCATGGCTCGCGTTTGCGCCTTGGTCAGCCGGAAAGGCAGCTTCTCGAGAAGAGACTTGAGCAGCGGACCATTGACCTTCAACACCGGCGCCGCCCGGGAGCGGCGCCGGCGGTAGGCGAAGCGCATCGAAAGCTGTTGCGCGAGGAGCTCGTCGAATTTCACGCGCTGCCACGCCGCGCCCATGTCGGCGCCCGGCTGGGGCCTGTGAAGCAGCTTGACGCTGCCGGCAAAGCTCGCCAGGGCGTACTTCTTCCTCACTGGCTCGGGCAACGTGTCATGCAGGTCGGCGGCGTCGAGCTCTTCCAGAATCCGCGCACGCAGCACCGCCTGACCGACCCCCGCCGTAGTGGGATAGATCGGCGTCAGCGCGTTCGGCAGCGGCTCGCCTGGCCGCACGAGCCTATAGCGGGGATGCGCCATCTCCGCGCCGAACCAGCCGGCGCGCACCTCGCCGAACGCACGCACCGAGAGGCCATCTTCAGCCGCACGCTGGAACTGCCTGAGCTGGCTCTGATAGAAATTGAAAAACCGCAGCACCAGGCCCTCGGCGTGCACGACCAGCTGGCGCCGCGGCCGGTATGCGACATCGGCGCGCTTGACCGGCGCCTCGACGAGCACGGGTTTTCCCGGAGGCGCCTCTTGCGCGGCGGTAAGGACCGTTTCGTCCTCGTAGCGCAACGGCAGGTGCAGCACGAAATCGAAGCTCGAGCGCAGGCCGAGCTTTTGAAACTTGCGCTCCAGGGCGCTCGCGCGCGAAGCGACTGCCGCTTTCACCCCGCGTGCAGGATGGCGTCGACCTCCACCAGCGCGCCGCGCGGCAGGCCCGCGACGCCGACGGCGGCGCGTGACGGATACGGCTCGCGCACGTACTGCGCCATGATCTCGTTCACCCTCGCGAAGTGCGCCAGATCCGTGAGATAGACCGTCATGCGCACTGCGTGGTCGAGGCTCAGGCCGGCCGCGTCGGCCACGGCAGCGAGGTTGCGGAACACGCGGTGCGTCTGCGCTTCGATGCCCTCGGCGAGCTGCATGCTTTCCGGATCGAGGCCGATCTGGCCCGAGACATACACCGTGTCGCCCGCGCGCACGGCCTGCGAGTACGTGCCGATGGCCTGCGGCGCGCCTTTGGATTGGATCGCGGTCTTCATCCGGGTATCTTAGCCGAATGATTTCGAACCTAGAAAAGCTGCTCGGCACGCCGCGCGATGGAGCGCTGCTGCGCTATTCGCTCGGCCTGGAGCACGCCAAGGCGGGCAACCCCGAGCGCGCCGTCGAGTACTACCGGGACGCCCTGGCGCGCGACCCGCTCTATTCCGCGGCCTGGAAAGCGCTCGGCAAGACGCTGAGCGAATTGAACCGTCCGGCCGAGGCCCTGGAGGCGTTCCGCCAGGGCATCGCAGCGGCGCGCAGCAAAGGCGACCGGCAGGCGGAAAAGGAAATGACGGTGTTTGCCCGGCGTCTGGAGAAAGCCGCCGGCTAGGCGGCGCGCCGCAGCCGCTCGGCCAGCTGGGCCGCGGCCAGAGGCGGATCGAACAGATAGCCCTGCCCCAGGTCGCAGCCGTGACGGCGCAGGAAGGCCACCTGCGCCTGCGTCTCGACGCCCTCGGCGATCACCGTGAAATTGAGGTTGTGCGCCATGTCGATGACCGCGCGCACGATCGAAGCCGCCTCGGCGCTCGACACCGCCTCGCGCACGAAGCTGCGGTCGATCTTGAGCGCGGTGAGCGGCAGGCGCGTGAGGTACGACAGGCTCGAATAGCCGGTGCCGAAGTCGTCGACCGAGACCTTGAGCCCGGCCGCGCGCAGGCTCGCGAGCATGCGCACCGCATCTTCAGGGTCGTCCATCAGGCAGCTCTCGGTGATCTCGAGCTCGAGCAGGCTCGAGGGCACCCCCGAGGCCGAAAGCGCAGCGCGGATGAGCGCATCCAGATCGCGGCGGCGGAACTGCCTGGCCGACAGGTTCACGGCGACCGGCACCGACTGCAGACCGTCGCGCTGCCAGGCGCGCAGCTGTGCCGCGGCTTCCCGCAGGACCCATTCGCCGACGGGCAGGATCAGGCCCGACTCCTCGAGCGCCGGCACGAACTCGGCGGGGGCGACCACGCCGCGGCTCGGGTGGTTCCAGCGCAGCAGCGCCTCCACGCCGTGCATGCGGCCGTCCCGCAGATCGACCTTCGGCTGGTAGTGCAGCGCGAACTCGCCGCGCTCCATGGCGCGGCGCAGGTCGGTGTTCAGCTGCAGCCTCGCGACCGAGCGCTGGTTCATCTGCGCGGTGAAGAAGCAGTACGCGTTGCGCGTGAGCTCCTTCGCCCGGTACATCGCCATGTCGGCGTTCTTGAGCAGCGTCTCCGCGTCGGCGCCGTCCGCCGGGAACACCGAGATGCCGATGCTCGCGGTCACGTACGCCTCGTTGCCGGCGAGGTCGAACGGACGCGCGAGCGCCTCGAGAATCTTCTGCGCCACCAGCGCGGCGTCGTCGGGCCGGGCGAGCTCGGCCAGCACCACGGCGAATTCGTCGCCGCTCACGCGGCCGACGGTGTCGCCGCCGCGCACGCAGTCCTTGAGGCGCCGTCCCACATCGGCGATGAGGGCGTCGCCGACATGGTGGCCCAGCGTGTCGTTGATCAGCTTGAAGCGGTCGAGGTCGATGAACAGCACCGCCCCCTGCCTTGCGTGCCGGCGCGCCTGGGCGACGCTCTGCGTCAGCCGGTCCTGCACCAGGTTGCGGTTGGGCAGGCCGGTGAGCGCGTCGAATTCCGCCATGTAGGCAAGCCGCGTCTGCGTGTGGTGGCGCCGCACGGCCGCCGAGAGCACGTGCGCGATCGCTTCGCCGAAGCGCAGGTCCTCGGCGTCAAAGGCGTGGTCGCGCAGCGATCCCAGCATGAGCAGGCCGAACGCACCGTGCTCCGCGCGGATCGGTACATAGACCTTGCGATCGTGCACCACCGCGCCGTCGGATTCGAGGAGCTCGCGCCACTTGGCGTCGGCGAGCGACTCGCTCCCGTGGCTGCCGCGCTCGAGGACCTCGGCGACCTCGCAGCCGCCCGCGCGCAGCGCGCGCGCCGCCTCGGCAAGGACCTGCCCGAGCTCGGCGCCGCCGAGCGCGAACTGGCCGAGGCGCGCGATGATTTCCTGGCGCCGCGTATGCAGGGCCATCCTGCGCTCGGACTTCTTGCGCTCGGTGATGTCCACCATCGCGCCGATCATGCGCACCGGCTGCCCGGCGGCGTCGTGGATCACCCGGCCGCGGTCGAACACCGTGGCGTACGAGCCGTCCTTGCGCCGCATGCGGTATTCACCGCTCCAGCTCTTGTCGCCGCGCCCGATGGCCGCGCGCAGCGAGCGCGTCACCTGCGGCGCGTCCTCGGGATGGATGCGCGCGGTCCAGGCGTCGACGTAGGCGCCGACCTCGCAAGGCTCGTAGCCGAAGACCACGCGGAAATTCTCGTTCCACCACAGCTGGTCGGTGGCGAGGTTCCAGTCCCAGACCACGTCGTTGGTGGCGCGCGCCACGATCTCGAAGCGCTCGAGGCTTTGCCGCAGCCGCTCCTCCGACTTCAGGCGCTCGCTGATGTCGCGCGCGATGTCGACCACGTAGCAGCGGCCGGCGGTGCGCAGCAGGCGGCGCGTGCCCTCGACCGGCACGAGCGCGCCATCCTTGCGGCACAGATGCGCGCGGAAGAGCTGCGTGCGGTCCTCGCTTCCGGCGAGCCGCTCGTAGCCCGCGCGCACTTCGTTCTCGTCGCGCAGCTCGAAGAGCAGCGCCGGGCTGCGGCCGATGAGCTCGGCGGGCGCATAGCCGAGCGCGCGCGCCGCGGCGTCGTTGACATCGATGATCTCCATGGCGTCGGCGTCGGCCAGGAACACCAGGTGCGCGGAACCGTTGAGCGCGGCGTACATCAACTCCAGGCGCCAGGCGCGCCGCTCGCTGCGGCTTTGCAGGCTCGCGAGCCGCACGATGCGCATCAGCGAGCGCGCATCGAGCTCGCTTTTCTCGAGCACTTCGTAGGCGCGGCGCTTCAGCGCCTCGGCGGCGAGCGCGGGATGCGGGTTGCCGCTGACCACGATCACCGGCACGCAGGCCGCGGTGGCGAGCTTCTCCAGCGTGTCGAATCCGCAGCTGTCGGGGAGGTCCAGATCGAGCACGACGAGGTCGATGCCGCCGCTCTGGAGCGCGCGCAGGCCTGCGGCGAGGCTCGTCGCGTGCACGATCTCGGCGCCGCTCGCCGACGCCTCGCCAAGGCAGGCGCGTACCAGCTCGGCGTCGTTGGGATCGTCCTCCACGAGGAGGATGCGCTGGCTCATCGACCGAGCGTACGGCCCCCGCGCCGGGGGGGAAATCAGGCGCTTCCTGAGAGCCGTTAGGGAATAACCTGAGGCGAGTAAAAAGGGCTCTCAGCCCTCCGGCGGAATGAGCCCGGTGCGCAGCGCGTAGCGCACCAGGCCGGCCACGTCGCGGATCCCCAGCCGGTCCATGATCTGCGCCCGATGGGTTTCCACGGTCTTGACCGACAGGTTGAGCACAAAGGCGATTTCCTTGGTGCTCTTGCCGCTGGCTACGAGGCGCAGCACTTCGCGCTGGCGCGCGGTCAGCACGTCGAGGCCGGCGTCCCCGCCCACGCGCTGCACGTAACCCTCGACCACCTGGCGCGAAACCGCGGGGCTGAGCCAGCTTTCGCCGCGGATCACGGTGCGCAGCGCGAGCTCGAGCTCGCCCGTGGCCGCGTCCTTCAGGAGGTAGCCGACCGCGCCGGCCCGCAGCGCCTGCAGCACGTATTCCTCTCCGGAATGCATCGACAGGATGACCACGCGCACCGCGGGCTGCTCCTCGCGCATGCGGGCCGCCGCTTGCAGGCCGGTGATGCCCTTCATCGCGATATCCATCAGCACCACGTCGGGCCGCTCGCGCTCGGCGATCTCAAGCGCCTCCTCGCCGCTCGACGCTTCGCCGACGACTTCGACCTCGGCCATCGCGCCGAGGAGCGAGCGGATTCCCGCGCGCACCAGCGCGTGGTCGTCGGCAAGCACGACGCGGATCAACGGGAGCCTTCCTTTTCGCCAGGCTGCAGGGGGAATGTTGCCAGCAATACCGTGCCCTGTGCGGGAGCGGATCGCAACTCCAGCGTGCCGCCGGCAAGCGCGACCCGCTCCTCGATGCCCACGAGCCCGAGGCTCGCGCCGGCCGCGCCGCGGCGCCGCGCGCCTTCGAGGTCGAATCCCTTGCCGTCGTCGCGCACCGAAAGCGCGAGGCGGCCACCCGCGGTGAACAGGCGCAGCCACAGGTTGCGCGCCTCGGCGTGGCGCAGCACGTTGTTGATCGCTTCCTGCGCCACCCGGAAGCAGGCGGTCTCGATTTCGGGCGCGACGCCGCGCGGCGCTTCCGCGGCGTCGAAATTCGGCGTGAGGCCGCCGATGCTCGCCTGGCGGTCGAGGTGCGAGCGCAGCGCCGCCACCAGGCCGAGATCGTCGAGCTGCGAGGGCCGCAGGCTGAGCGAGAGCTGACGCACGCGCTCCAGGGCATGGCGCGTCGTGTCGGCGCATTCGAGGATGCGCGCGGCGTTCACGCCCGCCGAGCGCGCCAGCGATTCGAGCTGGATCTTCAGCGCGGTGAGCGCCTGCCCGATGTCGTCGTGCAGGTCGCGGGCGAGGCGACCGCGCTCCTCTTCCTGCACCTCCAGCAGCCGGCGCGACAGCGCACGCAGGCGCTCCTGCGAGAGCTCGAGCGCCCTGCGCGTCGCGAGATGGCGCTCGTGCTCGCGGCGCTCCTCGAGCGCGCGCCGCACCGCGCTCGCGAGCCGGGCGAGGCCATGCTTCAGCACGTAATCCGTGGCTCCGGAGCGCAGCGCCTCGACTGCGCGCTCTTCGCCAAGCGCGCCCGACACCAGCACGAACGGCACCAGCGCGTCCTGCCGCCGCACATGCTCGAGCGCCTCCAGGCCGGTGTAGTCGGGCAGCCGGTAGTCGGCGATCACGAGATCGTAGCGGCCCGGAACGAAGGCCGCCTCGAATGCGGCGCGGCTGTCGGCAAAGGTCGGCGCGCAGCGAAACCCGCCGTCGGCGAGCGCCGCCAGCTCGAGCTCGGCGTCGGCGGGCTCGTCTTCCAGCACCAGCACCTGCAGCGCCCGCGCGCTCATCCTTCTTCTCCTACCGGCTGGACGGTGAAATAGAAGCAGGCGCCGCGCTCGGGCTCGCCCTCGCCCCAGATGCGCCCGCCGTGTCGGTGCACGACGCGGCGCGCGGTCGCAAGCCCGATGCCGGTTCCCTCGAACTCCTCGGCGCGGTGCAGCCTCTGGAACACGCCGAACAGGCGGTCGGCGTAGCGCATGTCGAAGCCCACGCCGTTGTCGCGCACGAAGATCGCGGTGCCGCCGTCCTGCAGGCGCAGCGTTCCGATCTCGATGATGGCGGTGCGCTGGCGCTTCGTGTACTTCACCGCGTTGTCGAGCAGGTTCTGCAGGGCCACGCGCAGCAGCGAAGGGTCGGCGCGCACGGCCGGAAGCTCTGCGACGCGCCATTCGACGCGCCGGCGCGCCACGTCGGGGCGCAAGTCGACGATCACTTCCTCGACCAGCTGGCGCAGCGGCACCGTCTTCATCTCGAGCGGCGCGCGCCCGGTGCGCGAGAGCGCCAGCAGATCGTCGATGAGCGCGGCCATGCGCCGCGACGAGGCTGCGATCGTGCGCAGGTAGTGCGCCGCCTTGTCGGTCGCCGGCGGCTGCTCCCGCTCGAGCAGCTTCACGAAGCCGTCGATGTGGCGCACCGGAGCGCGCAGGTCGTGCGACACCGAGTAGCTGAAGGCCTCGAGCTCCTTGTTGGCCGCCTCGAGCTGCGCCGTGCGCTTGCGCACCCGATCCTCGAGCTCGCGGTTGAGCCGCTCGAGCTCCTCCTGCGTGCGCTTGCGCTCGGTGATGTCGTTGATCAGCACCAGCCGCGCAGTCCGGCCGCGCCAGGTCACCAGGTGGCCGACGCCCTCGATGTCGAGCGCCTCGCCGGTCTTCTTGCGGTGGCGGAACACGCCGCGCACCACGGCGCCCGATTCGCGGCGCAGGAAGTCGTCATAGGCATCGCCGTCCCCGGGCGGGCGAACGTCGTGCGCGCTCATCGCGAGAAATTCCTCGCGCGTATAGCCGTACAGGTGCAGCGCCGCTTCGTTGACGCTCAGAAAACGCCGCGTCTCGAGATCCGAGACCCACATCGGCAACGGGCTGTGCTCGAACAGCATCCGGTAACGGCCCTCGTGCGGGTCCATCGAATCCACCAGGCGCTGCAGCGCCGCGGCCAGGAACCGGAGCGGTCTCATCAGAGGGAATGGTAACTTGGCACGCGGATTGCAGCCTCGGACCATGCTTCCGGGGACTTCGACCTGAGAAACGGAAACTCTTACAGCCCGCTGCCGGCTTTGCAGGGGTCGGGTTCGGCCAAGGCTGCAGGCCTGCGCTACCTGTGCGATGACGCGCCCTGGGATCCAGCGCGTGCGCGCGGGAAAAGCCTTCCGCTATCTCGCGCCGCACGGCAGGCCGCTGCGCGATGCCGGCACGCTCGCTTTCGCAAGAGCGCTGCCGCGCATCCGGCGCCGGGTGCGAGCTCGACGACCGGCAGCTGGCGGCGATCGTGCGCCACATGCAGGACCTTCCAGGCGAGGTGCTTTTCCAATACGTCGACGAGTCGGGCGAGCGCCGGCCGATCGAGTCGGCGGACGTGGACGCGTACTTGCAGCAAGCGGCGGCAGAGGATTTCACCAGCAAGGACTTTCGCACCTGGGCCGGAACCGTCCTCGCCGCGCGCGCTCGCTGAAACCGGGAACCTCAAGCAGGCCATCGAGCGCGTAGCCAAGGAGCTCGGCAATACCCAGGCGGTATGCCGCAAATGCTACGTGCACCCCGCCATTTTCGACAGCCACGCACAGGGAACGCTGCTCGAAGCGCTGGCCCGCAGTCCGCAGCGCGCCACGCGCCATCGCCCTTTCTCGCTCGATGCGGACGAGACCGCGGTGCTCTCGGGCTGCTGCACGCCTGGTCCAAGCGCGAGCGCGCGCTCGCAAGGCGCAGCGGCGCGAATGGATCGCTCGTTTCCCTTCTTGCCCTGACGGCACGCCACTTGCGTAAGCGGGATACGACGCAACCCGCGGCGAGAGGAGCAACCCGATGAAACTGAAGACGCTTTACACCGCGACCGCAGCCGCACTGCTGGCGTTCTCGGCCGCCCCTTTCGCGCAAACCCAGTCCGGCTCGAGCAGCAGCGGGACCACGGGCTCAGGCGGCACCGGCATGGGTTCCAGCACCAAGTAAACGACGGTCAGCCGGGCAGGTATTGCAGCTGGTAGAGGCCGGTAGCGGGCTCAAGCGCACCGGCCTCCTTCAGCGCCGTCGCCGGCAACAGCTCGGCGCAGACCGCTTCCAGCGTCGCACGCTCGCCTGCGCCCTCCACGATGACGACCCACCCGGGCGTAAGCGCCCGGGTCGGGCGCGCCTTCTTTTCCGCGGTCTGCACGGAGCTCGCCGCCAGATCGCCGAGGCACAAGTGCGCGCCCGCGATGCTCTGGCGCTCCGCCACGGCGCGCAACCTCGCTTCGAGAAGGCTGCGCTGTTCCGCTTCCCTGCCTGGCGCAACGTCATAGCGCCACGTCATGGCCAGGCCGCCGACGCCCGGGCCGAGCGACAGGGCGACACGACATAGCGAGCGGATGTTATTGCGCAGCTGCGGCGCCACGCGCCGCGTCCAGGCCGTTGGGTTGTTCAGTCTCCCGGTGTAGTCGGGACCGGTGAGCACCTCGAGCGATTCGGCCTCGTACAACGTGAAAAACTCCGGCTGCCCGTTGATCGCGCAATAACGCCGCCCGCGCAGAAACCCGGGAATCCCGGCGCGCTCGAGCATGTGCTCGCGGTTATGCCACTCGAAATACTCGGCGCGCGCCTCGGGCGGCGGGTCCTGCCAGATCGCGACCGCGGCCTTGCCCAGCAGACTCATGGATCAGTTCATGCGCTCCACGGGGAGCGTTTCTGCGGATTACCGCTTGGCCAGAAGCTCTTCGAGCGCCACGGGGTTCAATGGCTTCACGAAGAAATCCTCGCACCCGGCTTGCATGGCGCGCTGCCTGATTTCGTCATCGGACCGGCCGGTGATGGCGATGATCCTCGTGTGCTCCAACCCGGGCTCCCATTTGATCTGGCGCGCGATCTCGTCGCCGTTGAAGTCGGGCAGGCCGAGATCGAGCAGGATGAATTCGGGGCGGAAGCTGCGCGCAATATCGATTGCCGCAAACCCGTTGATCGCGAACTGCACGTTGTGACCCATGCTTTTGAGCATCACGGCCATCGAGTGCACGGTGTCCAGATGGTCCTCGACGACCAATACACGCCGCCCCGCACTCGGTTGGCGCCGGAGGCGCCGGACGTTGGACGAGGCGCGCTCGTCCTCTTCTTTTGGCTTGGCCATGCCGGGCATCATAGCGGCCAAGGAAAAACCCCAGATAGGCCTGAGGTGTCGCTTTCTCAACGATATTCCTGTCGCTGCCCGACTACAGCCTATCGAATCCGGCGTTTGTCTGGGGCAGCGCTGAAAATCGATCACGTCGCAAGCACCCATGGCCCACATAGGCAAGTCAAAAGTGTTGGGGCGATATTACAACCTCGGTCGCCGTGCCCCGGATTCCGACAATCGGCGGCCGGTCGACTATCGCGTCTTTGGCAATGCGTTGCAGAAACTCCAACGCCCGAGATTCATCGAAGCGTATGCCGATAATCAACAGGTCAAACGCGTTGCGTCTCAGGACTTTCAGCGCCTCCGTTGTCGTGAATACGAGCTGAAGCTGTATCAGGCAGTACGCGCCGAAGACGCGGTTCGGCTCCCGGCACCATGCAGGCGAGAACCCGCATAGAAGGCGTCATCTAAGCCGTCCAGGAATCGCACGTGCCGGAAAAATCTGGTGGAGTGGAGGAGGATCGAACTCCCGACCTTCGCATTGCGAACGCGACGCTCTCCCAGCTGAGCTACCACCCCGTGGAGGGGCGTGATTCTACCGTAACATCCGGGCCTTAGGGAGACCTCGATGCGCATCGCGCCGCCCTTCGGCTACCACGAAGTAGTGCCGTTCCTGAAGACGCACAAGGTGCGCCTGCTCGGGCCAGGCGAGGTGCCCGAATTCGTGCAGCGGGGCAATGCGATTCCCATCAGCTACACCGAGTTTCAGCTCGTAGTGCGCGAGTATCCGATCGTTTTCACGACCGGCGACGGCGGCAAGACTTTCGCCGCGGTCGCGGTGCTCGGCATCCAGGCC
>Ga0209343_10008538_pt1 | contig 11902 bp, 9 predicted proteins | sample RifCSPlowO2_02_FD_184026 | JGI IMG/M metagenome (GOLD analysis project Ga0209343, IMG submission 184026) | Groundwater microbial communities from Rifle, Colorado - Rifle CSP2_plank lowO2_0.2 (SPAdes) (version 2) | ecosystem: Environmental > Aquatic > Deep subsurface > Groundwater | place: Rifle... | reverse complement strand
CTGCATGCTGCCGTCGAGCAACAGCGTGCAACTCAAGCATATCAAGCACCCCGAACTCATCGGCGTTGCTTCGCTTGGAGAATGTTGGAAACTGCTTTTTTAAGTCCTGAGTGACGAGTGCTAAGTCCTGAGTCCCCTCCCCCACTCAGCACTCAGGACTCGTTCCTCAGCACTGCTTTTCTCCTGTTCCTCTTGCAACCCAAGCGCGCGTTCGTTATCACTATTAGGTCGCGTGCCGGAGTGGTGGAATGGCAGACGCGCCGGACTCAAAATCCTAATTAAGTGCACTCACCACAACGGTTTGCGTACATATAGCGCACGCCATACCAAATCTTGTAGCATCCAAGTCGCAAAAATCATCTTCCGCATACAGCACACAAGCAGTTTTCACACAGTTTTTGATATGCGGATCACCGACATGACACATTTTCTGGATGCGCAAGGAAACGTCCCGAAACAGCTCACTTCCCGGCGCCTGGTCCAATATCTCGGTGCAATCGTCGCCAACGTGACGACTGCACCGGCTCAATCTTCGTGTACGGTTGATTTTAAATGCCGGAGAAGGCCCGGTGGAAAATCATGCCCCGGGACAATCCTGGCGGCGTTCGAAGCGGGTACCAACAATATCACGTGGCATTGCTCGATTTGCGAAGATGGTGGACTCATCCATCATTGGCAACGAACACTTTGGGACAAGGGAGGCAGACCTGAGTTGCCAAAAATCCACCGGGTAACTTATCGGCATGGCCTGGTCGATGACGATGATCTTGAGGATCTGACCGGACTTGAAAGAGTGGAATTGGAAGGAGATGTGATCGCCAGGAATATCGTCGTCGCGATTTACGATAACCAGCTTCTTGAGGCTGCAGATGACTACGGTGATGCGCTCGTGGGGGATCCTCTGGAGTACGATGAATTGACCATCGAGCACGCGGGCGGCACAACCAGGATTGGACTGTTCAACCGCGGCATCATGATCTTGACCACCAACGAGGAGTTTTCTAAGCGGGCCCACCGCGTCTGCGAAACGATTGAACAGGCTGGGAAAGTTACTTGACACGAGTTACACATCCGGCTTTCCTAAATTCCGTGGCTTGCTGATTAAAGGGTCTCCGGAACCCTAAGTACAGGTTCGATTCCTGTCGGGCGCGCCACATTGATTTTGCTAGAGAATCTTATCAATCAGCGATAACCAGAAAAGAGCAGGGTTGCCCATAAGGTTGCCCAAATCCTTCCATGTAAGGACCTTTCACTATTGCTGCACTCATAAATTTGATTCGACTTCCGCAATCCACTCTCAATACTAGCGCGGCATTTAATCACACTGCCGCTGGTCTTCAAAACCGAAACGGGCAAAAAGACGAAGGTCCAGATAACACAGATAAATGACTATTTCCAGGAGGAATTCTCCCGATTTTTATGTCGCCGTCAATTGCCCCAACTAGCCCCTTTTTGTCCTCCGAGTCACAACAATTTTCACAACACCCCCTTGGGCGATACTTCCTGGAAAATGGACTCGAAAAACGGCTACGGAATTAGCCCGTACATAACCTGATATTTTTAATAAGCCAAGGATACTAGCCCAAACGTGGTTCGCTCTCTAAGAATATCGCTCCCTGCTTTCGTGCTCTATCGCTCCCGCTTACCGCTTCGCTCTAAATTGCTTCTGTCCCACCTCAAGATCTAATCCATACACCCGACCGAAGTGATGATAGCGATGGCGCACCGCAACGAGCGAGCAACCCAGAGGTGTTTCGCGAGCATATTGCGGACACGCTTTACGGTTTCTCGGCCGCTCTTAGGTGCGTGTCGCTCGCAAATAATATGAATACAAATTGATGACAAGTATATTTCCGTCAAGTTCGGTTTCGCCCGTCACTTCTCCCGGTTCAGACGTCGCGCTCCTCCGAATCACCGCTGAGCGATAGGCTCCAGCACATGAACTGCCAGCACAAGACCTACAACAATGCTGGCCGTTGCGACAAAACTGTTGAGAGAAAGAATGGAAAGTCCAGTCAAGGCATTCCCGATATTACATCCTGCCGCCAGTGTACCTCCGAATCCCATCATCAATCCTCCTAGAAATCGTCGCGGAAATTCATCCGCCGCCGGCACCTGCCAGCGAACCATCCCTTTCGACTGTGCGCTCAGCCAGCTTCCTAATGGTACGCCGAGCAGCATAAAAGCTCCCCAAGTCAACGGGCTTAAACTTTGGTCCAGCACAACCCGCAGAAGACTCCGGCTTGGTCCTATCATTGATAATCCCCAGTGCCAGCCGCCAAGAGACCCGACGACCCACGCGAGCGCACCCAATACCCCGAGGATCAAGCCCGTACGATACCAGGGCCAAATTTCAGGAGATGACGGAGGCTTCGTTAGAAACCGCAAAAATAACCCGATTAGAGCAACGCTTGCCACGACGACCCATGCAGCGCTCACACCGAGGAGCGTCGGCAGCGTTGAAAGCGAGAGAGTTGACCCTGTAAACGTTCCGTCAAGGAAATAGAGGGCCCCTTGTTCTGTGAGCCACGCCCCGATGGCGAGTCCCAACACCGCAGTGCCAGCTCCTACATTTCCAGTCCCGACCCGGGACCAAATTGAGGTCGCTCAACCCTTAGCCCATACCATTCCAAAACCAAACGTAAGCCCGCCTACGATAGAGGCCAGCCAAGTCAGGGGCACCGAGGGAACTCGGATGAGCTGGCTCCCAGCTAGAGCATTCACAACAAGCATCTGAATTGCCAACGCCAACAGGTATGCAAGAAAGGATGAAGATCGCTCGCCCCGAAGGACAAGGCGAAATCCGCTGTGCATGCAAAATCCACCACGGTGGATCAAAACACCGAGGGGAATACCAACAATAAGCCCAAGAACGGCTGTAAATAGCATACGATATTTCTAACTCTATTTTTTAGATCGGTTGGCTTCGGTCTAGCCAGTGAGATTTTTTTCCCATGCGCATTCTAGTTTCATCCCAGTGGTTTAAGCTCGCCTAACATGGTGGGAATGAGTTCCGTCACTGTTGGATGAATATGCATCGCTCTCTGGATCACCGTGTAGGGCACTTTGGCGTACATGACATCCAGAATGGAGTGGATAACCTCGTCACCTCCGATTCCCAGGATCGCCGCCCCTAGAATTTCCTTAGTTTTGTCGTCCACCAGAATTTTCATGAATCCCTGGGTCTCGCTTTTCTCCACTGCGCGAGCCACACGGGTCATCGGTCTCTTGCCGATTAACGCTTTTCGACCGGATTCCCGCACCTGGGCCTCCGTCATTCCAGCGCGCCCCAGCGGCGGGTCAATAAATAGGCCGTAGGTGAGGATGCGGTCGCTGACGCGGCGCGGGTCATTATCGAGCAAATTGGCCGCTACAATTTCATAATCATTGTAGGAAGTGTGGGTAAAGGCCCCTTCCCCGTTGCAATCGCCAAGCGCCCAGACACCGGGCACATTGGTGCAAAGTTGATCGTCCACTCTGATGTATCCGCGCTCATCGACCTCGATACCTGCCTTATCGAGGCCGAGGTCGTCCGTATTGGGCCGCCTGCCGACGGCAAGCAACAAATGCGATCCCGTCACCTCCCTGCCGCCGCTATCACAATCCAGCTTGACGGCAATCTGATTACCACGCTTTTCTCCGCTGACGCACTCAGCATTGAGGCGAAGGTTAATCCCATCGTTTTCGAGGATTTCTTTGATCGCATCCGACACGTCCGGATCTTCGCGGTTGATCAAGCGCGGTCCCCGTTGAATGATGGTTACCTCGCTGCCAAAACGCCGATACATCTGACCGAACTCCAAGCCAATATAGCTGCCGCCGATGACGATCAGATGCCCCGGGAGATAGTCGACCTCCATCATCGTCGAGTTGGTTAGATAGTGCACATTGTCAAAGCCGGGAGGAATCAAGGCCCGCCCGCCCACATTGATAAAGATATTCTCGGCCGCCAATACGTCGCCGTTGACACCGACTGAGTGGGGACCCTGAAAACTCGCATGACCCTCGTAAACCTTTAAGTTTTCCGCCTTATTCAGCCAGTTCTCCACTCCTTGGTTGGACCTTTGTACTACTGCATCTTTGCGGGCTTTCACCTTCTTCATATCTACGTTGATCGAACCGTCGACCATCACGCCAAAGTCGGCGGCACGCTTGGCCATATGAGCTACGCGAGCACTCGCGACTAGGGTTTTGGTAGGAATACAGCCTGTGTTAACAGTTACAAATTCATCAGGGTCGAGAGTCAAAACACCGTACGCGGTAGCTTCAAGATCATTAATGAGCTTAACGGAATCGACACTGACAACACCCGCTAGTTCGTCTGCATCCAACGCCCACGGTAAATTAGGGGTTTTACTTTTGCCGTCAATAACGGGGCCGGCGACTCCGAAACAAGCATTTGTAAACGTAGCGGTGGTCCCCGCCACAAATTCTCGGAGAAGAGGCTCGAAACTAGGATAATTTTGACTGGCAAAGCTTTTCCTGACTACAAGAGCCAGCTTATCCCCGTAAATGGCAAACAGCGCCAGATTGGTTTTTGTGCCGCCAATGTCGCCCGCAAGGATAATCACTTACTACTCCTACCTACGATGTTCGCTGCATAACAGAGTCCGGTCGGACGTATTCGTATCTTTGCCCTCGCAGAGTCGCCCTTCTTCGTACTTCTTAGCGGAACCTATGAAGTCTTCTCGGCATAGATATTCATGATGGCATCGAGCAATCGAAGTGCATCCGGTTTCTTGCGTTGAAATGAATTGCGCCCGATGATCGATCCGAACCCCCCACCGTCGCGAATAGCGCGAATCTCGTTCAGCACCACTTCATCCGTCTCCGCCGCTCCACCGGAGAAAATTACGATGCGTCGGCCGTTGAAAGTACATTGCACCACATGGCGCACGCGTTCAGCGACCGTATCAATCGGAACCCGCTCTTTTTCATAGACCTTGCGTGCCGCCTCTTGCTCTATATCCGCGCTCGGGAGCTTGACCTTGACGATATGCGCACCGAGTTGGGCAGCGATATGTGCCGCGTAACCTGTAACATCAATGGCCGTTTCCCCCTCTTTACTCAGGGCTGAACCGCGCGGATAAGACCAAATCACCACGACCAAGCCGTTTCGTTTGCCTTCCTCGGCGTAGGCACGGATTTGTTGGTACATCTCAAGACGGTGCTCTGAACCGGGATAGATGGTGAATCCTATGCCAACGCATCCGAGGCGGAGGGCGTCTCTCACGCTGCCTGTCAGCGCCTGATGCGGGTCTTTCTCATCGCGCAGCACATCGTGATCGTTGACCTTCAGGATCAGCGGTAGGTCGCCGGCAAAGTCCCGCGCTCCAGCTTCAAGAAAACCCAGGGGCGCGGCATAAGCATTACAGCCGGCTTCAATCGCCAGCTCGAAGTGATAGCGCGGATCGTAGGCGGGCGGGTTAGATGCAAAACTGCGCGCCGGCCCATGCTCGAAGCCCTGGTCCACGGGCAAGATGACCATCTTACCCGTACCCGCCAGATTGCCGTGATTCAACAACCTGGCAAGATTCGTCAGCACCCCCGGATTGTCGCTGCCATACCAGCTCAGGATTTCTCGAACTCGCTCCGTCATGTTTGCTTTCCCTTCGGTGCCGCGTCGCACCCGGTGAAAGTGTCACGAATGGCTCGCCATTTGTGGCCGTTGCGCGCAAGCAGTTCATCGGCCGCTCCCGGACCTTCGCTACCTACGGCGTAGTTCGGAAATTCAGGCGGTTCTTGCTTTGCCCAGGCCTCCTCGATGGGCGTAATCAATCTCCATTGGGCTTCGACCTCATCGCGTCTCGTAAAGAGGGTTGCGTCACCGCGCATCGCGTCAAGTAACAGCGTTTCGTAAGCGGCCGGCAAGCGTACGCCGAACACCGTCTGGTAACAAAAATCCATGTCCACGGCGGCCGTGTGCAGTTGAGCACCGGGACGCTTCGCGCCGAAGGTGACCGTGATGCCTTCGTTTGGTTGGATCCGCCACGCTATCACGTTCGGCTCGACGTAATCGTTTGGCGTGCGCGCGAAGAGCGCCTGTGGCGTGCGTTTAAGATGTACGGCGATCTCCGTTAAGGATCGTCCCAGCCGTTTACCCATGCGCAGGTAAAATGGCACACCCCCCCACCGCCAATTTTCGATGCGGAACTCAAGCGCCACGTAGGTCTCACTCAAGCTGCCCCTGGCCACGTTTTTCTCTTCCCTGTACCCGAGCACACACTCCGCCCCAACTTCACCGGCACCGTACTGGCCGCGAACCGTTCGCTTCGCCACCTCTCCGGGCATCAGGGGATGGATTGAGCGTAAAACCTGCACCTTCTGTTCGCGCACCGAATCAGCATCGAATGCAGTAGGCGGTTCCATTGCGGTCAGCGTCAAAAGCTGCAGCAGATGATTGGCCACCATGTCCCGTAGCGCGCCAGCCTTTTCGTAGTATCCTCCGCGGCTACCGACGCCCAGGGTTTCAGCCGCCGTGATTTCCACGTAGTCAATGTAATTGCGGTTCCACACCGGCTCAAACAAAGAGTTGCCGAAACGAAAAACCATGATGTTTTGAACCGTTTCTTTGCCGAGATAATGATCGATGCGATAGACTTGGCTCTCGTCGAAAATCTCGTGCACCTGGCGGTTGAGTTCTTGGGCCGTCTTCAGATCGTGGCCGAAAGGTTTCTCGATCACGATCCGGGGCCAGCTTCCTTGCGAGCTTCTTTTAGAGACCAAACCGGCGCCGGCGATCTGCTGAATGACCGGAGCATAGAGATCCGGCGGCATCGCCAAATAAAAGATCGCATTCGGCGGCGAAGCATGGCCGTGATCCAGCTTCGAGAGAAATTCTCTGAGCCGGCGATAACCCTCGGGCTCTTCGTAGCTTCCCTGCACATAGTGGAGGTTCGCCGCGAAATGTTTCCACACCGGCTCGTCTTTGAGCCCGGTGCCGGCGAACTCGCTCACGGCATCGCCCATTTTTTGCCGGAATGCCTCATGGCTCATTTCGCTTCGGGCGTAGCCGATGACGGCGAAACGCTCCGGCAGCCGCTGTTCCGACGCCAGGTTGTACAGCGCCGGGATCAGTTTCCGTTCGGTCAAATCTCCCGAAGCGCCGAAGATGACCATGACGCAGGATTCAGGTGTTTTTCCGCCGGCCGGAACGCTTCCCGCCGCGGCTTGAACATCGGTGGACATAGGCATTTACTCCTTTTTGACGGCGTGGCCGCCGAACTCGTTCCTGAGAGCCGCAATGACCTTGGCGGCAAAGGAATCTTCCTGGCGGGAGTGGAAGCGGGCAAAGAGCGACAGCATCAAAACGGAGGCGGGAACATTTTTCTCAATTGCCTCCAACACCGTCCAGCGCCCCTCGCCGGAGTCTTCCACATAGCCCCGGATCGAAGACAGCTGCGGGTCCTTTTGGAATGCGTTTTCCGCCAGTTCGAGGAGCCAGGAGCGTACCACGCTGCCCTGGTTCCATAGATGAGAGATCTTTCCCAGATCGAGATCGAAGTCGGAAGAACGAAGCAGTTCGAAGCCCTCGCCGTACGCTTGCAGCATGCCGTATTCGATGCCGTTGTGGATCATCTTGACGAAGTGGCCGGCGCCGCTGGGGCCAACATAGGCGTAGCCGTCTTTGGGCGCCAACGTTTGAAACAGCGGCTCGAGCTGGGAGAAAATCTCCTGCTCGCCGCCGATCATCATACAGTAGCCGACTTTCAGCCCCCAGATCCCGCCGCTTGTGCCCACGTCGACGAAATGAATGCCGCTCTGTTTGAGTTTTTCCGCGCGCCGGATCGAGTCTTTGTAGTAGGAGTTTCCTCCGTCGATTACGATATCGCCTTTCGAGAGCTGGGGTAGTAGCTGTTCAAGAGTCTGGTCGACCGGATCTCCGGCCGGAACCATGAGCCAGACGGATCGCGGCAGCGCGAGCTGGTGAACAAAATCCGCCAACGAATGGGCGCCCACCGCGCCTTTCTCTACCACGCGCTGAGTGGCCTCGGGACTGCGGTCATAGCTGATTAGCTGGTGCGCTCCTTGTAAAAGCCGCTCCGCCATGTTGCCGCCCATTCTTCCCAAACCGATCATGCCCAGTTGCATATTCGTCACTCCTTTTCGTCAAAAAGCTCTCGCCCCTTCAGCGATCAGCTAAAATTACATTGTCCCCGGTCAACTCAACCAGTGAAGACAGGAGATGAACGGTCCGCTATGCCAAAGCTTGTCTGATTGCCACTTGAAGTGTTGCCAAACCTGCCTGGACGTCAGCACCCAGATGAACCCGCAGAGCGCGGCGCTTGCGCTCCGCCAACACTCGAAAGTCCCCCCGTGCCTGCGCCGCCTTGACAACACCAAAGGTATATTTCTGCCCCGGCGCGGGCACGTCCAAGCCATCGTCGCATGTGATTTGTAAAAATACTCCGGTGTTCGGACCGCCCTTATAGGCCTGTCCTGTCGAGTGCAGGAAGCGCGGGCCAAATCCCATACATGTCGCCACGCGTTTCTTGTCCCGAACAGCGAGACGTATCTTATCGAGCCACTCTTCATGCACGGCGTTCATTTCGAGGTATGCCAGTAGCGCGAAGTAGTCGCCGGGCTTAAGTCGCTTCAGGTGCGCCCGGAGATACCCGGCGATCGACTTATCGCTTCCCGCAGCCTCTGCGAGCGCTGCGGCATTTTTCTCATCGGTGAACATTTTGATTCCACTGTCTTCCAGAATCGCGGCTTCGAGCGTCAGCGACCCGGCCTTTTCATATTCAGCCGTCAGTTTTTGCGTCGCCACTTTGCTTGCCTCCACATCTGGTTGGTTGAAAGGGTTAATGCCGATGATTGATCCCGCCACCGCCGTTGCTATCTCCCAGCGGAAAAACTCCTGGCCCAAATCATAAGGACCAGCGAGCGCAATACGAACCACAGGCTGTCCAGCCTGTGCGAGGGCATCAACTGCAGCATCCTGGGCCGCATCAGGCTGGGAGTCCAATCTGACATAAACAAACATTCGATCCGCGCCGTAGACATCCGGGGGACCTAATCGCTCCCGATCCACCGGAATCAGCCCTTTCCCTTCTTTCCCCGTTGACTCCGCGAGCAGTTGCTCCAGCCACGCGCCGAAGCTGCGGATGCCAGGCGACGTTACGAGCGTTACTTTATCGCGCCCGTGTTTGGCGAGGGATCCCAAGATCGCGCCCAATACCACTCCGGGATTATCCTCGGCCGGGAGGCAGGACGAGCAAGCAATCGCCATCTCATCGGCTCGGTCTAAGATCTTAAGGGCGTCCACGCCCATAATCGCCGCCGGCACCATGCCAAAGTCAGACAGCGCCGAATACCGGCCACCGATGCTCGGCAGCCCGAAGTAAATTCGACGGAAGTCCTCGCTTTCGGCAACTTGCTGAAGCTTCGAGCCGGGGTCGGTGATCGCTATGAAACGATCGCCGACCTTGTCCGCGCCGACCATTTGCCTTACCCGCTCAAAAAAGTATTGCTTGAAGATATTCGGCTCCAATGTACTGCCCGACTTGCTCGATACGATAAAGAGCGTGTTGGCGAGGTCTATTTTGTTTTCGACTGCTTTGATTTGAGCTGGATCGGTCGAATCAAGGACATAGAGCTCGGGGAAACCGTCGATCTTGCCGAAGGTCGTCTTAAGCACATCGGGGCACAGACTTGAGCCTCCCATTCCCAAGAGGAGCACGTGCGAGAATCCCGCGGATTTCACTTCATCGGCAATATCTCGAAGGTGTTGGCCGTGGATTAACTCATCTTCCGTGATCCCTAGCCAGCCAAGCCAATTCCCTTCATCCGCACCTGTCCACAGGGTGGCATCGCGCGCCCAGAGCCCGCGCACTTTGCCGTTGATACGCCAGTCCTCTAGCGTTACCCGGACCTGCACGGAAAGATCATCTGGTAGAGCGCCTGTCTGCCGATTGACCTGCGCATTGGGCACGACGCTACATCTCTTGTCTACCGCGTTCAGCAGTTTATCGAAGGCCTCGGCAAATAGCCGCACGCCGTCCTTGAGCAACTTGTCGGTGACCTCGTTTATTGAGATGCCAACCCGCTCAAGTGTTTCCATCGTGGCCCGCGCCGCCTCGACACCATCTTCAAGACTCGCGCGGCAACGTCCATGATCTCGAAATGCTTCGAAAGTCGAGGGCGGTATCGTGTTGACCGTATCAGGTCCAATGAGTTCCTCGACATAGAGCACGTCGCTATAACTAGGATTCTTCGTGCCGGTGCTTGCCCACAGGACGCGCTGAGTTTGTGCGCCCTTTTTCACGAGTGCGTCCCAACTGTCACCATGAAAAATCTTTTTATACCGGCGATAGGTTAATCTGGCGTTGGCAATCGCGACTCTACCCACAATGCTTTGCAACAGTGCCCGTTCACTGGCGCTTGTCGCAGTCTTGATCCGACCAGCGGCAAGAGCATCGATGGCGGTGTCAATGCGACTGACGAAAAAACTTGCAACGCTGGCAATTTTACTTACGTCCAGGCCCCGGGACACCGCCTTTTCCAACCCCCTGAGATATGCCTGTGCAACATGTTCGTAGGTGTCCTGAGCGAAGAGCAAAGTGACGTTGACACTGATGCCCTCGCTGATGAGCTGCTCGATGGTAGGAATCCCTGCGGCAGTTGCCGGAACTTTCACCAGCAGATTCTCACGCTCGACGGCTCGCCACAGTCGCCTCGCCTCTTCAATCGTGCCCTCGGTATCGTTGGCCAGATAGGGCGAGACCTCTAGACTAACGTAGCCGTCGCGCCTTTTGGTCTTCTCATAGACCGGTCGTAACACATCGGCAGCGTCCTTGATGTCACGGATCGCCAGCTCCTCGTAAAGCCTCATAGGGCTTAAGTCTTTCCGTTGCCGCAAGGCATTGAGCGCATCTGCGTAGTCAGCGCTGCCGGTGATTGCTTTCTCGAAAATGGCTGGATTCGAAGTGACGCCCCCCAATCCATCCTCTATGACCATTCGTTGCAACTCGCCACTCGTAATAAGACCGCGGCGAATGTAGTCAAACCAGACCGATTGACCATATTGCCCCAACTCTTTCAAAGGGTTCATAGCTCTTCCTTCCCTAAACGTTTTGCGCGGGTGCTATACTTCACTTCCAGCGCTCTGAGTTTTGTCAGCCGGCGGCAATAGCGTTCTTCACTCGCGAATTCGGCCTTGATAAACACGCTGACCAGCTCTCGGGCCAACTCCAAACCGATCACGCGCGCACCCATCACCAGAACATTCATTTCATCGTGTTCCACTCCCTGATGCGCCGAATAGGTATCGTGGCAGAGCCCTGCCCGAATCCCCGGCAGCTTGTTGGCCGCAACCGACGCGCCCACGCCGCTGCCGCAAATCACAATGCCCCGGTCTGCTCTATCCTCGTGTAAAGCCACTCCAACGGCCGCGGCGTAATCCGGGTAGTCCACGGAAACCTCAGAATTGTCGGTACCCACGTCAACCACTGCATGTCCAAGCTCACGCACGTAGGCGGTCATGTTCACCTTCAACTCATATCCCGCATGATCGGACCCGACCGCGATTCGCATATCTTAAGCAACCTTACTCAAGACCTCTTTAGCTGCCGTAACGATGGTCTCGGTACTGAAACCGAATTTCTTCTGCAATTCTTTAAGCGGCGCGGACGCTCCGAAGGTTTTCATGCCGATCATCCGACCCATGGGACCGACATAGCGCTCCCAGCCGAAAGTTGCAGCCTGTTCAACGGAGACCCGCGCACCAATCTGCGGCGGGATGACACTGTCCCGGTACTCCTGGCTCTGGTGCTCGAACAACTCCCATGAAGGCATGCTGACTACACGCGCTTTAATGCCTTCCGATTTTAATTGTTCGTAGGCGTCCACGCAGAGCGATACTTCGCTGCCGCTCGCCAATAAGAGAACCTGTGGCTTGCCG